>Ga0310345_10004478_pt1 | contig 12646 bp, 12 predicted proteins | sample HC15DNA20500_MG_FD_204667 | JGI IMG/M metagenome (GOLD analysis project Ga0310345, IMG submission 204667) | Marine microbial communities from station ALOHA, North Pacific Subtropical Gyre - HC15-DNA-20-500_MG | ecosystem: Environmental > Aquatic > Marine > Oceanic | place: Pacific Ocean: North... | reverse complement strand
CTCGGCGCGTCCCGTCGCGGCGAAAGTCCCGGGCCGTGAGGTCGAGGAGGCCGTCGCGGAACGGGCCGTCGCTGAACACGGCCGGGTAGAGCGCGTCGTCGAACGCGTCGCGCGGGAGGGCGTCGGAAAACGCGGTGAGCGCGGCGACGGCGTCAGGACCCGACCGGACGGCGTGGAGGAAGCCGGGCCAGAACGGGCGGAAGTCGGGACGGGCGGCCCTCGCCTGACGCACGGAGTCGGCGCGGAGGCTGTCGCGGCGGAGCGAGTCTCGCCGCAGGCTGTCAGGCCGGAGGCTGGGGTCGACGAACAGGCCGGAGTCGGCGTAGACCGTGTCGAGCGGGGCCGGGCGGCCCGGGCGGGCGCGGAGCTCGGACTCAGGTGGCGCCTCGGTCACCTCGACGCCCTGCGGGCGGTCGCTGCCGCACGCGCCGAGCACGAGCGCCGCGAGGAGGAGCGCGCCGCGGCGCATCGCTAGGCCGTCTCGGCGGTCGCCTCGGGCGGCTCCGGGGCCACGGGGGGGACGTCCTTCGGCACGCCCCACAGGACGGACGCGGCCACGCCGAGGTAGCCGCCCAGCAACAGCAGCGGCGCGACGACGAGCGAGAGCGCGCTGTCGACCGGGTTCGCGTTCGTCGCGTTGTCGACCAGCATGAGCACGTACCCGAGCACGATGAGCCCGACGGCGCCGAGGAGGAGCCGGTAGTTCTGCCGGTCGAACGGCATCGTCGTGACGCCGCGCGTGACGGGCGCGGAGGACGAGGAGCGGCGGGACTTGCGCGAGGCCATGGGGTCGGGAGCGGACGGCCGCAAGATAACGCCCATGGTCCCGTCGCCGTGCCTACGGCGCCCCGGCCTGGCGAGCGGGCCCTCCGGCTGGCGGTCGCTTTCCACCGCCCGCCGATTCGACGGCCCCCCCGGCGGCGGGACCGCCGTTGAGGCCCACGCCGGGTCGACCGGCCTCTCCTCACCCGCGCCCTCCTCTCATGCGCCGCCTCCTTCCCCCCTCGTCCTCCTCGCCCTTCCGCTTGCGGCCTCCGCCCAGCACCGCGGCGACATCGCCCAGGTCGCCTCGTCGACGGACGGATTCGAGACGCTCGTCGCCGCCGTCCAGGCCGCTGGGCTCGTCGAGACGCTCCAGGGCGACGGCCCCTTCACGGTCTTCGCCCCGACCGACGACGCCTTCGTCCGCCTCGGCGACGCCGCGATCGGGCGGCTCCTCCGCCCCGAGAACCGTGACCGACGTGCGCGCCTCGAACGGCATCCTTCACGCCGTCGACCGCGTGTTGATGCCGCGCCAGATGCCGACCCGCGCGGCCTCGCGCCACTGACGCCTGGTCGACGTGGGGCTCCGCGGGGCGCTTCCGACTGGAGGCGCCCCACGCCTCGTTCACGGCGCCGGGCGGGCGCTTCCGTCGAGGCCGTCGGCGTAGCCTGTCATCTCCAGAAAGCCGACCCCGCTCACGGAGCCGGACACGTCGACGGCGCCCTCCCAGTAGCGGATCGTGGCGTCGAGCTCTTGGGCGTCGAACGTCGCCGCGACCTCCAGGTCGAGACCGGCGCCCGGCACGCGGACGCGCCAGCGGGTCGGGTAGGCGCCCCCGCTCGGGCTCGCCCACGTCTCGATCGGCTCCAGCGTGAAGTCCTCGGCGTCGAGCCGGGTCTTGGAGCCGTCGGGCGCGACGAGCGAGCCCTCCGACAGCGGGTCCTTCGTGCCGTCGGTCTGGCGGAGCTGGTAGAGCATGAGGTCGCGGCCGTCGTCGAGGTGGAGCGCGAACCAGTCCCACCCGACCTGGTTGGGTCCCAGCGCCGACGTCGACCACTCGCGGTCGAGCCACGTCAGGCCGTCGACAGGGACGGCCTCGCCGTCGGGGAGCGTGACCGTGCCCACGGTCGCCATCCGAGTCTGGGCGTAGTAGTAGCTCGCGTTGCCCGCGCCGGCGCCCTTCTGGCTGAGGCCACGGTCGCCCTGGAGCACGACCGGCTTGAGCGGTCGGGCCGTGAGCTCGAACGCCGCCCCGTCGGCCTCGCCGGCGATGCGGAGCGGGACGGCCCCGCTCGCGTCGGCGCCGACTTGGGACAGGCGGATCGGGCCGAGGAACGCCTCGACCGGCTCGGCTGAGGCGCCCGCCAGCCCCGCCGCGCCCCGCGCAAACCGCTCAGCGTCGTAGAACCGCTCCGCCGCGACGTCGCCGATCGCGACGTGGGCCATGTAGAGCTGGCCCGACGCCCAGCCCGACGCGCGCGCCGAGGCGGCCGTGTCCGGCCCGAGGGCCGAGCGGAAGACGGTAAACTGGACCCCGAACCGCCGGTCCGTCCCGTCCGTCGCGCGCACGTTGCCGGTCACATACCACCACTCGGCCTTGAACGCCGGGTGCGGCCCGTGATCGGCCGGGAAGACGAACGGGCGGACGACCTCGGCGCGGGCGTACCCCGTCGTGTCGCCCGACATGGCCTCGGCGACGGACACGCGGGCCCCGACCGGCTCGCGGTCGCCGGCGCAGGCGGCGAGAAGGAACGCGAGGAGCAGGTGGAGAACGCGCACGGGTGCGATCGGTCGGGGCCGGCTCTGCACTCGGGGCGCCCGCGCGGGGATCCGGGGCCCTGCCCGATCGCGAGCCGGCGCCGGAACCAACCGCATGATCGCTCATGGGTTGCACCGCATGACACAGGACGGCCAGCGCCGTCCCCGAGGCTGGGGGCTCCACCTTCCCCACCCTGCTATGACTCTTCTTGAACGCGCTCAGCACCTCCAGGAGCTCGCCCACGGCCCGTCCATCGTCGAGGCCGTCGACACGTACTACGCCGACGACGTCGAGATCGTCGAGGCGACCGGCGAGACAGCGACCGGCCGCGAGACCCAGAAGGCGCGCATCCGCCGGTGGCAGGAGACGGTCAAGGCCGTCCACGGCGGCGGCGGCCCGCGCGCCCTCGCCGCAACCGAGACCGGCCCTGGCTCAGGCGTCGTGTTCGTCGAGACCTCGGACGACATCGAGTTCGTCGACGGCACGCGGTTCCAGATGGACGAGGTCGCCGTGCAGCGTTGGGAGGACGGCAAGGTCGTCCACGAACGGTTCTACTACACGCCGCCGCCGGGCGCCCCGCCGTCGATCGGCGAGAGGTAGCCGGCCTCGGGGGGGCGCGGGGTCGGGTCAAACCTGGCGAGGGAAGGCTGCGTAGACTGCCCCCCCTCACCCGGCCCGCCCCCATGCGCTTCCTCCTCGTCCTCCTGTTCTTCGTGGTCGTCCTCGGCGTCCTCCTGGCCACGCAGGACGCGAACCTGACCAACGAGGTCCGCCTCGCGCTCCCGTTCGTCGACGCCGACTGGACCGGCCCGGTCCTCTGGATGATCGGCGGGTGGTTCGGGGCGGGCCTCCTGCTCGGCTACCTCGCCGCGCTCCCCGGCCGCCTCGGCGCGTCGATGCGCGCGCGGAAGATCGAGAAGGAGCTCGGCAAGACCTCCGCCGAGCGGACAAAGGCCGTCGGTCACCTCAACGAGGCCGATCCCACCCCTGCCCCACGTCCCGCCCGCCCCGCGGCCACCGAGGCCGACGAGATGCAGCGGCTGGCCGACGAGGTCGCCCGGCGCACGGAGACCGTCAAGCGCGACAACCCGCCACCGCCGCCGGCCGTCTAGCGCACCGCGCTCCGGGCGTGCCCGCCTCGGTCGCCCCGCTGAGGCAGACGGAGCGGGCGCGTCAGTTCACGCGTGTAAAGGACACCGTCCCGCTCCCGTTCGGCGTCTCGAACCGGGCGAGGTAGACGCCCGACGCCGCGCGCCGGCCGTCGGCACCGTGGCCGTCCCACGTCCCGACGCCGCCGGCCAGCGTGACGCGCGTCACGCGGCGACCGACGGCGTCGAACACGGCGACCTCGCCCCGGGGCGCCTGAGCATGGAAGCCGACCGCATCGGTCGACGGGTTGGGGACGACGCGGAAGCCGAGGTCGGTCTCAGGCGCCGGCTCACGCCACGTGCCGGGCGACGCGTGCCAGAACAGGAACCCGCCCGACGACGTGCCCGCGACGATCTCCGGGCGCCCGTCGCCGTCGAGGTCGCCGAGCGCCGGCGTCGTCCGGCGGCGGCCGGACGGGACGGGCTCGGCGGCCTGGAACTGCGGCGCCGTCGCCGACCCGACGTTCTGATAGACCAGCAACTCGCCGCTGGCGGTACCCAGGAGGAGGTCGAGGTCGCCGTCGCCGTCGAGGTCGCCGAGCGCCGGCGCGGTGTCGGCGCCGATCCGGTCGGGCAGCCCGATCTCGAGCTGGAACGCGAGGTCCTCTGCCGTGGGCGTCCCGTTGTCCTCCGTCAGGAACGCGGCCGACGACGCCGACCCGACGTTCCGGTAGAGACGGACCCGGCCGCTCGACGCCCCGCCGATCAGGTCGAGGTCGCCGTCGCCGTCGAGGTCGCCGAGCGTGCCCCGGGCGTACTGGCCGACGTCGACGTTCTGCCAGCGGTCGTCGACACGCTCGTAGCCGGCGCCCGTGTTCTCGAGGAACGCGAACCGGCCGTTGAAGCCGCCCACGATCAGATCGAGGTCGCCGTCGCCGTCGAGGTCGCCGAAGACCGGGGCGTAGGCGCCGTAGTCGTAGGCGAGCCCGAGCCAGTCGTCGTCGGCCAACGCGAACGCCGGCGCCGACGCCGTCCCGACGTTCTCGTAGCGGACGAGGTTGGCGCGTGACGTGTCGTCGGGGTCGGTCTCGTTGGCGAGGACGAGGTCGAGGTCGCCGTCGCCGTCGAGGTCCGCGAGCGCGGCGGTCGAGCGGGAGCCGAGGTCGAGCGACTCGATCATCCGGTCGGTCTGGACGCGGAGGTCGGGCGCGTCGGGAGTCCCGGCGTTCTCGAAGTAGATGAGGTTCGCGACGGCCGTCTGCGACTGGAAGCACAGGCCGCGCTGGACGCCGACCACGAGGTCCGCGTCGCCGTCGCGGTCGGTGTCGCCGTAGGTCGGCGCGTTGTAGCCGCCCGACGTGAGCGGCTGCCCGACCGGGAACCGGTCGGTCGCGAGCGTGAGCCGCGGGTCGGTCTCGGTCCCCTCGTTGGCGAAGTAGAACAGGCTCGGCGCGAAAAAGTCACCCCAGAACAGCTCCGGGGCGCCGTCGCCGGTGAGGTCCTCGATGGCGATGGCGTTGGCCCCGTGCATCGTTCCACGCCCGCCCGGCATGGGGATGTTGGGCGCCGCCCGGTCGGCCTCGGAGCGGCACTGCGGGTTCTCCTCGTAGATCACGATGCCCTGGAACCGGTCGGTGACGAACCGGAAGACCGGCACGCCGTCGGCGTCGACGCCCTCGTGGACGTACTGCGTGATCGTGCCGATGTCGGCCTTGCCGGCGTAGAGGTCGGGGTCGCCGTCGCCGTCGAGGTCGGCGAGGGCCGGGATCGACGAGTCCTCGACGTTGACCGGCTCGCCCTCGGCGTCGCGGAGGAGGTCGGCGCCGACCTCGAAGGCGGGCTCCTCGGCCGTCCCCACGTTCCGCCAGTAGCGGACGCGGCCGGGCTGGCCGCGCGTCAGCAGGTCGAGGTCGCCGTCGCCGTCGAGGTCGCCGAACGTGGACCAGTTGCCGGGCTCGATCCCCCCGAGGCGGTCGGTCCGCCAGATCCAGTCGTCGCCCTCGCGCTCGAAAAACTGGATGCCCGCCCCGCCGACGTTTAGGAGCAGGTCCGCGTCGCCGTCCGCGTCGATGTCGAGGAGCGCCGGCCGCGGCTCGAAAAAGCCCCCGACGAACGGGTGCGGCACGGCGGCGCCGTCGGCGGTCACGAGGAACGGCGCGGCCTCGCGGGTAAACGTCTGCGCCGCGAGCGGCGCGCTGGCGACGGCAGCGAGAAGGAGGAACCGGAGGGTCGACAGAGTCAGCGTGCGCACGGAGGCGGAGGGGTGGGTCGAAAGTCGGGGGGCGAGCGGGCGGGGGCGGGGCGCCGTGCGGGCTGGGTCGCCCCGCCTCGGCGCCGAGGCGGAACGGACCGCCCCTGCCAGGGAGGCGAGGCGCCTAGTGGTCGGAGTGGTCCATGCCTCCGTGGTCCATCCCCGAGTGGTCCATCCCGTCGTGGCCCATCCCGCCGTGGAGCATGACGGGCTCGAGGCCGGACGGGTACGTGCCGAGTTGGACCACGCCGAGGAGCTCGCCGATCGGCGAGAACGCGGCGAGGTTGCCGAACGCCTCCGGCCCCTGCGGCTGGCCGTCGGCGTCCAAAAACAGGTATTCGGGGGTCCACTCGCCGTTCAGGTTCGACGACGTGACGAAAAAGCGGGAGCCGTCGAACGCCGGCGCCGGGCTGTGCGGCTGGCTGAGCGGCTCGGCCTCGACCGTCCGGATGATCTCGCGCGTCTCGCCGTCGAGGATCGTCACGGCGTCGCCGCGCTGGTCCGGGATGAGGATCGCGGAGCCGTCGTGGTTGGCGTGGGCGTGGTACGGCCCGTCGCCGGCCGGGTACGAGTCGGTGTACGCGAGATCGCCGTCTTCCGAGAGCGTGAAGAACAGGACCTCGTCGGTCGAGCGCGACGTGAGCGTGACGGTGTACGGGTAGCCGGGCGCCGCCATGCCGCCGTGGTCCATCCCCGAGTGATCCATCCCGTCGTGGCTCATGCCCATGTGGTGGGCACCGAGGATGCTGAAGTGGATGAACTCGCGCGGCGCGCCCGCCGACGGGATCGGCACGATCGACACGTCGCCGGTCTGGGCGTCGTAGACGAGCGCCCGGCTCTCGGCCTGCGTGCCGGTCAGCTCGGCCGTGATGGCGTAGCGGCCGTCGGGCGTGGCCGCCATGGCGTGCGGCACGTTGAACGGCGTCGCGACGGTCTCCATCGTCATCGTCTCACGGTCGAGGATGCCGAACCCGGTCTCGAGCGGGTCCGAGAGCGTCGAGCGGCCGACGAACAGCCGGCTCGTCGACGGGTCGAGCGAGAGCATGCCGGGCGTCGCGAACCGCTCGTCGGTCCGACCGAGGAGGACGGCCGGGTCGGACGGGTCGAGGCTCAGGTCGAGCGAGACCTTCGCGACGACGCCGGCCGAGACGAGCGAGACGTACATCGCGCTCCCGTCGGGCTCGAAGGCGAAGTGGTGCGGGCCGTACGGGTAGCTCTCGATGCCGTGGTCGTCGAAGTCGATCCGCCGGATGAGCCGGAGCGTCTCGGCGTCGATGAGCGCGACGTGGTTCTCCGCCTGGACGCCGGCCGCGAGCACGTGGTGCGCGTCGGCGAACGGGACCGCGTCGCCGTCGCGGGCGCCGTCCTCGATCCACCGCGCGAGGTAGCGGACCTCGTCATCCTCGAGCTGGCGGAGGTTCGGGAAGGGGATCTCCGCGTCCGAGGGCAGGTCACGGACGAACCGGAGCATCAGGCTCCCCTCGCTATCGAACGGGACGACGAACCCGCTGGGACCGGCCATCAGCACGTCCATGTGGCCGTAGTCGGCCGGGTCGGTCGAGCCGAGCGCGGCGCGGGCCGCCAGGAGCGGGCGGACGTACCGGTCGTAGTCGAGCGACGAGACGTCGTCGTAGTCGACGGTCGACGGGTCGAACCCGTCGCCGGGGCCGACGACGTTGCCCGTCGTATCGCACGCGGCGAGGGCGAGGGCGAGCAAGAGAACGGGAGCGGAGCGGAGCATCAAAGCGGACGTCGGGGCGAGAGGGCGGTCGAACGCGGGGGCCGGGCAGGCGGTTCGGGCCTCTGGCCGGCAGGGAATCGGTAACGGGGGACGGACGGAACGCGTGCCGTGCGGCGACGAGTCCGCCCGCAGAATCCGACCCGACCGCCCCGCGGAACTGGGAAGTGGGGTCGAGAACCTAGCGCACGGCCCCTCGGCTCCCGGTAGCTTGGGAGGCGTCCCCTCCGGCCGCCGTGCCCCTCCCCCGCCCTCTCCTCCCGTCTGGCCGCGTCGCGGTGGTGTCGCCGTCGAGCGCTCCGCTGGACCCTGCCGACGCGGACGCCGGCCTCCGTGCGCTCCGTCAGAGCGGCCTGAGCGTCGAGACCGTCGACATCGCCGGCGGCCCCGCCGCCTACCTCGCCGGCGCCGACGACGCCCGTGCCGACGCCCTCAACGCCGCGCTCCGCCGCGACGACCTCGACGCGATCGTCTGTATGCGCGGCGGCTACGGGCTCCTCCGCATCCTCGACCGGGTCGACTACGCGGCCGCCCGGACCCACCCGAAGCTCGTGGTCGGCTACTCCGACGTGACCGCGCTCCACCTCGCGCTCTACGCCGAAGCGGGCCTCCCCGGCGTGTCGGGCCCCATGCTCGCCTCCGACTGGGCGAAGGGCCTCGACGCCGAGACCGAGGCCGACTTCTGGCGCGTCGTCGGCGGCGACGCCGGCTACGACGTGGTCGGGCCGGGGGGGGAGGCGCTCATGCCGCTGGCCGAGGGCGAGGCCGAGGGCGTCCTGCTCGGCGGCAACCTTGCGCTCGTGACGGCCCTCCTCGGGACGCCGTACCTCCCCGACCTCCGGGACGCGATCCTGTTTATCGAGGACGTCGGCGAGGCGCCCTACCGGATCGACGGGATGCTCGCCCGCCTCCGCCTCGGCGGCGTCCTCGAGAAACTCGCGGGTCTCGTGTTCGGGATGTTCACCGGCGCCGACGTGCCGGAAGACCGACCGACGTACTCGGTCGACGAGGTGCTGGCGCAGTATGCCCCCCACGTCCACGGGCCAGTGGCGTCAGGCCTCGTCTACGGCCACGTGCCGCGGAAGAGCACGGTCCCCGTCGGCGTCCGCGCCCGGCTGACGTGCGGAGGCGGAGAGGCCCGCCTGCACGTCCTCGACCCCGTCGCGCGATGAGCGCCGTCACGGTCCTCGGCCTCATCGCGGCCGCCTGCACGATGACGGCCTTCGTGCCCCAGGTCGTCAAGACGTACCGGACACGGTCCTCGGCCGACCTCTCGATCGGGATGTACGCCCTGCTCACGAGCGGGGCCGCGCTCTGGCTGGCCTACGGGCTGCTCATCCAGGACGTCCCGGTGATCCTGACCAACCTCGTCACGCTGGTGCTCCTGCTCGCGGTCGACGTCCAGATCCTGCTCCACCGCCGCGCCCGATGATGCGTCTCGCCCTGTTCGCCTCCGGCGGCGGCTCCAACGTCGGCGCGATCTTCGACGCCATCGACGCCGGCCGGCTCCGCGCCGAGCCCGTCCTCCTCGTCAGCGACCGCCCCGGGATCGGGGCCCTCGCGCGGGCTGAGGCGCGCCGCATCCCGACCGAGGTGATCGCGCCGCTCAACGACGCGACGCACTTTGCGCGGGCGCTCCTCGACGCACTCGCCCGGCAGGAGGCCGACGCCGTCGCGCTCGCGGGCTACCTCAAAAAGGTCCCCGACCCCGTTGTGTGGGCCTTCAAGGACCGGATGCTCAACGTCCACCCGTCCCTGCTGCCGGCGTTCGGTGGGGCCGGATGGTACGGGACGAAGGTCCACCAGGGCGTGCTCGACGCCGGGTGCCGGGTCTCCGGCGCGACCGTCCACCTCGTCGACGACGAGTACGACACCGGGCCGATCGTGCTCCAAGAGGCCGTCCGCGTTGAGCCCGACGACACGGCTGAGACCCTGGCCCGACGGGTCCTCGCCGTCGAGCACCGCTTGCTCCCGGAGGCCCTCGCCCTCCTCGCCGACGGCCGCCTCCACGTCGAGGACGGCCGCGTCCGCATCCTCCCTGCTCCCCGCCCCTCCGCCTCGTGATCTCCGCCAAGGACCTCCCCGCGCCCGACGACCGCTACCCCGTCCGCCGCGCGCTCCTCTCCGTCTCCGACAAGGCCTGCCTCACCGACTTCGGGAAGCGGCTCCACGCACTTGGCGTCGAGCTCCTCTCGACCGGCGGGACGGCCCGCACGCTCCGCGAAGCCGGCGTGCCCGTGACCGACGTGGCGTCGGTGACCGGCTTCCCCGAGATCCTCGACGGCCGCGTCAAGAGCCTCCACCCGGCCATCCACGGGGGCATCCTCGCGCGGCGGACCGACCCCGACGACCTCGGCCAGCTCGAGGAGCACGGGATCGCGCCGATCGACCTCGTCGCCGTCAACCTCTACCCGTTCCGGGAGGCGACGGCGGGCGGCGCGACGGACGCCGTGGCGGCCGAGAACGTCGACATCGGCGGGCCAGGGATGCTCCGGGCCGCGGCCAAAAACTTCGCCTTCGTCGCCGCCGTCGTCGACCCCGCCGACTACGCCGCGGTCGCCGACGAGCTCGAGGCCCACGGTGGAACGCTGTCGATGGCCACGCGCCGCCGCCTCGCCGCCAAGGGCTTCGCCCACACGGCCGACTACGACGCCGCCATCGCCGCCTTTTTCGCCGGCGCCCCCCCCGACCTCGACGCCGAGGCGGGCGAAGCCGAGGGGATGCCCCAGCGCTTTGCCGTCGACCTGCCCAAGGCCGACGACCTCCGCTACGGCGAGAATCCGCACCAACGTGCGGCGCTGTACGGGGACGCCTCAGGGATCTACGAGGTGCTCCACGGCAAGGCGCTGTCGTTCAACAACCTCATCGACCTCACGGCCGCCCTCGACCTCATCCACGAGTTCGCCGGCGGGCCGCCGACCGTCGCCATCCTCAAGCACACGAACCCGTGCGGGGTCGGGCAGGCCGGGGCGCTGGAGGCCGCCTACCACAAGGCGTTCGCGACGGACCGCCAGTCGCCGTTCGGCGGGATCGTCGTCGTGAACCGGCCGCTGGACCAGGCGACAGCCGGGGCCATCGACGCCGTGTTCACGGAGATCATCATCGCGCCCGATTTCGAGGACGGCGTGCTCGACTTCCTGATGCAGAAGAAGAACCGCCGCCTCGTCCGCGCCGACCTCTCCGCGGCGAGCGCCGACCGGAGCCGGCAGGCCGCGACCGTCAACGTGCGGACGGTCGCGGGCGGCCTCCTCGTGCAGGACCCCGACGCCCCGCTCGCGGCCGACGTCCGCGACGGGTGGACGGTCCCCACGGAGCGCCAACCGACGGAGCGCGAGTGGGCCGACCTCGACTTCGCGTGGCGCGTCTGCAAACACGTCAAGTCGAACGCGATCGTCTACGCCCGCGATGGCGCGACGCTCGGGATCGGGGCCGGGCAGATGAGTCGGATCGACGCGAGCGAGATCGCCGTCGCCAAGGGGGCCAAGTCGGAGCTCGACTTCGAGGGCTGCGTGGTCGCGAGCGACGCGTTCTTCCCGTTTGCCGACGGGCTCGAAGCGGCCGCCGAGGCGGGCGCGACGGCGGCCGTCCAGCCGGGCGGGAGCGTCCGAGATGACGAGGTGATCGCCGCGGCCGACGCCCGCGGCATGGCGATGGCCTTTACCGGCCGGCGCCACTTCCGCCACTGAGCCGCGACGAGGCGGGCACCTCGATCGCGACGCGCGTCCCCGCCCCCGGCGCCGACGTGATGTCGAGGCGCCCGCCGACGAGCCGGACCCGATCGCGGGCCCCAGCCAGCCCGATCCCGGACGGGCGGCCCTGCGACGTCGGGTCGAACCCGACGCCGTCGTCGGCCACGACGACCCGGACGCCGGCCTCCCCCGCGGCCTCGGCGGTCAGCAAGACCCGGCGGGCCCCCGCGTGCTTGACCACGTTGAACAGGAACTCCCGGAGGACGCCGTACAGCAGGACGCGGACGGCCTCGTCGACCCGGGGGATCCCGTCCTCGACGTCCACTTCGACCTCGAGGCCGTAGACCTCCTGTTGCCGGTCGGCCAGCCAGCGAACGAGCTCGCCGAGCGTCCCCTCGTGGAGGACCGGCGGGGTCAGTTCGTGGGCCAGGGTCCGGGTCAGCCGCGAGGCCTGGTCGACAAGCTCGGAGGCGCGGTCGGGGTCGCCGGCGGCGAGCAACATCTGAACCCCGTGGAGGACTTGCTGGAGGTCGTCGTGGAGGACGTGGCCGATCCGCCGCCGCTCCTCCTGCTCGGCCATGGTGAGGGCGTTCGCCAGCCCCCGGACCTCCTCGGTCCGCTCGGCCACGCGGGACTCGAGGTCCTGATTCAGCTGCCGCAGCGACGCGCTGGCCTCCTCGAGTTCCGCGGCGGCCGCGTTCCGCTCCTCGAGGTGATACCGGACGGCGATCTCCGTCATCACCGACTCCGCCAGCGCCTCTAAGGTCGCGAGGTCCCGTTCCGTCCACGGCCGCGGCTCCGGGGCGATGGCGCACAGCGACCCGATGACGACCTGGTCGGGCGTGGCGAGGGGCACGCCGAGGTAGGCCACCACGGAGAGGTCCTCGATGGCCAGGTTGCTCTGGACCAACGGGTGCTCGCGCGCGTCGGAGACGACGAGCGGCTCCGCCCGGTCCACAACGTGCTGGCAGAACGAGTGAGAGAGCGGGGTCTGGCGGAGCGAGCACCACGGCTCGGGCAGGCCCTGCTGGCTCTTGAAAAACTGCCGGTCGCGGTCGATGAGCGAGACCAGCGAGACCGGGACGTCCAAGACTCTTCGCACGAGGTCCGTTAGCCGGTCGAAGGAGGGCTCGGGAGGGGTGTCGAGCAGGCCCGACCCCCACAGAGCCTGCTGTCGGGCGGAGGATTCGGGAAGGGCCGGAGGCATAGACGAAATGCAGCAACACCATAGTCTACACACCGCACGCCGAGCGTGTCCGCTAACCCCCGACTGCGGCGCTCCGCCCCGGACCGGCACCGAGGCGGGCGCCCTTGAACCTTCCCGAAAAATCAAGCCTGCCAACCCAAATCCAAAATAA
>Ga0310345_10004477_pt1 | contig 12650 bp, 7 predicted proteins | sample HC15DNA20500_MG_FD_204667 | JGI IMG/M metagenome (GOLD analysis project Ga0310345, IMG submission 204667) | Marine microbial communities from station ALOHA, North Pacific Subtropical Gyre - HC15-DNA-20-500_MG | ecosystem: Environmental > Aquatic > Marine > Oceanic | place: Pacific Ocean: North... | reverse complement strand
TGGTAGTCGTATGAGAAATGAAAACCCTTGACTTCGACGCGCTACCTGCGACGATGAACTGTGATCATTCATGCGACAGTCGCTGGCAACCGAGGCTTCGTCAGCGCCGAGACGGCCGACGTCGTACCCATCGGCAATTAGATACTGAAGTGGCCCGATCTGTTGATTTTCGATGTTACGCCGATGATTGAACGACGAGGAGGTTCAGACTGTCTCGGGACGGCTGACCACTGGCGTCCGCGGGGGCTGCGTTCGGTAACCATCGGATTCCATAGGTGAGGAAATCGGCATGAATAGGAGAGCGGTAGGAAAGGTGCTCCTGGCGTCGGTCACCCTTGGCCTCGCGTTTCGTTGCGGCGGCGAGAACGCGACCGTCCCAGCCCCGGAGTCGCAGGATGGGGCGGCGCCAATGTTTGAGGTGCCGATGTTTGAGGTCGACCCGAACTGGCCGACGATTCCCAATGGGTGGGTGCTGGGTGTCGTGGCTAGCGTGTCCGTCGACAGCAGGGACCATGTGTGGGTGCTTCACCGACCGGGCGCGCTGGAGGGAGAAGAAGCGTCGATGGCAGCGCCACCGCTGCTCGAGTTCGACCCTGAAGGCAACTTCGTGCAGGGGTGGGGCGGACCGAACTCCGATTACCACTGGCCCGCTTCAGAGCACGGCGTCTTTGTGGACCACAACGACTACGTGTGGGTCGGTGGGAATGGTCCGGAGGACCAACTGCTCAAGTTCACGATGGGTGGGGAACTGGTCATGCAGATCGGTCGGCCAGGCGAGAGCCAGGGCAACCGAGACACGCAAAATCTTGGCCGGCCGGCAGACGCCTGGGTGCATCCCCCGACGAACGAGGTCTTCGTTGCCGACGGGTACGGTAACCGACGCATCATAGTCTACGACGCCGATACCGGGGAATTCAAAAGGATGTGGGGTGGCTTCGGCGACCAACCGACCGATGGCGAGGCGGATCCGGCCTGGGCCCGGGAGCAGGAAGGGTCGGGGCCCCCGCACTTTGTCTCGCCGGTGCACGCCGCCAGAGTGTCCGACGACGGGCTCGTCTACGTGTCCGACCGGGGCGGCAAGCGGGTCCAGGTTTTCACCATCGACGGGGAGTATGTGTCGCAGGTGTTCATCGGGCGTGAGTGCTTGGCACCGGACTGTGGCAACGGGACAACGGCCGCCAGCACGGCGTTCTCGCCGGATCCTGAGCAACGCTTCCTCTACGTGGGCAACCGGAGTCAGGCGCGGGTGATCGTACTCGACCGCGAAACGCTGGAGACCTTGTATTGGTTTGGGCAGTGGGGCTCATCGCCAGGCGATTTCGGAACCCTTCACCATATGGACGTGGATTCGAGAGGCAACCTTTACGTGACGGAAGTTACGCCCCTTGAGCCCGTCAACCGGAGAATCCAGAAGTTCACCTTTACGGGGATGGGGCCCAGGCCTTCGATGTGAGCTGCTTCGGCCTCCGTATTGAATCGCCGCCCACTTCTCGGTAAGCTACCCACCTCCGTGTTCATCGTTGCCGTGCGCGTCGCCCAACACCCCGCCCGCGAACGGGCCGCCGCGAACCCGCTCCACTAACCTCTGTTCCCATTACCGAACACAAAGTCCTCGGTGTTCTTTCTGTTGTGGCTCGGTGCGACAAGTAAAGTCCGGGACAGGTGCCGGACTCTATCTTGCAGCAAACCTACCTGACCTTGGCGATCAGCCCGTCCTTTATCGTGACATCGGCGGGTGACGGCGTGGATAGGGCGCTCGCAAAAATACCCTTCACGGCCCAGCGGCGGCCTTCAAGTCACGGGCGCAAATCGGACAGATGGGACTCTGCGACGGATCCAGGCCACGTTCGATCATCAGCTTGCGGATTAGGATTGCACCGTCAATCGATTCCTTGAACGTTTGCGCGAAGAACATGCCCTCCGCAACGGTCAGCGGCGTCCACCCCAGTTTGTTCTTCGCATCGAGCCTTGCGCCCTTGTCCACCAGGAACTGGATGATGTCAGTCTGCCCTCGGACGGCGGCGCCATGCAGTACGGAGCTGCCCGCCCAGCGCATGTCGCCCCACACCGGCGTTGTCTTTCCGTTAACCGTGGAGGTGGCGGGGAGCGAATCGATATTGATGGGATTGTTCATGATCAAGTAGTACGGGTCGCCTTCCAAAATGGAGATGTCACCGAAATCGGCGACCGCGTTAACGTCGCTGCCCAGTTCCCAAAGCAGCCTGACCGCCTCGAGCGACTCGGCGAGGGTCACTCCGCTTTCCGGTCCAGCGCTTTCCCCGTCCCAGAAGGCGAGACCGGCCGCCGCCATCAGCGGCGTCACCCCCTGGACCGTCGAAATCAGCGGGTCGGCTCCATGCTGCAGGAGCAGGCGCATGTACGCCACGTCGGTGTGTTTGGAGGCTAGATAGAATGGCGTCGCGCCGACAAAGCTGATGTAGTTGCGCCCAATCGGGATATTCGGTGGCATCTGAACTTCCGAGCGCAGGTTGGTGATTTTCTTCTCCTTCCACATGTTGCGCACGTTAGGGTTCGCTCCGTGGTCCAGCAGTGCCTTGGCGACCAGGAGGCTATCGATGTTGCCGGTTGGAGTGGGCGGAGGCTGGCGAGTCACGCCAGGCCTTCGCATCCACGACAAGGCGTGCAGAAATGATCCATTGGCGTCGGGGACGTTTGGGTCGGCGCCCTTCTCGATCAGCGCAAGGGCAACGTCATAGTGGGCGTTGATGATCGCCAAGCCCACCGCATAGCTGCCGTCTAACTCGGCGTTGGGGGCACTGCCCGGGCGGATGGCGGACTTCCATGCCTCGCTCGGCCGGACGTAATCGTTCGGATCGGCGCCCTCATCGAGCAGCGCACGGACCGCCTCGATATGGCCCGCGCGGATGGCGAACATGAGCGGCGTGAATCCGACATGCGATCGCTCGTTGACGGTGGCCCCGGCTTCGATGAGCGTCTTGACGGCCTGCGCGTTGTTTTCTGCGGCTGCCCACATCAGCGCCGTCTGCTTCTTCCAGTTTTCCCTCGCGTTGACATCGGCGCCATGGGCGATCAGTATCTTGAGGGCGTTCACCTTCCCGGTACGTGCCGCGGTCATGACGGGTGTCTGGCCTTCCGGCGACGCGTCGTTCGGGTCGGCGCCGGCCGTCAGCAGTCTCTCGATCATGGCCGCGTTACCGTTGGTGCAGGCCAGCGAAAGCGGTGTGATGCCGAAGCGGTTGGCAGCGTTGACGTTGGCACCAGCGCTAATCAGTAGATCGACCGAGGCAAGATCGTCATGCCGCACCGCCCAGTGCAACGCCGTCATCCCGTCTGGTTCGGAGGCATTCACATCGACGCGTTGCTGCAACACGGCTTTGACAGCGGCCGCGTCCGCCTTTTTAACCGCTTCCATTAACTGCAGCTCGTTACCTGCGGCACCGAGACCGGCGGCCGATAGCAGCAGCCCCATCGAACCTACAACCAGGTAAGCGCCGAGGTATTTCACACGAATCATCCTGTCCTCTCCAGTGTCTAGTTCGAAAATCCTGCAAACGTTCAGGAGGCCATCCTACAGTTGGAAAGAAACCTTTTCAACCGGTGATTATAGAAGAAGTACCGAAGACGTTGACGTTGCTCTGGCTGGGCGCCTAGAATAGACGCGTGGAGTGGTGTGTGCCTAGGGTGTTTTTGCTCGTCCTGGTCGGAGGGTGGCTGGCGCTCACGTCAGTCGCGTCCGATCGCCTCCAGGCCGCTGGTCCGGCGTCGCCCCAGGTCGCTGCTTCCGGCGCGTCCTCATCATCGTCCCAGGCTCGCGCGGTTCTCGACAGGTACTGCGTCACTTGCCACAATGAAAAATTGAAAACGGCTGGTTTCGTGCTTGACACTGCGGCCCTCGCCGATGTGAGCGGCACTGGCGATGTATGGGAAAAAGTTGTGGGGAAGCTGCGCGCTGGCTCGATGCCGCCGCCGCGGCGACCGAGGCCGGACCAAGCCACCTACGATTCCGTCGCGTCGTGGATCGAGACCGAGCTCGATTCTGCCGCCGCGGCACATCCGAATCCCGGCAAGCTGCCGGCGTATCGCCGCCTGAGCCGTACGCAGTACAAGAACGCGATCCGAGATCTGCTGGCACTCGAGGACCTACCTAAAGAGCTGGCCATCGAGTCGCTGCTGCCGGCCGACAGCACAGCCAGCGGTTTCGACAACGTTGCCGATTTGCTCTTCGTCTCGCCGACGCTGTTGGAGCGCTACCTCACAGCAGCGGAGAGAATCAGCCGTTTGGCCATCGGGGATCCTGCAATCCCTGAGACTGTTGATGCCCGCACTTTCCCGATAGAGCTTCCGCAGGATGCTCATGTCGAAGGGCTGCCGCTTGGCACGCGCGGCGGCATCCTGATCCGCAGCACCTTTCCGCTGGACGGCGAGTACGGTGTCGAAATCGAGCTTGCCGGGCGGGAGCCGAGCGAGCCTGAGCAGATCGAGATTAGCGTGGACGGCGCGCGCGTGCAACTGCTCACGATCGGCGGCGAGAAGGACGATGCTCCGGTAGGGATCGGTGATGCCTATCTCGATGGACCGCGGACAGAGGCCCGCTTCTCGATGAGTGCCGGTCCGCACGCCGTTGGGATCGCATTCGTCGAGCGCACCCAGGCGGTCTACGAAGGATTGCGCACTAGTAGTCGTCGCTCTCGCGGCTGGCAGCCGGCCTTCGCGGCTGTCACACTCATTGGTCCCTTCGAGAGACGCGGAGCGGGGGACACGCCAAGCCGGCGGCGGCTGTTCGTGTGCCGTCCGACTGGGCCCGCCGATGAGGCGCCCTGCGCCACGAAGATCCTTTCGAACCTGATCCGTCGCGCGTATCGTCGACCCGTGACCGATGCGGACGTCCAGCCGCTGAGAGCCTTCTACCAAGCCGGTCGGGCGGAGGGTGGATTCGATGCTGGCATCCAGCGCGCGCTCGAACGGGTGCTCGTCAGTCCCCAGTTCCTGGGGCGAATCGAGCGCGATCCGGCCAATGTCGGTTCGGATGTCATCTATCGCATCAGTGACGTGGAACTGGCGTCCCGCTTGTCGTTTTTCCTGTGGAATAGCATTCCCGACGATGAGCTCCTGGAGCTGGCGATCCAGGGGAAGCTCAAGGAACCGGCGGTTCTCGAGGCGCAGGTGCGGCGGTTGTTGGCCGATCCCCGCTCGATCTCCCTTGCGGTCGACTTTGCCCAGCAGTGGTTGTACTTGCGGGATCTCAAGGACAAGAGACCGGACCCGGTGCTGTTCCAGGCGTTCGATGACGGGGTGAGGGCGGGGCTCCAGCATGAGACGGAGCTCTTCGTCGACAGCATTTTTCGCGCGGATCGCAACGTGCTCGATCTGTTGAGAGCGGACTACACCTTCGTCAATGAGCGGTTGGCCAAGCATTACGGGATTCCGAACATCTACGGGAGCCACTTCCGACGCATCTCACTCGCCGGCAGCAACCGTCGAGGTCTTCTCGGTCAGGGCAGTATTCTGACGCTCACTTCGTTTAACACCAGGACCTCGCCGGTGCTTCGCGGCAAGTGGGTGCTCGAAAACCTGCTTGCGGCGCCGCCCCCGCCGCCCCCGCCGAATATTCCTCTTCTGCAGGAAACGACTCCCGAGGGCGAGGCGCTCTCGATGCGGGAGGCGATGGTCGCCCATCGCGCCAATCCGGTCTGCGCCAGTTGCCACGCTCGTATGGATCCGCTGGGCTTCTCCCTAGAAAATTTCGACGCAACGGGCCGATGGCGCACCCTGGCCGAGTCAGGAGAGCCCATCGATGCCTCCGCTTCGTTGCCGGACGGTGCCAAGTTCGACGGGATTGGGGGGCTGCAGGAACTGTTGCTGAGCCACCCCGACCAGTTTGTCCATGCTTTTTCAGAGAAACTACAGGGATATGCTCTGGGCCGGCAATTGGAGTATTATGATGCGTCGGCATTGCGGGAGGTCGTCCGCGGCGCCGCGCGCAGCGATTATCGGTTGTCATCGATTGTGTTGGGTATCGTCAAGAGCGTTCCGTTCCAAATGAGGAGGTCGCAGTCATGATCGTGAAGAAGCTATCGCTACCCCGACGGACGTTCTTGCGTGGGATGGGCGCGACGTTGGCATTGCCGTTTCTCGACGCGATGGTCCCAGCACTTTCTGCCATGGCCAAAACTGCAGCGAAACCGGCATGTCGTTTGGGATTCGTTTATGTGCCGCACGGGGTCCTGCCGGAATTCTGGACGCCCGAGACGGTCGGCTCCGGGTTCGAGTTGACGCCCGTTCTGCAACCGCTCGGCTCGCTGCGGGATCACGTCGTCGTGGCCACCAACCTCAATCATCGGCAAGCGGATTCTTTCGGCGATGGTAACGGAGATCATCCACGCGCCGTTGCCGTGTGGTTGAGCGGCGTACACGCCTATGACCGGAGGATTACATCGGACATCAAATTGGGTATCACAGCTGATCAAGTTGCCGCTCAGACGCTCGGCAAGTTCACGCAGTTACCCTCGCTCGAGATCGCCTTGGATAATCCCAGCAAGATCGCCTGTGACAGTGGTGATTGCTTTTACGGAAACACGCTGTCCTGGCGCACAGACACGACGCCGAATCCTATGGAGACCAACCCGCGTGTTGTCTTCGAACGGCTGTTCGGCGACGGCGGTACCGCCAAACAACGTCTATCCCAGATGCAGAAATCTGCCAGTATTCTCGATTCGGTCAACGAAGAGCTGGCGGGCCTTGAGCGCACGCTGGGACCGCGTGACAGGACGCGGCTCGACGACTATTTCGAGGCTGTTCGGAGCGTCGAGCAGCGTATCCAGCTCGCCGAGGCGCAGGGTCTGAACGACGAGCTGTTGCTGCCGGAGCGGCCGACCGGCATCCCGGGAACGTTTGAGGAGCACACCAGGTTGATTTTCGACTTGCAGACGCTGGCTTTCCAGTGCGACATGACCCGCGTCATTACGCTGATGATGGCGGGCGAAGGGAGCGGGCGTAGTTACCCGGAGATCGGAGTACCTGAACAGCATCATCCTCTGTCACATCACCGGAGCCGGCCGAAGATCAAGGCGAAGAAGGCCAAGATCGACCAGTATCACGTTAAGCTTCTCGCTTACTTCCTTGAGAAGCTGCGCGACACGCCTGATGGGGACGGCTCGCTACTCGACCATTCGATGATTCTCTACGGCAGCGGGATTGGCGATGGCAACCTGCACGAGCACACGAACCTCCCGACCCTCTTGGCGGGCGGTGGCTGCGGTACGATCAAGGGAGGGCGTCACCTCACGTATCCGGCAGAGACGCCGATGGCCAATTTGCTACTCACTATGCTCGACAAGGCAGGGGTTCCGACGCCTGAGAAAATCGGTGACAGCACCGGCCACCTCTACAACATCTAGTCGCGTGTCTTCGCCGCGAGCTGCCTGACGATCTCGAGGAGCTACTCGGGCTGCGCCTAATGATGTCCCCTCTGACGCAGGCCTTCGGTGTCATTCAGTATGGCTCTGGTGAGATGCCGGGTGTCGAAAAGGTTCCGTGATAACAGCACCAAGTGGTGTGTTATGGCTAGCTACTACTGGGCGATATGGTGGTGCTCCACAGCCATTAATTTGTGGCCCGCCTGCATAGAAGTGCGATCTCAACGCTCAAGGACGAGGCGTCTCCCAAGGAGCTTGTCGGGGTCGGCGTCCGGCTTGGGGGTGAATTTGTTGAGCCACCCGCCGAACCAGCTCGCCACGTAGACACTCCCCTCCTGGTCCACGTCGATCTGGTGAGGGCGGGATAGCCCGCCCTCGACTCCTCCGGACCCACCGTAGGCACCCCAACTGTGCTGCAGTTCGCCGTTCAGGCCGTACTTGAGCACCCGGTGAAGTTGGCCAGAAATGACCCACGCCGCCTCCTGATCGTCGATCAACAAACCCGTCGGATCTGTGATGTTTGGCCACTCGTCGACAAATTCGCCGTCCTCCGTGAAAATCTGGATCCGGTTGTTTCGACGATCTGCTACGTAGATGCGATGAGCCAGGTCGATTGCTAGCCCGTGGATCAAGTCAAACTGTCCTGGACCCGTGCCCTGCTCTCCCCACTCCATCAGGTAGTTACCATCGGCGTCGTATTTAATGATGCGGCTGTTCCAGTAGCCGTCGCCGAGCAGAAAAGTGCCGTCCGGCAAGAACGCAAGCACGGCGGGGTCCCCATAGTCGAAGGGACCGGGTTTAGGATTCGCTCGCGCTTCCTCTCGCGTTGCCGGATCATCCTGGTCGCCCAGACGCATCACGAGCTCGCTGCCGTCGTTCGTGAACTTCAACACCTGCATGTGAACGCCCCGCCCCTGACCGCGTTCCACTATCCAGACGTGACGCTCGGGATCGTAGGGGCTGATGTAGACTTGATGCGGCCGGTGCAGCGTCTCGTCCCACTGAGACCAGTTCTCGATCACGTTACCTTCTCGGTCGACGACCACGAGGTAATTTGAACCTCCTTCGCGTTTTTTTCCCTCCGAATCGCGATCTCCCCAGACGGCTACGATAATCCGATCTGGGCTATCGACCGCCAAACCCGAAACGTTACCCCAAGTCCAACGGTCGTCGTGTTCTGGCGCCATCTTCCACCAACCCGACACGGGCTCGTAGTCACCGAACCTGCCGTCTCCGCCCTTGGCGACGGAAGACTCCGTCTCCGGCTCACCCGTGCCACCGCAGGACCACAGTCCGATCAGGACAACCATGAACGCAGCGCCGCTGCGAGATATCATCTATCCTCCTCTCACGGTAAATCACCGTGCCGGCTTTGATTCTTTCACGACGCGCCCGTTCTTGACTACTGTCTCAAATGGGTGGAAACTCAGGACGCAAGGTCAAATCAGCACGGTCGACTGCTCGCCCAGCCAAGCCCGTCAAGCGTCCGGCCCTGTATAAGAAGGGGAAGACTGAGGACTGGCGCCGTCCGAAGCTATGCCGGAGGATGTGTCCTATGAGTGAAGAATCTGGACTACGGGACGTCCGCGGCCGCCGACCACGCGCGAGTGCTGAAGATCGGACGGAGGCTGGCTAGAGGGCAGCGCATGATTACGGCTTCAAGTTAGCACTGAATGAAAGAGTAGCGATAGCATGTCCTCAGAGGCGCGACTTGCTTTCGTGGTATTTGAGGGATTGGCATGACAGTTCTCCACGCACGTGTTGTCGCCCTTTCCGCCGTCCTAGTCGGCTATCTCTACGTGCCGGCGGCGGTTCAGGAGTTGAAGCTCAAGGTCACGGCCCCGGTCCCCCAATCGCCCACGAACGAGGAGATCGTCGACAACACGACGCCGACGCTGACCAGTACGACCGCAGCGGGACGGTTCGTGTCCGGCGCCTTTGAGCATCACTTCGAGGTATGGGAGATCGCGGTCCACGGTACGACGCTGGTAGAGACAGGCACCGTAGCGCCCACCATGGCCAAAACTACTTACACCTTGCGGACCGCGCTCGTGAACGGTGGCCGCTATTGGTGGCGGGTCCGCGCCGGGCTTGGCGGGTTTGTCGGCCCGTGGTCCGTGTGGGCGACCTTCCGGGCTGTTACGACCCAGGCCAATTGGACCCTGCTCTACGCCGAGGACTTTTCCACCCCACTGAACGGAGCGGTCGTACCCTGGGTCTGGGACGGTTACAGCAATCCGTTTGATACCGTCATGGACGACGCCGGGTTGTGGTACCAGAATGATTACGGGCCGGACTGGGACACCGCCTTCAAGTCTTTCGCGACCTATCGCAAGGAGTTTTCGGTCGGTCAGGACGGTTGGTTGACCGCCTCGCTCTCGGCCAGGGACTGGGACAAGGACGGTGTCATCGAAGCCCCACCGTCAATTAGTACCCGAGCGCAGGGCGGCGGGTACGTGGCGGTACTGGATGTACCCGACCACACCGGCGGGGCTATTTTCCGGCCGACCAATAAATTACCGTCCCAGTACCGCATCGAGTACAAGCTAAAGGCCATCGACTTCGGTGGTAAGCGTAACGGTTCGATCGAGTACGACAACCGACTCAACGGCTACAGCACCGAGGGCTGTAAGACGCTGCACCCGTGGGGCGAGGGTTCGAACAGTCGGGGCTGGACCGGGGACGCATCGGTGCCGTACTGCGAGTGGCAGGACGTACGTGAAGGCCCGCGCGGTTACAACGGGTTCCACTTCCTTTCCATCGTGGACTTCGCCGATCCGGCGCCGCGAAACAACCACTTCTGGCACTACCGCCGGAAGGTGCTGATGGATTCCTTCTCCCTGCACCCGGACCGGGTTGGCAAAGGCACCGCTGGTCGGATCTGCAATTCCAACACCAACCAGTACTACAACTACTTGGACAGCAGCTTCAACACAGTCAACATGTGGATCAGCGGGCTACCGGACTGGACCCCGGATCCGGGCGTGCTGGCCGGAAACTCGCAATGGTTCATTACGAGTTGCTCAGGTGGGGTAGCCGAGAAGCAGCTTGCCTCGGCCGCCGAACTCCAGCCCGAGCTAATGCCGAACGAGTTCTACACGTTTGCCATCGAGAGGGACACCACCGGTTATACCCTGGAGGCGAGCGGTAACTTCGCCAGAGTCGGGCAGAAGACTCTTCGCTTCCACCGTCCGTTCATCGTCAACAGTGTGCCGATCTGGCACTACAATAGTGTCGCCAGCGAATACGATGGGCGCTTTAATGCCGATCTCGTACAGAAAGATGCGTATGGCAGCACGACCTGGCCAAACCAGTGGCCGGCCGGCTCCGTGTACCCGGATTACTTCGTTATCGGTGACCTCTACACGAACGTCTACGAGGGCAGTGCCAGATTGACCGACATCCGTCTCTATGTTCCCGTTGAACCGGCAACCACCCCGCAGTAGGCTAGGATTGTTATGGCTCGACGTTATTCGTATCTTCTCGCGGTTGCCATCCTCGTCACGACGTTTAGTGCATACAGTTGCGTGCCGCTGGTGCCACTCGTCGTTCGTGTATGAAACTAGGGCTCGCGCTGACGCTGACCACTGCGGCGTGCTGGGGCGTACTGCCAATCGCGCTCAAGCTTGTGTTGCAGGGTATGGATCCAGTGACCATCACGTGGTACCGCTTCGCTGTGGCGGCACTCGTCCTCGGCACCATCCTGGCGGTGACCGGGGGTTTACCGACGTTGCACTCGCTGAGCCGACGCATCTGGCTGCTGCTCGCTCTCGCGACCGCCGGCCTGACCGGCAACTACGTGCTCTACCTCGTCGCGCTGTCGCACACGACGCCCAGCGTTGCCCAGATCGTGATCCAACTCGCACCAGTGTTTCTACTCCTCGGCGGATTAATCGTTTTCAGAGAAAGATTTTCCACCCGGCAATGGGCCGGTTTTGCACTCTTCATGCTGGGTCTGGCCCTCTTTTTCAACCGGCGCCTTCCAGAGGTCTTGACCCTGTCGACCGACACCGGGCTTGGTGTCGCCCTGCTCTTCCTGGCCGCGATCGTGTGGGCAGCATACGGCCTAGCACAGAAGCAGTTAGCAAGACACTTCAGGCCGCAACAAGTCCTGTGGTTAGTGTACCTGGGTGCCGTCCTAGTGCTGTTTCCGGCAGCCTCGCTCGGAAAGGTGCGTGACCTTAATGCACTGCAATTCTGGATGCTGGGCTTTTCCTGTGCAAACACCCTGATAGCCTACGGCGCGTTCGCCGAGGCGCTGAAGCACTGGGAGGTGTCTCGGATCGGTGCGGTGTTGGCGTTGGCACCCCTGTTTACTCTCACATGCGTGTGGGGCGTGGAACGATTCGTTCCAGGGCTGTTAGATCCTGAAGGACTCAATGCCTTGAACGCGTTTGGCGCACTGCTGGTGGTCGGCGGTTCGGGCGTCTGCGCGCTCAGCGCGGCAGACGCTCACGCCTAGCGCCCGCGGCGTTCGGGTCGCAGTGGGACAAACATCCGTTTGCTCCTCGAAGAGTTCACTGAGCGCCCAGAGCTGACTTCAGTCGCGAGCTGACGGCAGCGCGAACACGTAGAGCGCACTACCGGCCCGCCGGAAGCGGATGCCAGCGTCCGGCTCCGTATCTGCCGTCACTTGCTCGCTTCCCGCGCCGCGCTGGCTGCCGATGATAGCGACATACTGCCGGCCGTCCGGCCCGATGTACGTGATGGGCGAGTTCCGGAAGCCGCTCCCCGTTCGAAACGTCCAGAGGATATCCCCGTCTCGGGCGTCAAACGCGCGGACCACACCTTCGTCGGCCCCCCCCTGAAAGACCACGTCCCCCCCGGTGGCCATGACGGGGGCCATGTTTTGTTCGTTCCAGTCGATTCTCCAGACGGTTTCGCCCGCTACCGGATCGTTGGCCTGCAGGGCCGCGACGTGCTCCTCCCCAGGAGGGCGCGGGGCCTGGCCGCCGCGCTCACGCAGGGTGTAGTCGTTGCCCGGCACATACTCGCCCTCGACCATCCGGAGGCGGCCGCATTCATTGGACGTCGGCGTGTAGACGAGCCCGGTGCGCGGCGAATACGCGTCGTTCTGCCAGTTCCTCGCGGCGATGCCGGGACACCAGCCGACGGCGATGTCTTCGGCGTCCGGCACGTATCGTTGCCGATCTTCGAGGTCCGTGAACATGATCTTGCCGAGGTCGTACCGCGGTCGGCCGGTCTCCATGTTCACACCCTGAATCAGGTCGTTGTAGACGAAGCTCCACGGCT
>Ga0310345_10004476_pt1 | contig 12653 bp, 8 predicted proteins | sample HC15DNA20500_MG_FD_204667 | JGI IMG/M metagenome (GOLD analysis project Ga0310345, IMG submission 204667) | Marine microbial communities from station ALOHA, North Pacific Subtropical Gyre - HC15-DNA-20-500_MG | ecosystem: Environmental > Aquatic > Marine > Oceanic | place: Pacific Ocean: North... | reverse complement strand
CTCGAAAGAGAGGCCTTCGTTTTGGCCCCGCTCATTGCGCTCGAGAGTTCTTTCTGCCAGCGTAACCGTCAGGGTCTCCACAGCTCCTTTGCGGACCACCACCACCGGCACCTGCTTGCTGGGGGGCGTATTGGCAACTACCACCCGTAAATCGAAAGCCGATTCGACTTCGCGATCCCCGAATTTCACGATGACATCCTCGGGGCGCATTCCTGCCAGATAGGCAGGTCCGGTTGTAGCCGGCTCTCCCTTTTCGTCGATCAGTTCGGTGATCAGGACTCCGTCGCCGTCCTTGATTCCATCAGGATCATCGCCGTTCACACCAAAGAAATCTCCCATCGTTTTCGTCAGGTCGTAGGTATTCATCTGGACGCCCAGCCAGCCCCGCTCGATCTTTCCTTTGGTCACGATCTGGTTGTAGGAGTTGATGAACACCGAGGAGGGTATGGCGAATCCGATACCCACGGAGCCCCCGCTTCGAGTGAAGATGAAGGTGTTAATCCCTATGACCTCACCTCTCATGTTCACCAGCGGACCGCCGCTGTTTCCAGGATTGATGGCGGCGTCGGTCTGGATGTAGTCCCCAAAACTGGTGGAGCCGGCAACGACTCTGCCCGTTGCCGAGACGATTCCCGAAGTGACGGTTTGACCCACGCCAAAGGGGTTGCCGATGGCCAGCACCCAGTCGCCCACCTGCATCTTGGAGGTATCCCCCACCTTGGCAAAGGGTAAAGGCTTTGGAGTGTTGATTTTCAAGACTCCCAGATCCGACTCAGGATCGCCGCCTATCACCCGTGCCACATAGGTCTCACCGGTGTGCAGCTTGACCTCGATTTTATCCGCGATTCGGCTGGTGTCCCGCCGTGAGGCTGGAGGAGCCACAACGTGGTAGTTGGTGAGCACATATCCCTCACTATCAACGATCACACCGGTGCCCAGACTGGTCGCCTTCCTTTCCTGGGGCTGGGGCGCCATGGGCCCGAAGAAGCGCTGCCAGAAGTCATCCCCGAAGAACTCTTGGAAATCGCCTTGACCTCCGCCTCCCTGGCCGCCACTGGTGCGAATGATCGCAGTGGTGCTGATGTTGACAACGGCTGGCTCAACGGTATTGGCAACCCGGGCGAACCCCTCGCCCAGACTGGCCGATTCACCTAGCAACAAAGGAGACCCTTCGCCCTGAATTTGCAGAAGTTCTACCGGAGTTTCCTCCTGGGCGCTCAATACACCATCGGAAATAATGGTCCCTATGGTGATTCCCAGCAATAAAGTGATGCAAAGAGCCAGTAAGGTAATGCCCTTTTTAGACGTCAAAAGCTGTTTCATAATCGACCAAGCCTCCACTAAGATGGTCTGCCCAAAATCCTCGTTTGTCTGCCTTTAACTACGCCGGTTCCAGAGTAATCGTTCCGCTTTCTAGATTTTAGCACAGCCCGTTCAAGGTCGACAGACCTTACCACAAAGGCGCAGAGAAGAAATTTCATCACAGAGGCACAGAGAAGATAATTCTTTTCTTTGTCTTATCTCTCCAATCTCAGCCAACACCGTAGGGGCGCACGGCCGTGCGCCCGAGGCAAGGTCATTGTAGTGGCCTTCACCACCAGGACACAGGAAGAGATGCACCACCAAGGCACAAAGACACAAAGAAAACTGTCCTAGGGCGTGCCGCCCTGAGTCAGGCTCTGTCATTCCTTCGGAGCGAGGCCGCGCTATGAGCGGCCTTCCGAAAGCGGCGCGCTGAGGCACCTCCCACATTCCGGAAACCTGGAACGTGGAACGCGGAACGCGCTGGTCGCAGACCAGCGCTCCGGTCAGCGATAACGTGCGAAATAGTCTCGAGCGGCGGTCATCACCCGGGGGGCCAGCATCAGAGCGGCGATCATGTTGGGGAGGGCCATCAGGGCAAAGGCGGTATCGACCAGATTGATTACCATGTTGGCGCTCCAGACGGCGCCCACAAACAGCATGATCAGGTAAAACACGTCATAGATCCGGGCATGCTCCACTCCAAAAAGATAACTGAAGCACTTCTTTCCGTAGTAGGAGTAGCCGAACATGGTGGAGAGCCCGAACAGCAGAACCACCACCACCAGAATCAGCTTCCCCCAATCCCCCAGGGTGGCTTCAAAGGCCTGAGAAGTAAGAGAAACCCCCTGGATTCCCCGAACCTGCCAGTTCCCCGTCGAAAGGATGACAAAGGCAGTGAGGGAGCAAACCACGATGGTGTCGATAAAGGGCCCGATCATGGCTACCAGTCCCTCGCGGACCGGTTCCGTGGTTTTGGCGGCTCCGTGAGCCATGGGGGCGGTCCCCGTACCGGCTTCATTGGAAAAGGCCGCTCTTTTGATACCGGTTTGAACCACTGCCATGAAGGAAATTCCAGCCGCTCCACCCACCGCCGCGGTCCCCGTAAAAGCGTCGTGAAAAATCTGGGCAAGAATCTGGGGAATCAGTGAGTAGTGCGAGATGACCACCACAACCGAGACCAGCAGGTACAGCCCGCACATCGTCGGCACCAGTCGGCTTGCCACATGAGCGATTCTCGTGACCCCTCCCAGCACCACCATTCCCACTAAAAATGCTGCTCCCAACCCGGTTTTCCAGGGTTCGATTCCATAACTTTCAGCCAGGATCTCTGCCACCTGATTGGCCTGAAACATGGCGAGGCAGCCGATCATTCCGCAGATGCTGAAAAAAACGGCCATGAATTTGAATCTTTTCCCCAACCCGATCTCGATGTAATACATGGGGCCGCCCTGGATCCTTCCCAGGCTGTCCTCGCCACGGTACATCACGGCCAGAGTACAGGTGAAGAACTTGGTCGCCATTCCCACCAGAGCGGAAACCCACATCCAGAACACGGCCCCCGGACCTCCTTGAGTGATGGCGATGGCCACTCCCCCGATGTTGCCAAGGCCCACAGTGGCTGCAAGATGGGTGCTGAGTGCCTGGAAATGACTGATGTCGCCGGGATCTCCTTCTCGATCATATTTTCCCCGGAGAATCTCAAAGGCATGCCTCACGCCCAAAAAGGGCAGCAGGCGTGAATAGAGGGTCAGAAGGAATCCACCCCCTGCTAAAAGGATCAGAAGTGGGGTCCCCCACGCGTAATCCACGGCTACCGAGAGAATGTGATCCAGTGAATTAATCAAACCAGTTTTAACTTGGCGTAGCTCTGCAGTAGTTTTTTGATGCCCAATCTGGGAAATTGTACCGTGACAGTCAAATCATCACCCGTGTCCTGAACCTGCAGGATAGTGCCGTAGCCAAATTTGTCGTGGACGATTCTTGCGCCGGAAACCAGACCTCCGCTCGAGGCCACTTTCTTGTGGGAGAGTTCATCTAAAAATCCCCGAACGCTTTTTGTCGAATCATAGGTCCGTATCGGAAGCTTGGTCTCCCGGTTCTTCCTGGCGGAACCAGGGCCAGGGCGGCTTTTCCGGGTCTGGGGCCCGGGAGGTGGAGAAAAGGTGTGGAGGCTCAGAAGATGTTCGGGAATCTCCTGGATGAATCGGCTGGGACGATTCATCTCCTCGGTTTCCCGTCCGAAAAAACGGCGCCGTAGAGAATAGGTCAGATAGATGGTTTGCCGTGCGCGGGTGAGTCCCACGTAGCAAAGGCGGCGCTCCTCCTCCAGATCGTCCTCCGCCACCGATCGACTGTGTGGAAAGAGACCCTCTTCCCAGCCCACCAGAAACACAACCGGGAATTCCAGGCCCTTGGCGTTGTGCAGGGTCATCAAGCTTACCGAAGCCGACTCGTCATAATCGTCTGCCTCGGAGCGCAAAGCGGCATGATCCAAAAATTCCTGAAGTGTATAACCCTGCTCGCCGTTTTCTCGGCACAGATTGATCAACTCTTCGAGATTGAGAATCCGATTGTGGGACTCCTCGGAATCCAGACTGTCCAGATGGGCCACGTATCCGCTCGTTTCCATGATCTTCTCGAGCGTTAAATGCAGAGGCAGTTGCAAAAAAGGGCGACACTGGGTGATGAGTTCAAAGAACCGATTCAGAGCAAGATGGGCCCTTCCGGAGAAGCGGTTGTCTTCCAGCCCTTTGACCAGAGCCTCCCAGAGGGTTGTGTGGTTCTGCTGGGCTTGGTGGTGGAGTTGATCAAGAGTCATCTGCCCGATTCCCCGGGTGGGGCGATTGATGATTCTCATCAAAGACACGCTATCTCCCGGGTTGATCACCACTCGGAGGTAGGCGAGGGCGTCCTTGACTTCTTTTCGATGATAGAAGCTCACCCCTCCAATTAACTTGTAGGGCACGTCAAGACGGCGAAGGGCTTCCTCGAATTGGCGCGATTGGAAGTTGGTGCGGTACAAAACCGCTATGCCGTTGGTCCCCTCGTTGAGATGTTGATAGATTTTTTGGGAAACGTAGGTGGCTTCGCTCCTGGCCTCCAATGCGGCAAAGAGTTCGATGGGGTTCCCCGCCTTTCCATCCGTCCAGAGCACCTTCCCTTTTCGGTTGAGGTTGTTGGAAACGACACTGGTGGCGGCGTCCAGGATGGTCTGAGTCGACCGGTAGTTCTGCTCCAGCTTGACGATGGTGGCTCCAGGAAAGTCGGCCTCAAAATTCAGGATGTTATCGATATCAGCCCCCCGAAAGCCGTAGATCGATTGATCCTCATCCCCGACTGCGGTGACGTTCTGGTGAACCTGGGTGAGATGCTTGATCAGTTCATATTGGGGACGATTGGTGTCCTGATATTCGTCAATCAGGAGGTAGCGGTAGTGCTCTCCATACCCATTGCGCACCTCGGGATTTTCCTTGAGCAATCGGACGGTCAGAAGAATGAGGTCATCGAAGTCCATGCCATTGGATTGCTTCAAAAATTTCTGGTAAGCGGAGTAGGCGAGGCCAATGGGTTCACTGGAGAAGTCCTTGGAATGCCGGCTGTATTCCTCAGGTCCCCAGTCCTGGCTCTTGGCGCGACTGATGGAAGCCAGAGTCTGCCTCACCGGGAGTTCCTTGTCGGTGAAGTGGAGTTCCTCGTAAACGGTCTTGAGGACCCGCATCTGGTCTTCCCGGTCGCAGATCGTAAAATCCCGTCGATAACCGATCCGATCCGCATGTTGGCGCAGAACCCGGACCCCGAACGAATGAAAGGTACACAGCATGGGCACCCCAGGGGCATGGGTGAGGAGGCCTTGGACGCGGTTGCGCATCTCCTCGGCTGCCTTGTTGGTGAAGGTGACTGCCAGAATCTGCTCGGGCCGGCACCGTTCCCGGTCAATGAGATGAGCAATCTTGTAGGTGATGGTGCGGGTCTTGCCGCTTCCCGCTCCAGCCAGAATCAACATGGGCCCTTCGGTCTGGGTGACGGCCAGTTGCTGCTCTGGGTTCAGATGGGATAGGTAATCCCTTTCAGAAGTCTCGATTGACATGTCGCTGGAGGGATCACCTTACCATGAACCAACGACAGGCAAAAGAAGGGCTAAAAGGGCCTAAGGGAGGCGTGTAGAGGCACACGATGGTGCGCCTAAATGGCTATCTCAAATTGATGGATTATCCGAAATCCGAACTCCCAAATCCGAAAAGCATTCTGGATTCTTTCTAGTTGTTCTGGAGTATGGGAATTCATGGAAGGCCTTGGTGGCACGGGATCCAGAACCCCGAAGGGGTGATGTGAAATGGCCTGGGGCTCACGCCCCAGGCCATTCTAGGCCGCCCCCTCAGGGCTCCGGAGAGGTGAATTCAGAATGCACTAGGAATGAACGTCTCAGTGCGCCGATTCCGGAAGCCGCTCATAGAGCGGCCGCTACAAAAGGGTGCGAACTGGTTTTAGTACTCGTGAAACCTGAAACCTGAAACACGCGGGTCGAAGACCCGCGTCAATTAGCGCCCCGCGACCCGCGCAACAAACTCGTCGATCCCGGCCAACGAATCATTGTGGGTGGACTTGTAAAGAGTCTCCAGGTGTTGGCGGCAATGCTCTGCGTGGGGAGCATCTTTTAGCACCGAGCCCTTGGCAAACGCATTCATGGCGGAGTCCATCTGACTTTGATCCCAGCGGCCCATTCCCGTGTAGTAATAGGCTTCCGCTTTGGCGGCTACGTCCTTGGTAATGCTGATCACTTTCTGATAATTGGTGATGGCGGTATTCCAGTTCTCACGTTCAGCGGCTGAGCGGCCAATGACGGTGTAAGCGGTGCCCTTTTCGGCATTAAGGTAGGTCTTCCAATCAGAGTCAGACATCTGGCCGGGTTGTTCAGCCGTGTCCAATCCCTCGACCGCCTTCTCGGCGTACTGGGCGGCATTGGCCCATTCCTTGCGCCCGAAATAGATCCTGCTAACTTGGCTGAAGATCTGAAAGCAGTCCTTGGGAGCCAGTTCCGCGCAGGCCTTGTCCCCATACTCAATCTGCTTGTCCTGGTTGCCCAGCTGCGCAAAGGAGTTGGCCAGGAAAAAAGCCATTTGCGTATCGGGTTTGGCAGCGTAGACGATCTCACCATAGCCGGTGACCTTGTCATAATCCTGGAGTTGATAGGCTGCCAGGGCCGTCATGTGCTGAGCAGTCAGGTCTTCCGGCATCACACCCAGGAGTTTTTCTCCTGCTGAAACCACTTGTTGGGATTGCCCTTGGTTCTGGTATTCCTGCATCAGCTGGAGGTAGCTGCCTACGGCGTATTCGACCAGGGTCGATTTGGGATTGGCGGTGAGAAACCCAATAATGGAGTCGTGTCTCTCCGCCGGATCCGCGTTTACAGCCGTTTCATAGGCTGCGTACTCTTCCATTGTGTACTGTGCCTGGATCAGCACCAAAGTCTGACCCAGAACCAAAGAAAGTGCCAAAATCGTTTTCCAACTTGGTCGTAAACTCATTACCTTACCTAACCTCCCTGCAAGGCGCCGCGAATGTCTCGTTTCCCAGACCCGTGACAGCACAAACTAACCATTATGAAGAATTACAGGACGTTACCATAGTTTATCGGAGCGTTCAATAAACTTGTATACCGAATTCCTGCTCAATTCTCAATGATGAATTCAACCATTAGATCAGATGACTTTATGTTCCGAAGGTTGCTAATACAGTAAACTCGACTGCATGTTCGAACTACCGTGTGACGCCGTCAAGATGATCCCGTTTGAACGGATCCATTCTGAAGATCGGCTTTTCGCCGTTTCTTTGCCCTGGTCGCCCATCGATCACCTCAATCGGTCCGTCGGAAAAGCCGGCATCCTCTCTCCCCTTCACGTGCAAAAGACCGGAAGCGACAGTTTTAGAATTGTCATCGGATTTCGCAGGTATCTTTCCTGCCGCACCCTGGGAGTTGAAAACATTCCCTGTTTCGTCCGTGAGCAGAAGGATGAGTTGGCCCTCTTCGTCGAGGCTATTGAGGACAATCTTTCCACCCGGGAACTCCATCTCCTGGAAAAAGCACACGTTCTCTTGAAACTACGGCACGTTTTCAAATTGAACGATCAGGCTTTGATGGAGGATTTCCTGCCGCTTCTGGAGATCCGGGCCGATCGATTTCACCTTGAGCGATATCTGGGCCTGGCCCGGTTGTCTGAATCCCTGCAGCGAAGTCTTCTCGATCCTCTGGAGCCGGATATCGCCCTGAAACTGTCCAAATGGAAGGATCAGGAACAGGACTTCTTTCTCGGAATGATCTCCAGGTTTCAACTGGGCAAGAACAAGCAGAAGCAGCTTTTTACGCTGCTGGATGAGTTGCGCGCCTTGAGCATGCAAGCGGGGTCCATCCCGGGGGCGGAGAATCTGGAAAGGATCTGGCATGAGTGTGGGGCTGCCGACGTTGAGCGAGACCTGAATTTGTCTCCGTCAGAGCGCTTCAGCAGGGTGGTTGAGGGTCTTCGAAGACTTCGATTTCCCAGGCTGACCGAGTATGAACATCGCTACGAAGACCTCAAGGCGGCGCTGAAGATTCCCCCTCAAATCCATTTCCAGGGGCCTCCCTATTTTGAGGGGAATCGGATCGACGTGAGGTTTTCATTTGCTGATCCCGGTGAAATGTTGGAACGGGCCCAGAAACTGGAGGACATGGCCCAGACCGATGAATTGAAAGAAATGCTGGACCTGATCAATAAGGGATGAGTTAGAATACTGGGAATCCGGGGATTTTGATTCAGATGAAACCGTACCAACCCGAGCAGATTTTTGTAGAACGCTCGATCGAGGGTTCCCCGATCACTAAAAACGTGCTGGATCGATTGCCGGGAGTTCCCACCCGGAGCATCGACTCAACCGAGTTTCTGCTGGAGGAGTCCCAGCGGTGGAACCCGACCATTCCCCGGTCCAAGCAATCGCTCATTCTAGCTCACCATAAAGGCAAATTTTTCAAGCCCTGTCCGGGTAGCCGAGCCAAGGAGGGGCTCAAAGGAGTCTGCTGTAACTACTTCGTGATCAATTATGCCAGCAACTGCCATATGGAATGCAGTTACTGCTATCTCCAGTCGTATCTGAACTTTCCCTACATGACGATCTATGCCAATCAGGTCGATTTGATAACGGAACTCAAGACCGCTTTTGCCGGCTCACCCCATGACTTCTTCCGGATTGGAACCGGAGAACTAGCGGATAGCCTGGCGCTGGACTGGCTGACAGGCTATAGCACGGTTTTGGTGGAGTTCTTTGCCCGGCAGACCAACGCCGTTCTGGAACTCAAAACCAAATCCAATTGTGTGGAAAATCTCCTGGGTCTCGAACACGGGGGGAAAACGGTGGTCTCCTGGTCGATGAACCCCCGATATGTCCAGGAGAAGGAGGAACACAAAACGTCCTCCATCAGTCAAAGACTCCAGGCGGCAACAGAGTGTGCCGAACAGGGATATCCGGTTGGGTTCCATCTGGATCCACTGATTTTCTATCCGGCCTGGGAAACCGACTATCGAGACCTGATTGAAGAGATTTTTCGTAGGATTCCGGCTTCTTCCATAGCCTGGATATCGGTGGGATCCTTGAGGATGACTTCGTCCCTCAAGGACACGATTCGCCGCCGGTTTCCCAGCAGTTTCCTGCCCCTGGGGGAACTGGTGCCCTCTCCGGATGGAAAGATGCGCTATTTCAAGCCTCTGCGCATGGGGATGTACCGGCAGGTGCTGCGATGGATTCGGGAAAAGTCGCCCACCACTCAGGTCTACGCCTGCATGGAGGGCCCCGGAGTGTGGAAAGAGGTTTTCCAGAGCGTTCCAACAGAAGCGGAGTTGGGTGAGGAACTGATCCAGTGCGTGGTCTAACCTCTGACCGAGAATTGTGATCCCTGCCGTCTGACAGAAAATCCGAAATCCCAAATCCGAAATTCAATTCCGGGGCCTTCTCCACTCCGAGCGCCAAGCGCGCTTCTCCTGATCCCTGACCAGGCCGCTCACAGAGCGGCCTGGTCAGGGATCAGGAATCCACAAACCTTATCCCATGAATCGCCATTTCCGCATGGAGGGCCAGCCACTCCTCCGGAAGGTCTTCCAGGTAGAGCGTGAATCCACGTTCTTCGAAGGTTTCAATCGGGGGAGTGCGGCTGGCCGCTCCCGGACGAATGGCCGTTTTGACGGTCGTTGAGACGAGATCGTCGTAATTGAAGAAGCTCAATTCCACCTCAACTACGTCCACCTTTCTCTCCCCCCTGTTTTCAATGATGGCGGAAAACAGTACCAGTCGATTGCCTGAGAAGCTACTGGTCATCTTCACCTGGGGCTCCTTGAGCCGGATGTATTTCTTGTACCACTGGTAGTCGGGATCGCCTTTGCGAAGGATTCCGGTCAGGGGCGCTTCGCCAGGTCCGCTCTGTTGTAGAAGAAAAACGACGGCCGATAGAACCACGGCCAGAATGGCCGCCGAGGCGATGATCAGTTTCCAGAAGTGGGAAGATCTTCCAGCTGCTTTCGATTCGAACATGATGGCGGGTTGTTTCGGAATCTCGACGGTTTAGTCTTCTTCGGTCAGGACAAAGTGAGCTCTACGGTTGAGTGCCCATGATGTTTCTGTCTGGCGCAGGTCAAAGAGCCGTTCCTCGCCCAGCGAAAGGGTGTTCATCCGACGGTTACTGACTCCTCCTGCCAACAGGTAGGCTCTCACGGTTTGTGCTCTTCTGTCCCCCAACGCCAAATTGTATTCTTCCGTACCGCGTTGATCGCAGTGCCCCTCGATAAGAAAGCGAATCTGGCGATTTTCGGGTCTTGTGAGCCAGTTGATGCTTTCATTCAGAGTGGATCTGGCTTCGGGTGTGAGTTCCGCGCTGTCGTATTCAAAAAAGACAGGCTGCACGAAGCCTTCGAACTGCTCTCTCAGGTCCCGGCCTGTCAGGTTCTCCTCTGAGAGCGTTTCATCCATGAGCACTTCAACGGTGAGTTTTTCGACCACCGTCCCACCCGCACCCTCGGCCGAAACTTCATAGCTGGTGGTCCCTTCGGGGAAAAACCTGATTCTTCCTGCTGTCTCGACCGAACCAATGTTGTGATCGATCACGACGCGATCAGCGTTGGTGGCTTCCCAGGTGAGCAGGGCGGACTCCCCTTGTCGTATCAACTCGGGTTCAATGCGGGCCTCGAGTTCCGGGGGGGGCACCTTGGGAGGTTCCGGAATATCCACCGGAGTCGTTGTTTCGGGAGGTTGTGACGGAACCGGAGAAGGCAGAGGAGGTGGTGGCCTGCCGCCGCAGGCAAATGATATCAGCATCACCAAAAACACCAGGACCTCCCTCAGCATGGGAGCGTGGATGCGATCAAGCGGGGATTTATGACTGGTTGTCAGGTTTTTTATCATGCGTCGGTCCAACAACAACCGTGGTGTAGTTTACCGTATCCAGGTACTGGCGGGCAACTCGGTGGACCTCCTCGCAGGTGATTCCCCGGATGAACTCAGGATATCGCTGGGCATAATCCTGACCCAGGTCGTAGAGTTCAGTCGCCAGTAAGAACTGTGCAACATTAACATTAGATTGAAACTCGAAGACAAGGTTCCCGGTGAGATAATCCTGGGCGGTGGCCAGTTCCTGGTCGGTGATGCCTTTTTGGACCAGATCCTTGATTTCAAACCGGAGGCCGTCCAGGGCTTTTTGTCGATTTTCCGGGGACGTCGTGATCCAGGCGACGAAACATCCGGGATCGAGTCCGCTGGAAGGGGAGATTCCGGCATAGGTGCTGTAGGCGAGTCCCTGTTCATCTCGAAGTTTTCGCGGGATGCGACTGGTAAAGCCGGGACCGCTTCCCAGGATGATATCCATCACCTGAAGTGCATAGTAGTCTGGATTGGTTCGTCGGATTCCCAGATGTCCGAGAAAGATCGTGATTTGTTCCTTTTCCATGAAATATTCGTCCAGGATGGCTTCTGATTGCCGCTCCAACCGGGGCGTATCGATCCGGGCGCATTCAGAATTGCGCCAGTCTGAAAATCGTTCCTCGCACAAGGCCAGGACATTCCGAGCGTCGACGTCGCCCACCACCACCAGGAGGGTGCCCTGGGGAGCAAAGGTCCTCCGATGAAATCCCTGAAGCTCGCTGACTTCCATGTCGTTCACACTCTCTTCGGTTCCCATGACAGGAAATTGCAGGGTGCTGTTCTGGTAAACCCAGCCATTGAACCGGTTTGCGGCCACGAACTGAGGATCATCGCGCAAGGCCTGAAGACGGCTCAGCACTTTTTGTTTCTCCTTCAGGAAACGTTCTTCCGGGAAGACAGGCCGGCGTAGCATTTCCTGCAAAAGGTCCAGGGCCAGAGTCAGGTGGGACGAGGTGACCAGTTCGGAGATGCCGCTGATCTCCCGCTCACAGAAAGTGGAGAGACTTCCGCCCGTGCTTTCAACCAGCTTTGAGATCTCATCTCCCTGGTATTTTTGGGTCCCTTCATCCAGCAGATGGGAGGTCAGGGCCGCTAATCCAGGCCGCTGGAGAGGATTTTGATTGGCGCCTGCCCGGACAAAGGCATGGATCGAAACCAGGGGCAGTCGGGGGTTTTCAGAAACCAGAAGAGTGAGGCCGTTGGTCAGGCAGAAACGGTTAGATTTCACGGGGCCCATCACATAGCGTCCCCACGATTGCCTGCTCGGGAGAACAGGACTGAGCCGCCACCCTTTGAAGATCTTCGGCCTCGACAGCCATGAGCCGCTGAGAAAAATCATCCCAGTAGCGGGGTCGGTCCAGGGTTTCCAGTAAACCGATCTGAATGGCTTGATCCAGCGTCGTTTCAAAGTCGGAGTAGAAATGGACCAGACACTGATTTTTCGCCTTGGCGAGTTCGGACCTGGAAACAGGATCTCGCGTGAGCCGGGCCAACTCCTCAAAGATCATCGATTCCGCTTTCTCCAGATCCGCCTCCTTGTGGAGTTCTGCCGCGATGAAGAAAAGATAGGGATCGAAGCTTTCCGTATACTCGGTGCTCGCTACGGAAGCCACGCGCTCTTGGTCCACCAGTCGGCGATAGAGCCGGGAAAGCTTTCCTTCCGACAAGATGGCATCAAGGACTCTCAAAGCGAAATGCTCAGTCTGGTGAACCGAGGGTGCTGGAAACGCCAGAAGGATTCTGGGGGTTTGGGTCGGCATGGTCATCTGGATGCGAACCTGCCGCTCTCGCCGGGGTTCTCGGAAGGGGTTTTCCCTCGGAGGGATAGAGGAAGGTAAGTCAGCAAAGAGCTGCTCCACCTGGACCAGAGTTCCTTCGACGTCCAGGTCTCCAATCAGTACCAGGGTGGC
>Ga0310345_10004474_pt1 | contig 12656 bp, 10 predicted proteins | sample HC15DNA20500_MG_FD_204667 | JGI IMG/M metagenome (GOLD analysis project Ga0310345, IMG submission 204667) | Marine microbial communities from station ALOHA, North Pacific Subtropical Gyre - HC15-DNA-20-500_MG | ecosystem: Environmental > Aquatic > Marine > Oceanic | place: Pacific Ocean: North... | reverse complement strand
TACCTCCGAAAAAGACTGACCTGCTTCCCCGACCACAAAACCGGAAACGACACTCGCATCCTGTAGCGTGACTTCACCGACATCGGTATTCCCGGCCAGATTGACGGTCTGAAGCAATAAATCGAAATACGGCATCGCCGGTGTGGTCTGAAAAAGGAAGTCATAAAACCCAGGTGTCACCACCTCACAGATCACCAGAGTAAAACGACCGTCGGTCTGAGTGACATCCTGACTGAGCGACAAGGCCAACCCCGTGAAGGGGTCAATAATGTCGACATCGACGCCCTGAACTCCCTCCCCGGCACCATTCAAGACGAATCCGGTGATCACCCAGGAGGTGGGCAAACACTGCCCCTGAAGCAGAGGGCCGAGGCCCATTGACAACAACAGGAATAGAAAAAGAAGGACGGATCCCTTCTTCAATCCCGTCAAAGAAGGGCATCTGCACGCAATTCCGGGTTCAGTGGCAACCATTAGCCTCCCAAGGACCGGTGAAAATAGCGGGCTGAAAATTGAATAAGCCGAGTCAAAATATTCGTTCTCATCTAAATATACCTGACCTGGACGCTCGGATCTGCCAAAATTGTCGAGGATCTGACCTGGTTCTCTCCAGATAGACAGGAGGCTCGACTTTCCGTGATCAAGTACCTGGGCTCCAAACGAATACTGATTCCAGCCATCGAAATGGTTTTGGCAGAACTGCCCGATTGCCGCAGCATCCTCGATCTATTCAGCGGTACTTCCCGAGTCGGAAAAGCGCTCAAGGCAACAGGCTGGCAAGTAATTCTGAACGATTGGAATCACTATGCTCGAACCCTCGCGACCGCTCATGTCGTCTTTGACCGCGAACGGTTCAGCGATGCCGTTGAGGTGCTGGATCATTTGCGTTCCAGCGCACCGATCGATGGTTGGTTCACAGAGACTTACTGTCGCCAGAGCCGCTACTTCACCCCCGAAAACGGAGTACTGATCGAAGGTATTCGCGAAGAAATCGAGAAACTGGATCTCGACGACGAATTGAAATGCGTGGCACTGACATCACTGATGGAAGCTGCAGACCGAGTCGACTCTACCGTCGGAGTTCAGATGGCCTACCTCAAGAAGTGGGCAGCCCGCGCCCTTCAACCGCTGAAGCTGAGAGATCCTGAACCACTTCCAAGAAGTCGACACGGCAAAGCAGAAGCGCATCGTCTAGAGGCGCGGGAAGCCGCTTCCTGTCTGAAAGCGGACGTTGCCTACCTCGACCCTCCCTACAATCAACATAAGTACCTCGGCAATTATCATGTATGGGAAACATTGGTGAGGTGGGACCAACCGGAGGTCTATGGCGTGGCGTGCAAAAGGATAGAATGTCGCGAACGCCGCAGTGACTTCAATTCAAAGCGTGGCATCCAGCAGGCGATGAGAGAACTGGTCGACACTCTCGATTGCCGCTACCTACTCGTTTCCTTCAACAACGAAGGATATCTCGACCGTAATGAGATGGAGCAGCTGCTGTCAAAGCGTGGGCGCGTTACCGTTTTATCAAAGATACATCCACGTTACGTAGGAGCCAAAATCGGCATCCACAATCCACAGGGACGTAAAGTAGGTCAGGTCTCGCACCTGAAGAACACCGAATACCTGTTCCTGGTGGGCGATATAGAAATTGAAGATGCGGTGATCGAATCTGCACAACTGACTCGAGAAATGCCGGTTCTCTAACTCCCTGCAGGCTCCCTGGAATCGACATCGGCTGCACCAGGAGTTATTTCCCCCGAATCGATGAGTAGGCGCATGATGCGATCGACCTGTTGTCGATCCTTCTCGGGACAATGCTTTCTCCAGCGTCGAAATGCATCGGTGAGACTCTCGTCTGCCAGATGGTCACCTTGGTTGAGATAGCGCAAAGCTCGCCAGCCACGGGGATCCTCCTCCAGCAATCGAAGCCACTCGAGTGATATCACCCGCAACAGCTTGCGATCATCAGGATTCTCTTGAACCCGTTCTTTGTGCCTACCGTACCAGGACCGGAAATTGTCCGGAGATTTCAGAGCACTCTCCTCGATGAGAGCATCCGAATAGCTTTTTAGATGCGGGGCATAACTCGCCCATGTCGAGTCCTTATCTTGACTCCAGGATTTAGCCATGTGGCGCAATGCAAAAAGGCTTGCCGCCTCACAGGCGGCCTCCTCTAACCAGAGGTGAGACTGGTGCGCCGGATCGAATCCGCAAAGAATGTGAGCAAACTCGTGACTGAACTGGTAGGCCAACTGGGACCAGTGTCTACCCTGCGCGGCGAGGCGAACCCGGATGGCGCCATCGGCATCTCGACGATGGAGAACGATCGGCCCACCGGATGGCTCGACACGGATCACCGGAAGTTGTGGCGAGCCCGCCGCCTTCCACAGCGGTTGGGCAGTGGAGATGAGGACCGCCTTTACATCGGCATGAGAGGCGCTCTCCCAACCTTCTACACCAACTTCGATTCGCAGATCCGCTAAAACACTCGCGGAAGCCCCCCCGAACAGCGTCAAGATAACGCTTCCGCAGACCACCGAAAGGAACCAATGCCTCGCCTGGGCGATCATGCCTCAGCCGGTTCCTCGGACTGATCATCATCGCCCTGGATGTAATTCTTGGGCTTGTAGAAGTACGCAACCAACATGAAGGCGACGGCAGTGCCGAGCATCAACCAAGTGAAAAACCAGAAGTAGGGCGCACCCCGGAGAGTGGTCGCACCTCCGACACGGGCAAGTACCTCCCCCTTGAAGGGCTGGGGTGCAATACGGGCAGCCACAATCCGCGTACGAGGAGGCAGGAAGTCCTCCAATGAGAGTGCACCAGAACCCTCGGTGCCACTGACCTTCGCCTTGTCCATCTCGATCTGGGCCTTACGTTTCTCGATCCAGGTATACCTCGGGGAGTCAGTTGCGTCTTCGACCTGCTGGAGGCTGGCCACTTCCTCCTGAGCTGCCACCGACAGGCTAGAGACCTCAACGCCGAACCATGCATCGAATGGCGTGTTCTGCTCACGATCAGGGCCATCGCTGGAGAGGATGAAGTTCTGTCGATTGATCAACTGGTAGCGTACAGGCCCCCCCCAGGGGTCCTTCAACGCACCGACGATGGCATCGCCATCCCCTGTCAGCGGCAACCGATCCTGCTCCTTCCAGTAATTTCCGATGAGGCCCAGGGCTTCCTCGAGGACCGGCGTCTCTGCCAGCACCAGGCCCTCCTTGTTGCCACTGTTACCAAAGAGAACCTGGATGTCATCGGCGGTATCCTCGGCAGAAGCGCCTTGAAGAAGCAGCGTGAAGCCTCCACCGTCTCTCTGGGAGTAGGTCATCTTGGCTTCGGTGGCGAGTTTCATTCTCTCTGTTGCCGATTTTTCTTCATCGAACCCATTTGCCAGTTCGACCGCTGCGACGATGGTGTCAGGTACGACGATGTTGTGGTTGACCACCGCGGTGAACAAGTTGCCTAAAGACACACTCATCAAGAAGAGCGCCATGATCACCGACTTCATCGTCTTCGGTGCCTGGGTGTAAGCGAACTCCAGCCCGGTGATGGAGACCATCACCTCGGCAGCGGTGAGGATCACATAGGCGAGAATCTGCCAGCCGATGGAGGGACGTTCCCCGGCATCGATTAGCCCCTGGGCTATAGCCACCAAGGCAAAGCCACCAATCATCACGAAAAACCCGATAGAGATCTTTCTGACCGGAGTCAACTTCCATACCCGGTCTAGTGCGGGGTAGATCAGGAACTGAAAGGTCGGGATCAAGATCAAGATCATCACCGGATTGACCGCCTGGATCTGCGAAGCCAACCACGTCACACCAAGCCAGGATCGATTCATATCCTGCGCCTGCAGCACCCACGACGAGCCGGTCTGATCGAAGAGCGCCCAGAAGACAGCGATGAAGATGAAGATGATGCTGACCTTGAGTAACGACTTGATGCCGACAGCACTGAAGGTTTCACGAAACCAGGCTTCTCCCCCCGCAGGAATGTGGACAAAGACATTTCTACCCATCCAGAACGCGACGGTGGCAACCGCCATAAGGATACCTGGCACACCAAATGCGAAGTGTGGACCGTACCACTCAAGTAGCCAGGGTGTGAGCAGGGTCGACAGGAAGGCCCCGGTATTGATGGAGAAATAGAACCAGCTAAACGCCTTCGTCAGCAGGTAGGAGTTCTTGATGCCGAACTGATCTCCGACATGGGCTGAAACACAAGGCTTGATTCCCCCTGAACCGAGGGAGATCAGGATCAGCCCTACCCAAAGCGTCTGGAAGGGATCAAGAGAAGCGCTGATGCCCAACAGGGCCAGCACCCCATGGCCAGCGCAGTAGACGAGGCTCAACGACATGATGGTCAGATACTTACCGAGGAAGATGTCTGCAATCAGCGCCCCGAAGATGGGAGTGAAATAAACCGCAGTGTTGAACAGATGGTAATTCTCGACCGCGGTTGCTCTGGCCATCGGATCACCGCCGACAAATCCAGGCATCAGGAACAGGAACTGGGTCATGAAGACGACCAGGATCGCCTTCATTCCATAGAAGCTGAATCGTTCCGCAGCTTCATTGCCGATGATGTAGGGGATCCCCTTGGGAACCTCCGTCGTCTGAGGGGGAGTGGACAGGTACTTTGACGACATGAATCAACTCCTCGCACACCCGGTAGAAAGTCAGAACGAAATCACGACGTCTTTCAGAGACCCTGAGGAACGCAAGGCCCGGCTCAGGAGTGTGGCAAAAGAGCCACCAGGGCGCAACGGGGCGAAATGGGAACCGTGTGACGAGTTTGACTGGAAGCTAATCAGTCACTAGCACGATCTGAACGGTCCCGGGGCCATGCACCCCGGTCACCAACACCCCTTCTATATCGGCAGTCTTGGAAGGGCCTGTGACCAGAGTCACGGATGAGGGAATAGTGCCGCCTTGCGACTCCAGAACGCCACCCGGACCAGACAAATCGAGCAGGTCCTCGACCAGCTGGGTAGCAGAAACCAGAACCAGGTGACGAGGAGGAACCAGCGAAGCGAGACGCAACTCGTGATCGGAAGAGACGAGAACCAGTGATCCGGTTGATGCTACTCCGGCGGTAGCAACCGTGATGCCACATTCCACCTGGTCGTAAAGTGAATCCAAATCGACGTCATTGGTACAGATTTCGATCCCTTGTTTCCCGAGATGCTTTCGCAAATCTGAATCGAGTAAGGGATCATCGGAAAGAAGCACCGTGGAGATTTCTTCGGCGGAGATCCAATCGGAAAGAAACTGAGCTACCTGCGCTCGTTCACAATGCTCCACCGACATGCCGACCTCACGGGCCCGATCGCTGAAAAGGGCGATTCGGCCAGACAGTCCATCTCCGGATGTGGAGATCGGTCGCCGGATGATGTTGTGATCAGAAGAGAACTGAGGCGGCTCTGACCGTTCTTTACGGCCGAGAGCATTCCTGACTCTCTCCAAGAAAATCTCGCGCGAGGCTCCTTTCATCGGATTCGCCCCCCCTTCCTGGCCCACCGATCACGAAAACTGTGGCGGGCAGGCAAGCTGAGATCGCGATCGCGGGTCCAGCCCGAGAAGGGTCCCGGAGCTGAGTGAACCCTGTCGGAGGCACCTGCGATACAACGGAGGAAAAATCGCTGCAGCTTCGAGGCGATCCGATAACTGACAACCCGTGAGAAGGCTAAACCAAGCAGTACAAGAGCGATCCGCTCCATCCAGGAACCCCTTCGCTTGCGAATCTTGCGCCTCAATCCGACCAGCAATCCCGGTAGATCGATGTCCACCGGACATGCCTCGTGACAGGCACCGCACAGGCTCGATGCTTCCGGAAGGGTCGGATTCTTGTCGATCCCAGCAAGGAGCGGAGTGATCACCGCGCCGATCGGACCGCTGTAAACCGAACCATAGGCGTGTCCAGTCGCCTTGCGATAGACCGGGCAGGCGTTGAGACATGCGCCACATCGAATGCAACGCAACGCGGATCGAAACTCGGGATCGGCAAGGATCTTGGTTCTTCCTGCATCTACCAGAACCACATGCATCTGCTCGGGACCATCAAGTTCGTGTGGTTGCTTCGGGCCAGTCAGAATCTGGGTATAGCAGGTCAGCGGCTGACCGGTGCCCGATCTTGCCAGTAAATGCAACAACACCGAAAGATCCGCAAAGCCGGGGATCAGTTTCTCGATCCCTACCACGGCAATGTGGATCTTCGGAGCTGATGTACAGAAGCGACCATTTCCTTCATTGGTACAGATCACCAGCGAACCGCTGTCGGCAACCAGGAAATTTCCTCCTGAAACTCCGAGATCCGCCTGGCGATATTTCTGCCGTAGATGATTCCTCGCGATGAGAGTCAACTCTTCCGGTTCTTCGGTATATCTGGCGCCGAGCACCCTCTCGAAGGCACGCGCTACCGAGGACCGGTCCTTGTGAATCATCGGCATCACGATGTGACTGGGAGCATCATGATCGATCTGGATGATGAACTCACCCAGGTCGGTCTCTACCGTTTCGATGCCCGCCGCTTCCAGTTCCGGAACCAGGTGGGTCTCCTCGGTCACCATGCTCTTCGACTTCACGCACAGACGAGCTCCTTCATCCCGAGCGATTTCGACCACGATCCGGTTGGCTTCCTGTGCAGTGATCGCCATGTGGACCTTCGTACCCGCCGCTTCCGCTTGATCGATCCATTGCTCCAGATAGTGATCCAGATGATCGATGGTGTGCTGCTTGATGGCCCCGGCCAGAGTGCGAATCTGCGCCACGTCGGCCCCAAAAGCTTGTCTCAGAGCATCTCGGCGTGCCCGATCTTTGAGGGTGGTGGCCTCTCTCACCGCCCCCTGCAAGGTTTCGTCTTTGAGAAAAACCTCTGCCCTCGGGCGAATGTCGTGGCTGCCGCGCGGAAACAGAATCGGTTCCCCGTCGACACTGGTCGGAATTCCAGAGGGGTTCATCGGTCGACCTCTTGCTCGTCATAGGAGAGGCCCAACGCCTGACAAAACCATTCACTGATATGCATGACCGGAATCGGGGAACCCCGTCGCGACAGCCTGCCTTCGATGTTCATGCTGCATCCGGTGTCATTACAGATCAGTACAGGGGCCTCGGTCTCGACCAGTGCGCTGCAGCGATCTTCGGCTAAAGCCCCTGAGATGGAGCCGAACTTGCTCGCAAAAGTGCCACCGAAACCGCAGCACTGTTCCTCTTGACGGAGCCTGGCGACCTTCAATCCTGGCACCGAATCGAGAAAACGACCTGAAGCTTCAAACCGATCGAGCTCTCTGAGATGACAGGAAGGATGCCAGGCCACCCTGTCGGGCGCAGCTCCAGGAGTTCCGACGATCTCATCGGGAGCCAGTCCCAGACCATTTTCGATAAACTCAATCAGCTCCTGAGTTCGCTGCACCAATGACTTGACCAGATCGGGCACCTGGTCTTCGCCCTGGAAAAGCTCTTCGGCATGTCGTCGGATCATCGCGGCGCACGAACCAGAGGGGGTCACGATCGGATCTTCTCCGGCAAAGATCTTGGCCATCCGGAGCACCAAACGGCGAGCGGTCTCGGAATCTCCTGAATTTCGGTGGGCCTGCCCGCAACAGGTTTGATCCACCGGGTAGACCACCTCGCAACCGAGATGCTCCAGAAGCAGTGCCGTCGCTTCGCCAGAGCGAGGGGCAAACTGATCGACCAGACAGGGGATGAACAGCAGAACACGCAATCCAGCAGCCTCCTCGAAGAACCCAAATCCCAGATTCTCGGCCCTCATGGTAGAGTTCCGTCCCCCGCAACATCGCCGCCGGAACGGCTCTCTACAAGCTTGGTCCCTGACTGATCCTTGACACCCTCGACTCTCCCGTCGAATCTGATCTCTTCCAGGGGGAGCCCCCCTGGCCCCGTAGTAGATTTTCACCCGAGGAGGTAACCCGTGGCGTCCATCCAGGGACCCGCGCTATTTCTGGCGCAATACATGGGAGAAGAGGCTCCCTTCAACAACCTCGACACCATCACCGACTGGTGCCGTGATCTCGGATACACCGGTGTTCAGATCCCGACCTGGGATCCTCGCTGTATCGATCTCGATCAAGCGGCTTCATCGGCCCAGTACTGTCAGGACTGGAAGGGTCGCCTCGAACAAAAGGGAATGGCGGTGACCGAACTCTCGACTCACTTACAGGGCCAGCTGGTCGCAGTGCATCCGGCCTACGACATCTTGTTCGATGCTTTTGCTGCCGACAAAGTGAAAGGGAATCCAACCGCACGCACCGAGTGGGCCATCGAACAGGTGAAAAATTGCCTCAAGGCGAGCCAACATCTCGGGCTCACCTCGATGGTGACCTTCAGCGGCGCTTTCGCGTGGCCTTATGCGAACCCGTGGCCACCACGGCCTGCCGGTTTGATCGAGGAAGCGTTCTCCGAACTGGCCAAACGTTGGAAACCGATTCTCGATTACGCAGACGAATGCGGCGTCGATTGCTCATACGAGATTCACCCGGGAGAAGACCTTCACGATGGAGCTTCCTTCGAGCGATTCGTCGATGCCGTCGATGGACATCCCCGTGCTTGCATCAACTACGACCCGAGTCACTTCGAACTGATGGCACTCGACTACGTCGACTTCATCGACATCTACCACGAACGCATCAAATCATTCCACGTCAAGGACGCCGAGTTGGTTCGATCGGGTCGCACAGGAGTCTACGGCGGTTACCTCGACTGGAAGGACCGCGCTGCGAGATTCCGTTCCCCGGGCGATGGCAATATCGACTTCGCCAGCATCTTCACCGCCCTGACCCAGCACGGGTATGACGGTTGGGCTGTCGTCGAGTGGGAGTGCCCCTACAAGGACGCTTCGGTGGGAGCGGCAGAGGGTGCAGAATTTGTCGCCTCTCACATCATCCAGGTCACAGAAGCTTCTTTCGATGATTTCGCCGGAGGCAGCGATCCGCAGATGAACCGCAAAATCCTGGGCTTCGACTAGAAAAGAGCATCGATGAGCCATCGAGTACGAATCGGAATGGTCGGCGGCGGCCAGGGTGCCTTCATCGGTGCGATACACCGTATCGCTCTGCGCATGGATGACGCCTTCGATTTGGTCGCCGGTTGCTTCGGTCGTGATCCTGAAAACACACGGGTTACCGGCGAGCAACTCGGAATCGATGCGGCTCGTTGCTACCCCAGCTGGGAGCAGATGATCGCTGAAGAAGCGAAGTTGCCGGAGGATCAACGGATCGAGGCGGTCAGCATCGTGACCCCGAACCACGTCCACCACGGTCCCGCCAAGGCTGCGATGGAAGCGGGATTCCATGTCATCTGCGACAAACCGCTCTGTATCTCGCAAGAGCAAGCCGACGATCTGGCCGACACGGTCGCTAGTAGTGGCAAGGTCTTTGCCCTGACTCACAACTACTGCGCATCGCCGATGGCACGGGAAGCCCGCGAGCGGGTGGCCCGTGGCGACCTCGGCACCATTCGCAAGGTCTATGTCGAGTATCTGCAAGGCTGGCTCTCTGAAAAACTGGAAGAGACTGGCCAGAAGCAAGCGGACTGGCGCACCGATCCGAGTCGTTCCGGCCCGGTCGGAGCTCTCGGTGACATCGGAACTCATGCTTATCAGTTACTGGAGTTTGTCACCGGCATGAAGGTCTCTTCCATCTACGCGATGTTAAATACCTTCGTCGATGGTCGAGCTCTCGATGATGACGATATGGTGCTACTGAAGATGGAGAACGGTGCCACCGGCACCCTCTGCTCCAGCCAGGTCTGTTTCGGCCGAGAAAATGGTCTGCGGTTACGGATTTACGGTACCGAAGGAGCGCTCGAGTGGGATCAGGAGCATCCCAACGATCTCAAGGTGACCGGTAAAGATGGTGCGGTGACGACGATTCGTAGCGGCACCGGTGCCGCCGGCGAAGCAGCCGGTTCACTGACCAGAACTCCTGCCGGCCATCCAGAGGGATACCTGGAAGCCTTCGGCAACATCTACAGTGCTTTCGCTCGTGCGGTCCGCGGGGAAGAGCAACCGGTCAGTGGCGCCTATCCGACCATCGAGGACGGAGTCCGCGGCGTCCGATTCATCGGTTCGGCATTACTCTCCAATCAGGAGAATCGCTGGGTCGACATTCCCAGCTAGGAAGAACCGGCATGACCGATCGTTACGCGCCAAAACCGGAGGACCGTTTCACCTTCGGACTGTGGACCGTCGGCAATCCCGGGCGAGATCCTTTCGGACCGGCGGTCCGACCCACGCAGAATCCTTGTGATCTGGTACGCAAACTCGGTGAGATCGGTGCCTGGGGTGTCAACTTACACGACAACGATCTGATTCCCTTCGATGCCACCGCTGCCGAGCGCGATCGCATCGTCGGAGAGTTCCAGGCCGCTTGCGAAGAGAGTGGCATCGTGGTGCCGATGGCAACCACCAACCTGTTCAGCCATCCCATCTTCAAAGATGGCGCCTTTACCGCCAACGATCCCAAGGTCCGTGCCTTTGCTCTGCGCAAAACGATGGACGCCATCGACCTCGGTGTTGAACTGGGCGCCAAGAACTACGTCTTCTGGGGTGGCCGAGAGGGTACGGAAACCGATGCCTGTCGTGATCCGCGCAGCGCCATCGCCCGGATCCGTGACGGCATGAACTTTCTGTGCGAATACGTAAAAGACCAGGGCTACGATCTTCGTTTTGCCCTCGAGGCGAAACCCAATGAACCGCGCGGCGACATCTACTTTCCCACCACCGGTCACATGCTCCATTTCATCGAAACCCTCGACCATTCCGAGATGGTCGGAGTCAATCCGGAAGTGGCCCACGAAACGATGGCGGGTCTCTCCTTCGTCCACGGTGTCGCCCAGGCGATGGAAACGGGAAAGCTGTTTCACATCGACCTCAACAGCCAAAAGATCGGTCGCTACGACCAGGACTTCCGCTTCGGTGCCGAAGATCCTAAGCAGGCGCTGCTATTGATTCGACTGCTGGAAGGAACCGCTTGTGGTGACCGGTGGGAAGGCTCACGGCACTTCGATGCCCACGCTTACCGAACCGAGGATTACGATGGAGTGTGGGAGTTTGCCAGGGGTTGCATGCGTACCTACAACATCCTGAAAGAACGGGCCCACGCCTTCGATGCCGATCCGGAAGTCAAAGAACTGACCGCCGAGATCGTCGATGCCACCATCGATCCGCTGCTGAAGGACTACTCACCGCAGAAGGTCGACGCGTTGCGCTCCCTCTCCATCGACCCCGATGCCATCGGATCCGTAGGGATGCAGTGGGAACGACTCGATCAAATCCTGATCGAGCATCTGCTGGGAGCTCGCTGAAACAGCACGCTCGATAGAAACCGAACTACCGGTCTAGGGCGCGGCTGTGTTTGCGGGTATGTGGACTCTCTCCTGGATAGCGACGGCGCATATGTCCTGAAGGTCGTCCGTGGATCAGCTCCAGGAACCAGGCTTCGTGCTCGATCTCTTCGGCCAGGATGTCTTTGGCCAGATCATAGGTCACGGGATCTTTGCCAAAGGTCATGTTGCAGACCTGATTCCAGTTGGCGATGGCACCCTGCTCTGCTTTCAGACACTTCTCCAGGATCGCGTGGATATCGGTCGCCGGTTCGGGAACCTGTAGAAACTCACAGCCAGACATGTTGACGAACTCATGGGCATGAGTCGGCAGGCTACCGCCCAGCTGGTAAATCCTCTCGATGCAGGATTCAAAGTGACTGAGATCTTCCATCCGAGCGTCTTCCAGAACGCCCTTGATCCCCTCGCCCTCGATTCCAACACAATGCACTCGCAAATTGGTGAAGTAGTAGTAGGCGGTGAACTCAACCGACGCATTCTTGATCAGCTGCTCGACCAGGGCCTCGACGTCAACTCCATTTTTTTCCAGTATGCTAATGCCTACTGGCTTTACATTAGTTACAGTCATCATTCCTCCAGGTTAATTCAAATCTCCGATATGTTTATATATGATCGGAACGCCGAACGAAACACATGGTACTGAGGTGCCTTCAGCAATCAATCGGATACCATAATGCGTGATGTGTTGAACTTCGCGGCTGCGAATTTCTTAACATGGTACGGAAATGGCCTTTGGAGGAACTCCCGTGAATCTGCCAGCAATCGAGGGAATCATCGGATACCTGGTGACACCGTTCGCAGGGGCTGGACTCAATCTGAAGGTCCTTCATTCACTCATCGACAGGATGCTGGCGGCCAAAGTAAACGCCATCGCCCCGCTCGGCAGTACCGGAGAAGCAGCTTACTTGAGCGAAGAAGAGTGGATCGAAGTCGCCGGCGAAAGCTGCCAACACGTCGCGGGTCAAGTACCGGTCATCATCGGTATTGCGGAGGTCTCCACTGCCGCTGCTGTTCGACACGCCATCATCGCGGAGCAACTCGGTGCGACAGCCATCATGGTGCTACCTGTTTCTTACTGGAAGATCGATGACGCTGAAATCTTCCACCATTTCTCGATCATCGCAGATGCCATCTCGATTCCAATCATGGCCTACAACAATCCCGCAACCAGCGGGACCGACATGAGTCCGGAGTTGATCTGCCGCATGGCGCGTGAAATCGACAACGTCCAGATGATCAAGGAAAGCTCCGGAGACCTGTCCCGGATGATTGAAATTCAAACCATCTCCGAAGGAC
>Ga0310345_10004472_pt1 | contig 12659 bp, 12 predicted proteins | sample HC15DNA20500_MG_FD_204667 | JGI IMG/M metagenome (GOLD analysis project Ga0310345, IMG submission 204667) | Marine microbial communities from station ALOHA, North Pacific Subtropical Gyre - HC15-DNA-20-500_MG | ecosystem: Environmental > Aquatic > Marine > Oceanic | place: Pacific Ocean: North... | reverse complement strand
GAAAAAGTGGTTGCGGGGACGTTCCCTGTAGAGCCTTTGAATCTCGATTTTGGCGGGGCTCATGTCGCGAACCTCTTTCTCAGGGCCCCGCTCCACCAGTCCACCAGGGTGACCAGAAAAAACAGGGTGTACAGATAAGTCCAGACCTCGCCGTAGTGCAGGTTCTCAAAAGAGGCGGCGATGAAAAAGCCCAGCGTGGGATATCCGAAAAATCCCAATATGGCCGAAGAGCGAAGGGCACATTCGAAACGGTAGAAGGAGTAGGTGATCATGTCGGGCATGGCACGTGGCAGCAAGCCCAGCAGGTAGACCTGGGCGGGGGAGGCCCCGCTTCCGCGATAGGCCTCGGCTACATCGCGTGGAGCTTCATCGATCATCTCGGAGAAAATCTTGGCCAGTGTTCCACCAAAGGGAATCGCGATGGCGACGGCCGCGCTCAAATGACTCAAGCCAAAAGCGGCCAGCAAAAGCACTGCCCATATGAGCTCATGAACGGAACGCATGAGCGTGATCAGGACCCGAGTGCTTCCATAGATGATGGGGGCGACGCTGCGGCGCAGGAACACCTGGGTGGCACTGCGGCCACCGGCCGGGTCCCCTGCCCACCAGGCGGTGGAGGCCAGGAAGCCAAGAAGCAAACCGGTCACCAGGGCGAGGCTCATGGCAGCGGCGGCGAAGACGACCGTCATGCCCGCTGCCTGGATGGCCTTCCATAGAAGAGGTTGGGTATTGGCCGGAACGAAGGCGGCTTCGTAGGTCAGGGCGGGAGAAAGAGCCCGGCTGAAGAATTTCCAGGCCACCTGGAGTCCTCCCGGATTGGGAATCAAATCGTCCGGACTCAGAGTCAACTGGACAAAGGCCCACAGCCCGGCACCTAGGATGATCAGAATGAGGATTCTGCGGAGTCCCATTCCGTGGCTAAGCGGTGTGCTTTTGTGCCATCGTGTTTTCGTGCTGTCGTGCGTTCCTGTCATGGGTTTGGATCTGTTTCGGATTTGGGAGTTCGGATGTCTGCTTTCCTCAGGTGGAAGGGGACCCGGGAAGTGAGCCCAGCTCATCCAGATCATAAAGCGCCTGAAGCTCTTCTTCCTCTACCTCCTCGGTGGCTCGGTCAAAGACGATCCTTCCCTGTCTTAAACCCACCAGCCTTGGAAAGAACTCTCGGGCCAGTTGCAAATTGTGGAGACTCACGCAAAGCGTCAATCCTTCTTCACGGGATATATCGGTGAGCAGGGACACAGCCGAGCGGGCTCGGGCCGGATCCACACTGGAGACCGGTTCGTCTGCCAGCAGGCCCTTGGGTTGCTGGAAAAGAGCGCGAGCGATGGCCACTCGCTGCCGTTGTCCACCGGAGAGCCGGTCGGTCCGTTCATAAAGCTTCTCGGGTATTCCGACCCGTTCAAGGATGTCGTAGATCTCATGGACATCGGAACGGGGCGGAAAGAAGAGTGTTCGGATTCCTTGCAGCAGGGAGAGTCGGCCCAGACGACCGGCCAGGACGTTGTGGAGAACTCTGAGATTGGGAATGAGACTCAGGTCCTGATGGACAAAACCGATCTGGGCTCTTACCTGCCGGAGTTCTTCGAGGGAAAGTGCGGCCAGGTTGTCGCCATTGACCTGAACCGTCCCCTCGGTCGGTCTGACCATCCCGTTGAGGAGGCGAAACAAGGTGGTCTTTCCGGCGCCGCTAAGGCCCACGAACCCCACTGCTTCACCCTGTCGGATCTGGAGGTCAATGGAGTCGAGCGCGACGATCGACCCGTAGGTCACCGAGGCGCCGCTGAGGTGAAACATCTAGCGCAACATGTCCAGTTTCTCGGCCACTGCACGGATTCCTTCAAACTCCTGGTTGCGGGCCCGGATCAGCCGGGTTCGAGGAAGGGCGATCAAGAGCAGAGGGTCATCAATCTGAATCAGGGCCTGCTGCAGCCTGTCGGTAAAGCCGTCTCCGAACACGGTTTCAAGCTCAGGATGGGCCGTCCAGTTGTAGTCGGCAAAAAGGGGAGTCTTCCAGATGATGCGGCAGACGTCCGGATTGGTTTTTCCTTCTTCAACCCGGCGGTCATACACTTTATAATTGATAACGCCTGCCTGGTATTGTCCTGTCTCCACCAGTTCGGCCGTCTTATCATGACTGCCCGAGAAGCCAACCAGGTGGGTGAAAAACTCCTGAGGGGATTGGCCCGAATTCTCGGAAATAAAGTACTCCGGCATGAGCCTTCCCGAGGTCGAGCTTTCCGATCCGAAAGTAAAGCGCAGGTCGGCAATGGCTTCAGGGAATTTGTCGGAAAATTCGAGGCCGGTGTCCTTGTGGGCGATAAAGTAGGAGTAGTATTCGGGATCCGCTGCTCCTTGAGCGATGGCCCTGGATCCGGCAACGGCCTGACGGGCCTGGACTCCGGTGAGACCCCCGAACCAGGACAGAAGGACGTCGCCATTTTTGAACATCTCTACCGAGGCCTGGTAATCCCGGGCCGGGACATATTCGACGGCGACTCCCAGCGCCCGGCTCAAGTAGTCCGAAAAGGGTTGAAACTTCTCCTGGAGTTCCGTGCTGGTCTGATCGGGAATAGCGCTGAATCGTAGAGTGGGGGCCTCCTGTGAGTCGGTCCTCGCACAAGCGGGCCACACCAGCACGGCCACTGCGATGAGTAGTAATCCTCTCCTGCCGGTCATTGCCTCAGCCTAGCCGAAGGCCGCGCTATTTTTCCAATAGGAAATTTCGATGACAAACAGGGTTTGCTATCGGAAAATTTCAAGAAAGCAGGAACCAGGAATCAGGAGTCAGGAACCAGAATGAAGAGTCCGGAGTGTGGGAGGCACTTCAGGTGCCGAATCCGGAAGGCCGCTACAAGGGCGGTGAAGTTAAGATGGGCGCAGTGCTGGTCTTCGACCAGCGCTCGGTTATGCGCTCACGCCGAGCGCTTCGGTCTGTTCCTGCACAAACTCCAGGAAGGATTCGGCGATCGGAGAGAGGGTTCGCCGGGTATGAGTTACCACAAAAAAATCGCGCCGAAGTGAGTTGCTGCCCTCGATGTGCACCGTCTTTAGAAGGCCTCCGGCCAGTTCGGTCTGGACGGCCAGGTGGGACAGGACCGAGACTCCCAGCCCCGCCTTGAGACCTTCCTTGATGGAGTTGGTCGAGCCGAGAATGATTCGGATGTTGAACCGGTCAAGATTACAGCCCAGTTGTCTTTCCAGACTGAGGCGGGTTCCCGAGCCTGATTCCCGGGCCAGGAACGGCGCCTTAAGCAGGTCCTTCATGGAGATCTGCTCGACCTCCCGCCAATGCCTGTTATTGGGGACGACCAGAACCAGCTGGTCGGAGGCGAAGTGATGGTATTTCACGCCCAGCAGGTCCAGGCGAGCACCCACAAAGCCCAGGTCGGCCTCTCCGGAGGCCACCTGGTGGCACACCTTTTGAGAGTCGGAGATGGTCAAATCGACGTCGACTCGGGGGAAACGGGCATGGAAATCCACCAGTAGATGAGGAAGCAGGTATTCACCGGGGATGGTACTGGCCGAGACCTTGAGCGGACCTTCCAGGCGGTCCAGGAATGCCATCATTTCCTGCAGGGCCGCCTGGCGTTGGGTAAGGATGATCTCGCCATGGCGGTAGAGGATCCGGGCCGCCTGGGTCGGGGCGATGGTCCGTGGAAGGCGGTCAAAGAGCCGGACCTTGAGGGTTCCCTCCAGATTTTTGATGTGTTCGCTGACCGTGGGTTGAGAGATGAAGAGTTTTTCGGCAGCCTTGGAAAAGCTCCTGGCCTCGTAGACGGCACAAAAAATTTCCAGCAGTCGCAGATCAAGTTGCATGGCAGCGCAATTGTACGACAAGAGAACGTTTCTCTGAAAGCGCAAGGGCTGCTTGATGGATTGTCCAATGCCCATTACAATCCGCCGAGCCCATGGATTACCGGAAAATTGACTTTGACGAGGAACTGGAGACAGGATCGGAAACCTATAACCAGGCCCTGGGGAAGTGGTGGTTGCAGCAAAGCGGTGATGAGGCACATGCTCACGCTTATCGAAAGATCGGCCAGCATATCGAAGCATTTTTCCCATCACCTCCCAGGAGGATCGTGGATTTTGCCTGTGGAGCCGGACATATGCTCGGGCGGTTGTACCGTCTTTATCCCAAGTCGCAGCTTCTGGGATTGGATGGGTCGGAGTTTCTTCTCGAGCAGGCCGGGGAACGCCTGCAGGCCCTGGAGAAGGATTGGCAGGGGCGGGTGGAACTGATCGAGACTCGTCTTCCCAATTTCGACCTGCCGGCAGGGCGGGCCGATCTGTGCCTGTTTATTTTCCCTAACATTGTCCCCGACCCGGAAGATGATGTGGAAGACGAACATGAGTTCCTGGTCGGTGATCTGGCGGCGGCGGAGTATCTATCCATAGCCCGCGAGCCTGATCCTGAGGAGGAAACGGTGGAGGATGATCCCGAAACGCTCTATGACGCACTGCTTTCCGACAACTTCATTGCGAGTAACCTGCGAACCTTGCTGCACAAGGGAGGTTTTTGTGTCCGCGCAGATTATTCTAATGCGGCCCGGGATGACCTGACTCAGCTGGTTCAGAGGCGCCTGGCATTCGAGGAAGGATCCCTGGGAGTGTCAGTGAACGGACACCGGGCAAAGCAGTATTTCAAGATGGTGGACTGCTTTTATTGCGAATCCACGGTCCTGGAAGATGTCTACCACCAGACGCAGGATGAAGACGATAAAGAAGGCGGGTACCTCGTCACAACATTAAAAGCCCTGTGAAACTTCCGTATTTTTCGCTTTTTCCGCTCCCTCGCTTGAAGTAAGCTGTGAAAAAATTAAAGGAGGATAGTGATGAAACGCTTCATATTAATTCAGCTGGTCCTGGGTTTGTTTCTTGGCATGGGGCAGCTCTCTGCCCAGGATGAGCCGCCTACCATCAAGGTTCAAAAGGTTGCTGAGGATGTTTACCTGTACAGCTATAACATTCACAACTCGCTCTTCGTGGTGGCGAATGACACGGTTTTGGTGACCGATCCTCAGAATACTGATTCCGCTCAGCGTTATCTGGAGGAGATCCGAAAGATCACCCAGGCTCCCGTCCGATACATGGTCTACAGCCATCGTCATGGGGATCACATCTCCGGAGGGGATCAGTTCGGATCGGGCTTCACCACCATCGGTCACGTCAATATGCAAGGAAAGCTTGGGCCCACTTCGTACGGCGAAAGGTTGCCCCTGGATATGAGTTTCTCCGACAAGCTGTCGGTTTTCCTGGGTGACCTGGAAGTGCAGCTGATTTATCCCGGTCCCAATGAATCAGACGACAATATCATCGTGTTCATCCCCGATCGAAAGGTTGCATTCCAAGTCGATACGGTGGGGGTACGCCGACTTCCCTGGCGGGTCTTCTCGGGTGGCAAGCCTTCTAACTGGAGAGATGCTCTGAAAATTTTGGCCGATCTTGATTTCGACGTCCTGGCCCCCGGACATGGAGTCGTAGGAGGCAAGGAGCATGTTGTCGAGTACATCGAGTACATCGAGGATCTGATCAACGCCGTACGGGAGCGCATGGATCGAGGAGAGAGCCTGGAACAGATCCAGGAGTCCCTGCAAATGCCCGAATACGCGGACTGGATCTTCTACGAGCAATTTCTGAAGATGAATATCGAAGCCGTCCACAAGGAATTTTCCGAGGCCCGGTAGAACCAGGGTATTCACCACAGAGACACAAAACACCCAAGAAGAAAAGAACCACCAAGGCACCAAGACACAAAGAACTCCATGCGGAACGGCACAAAGCTTCTTTGTGCCGTTCCGCATGGAACCTGTTTTCTTCGTGCCTTTGTGTCTTGGTGGTGCGAAGTGGTTTTGCCGACCGGATCCACGTATGATGAGGAGATGAGAATGAGAAAGAACGGCCTGATGGTTTTGATCCTGTGTTTTGCGTGGGTTGGGCTGACTCCCTGCCTGCTCGCTCAGGATGAGGACGGCTCCGAGGTCATGGCCAACATCAAGGGAAAGACGATCAGCCGAGGTGAATTGGAAGGTGCGGTTGAAGACGAGTTGTATGAAGTGGAAATGGATTCGCTCCGGTTTGCGGCTTCCCAGCGTCAAAGAAGGCATGACATTCTGGAGGGACAGCTCAGTGCGATGATGTCCGAAGAGCTGTTTGAACTGGAAGCCCAGGAACGTGGAATTCCTCAGGCCGAGCTGTTGGAGCTGGAAATTTTCAGCAAAGCGGAGTCGCCCACGGCGCAGGATGTGGAGGATTTTTACGAAGCCAATCAAAGCCGCATGCGAGAACCCAAGACTCAAATGCTTCCGACCATACGGAGGTATCTGGCGGAAATGAAGATTGCCGAGGCCCATAATAGTTTCCTGGCCAGCCTCAAGGAAAAGTACCAGGTCACAGATGGGTTGGGGCCCTTCCGTCTGGAGATCTCCACCGAAGGGTATCCTTCGCAGGGTGCTGCCGATGCTCCCGTTACCATCGTGGAATTCTCCGACTTCGAGTGTCCCTACTGTCTCGCCATGTTCAGCACCTTGAGAACCCTGAAGGAGGAATATGGAGACAAGATTCGTGTGGTGTTCCGCCAGTTTCCTTTGAACAGCATTCATCCTCGTGCCCAGAAGGCGGCGGAGGCCTCGTTGTGTGCTGCCGATCAGGGGAAATTCTGGGAAATGCACGATTCCATGTTCGAGAATCAGGGCGATCTGGAAGTGTCGGATCTGGAGAGCAGGGCGGAAGTCCTTGGGCTGGATGTGACACGGTTCAAGAGTTGCCTGGATGATGCTCAACATGCCGGCAGCATCAAAGAGGACGTAGCGGCCGGAACGGCTGCAGGCGTCACCGGGACCCCGGCTATTTTCGTCAATGGACGTCCCTTGCTGGGCACCGTTCCCTACCAGCAGATTACAGGGTTCGTCGATGAGGAATTAAAAGCTGCCGGTCAATAACGGTGGAGCCCTAAAGCATCCTCATCGACAAGGAGGCTGATATGTCCGACGATGTGATTCCCGAAAAGTTCACGGGTTTATTCGACAAGCGGGTGTTTGCCAATCTGGCGACCTTGATGCCTGATGGGCGTCCTCAGGTGACACCGGTGTGGTGTGAGTTCGATGGCACCCATATCCTGGTCAACTCAGCCCAGGGGCGCCAGAAGGATCGAAATATGCGGCGGGATCCACGAGTTTCTCTTGCGGTTATGGATCCGGAGAACTCCTATCGTTATCTGGAGGTGCGAGGCGAGGTGGTGGGGATCAAAGAAGATACCAACTGCGCTCATATCAACAAACTGGCCCTCAAGTACCTGGACCTGGGAGAGTATCCCTATCTGCAGCCCGGCGAGGTCCGAATCAGCTACCGGATCCAACCTCTGCACACCACGTCCATGGACCTTTCCTAGCCGGGGTAATGCATAAATTGTCTACTGCAGTGCCGCATCCACGCTGACGGTGTTGTGCTTCCCTCGATCTCCTCGACGTACCTTTCGGTACGCCTGCGTCACACTCACCACACGCCTTGTCATCGCGGCGCCTGCGGCCCTTCGTCACGACAACCTATGCATAATCCCGGCTAGCCCGGATTACACATAGTCCGGCCTCCTGCTTTGGTGTCCGGAAAGTGGGAGGCGCCCCGGCCGCTGGTCTTCGACCAGCGCGTTTCATTTTCCAGGTTCCACGTTCCAGTTTGGCACAATTTTGCAGGCTGTCGTAGGGGCGCACTGAGTGCGCCCACAACAAGATTTGCGATGGTAAGAGGGAAGGCTCCGGGAATGGGGGAGGCGCCTCAGTGCGCCGATTCCGGAGAGTTAAGAGAAAAAGGATTGTCTTCTTTGTGTCTTGGTGCCTCTGTGGTGAAATTTCTTCCCCGGCTAGTACTCGTTGAAGATTCTCTGGATCTCGTCAGGATCGGAGGTCCGGGTCAGGGCCATTTGCAAAAGAATTCTCGCTTTGTGCGCGACCAGGTTGTCCCCCTCGACAAAACGATTTTGTGACGTTACGGCCACCCGATTATTGAAACCGCCCCGGGCGGTGAGAACGATCGGGATTCCTTTGCCTGCCAGTGCCTCCAGGGCAGACCGTTGATCCTTGTAGGGAAGGCCCCCGTTGGTGAAGCCGTTGATGATGATTCCTTGTACACCGATCTCCGCCGCTGCCAGAATCAGTCCTGGGTCGGCATCGAAGTAGGTTGAAATGACCTCAACCTTGGGAAGAGTGGTGATGGTGTCGACATCGAATTCGGAGTGACTGGTGTGCCGCCGGGTTGGAGCCCGGTAAAAGGTCACTCGATCCGACTCGATAATCCCCAGAACACCCAGGATTCCGGAGGTGAACGCACCGGGACGAACGCTGGTTTTCAGAACCTCACGACCTGAATTGATGGTCTGGTTGTTGACCATCATGGCCCCTTTGCCGACCGCATCAGGCGAGAGAACCACCGAGACAGCGTCGACGAAGTTCTTGTCCCCATCGTTGCCCACGGTTCCGTGGGGGCGTTGAGAGTTGGTGATGACAACGGGTTTGTCGCTCTTGACCAGAAGATGGAGGAAATAGGCCGTTTCCTCGCTTGAAAAGGTGCCCTGAGTGACGATGACGCCTTTGACACCGGGGGCCTCGATGACCCTGTTGACGGTACGAGCGATGTTCAGGAATTCCCGGGAAGAGAAGTCGTGGCTGCCTATTCGAATAAGATCGGTGATTGCGAACTCGACGCTGTCCAGCAGTTTGCGGGTTTCAGGGAAATCCTTCCGGATGTCGGCGATGGTCTGTTCAATGGAGATACGACCCGCCCTTGTGTTGGCAATCGTTCCGCCGGTGGCGACAATCTGGATTACCGGTTTGGCTGAATCCTGCCCGGAGACCGGAAAGGTAACACCTCCCCAAAACAAAACAAGGGGTAAAAATAGGGACATGAAAGGTCGGAGGTTGATCTGGGACAAGCCTTCTGCGATGAGCTTCGGTAATTGATTCATGGTTCCAGGTATTATGGCGTGTCTATTGAAAAGAGGCCAGGCGAGATTGTGTTGATGCAATCGTCAATTCCACAGGGTAAGAGTTCGTTTCAGGGGAGGCCTGATGTAGACTGGGCATGAATTGGTAATTTTCAGTAACAAGGGGGCCCTATGCCGAGCAAATTTGTGATTGCCTTGAACCTGATTCCGGTCTTTCTTTCCATTGCCTGTGGCCCTGATGTGAACTCCCAGTTCCTGGAAGCGGTGGAGGATGACGATGCCGACAAGATTCAGGAACTATTAAAAAGCGGTGCTGACGTGAATCTTCAAAATGAGCAAGGGTTGTCGGCCCTGGTGGCGATGGCGATGTTTGATAGGGTCGATGTCGTGGATGCACTGCTTGACGTGGGTGCGGAGGTCAATAGCCGAGATCGACTGGGCCGAACGGCTTTGTACTGGGCCGCCGGAGGGGGCCATAACGATACGGTGAGGCTTCTGGTGCGTCGCGGTGCGGATATCACAATCATGACCGAGGATCAGCAGACCGCTTTGATGCAGGCATCCAGTCTGGGTGTCCCGGAAGTTGTCGAAGCGTTGCTTGAAGCCGGGGCAGTGGTGGATCAAAAGGACGGACAGGGTCGCACCTCCTTGCTGCGGGCCGTGGTCGGGCCCAGCACCGAAACGGTGCAACTTCTGATTGATGCTGGAGCCGATGTGAATATGGCGGGTCGGGTGAAGGAGACGCCCCTGATGCTGGCGGCGGAGGAAGGGCATCTGGAGATGGTCCAGGCCCTTTTGGCGGCCGGTGCCGACGTGAATGCCAAGGATATGGCCGAGCAGACGGCCCTGAAGCTGGCGACTCTTCTGGAATTACCCGAAATCATGGAAGTGCTCAAGAGGGCAGGGGCCGAGGAGTAGCTTGACCGGGGGTGACTCCGAACAAGTTGCGGCTCTGGCCAGCGGCGGTCTCGATAGTGGAGTGATGCTGGCCAGACTGGCCGAGAGCTACCGGGCAGTCCATCCCATCTATCTGAGCTGCGGTCTGATCTGGGAAGCAGCGGAAAAAGAGTTTCTCGAGAGGTTTGTTTCCAGGCTTGCCGACCCCCGGGTCCATGAGGTTCAAGTCCTGACCTTTCCAACCAACGATCTTTATGGAGATCAGTGGTTTACCAGTGGTGAAGGCATCCCCGGTTATCACGATCCGGACGGATGCTGGGAAATTCCCGGCAGAAACATCATCCTTTTGTCCAAGGTGGCGGTGTGGGCACATTTAAAAGGCATCTCATGTATCGGACTGGGATCCCTGGCGAATAATCCCTTTCCCGATGCGACCGAGGAATTTTTCAACTCGATAGAGGCCACTCTTTCCATTGGACTGAAACAGCCCCTCCGGGTTGTGAGACCTTTCGCAAAAATGACAAAGGCGGAGATCGTTTCCCTGGGAGCTCACCTTCCTCTGGGATCGACGATCAGCTGCGCCCGGCCCGTAGAAGGGAAGCACTGCGGGGTGTGCGGCAAGTGTCGGGAACGAATCGACGCCTTCGCCGAATCGGGCGTTCCCGACCCCACGGCCTACGCGGATAGGGTGTAAATAGGAGTAGGTATAGATATTCAAATATCCGTTAACACAGTGAATTAAATGCTAGTAACTGAAGGAATCGAAGGCCAGGGTGTAGGAGCCAGGAGCCTCCTTCCGGAATGTGGGAGGCTCCTCAGTGCGCCGATTCCGGACGGCCGCTACAAAGCACTTGCTATGTTGTCCTGGATTGAGAGGAGAAGACAAAGAAAAGAATTTCCTTCGCTTCGCTCAGATAAAGGCGGTTTCTCTGTGGGGAAAATTCTTTGGGTGTCTTGGTGGTGCGGCCCGTTACAACGACCTCGCCCTGCTGATCAGGCTAAGGATTCTGGTAGAGTCTGGCGCCTGCCAGGTAGCGGCCGTCAAGCGGGCGCTTCAGGATGAGACTGCTGCCGAAGACGTCCCTGATCTCGGAGCTTTCCCTGCGGCCGTGATCGCGGTCTTCAATCAGGATCGGCTGGTCGAGTTCTCCCCTGCCGGACCATTTCACGATGAGCCAGGTTTCTCCCGGATCGGCGTTAGCGAGGAGGGTACCTACGTGTTGGGTCAGGGCGCCGTGTTCATGTTCCCACTCCAGGCCCTCCTGAGCCCACAGGACAACACCGCTCAATCCCAGCAATATCACCAACGAAACAGGGCAAATCTTGTTCATAATCGACTATTATACCCGATTTTCTCCTAACTGAGGGCGGGGGAAGGGAGCACTGGCCTTCGACCAGCGCAGTAGACTCGTCTTTGACGCGTGGGATTTGGGACTTCGGATTTCGGATTTCCGGTCGGTTGTAGCGGCCGCTCTATGAGCGGCCGCTACAAGATCGAACCACTTTTCGCTCCTTCGGAGCTAGGCCGGAAAGGTGAGTGTAGGGCGTACTGAGTACGCCCGCAGCTAGGTCATGCAGACTTCACCACAAAGACACAGAGAAGAGAATTCTTTAATCAGCAAGGACCCTCCCAAGGGCACTCAGCCGTGCGCCCACAAGGCACACTTTAATTTTGGCGTATACAGGGCGCACCCGGTGCGGCCCGGCTCAATTCTTCCGGATTACCTGGGAATTGAAAAAGCGCGTAAACCTGCGCCCTTCTTGGCGTCATAGACCTTGCTGCGGGCGCACGCCGTGCGCCCCTACAACAGGTTGCAAGATCGTGCCGAATTGGAACGTGAAAACTGGAACCTGGAACGTGGAACGCGCTGGTCTTCGATCAGCGCCCACCCAACTCCTACTTCAAATGTTCGTTCAGGAACTGGAGCCGGATGTCAAGGCGAAGATAAGCAAAGTTTATGGACCCGACCTTCAGATTTCAGATAAGTGAAGAACCCGAAGAAGCGGAGGAGGAAGAAAGCGGAGAGCCGAGCACTGTCGGGTTCAGCAAGGAGGGAGTCACCATAATGCATGTCGAAGCGAAGGAGTCAGGGCCTGAAGAGACAGAGGAAAAGAAAGGGTCCTAGTCGCACGATGACTCATCCGGGCTGTCCGCTTATCTGACTCCGGCCTCATGGCCGGAGTCCCTCCTCGAACCTGATTCTTCCCGTTGTTGAACCTCCTGTTATACAAAAGAAAACGAGGGCCGGAAGCCGCTCATAGAGCGGCCTCTACAATGGATCGAAAAACCGAAAGCCGACGGCCCAAATCCGCAACCGGTCCGACAATCAATTCCGGGCCATTCTCCACGCGGAGCATCCGCGACGCGTTTCTCCACTCCGAGCGTCAGCGAGGAGTTTATCTGCGCGCGAAGCGCGCGTCACATCTCCGGATGTTTCTCGTGAAAGCCGGTGGCGTCCTGGTAGTTTTTGGCCAGCGCCAGGATCTCGGCTTCCTGGTAAAGTCGGCCCACCCAGGTAATAGAGCTGGGGATTCCCGATGCTGAAAAACCGTTGGGCACCACCACGGCGGGATGACCGGTCATGTTGGTCAGGGGGATGTTCTTGCCGACGGGGTCATCGGCGGGGGCCGAGGGTCCGGTGGGGACGACCAGCGCATCCACCTGGGAAAAGAGCTGTTCCATTTCCTTCATCAGCAGCTTGCGCAGGCGAAGCGCCTGAATATATTCCACCGCCGGAATCATGCGGGCTTCCCGGAACGATTTGGGCCAGGCATCCTGAGTGGCCAGCAGCTTGTCCCTGCCGCTTCGGGTGAGCTCATCAAA
>Ga0310345_10004470_pt1 | contig 12669 bp, 8 predicted proteins | sample HC15DNA20500_MG_FD_204667 | JGI IMG/M metagenome (GOLD analysis project Ga0310345, IMG submission 204667) | Marine microbial communities from station ALOHA, North Pacific Subtropical Gyre - HC15-DNA-20-500_MG | ecosystem: Environmental > Aquatic > Marine > Oceanic | place: Pacific Ocean: North... | reverse complement strand
CCGAGGCGGACCGACTCGCTCATGGATCTCGACCTCGACGCGCTCGCGCCCCGGGCCGGCTTCAAGCTCCTCTCCGCGCTCGTCGTGCCGCGCCCGATCGCCTGGGTCACGACGCGGAACGCCAGCGGGAGCGTCAACGCGGCGCCGTACAGCTTTTTCAACCTGATGGGCCACGACCCGCACCTCGTGGCCCTCGGCCTGTCGCAGCCCGGGGATCGGGCCGTCAAGGACACCGCCGCCAACGTCCGCCGGACGGGCCGCTTCGTGGTCAACGTCGTGAGCGAGGCCGTGGCTGAGGCGATGCACCGCTCGTCGGGCGCCTACCCCGCGGGCGCGAGCGAGGCCGACGCGCTCGGGCTCGAGCTGGCCGACGCGCCGGCCGGCGACGTGCCGCGGATCGCAGCGGCCCCGGCCGCCCTCGCGTGCCGCGAGCACACGACGCTCCAGATCGGCCGGTCGCGCGTGCTGATCGGCGTGGTCGAGGGCCTGTACCTCCGCGACGACCTCTACGACGCCGAGCGCGGCTACGTCCGCCAGGAGGCGCTGGGCGCCGTGGCGCGGCTCGGCGGCGGCCTCTACTCGCGCGTCGACGCGTTCTCGCTCGGCCCGCGGCCGTCGGCCGAGGAGGTCGGCGACGCGTAGCCGGCCGGGCGGACCTCGACATCGTGGGCGAGCCCGCCGCCCGTGCCGTCGCCACCGATCGGTGCCAGCCCGGCCGCCTCCTCGATCGCGCCGAGCACGCGGCCCTCGGCCCGCGCGACCCACCGGCGGAAGCGGGCCGTCGTCTCGGCCTGGGCCGCTCGGTGCCCATCGAGGTAGTCGAGGAGCGGGTCGAGGTCGAGCGTCTCGGCACGGACGCCGGCGCCGGCCGCCACGGCGTCGGCCGCGTTGCAGCGCTGCTCGTAGTGGCCGGGCGTCGGGACGAGGAGGGCCGGCGTGCCGAGCCACATCGCCTCGGAGACCGTCTCGAACCCGGCCGTGCAGACGACGCCGCGGGCCGCGGCCATCCGCTTGAGGAATTCCGTCCCGCTGAGTCCGTGGAACGTCAGGGCCGGGCTGTGGTCGTGCGGCTCGATGGACGCGAACGTGTGGATCCGGACGCCCGGGTTCCGGTCGCTCCACGCCGAGAGCGCGGGCGCCATCGCCGGCTCCATGAGGTAGACGAGGATCGACCCGTCGCCTGGCACGTCGTCGAGGTCGAACAGCTGCGGCCGCAGGAGCGGCGGGGCGACGCGGACGCCCGGTCGGTCGGGCGCGTCGTAGAACGAGAGCGCGAGGCGCGTCTCGGCGCCGGCGCCCACGAGCGCCGTGTAGGCCTCCATCGCCATCCGTTGCAGCGGTTGGCCGGGGAGGAGCGGGTAGCCGGGGCGCCCCACGAAAAACTGGTGGCCGACGGCGACGACGGGCACGTCGCTCACGCGGAGGAGTCCGTGGAGCCCCATCAGCCCCTCGTAGAAATTGACGACGACGTCGGGCTCGAGCCGGTCGATGACGGCCGAGATCCGGTCGAGGCTCGGGGCGAAGCGCCGCATCCGCGCGAGGTTGGCGGCAAACGTGGCCGCGGGCCGGATCCGCCCGTCTGCGCCGGCCACGAAGCCGGGGCTCTCGACGGCCTCGACGCGCGCCGCCAGCCCCTGTCGGAAAAACTCGGGCACGTCGCCCCACCGGCTCGTCCCGGCGACCGCGCCGACGACGTGGTGGCCGCGGCGGCGGAGCATGGCGGCGACGGCGAGCGCCTGCGTGAGGTGGCCGCGCCCCTCGCCCTGCACGGCGAAGAGCACGCGGAGCGGGTCGCGCGTCATCGGTCGGCCCCGAGGTGCGTGCCCGTGTCGAGACCGAGGCCGGCCGCCTCGGCGCCCAGCGCGAGGCGCGGCGCGAGGTCGGCGACGGGCCGGCGGACGCCGTCGCCGCTCGGCTCCGAGGCGGCACGCTGGAGCGCGCCCGTCCACCGGACGATCTCGAGCCGGCCGTCGTGGTGCTCCACGAGCGCCGTGCAGTTCTCGACCCAGTCGCCGCAGTTGGCGTAGAGCGTCGCGCCCGCCTCGGTCACGACGTCGCGGAGCTCGGGCCGGTGGATGTGCCCGCACACGACGCCGTCGACGCCGGCCTCGACGGCCCGCGCGGCGACGGCCTCCTCGAACCGGTCGATGTACTGGAGCGCCCGCTTCGTCCGGTCCTTGAGCGCCGCCGCGAGCGACCAGTACGGCTTGCCCAGCCGCTCGCGCACGCGCGCCACGACCGTGTTGAGCGCCAGCGACAGCTCGTACGCTCGCGCGCCGACCCGGCTCAGCCACGGCGCGAGGCGGACGACCCCGTCGAACTCGTCGCCGTGGAGCACCAAGAGCTTCCGCCCGTCGGCCGTCGTGTGGACCCAGTCGCGCTGGACGAGGATGCCGCCGAACGTGAGCCCGACGAACTGGCGGGCCGCGCCGTCGTGGTTGCCGGGCACGTAGACCATCTCGGCCCCCTTCCGGACTTCCCGGAGCAGCTTCTGGACCACGTCGTTGTGGACCTGCTGCCACGTCCACGACCGCGCGAGCGCCCACCCGTCGACCACGTCGCCGACGAGCACCCAGCGCTCGGCCTGGTGGTGGCGGACAAAGTCGAGCACGCGTTCGGCCTGGCAGCCGCGCATGCCGAGGTGGAGGTCGGACAGGAAGATCGTCCGGTACGAGGTCATCGGCGCATCCGGGGGGAGGATGCCCTCCAACCTCCGCGACGGCATCCGTTTTGGGATAACCGGCGTGCGACCAGACGGTTACGCTACCGTGTCGCCACCTACGGACCGAGCGCCGCCCGCTCTGACCCCGTCCGCCCCAGCGCCGAGGCGGGCGACGCCGCCCCGGGCGGCCGGCCAAAATGCGAGCGCCGGCCCCCTCCCACAGAGGGCCGGCGCTCTGGCTCAGTCGCGGCGAATGACGGGCAGCCGCGGCCGAGGTTCGAGGCGAACCGCGCTAGCGGACGACGCTCAGCTGGCGGGCGACGGCGCCCGTCTCGCCCTGGAGGCGGAGGACGTAGACGCCCGTCGAGAGCGTCGCGGTCGGGACCGTGGCCGAGGCCGCGCCGGCCACGAACGCGCCCTCGGCGACCGTCGCGACCCGACGGCCGAGCACGTCGTAGAGCGCGATCTCGACGCGCTGCGCCTGGTCGAGCGAGAACCGGACCGTCGCGTCGCCGCGCGTCGGGTTCGGGCCGACCGCCAGCGCGAGGCCGGCCTCCGGAGCCGCCTCGTTCGAGACGGCCGGGCCCGAGAGGATCCCGTTCTGGTAGAGCGCCGTCCAGCCGCCGAGCCACGTGGGCATCGAGGCGTCGCCTGAGCCGCTCGTCGGGGCGAAGGCGCCGAGGTAATCGACCTCCTCGAAGAAGTCGTCGCCGTCGAGCGCGTTGCCAGAGAACGTGGCGCCGGACGCGGCCGGGCTCCCCGTGAGCGGGCGCGGGTCGAAGCCCATCTCCCGGTCGATGGTGGCCAGCTGTGGGTCACCGATCGTGTTGGCCCCGGCGAGGGCGGCCTCGATGGCCTGTTGGCGCGAGGCCGAGTTGTCCGAGTCGTCGTCGACGAGGTCGGCGAAGGTCGAGCCGGCGCCGAACCCGAAGAACAGGTTGTTGGCGATGATGAGGTCGTCGGTCCCCTCGACGTTGTTACCGAACCGGTTCTCGGTGTCCTCGCCCGAGGAGAGGGCTTCCAGGTTCAGCGCCGAGCCCGGGTAGTCGGTAAAGATCGAGTTGTAGATCTTGCCGCCCGTGTTGTCGCGGAGCTGCATGGCCGCCGAGTTGAGCTCCTCGCCGAGCTGGTTCGGGTCGGCGTCCTCGCCGGCCCCGATGCAGGTGATGTTCGAGTAGACCGGGATCGAGAACGGGGTCGCGTCCTCGCCGCCGAGGCTCGAGACGCCGCCGTCGTTCTCGAAGCAGCGCCCGGCGTCGTTGCCCGGGTTGTTGATCGAGAGGCCGAATTGGAACTTGCCCCGGAAGCCGCGGTCGGTGTCGAACGTGTCGTCGCCGTTGAAGGCCCCGACGAGGTACTTGGCCTGGGCCGTACCGCCGAAAAACTCGAAGGCGTCGTCCGAGTTGGCGAAGACCTCGACGTACTCGATCGTCGTGCCCGAGCCGACGGCGCCGAACGTCATCCCGTTGATCTCGGAGTCGGTCTCGAACCCGAAACCGGCGTGGCGGACGGAGACGTAGCGGAGCGTGCCGGAGTCGTCCTCGTCGTCACACTGGAACGTGGCGTCGTCGCAGCCGAAGCGGGTGTCGTCGCTGGCCGGGATGCCCTCGACGTTGTTGATGGCCGGCGTCGAGTTGGTCGTGGCCCGGCCCAGGACGATGAGCCCGCCCCACTCGGCGCGGTCGTCGGGCCCGAGGTCGCTCGGGTCGTCGACGTTGTCGGCCTCGGCCGTGAAGATGATCGGGGCGTCGGCGCGGCCGTCGGCCTCGATGTCGGCGTCGACCATGACCACGAGGCCCGAGGCGAGGTCGCCGGTGGCGGCGCTCGGGATCGACCGGCCCTTGATGATGGTGCCGGCCTCGATGGTCAGCGTGGCGCCGGGGCGGACGTAGACGAGCCCGTCGAGGAGGTAGACCTCGTTGGCCGACCACTGCGTGTCGGAGGTGATGTCGTCGGTGACCGTGACGGTCGGGGTCTGGGCGAACGCCGGCCCCGCGAAGAGCAGAGCGAGCAGGGCCGTAGCGAAGCGATACATGGGGAGGGGTGGGGGGAGGTGAGAAAGGGGCGCGGCGGCCGGGCTAGTCGCCTGACCCCACGCCGGTGCCGAGGGCGCCGGCGGACGTGCCGGGCTCCGGGATGGAGGCCGGTGCGCCGATCCCGAACGAGGGGTTGACCGAGATGCCGAGCGAGAACTGCGTGCCGCGGGCGTAGCGGAGGAACGGCGCGACCTCCGTCGGGCCGCCGAGGTCGAGCCCGCTCACGTCGTAGGCATCGAGGTAGTCCGAGCCGAGGACGTTTTTGACCGAGCCCTTGAGCGTGAACGCGCCGAAGAGCTGCTGCGAGGCCGTGAGGTCGAGCTGGGGCGCCGGCCGCTCGTAGACGTCCGGGAGCGGGTTGCCGACGCGCGAGAGCCGCGGCCCGGCCACGTTGAAGAACACGCCGAGCGACGTCCCGCGGAGCGCGTCGTCGTAGCTCAGGTTCGCGTTGAGGAGGTACGGGCTCTGGCCCTGGAGGTCGCGCGTGTCGGGCGCCGCCGGGTCGAGCTCGCGGCGGGCCGCCAGCTCACGGTCCGTGATCGAGATGCTCGACTGCGTCAGCGAAAGGTTGGCGCCCAGCGAGAGCCGCTCGCCGAGCACGCCGCCGAGGCCGAACGTCCCGAGCCGCTGGCGGAGCTCGAACTCGGCCCCAAAGACGTCGGCCGCGTCGACGTTGGCGTACGACGTCGCACCGTTCTCCGGGTCCGTGATGATCCGCTCGATGGGATGGTCGAGCCGCTTGTAGTAGGCGCTCGCCGCGAGGATGCCGCCGGGCTGGTTGAACCACTCCCAGCGGAGGTCGAGGTTCGTGATGAGCGTCCGCTCGAGGGCCGGGTTGCCCTGGAGCGCGCCGTCCGACGTGAAGTCGTAGGTCGTGACCGGGGCGATCTCGCGGAACGTCGGCCGGGCGAGCGTCCGCGTCGCGGCGGCCCGGAGGTTCATCGACTCCGAGAGGCCGTAGACGAGGTTGAGCGACGGGAGGACGTCGTTGTAGCTCCGGTCCGTGCCGAGGAACGCCGTCCCGTCGACGGTCACGACCGAGTCGGCCGGGGTGTCGTCGGTGGCGAGGGCCTGCGAGGCGACGAGGAGCCGCGAGCCCTCGTAGCGGGCGCCGGCGATGAGGCGGAGCCGGCCGAGGCCGAGCTCGACCATCCCGTAGCCGGCGGCCACGTCGAACGTCCCGTCGTACTGGTTCTGGTCGCGCGTCGCATCGATGAGGTAGTGGCCGAACTCGTACTGCGTGACCTCCCCGGCCGAGTTCGTCCGCGTGCCGGTCACGCCGACGTGGTCGGGGCCGAGGTAGGCGGCGAGCGCGTCGCCGTCGGTGCCGCCGAGGGCGACGCCGCGGTCGAGCTCGTAGAAGAAGAACCGCTCGCCGTAGGCCCGGTCGGTCCGCTCGACGAGGCCGCCGACCTTGACCTGGGCGCCGTTGCCGAAGGCCCGGAACGGGAGCGCGAGGTCGAGCGCGCCGCTGCCGAGCGTCTCCTCGAGATCGCGGAAGTAGCGCTGCGGGCCCGGCGGCGTGCCGACGAGCGCGTAGGACGTCGTCTCGACGCCCTCCCCATCGACGCGCGTCGACGACCGGATGGCGGCCTGGCGGAGGTCGGGCTGATCGAGCTGCGTCCGCGAGAGGTTGGCCCGCCAGTCGACCTCGAGGTTGCCGAGGGCCGGCAGCGCGTGCGCGCCGCGGAGCTGGGCCGAGCCGAGCGTCCGCTCCGTGTAGCCCGTCACGATGTCGGTGACCGGCGTTCCGGCCGAGAGGACGTTGTCGACGCCGGCGAGCGTCCGCGCCTGGCTCTCCGTGATGTGGCTGAAGAGCGTGTTGAGCGCGATCTCGTTGTAGCTCCCGAGCTGGACGGCGAGGTTGGCGATGCCGCCGACCTGGGCCGACCGCGTCGCCCGCTGGTCGGTCCGGAACTGGGTCGTGTCGACGGCCACCTGGCCCGTGGTCTCGTCGCGACCCGTGAGGTCGAGCCGCGCGAGCGTCCCGCCGTCGTAGGCGCCGACGCCCTGGTCGGCCGTGAGCCCGACGATGTAGCCGACCGCGTTCCGCCCGGCCGGCACGCGGTCGCCGATCGAGAGCGAGACGCTGCCCGTGAACGGGACGGTCCCTGACGTCGGCGCCACAAGGGGCGTGAGCGCGTTCGAGAGGTCGTCCAAGCGCTGGGACGCCGCGGCGTCCTGGCGCACGAGCGGGCCGGTGCCCGGGCCCTCCGGCCCGTCGATCCGCGACGTCGGGCGGACGAACTGCTCGCGCGGCGTGTTCGTGAGGAGGTCTGGGACGGCGAGGCCGCCGGCGCCGAACCGGAAGAGGCTGCTGCCCTGGACCGGGTCCACGACGATGGCGTCGCCCGGGACGGCCTCGGTCGAGAAGCCCGTCGAGACCGAGACCGACGACGTGAACGCGTCCGGGAACGACCGCGTCGTGATGTCGACGAGGCCGCCGGAGAAGCTGCCCGGCTTGTCCGGCGTGAAGGTCTTGAGGGTGACGATGTTCTCGAGGAAGCCCGCCGGGAACAGGTCGAACTGGACCGCGCGGCGGTCGGGGTCGGCGGTGGGGAGGACGGCGCCGTTGAGCTGCGTGTTGGCGTAGCGGTCGCCGAGGCCGCGGACGAACACGTACTGGCCGCCCTGGACGCTCGCGCCCGTCACGCGCTCCATGGCGTCGCCGGCGTCGGAGGCCCCGCTCTGGGAGATCGTCTCGGCGGAGATGGCGTCGCTCACCTGCGCCGCCCTCGCCCGCACGCGGAGGAGGCCGACCTCGCTGTTCATCGCGATGATCTCCTCGGCCTCGACGACGACCTCGGCCAGCTCTTGGCCCGGCGAGAGCGTGACGTTGATCTCGACCGGCTCGCCGGCCTCGATCTCGACGTTCTCGACCACCTGGGTGGCGTAGCCCGTGAACGAGTAGCGGACGGTGTACGTCCCGACCGGGAGCCGGTCGATCCGGTAGGTCCCGTCGATGTCGGTGGCGGCGCCGGTGCCCTGCTCGACGATGAGCACGCTGGCGCCGGGCAGGCCGCCGCCGAAGTCGCCGTCGACGACGGTGCCGGTGAGGGCCCCGGTCTGCGCGAGCGCGAGCCCGGGGAGGAGGAACACGACGAGAGCAGCGGCCCGTCGGGCGTGCTCCGAGACCCGCGACGCGCGGGGAGTCCAGAACGACATGGGGAAGGGGTGTGGGAGGCTCGGCGCGGCCGAGGTCGGGAGAGAATGGCGGGGGCCGTGGGAGGGCCCCTCTGCCCGTCGATTCCCACACTAGCGGGCGCTCGTTACGCCGCGTTTACCCGCCCGTTATCGGAGCGTTACGCCCCCCCGGGTTCCGTGAAGCGCCGCCGAAACACCGGGCTCGCGGCCGGCCGCCGCCGCGGCTTCACCGCGCGCTCGCTCGCCCGCCCCCGCCCGCCTCGGTGCCGAGGCGGCGGGGCCGGGGGCGGCGCCGTCGTTTCCCCCTCGCCCTGAACCTTTCGGCCCGCGGCGCCGTCTTGAGGACCCCTGTTGCAACGGACACTCTGCCCCGCTCCCCGCTCCGCACGACGGCGACCCTGTTCGCCCTCTGGCTCCTCGTCTTCACAGCGGCCAGCCAGACCATCGTCGTCACCCCCATCCTCCCGGTCATCGGCGAGGCGCTGGGCGTGGGGACGGGGCCACTCGGCCTCTTGGTGTCGGTGTACTCATGGGTGCTGGCGGCGGCGGCCCTCATCATGGGGCCCATCTCCGACCGGATCGGGCGGCGGCGCGTCCTCTTGTTCGGCTCCGGCGCGCTCGTGGTCGCGCTCGCGCTCCACGAGCTAGCGGACACGTTCGAGGCGCTTCTCGTCATGCGGGTGCTGGCCGGCGCGGGGGGCGGGATGCTCTCCGGCGCGGCCGTGAGCTACGTCGGCGACGCGTTTCCGTACGAGAAGCGGGGCTGGGCGAACGGGTGGGTCATGAGCGGCGTCCCGTTCGGGCTCGTCCTCGGCATCCCGCTCGGCCGCGCGCTCGCCGTCGCGTACGACTTCCGGACGCCGTTCGTGGCGTTCGCCGGGGTGATGGCCGTCGCGTTCGTCCTCATCCTGACCGTCGTGCCTCAGCCCGACGTCCAGCTCTCCGAGGAGCGGCCGACGGTCCGCAGCGCGCTCCACCAGTACGCCGCGCTGATCCGCGGGAAAGGCGGGACGGCGGCGGCCGCCGCGACCTACTTCCTCATGTACTTCGGGCTGGGCCTCCTCATCGTCTATCTCCCGCAGTGGCTGACGTCGCGGTTCGCCCTCGAGGTCGCGCCGTTCGGCGAGCCGCTCGAGGTGTTCGGCCTCCCGCTCGACTTTATCGCGACGCTGTTCCTGGTGGGCGGGCTCGCGAGCGTGATCGTCGGGCCGCAGGCCGGGACGCTCTCGGACGCCGTCGGGCGGAAGCCGCTGATCCTCACGTCGTGCCTCGGGCTGGCCATCGTCACGGCCGCGCTGCCGTTCGTCGTCGTCGAGCGGTGGGCGGCGTACCCCGTCTACGTCGCCATCATGGGCCTCTTCGCGCTGCGGATGGCGCCGCTCCAGGCGCTCCTGACGGCGCTCGTGCCGAGCCGCCAGCGTGGCGCCTTCCTCTCGCTCACGATCGCGATCGGGCAGATCGGGACGGGGGTCGGGGCGGCCGTCGCCGGCGCGCTCTACGCGGAGGCCGGCTACGCGGCCAACACGACGCTCTCGGCCGTCGTGGTCCTGGCGATGGCCGCGCTCGTGTGGGCGTGGCTCCCCGAGCCGACGGGCCAGGCGGCCGACCCAGCCCCGGAGGCCGTCGAGGCGGGCGTGGTCGCGGGCGAGACCGGGGCGCCGTAGCGGAGCGCTACTCGCTCGTGTCGCCGGAGTCGAGCGTGGCGAGGAGCGCCGGCAGTGCGTCCGGCGTCGAGAGGACGACGCGGGCGCCGGCGTCCATCAGCGTCCGCCCGTGCTCGAGCACGTCGAGGCCGGGCGGCACGACGCCGACGGCCACGCAGCCGGCCGCGCGCGCCGCGCGCATGTCGTCGACGGTGTCGCCGGCGTAGACGGCCTCCTCGGCCTCGACGCCGAGGTCGGCGAGGGCGAGCTCGAGGCCGTACGGGTCGGGCTTCTCGCGGCCCGCCTGGCGGTCCATCCCCACGACGACCGGGACGTGGGCGTGCCACTCAAACCGCCGGAGCGTCCAGAGCGCGTCGGCCTCGGGGCGCCCCGTCACGAGCGCCAGCTTGTAGCGCTGGACGAGCGCCTCCAGCGTCGTCGTCTGGATGGCCGGCGGCTCGGCCGCGATCAGCCCGTCGTAGTCGGTGCCCTGGTAGATCGCGTTGAACCGGTCCTTGATGGCCTCGAACGGCGCGTCCTCCTCCGAGACCCCGGCCTCGCGGACGAACGCTTCGCTCAGCACCCAGTCGTTGTTGAACCCGCCGGCGTCCTTTTTGGCCTGGATCTGCTCCGGCGTGGGGCCCTCGCCGGCAAAGTGGGCCACGGTCTCAGTGATCGCTCGCCGGTACGAGCCGCGGACGTCCACGAGGACGCCGTCCATGTCGAGGAGGACTGCTTTCAAAGGGGGGAGAGGCAAGGGGATGTGGCAAGGGGCGAACAGCAAGTGGCCCCGGGCCTCTTGCCTCGTGCCCCCTGCTCTACGAGTTCATCGTCTCCAAGAACGCCTCGTTGCCGTCGGTCCCGCGCATCTTGTCGAGGAGGAACGTCATGGCCTCGACCGGGTCCTGGTCGGCGAGGAGTTGGCGGAGGACCCAGATCCGGGCGAGGCGGTCTTGGGGGAGGAGGATCTCCTCGCGACGCGTGCCCGAGGCGACGAGGTCGATGGCCGGGAACGTCCGCCGGTCGGCGAGGTCGCGCGAGAGGACGAGCTCCATGTTGCCGGTCCCCTTGAACTCCTCGAAGATGACGTCGTCCATCCGCGAGCCGGTCTCGACGAGGGCCGTCGCGATGACGGTCAGCGAGCCGCCCTCCTCGACGGCGCGGGCCGCGCCGAAAAGCCGCTTCGGACCCCGTAGCGCGCTCGCGTCGAGGCCGCCCGACATCGTCCGGTTGCTCGTCTCGACGGCCGCGTTGTGGGCCCGCGCCAGCCGCGTGATCGAGTCGAGGAGGACCACGACGTCCTGGCCGGCCTCGACGAGCCGCTTGGCCTTTTCAAGCACGAGGTCGGCGATGTGGATCTGGCGCTCGGGCGACTCATCGAACGTCGAGGCGACGATCTCGGCCGCGGGCACGGTCCGCTCGAAGTCCGTGACCTCCTCCGGCCGTTCGTCGATGAGGAGGACGATGACCGTCGCGTCCGGCTCGTTCCGGGCGATCCCCCGCGCGATCTTCTGCAGGAGGACCGTCTTGCCCGACTTTGGCGGGGCCACGATGAGCCCGCGCTGCCCTCTCCCGATCGGGGCGAACAGGTCGATCACGCGCGTCGAGAGCTCGTCGGGCTCGGTCTCGAGCGTGAGCTGCTGGTCGGGGTAGGCCGGCGTGAGGAAGTCGAAGCTGAGCCGCTCGTCGAAGGCCTCCGGCGACCGCCCGTTGATCGAGTGGACGCGGATGAGCGCGAAAAACCGCTCGCCCTCCTTGGGCGGCCGGACCTGCCCGTCGACCGTGTCGCCGACGCGGAGCGAGAACCGCTTGATCTGGCTCGGCGAGACGTAGATGTCGTCGGGCGAGGGGAGGTAGCTGTACTCGACCGACCGGAGGAAGCCGTACCCGTCGGGGAGGATCTCGAGGATGCCCTGCTTGCGGATGAGCCCCTCCAGCGTCATCGCGTACGGGTCGAACCCGTGCATGTAGTCCGGCCAGCTCGCCGCGATCGGCTGGCGGACGCGTGGGGCGCGGCGGCGGCGGGCCTCGCGCCGCGGCGCGTCGGTCTCGGAACGGCGCGCCGCGGGGCGCGACCGCATCGCGGGCCGGTCGCCGGCGTCCGTCCGCTCGTCGCCCTCGCCCCCGTCCGACTCCGCGTCGGCCTGAGCGCCGAGGATCTCGTAGATCAGGTCGCGCCGGCGGAGGTCGGCGTAGCCCTCGATCCCGAGGCGCCGCGCGATCTCGTAGAGCTCCGCGACCTTCTTCTGCTCGAGGGCTGCAATGTTCATGGGAGACGGGGGCCGGCCGCCGCGAGGCGGGCCGGGGAGACGGGCAGGGAGATCGGCGGAGAGGGGCGGGGGAGCCGATCCACTAAGAAAGCGAGACCGTAGCGCCGACGCGGAAAAAACCGCCGGCGTGCTCTCTAACCCGCCGTCTGCGAACGGGTTCGCCGGTCAGGGCTCGATCCGCTCGATCCGCCGGCGGTCGCCGCCGAGGTGGGACAGGCGGAGCCAGGCGGTCCGCGCCGGGAGCCAGCCGCCGGCCTGCTCCGGCCACTCGACGAGGGCGACGGCATCGCCGTCGAGCAGCTCGCCGAGGCCGAGGCGGCCGGCCTCGGCCTCGCTCTCGACCCGGTAGAGGTCGAGGTGGAGGAGCGCGCCGTCTCCGTGTTCCTGGACGAGCGCGAACGTCGGCGAGGTGACGGCGTCGCCGTCGAGCCCGAGCCCATCGGCGACGCCCTGGGCGAGGTGCGTCTTGCCGGCGCCGAGGTCGCCGGAGAGGGCGACGACGTCGCCGGGCTCGAGGCGCGCGGCCAGCCGGCGGCCGAGCGCGCGCGTCGCCTCTGCCGAGCCGGTCTCGGCGGGAAGGAGGTCGGAGAGGTCCATGCGGGGCGAACGCCACCCGCGGCGTCCCGTTCTCCCGGATCCCCGCCCGCCCGCGTCCCGCCCCGGTGCCCACCGTCCACGACCTCGCCGACCACCTCGCCGGACCGCTCGATCGCGCGCGCTACCACGCCGAGGGCGACCCGGCCGGCGTCTGGCTCGCCTCGGACCGCGAGGTTCGCCGCCTTGGCCTCCGCCTCGACCCGGGCCGCCCGCCCTACCACTGGGCCGCGGCCTTCGACGCCGTCCTCCTTCACCGGCCGTTCGGGCTGTGGCCCGCGCGGTGGCCCGACGGCGTCGGGGTCCTCGCTGCGCACGGC
>Ga0310345_10004466_pt1 | contig 12677 bp, 7 predicted proteins | sample HC15DNA20500_MG_FD_204667 | JGI IMG/M metagenome (GOLD analysis project Ga0310345, IMG submission 204667) | Marine microbial communities from station ALOHA, North Pacific Subtropical Gyre - HC15-DNA-20-500_MG | ecosystem: Environmental > Aquatic > Marine > Oceanic | place: Pacific Ocean: North... | reverse complement strand
TTTTAAGATAAGAATTATGTCAGGTATTACTGCTAAACAGGTAAATGAATTGAGACAAAAAACAGGTTCTGGAATAATGGATTGTAAGAAAGCTCTTGTGGAGTCCAAAGGTGATTTTGAAAAAGCTATAGACATTCTAAGAAAAAAAGGTCAAAAAGTTTCCGCATCTAGATCAGATAGAAAAACATCGGAAGGAGTTGTCCTTTATAAGATAAATCAAGATGAATCACAAGGGGTTATGCTTTCATTTACTTGTGAAACAGATTTTGTAGCAAAAAATGATGATTTTCTAAATCTTGCTCAAACAATAACTGAAGCAATAAATTCAAATAATACTTCTACTATCGATGATGTTCTAGCACTTAGTTTAGATAAATTAACTGTGGAGAAGAGTATTGTTGGACTTATTGGGAAAATAGGTGAAAAAATTGAAATATCTGATTTTCAAGTGCTTTCTGGAGAGAAAATTATTCCCTACATTCATGCTGGTAGTAAGCTTGGTGTCCTTGTTTCTCTTAATAATACTGCAAATACAGATTATGTTACTGCCGGAAAAGATATTGCAATGCAGATTGCAGCTATGAATCCAATTGCTTTGGATAGAGACCAGGTTGATCAATCAGTCATAGAGAAAGAAATTGAAATTGGTAAAGAACAAGCAAGAAAAGAAGGTAAACCTGAGCAAATAATAGAAAAAATTGCTCAAGGTAAGCTTCAAAAATTTTTTAAAGAAAATACTTTGTTAAGTCAACCATTTGTTAAGGATAATTCATTAACAATCAAAAGTTATCTTGCAACTTTCTCTCCGGAACTATCTATTGTAAGCTTTATTAGAATCTCAATAGGGTAGTAATCTTAAACAATCTATAAATTTTTTTATTAAAGAATTTTTAAATTTCTTTTCTTAATATTGGAAGTTTTTGATACGTTTTTTTATAATAGGGAAAAGTGTTAAATTTTATTGGTTCATTAATTCTTCAATTTCTTCAGGTGAGATGGGGATATTCTTCATGAGATTTATGTTTTTATTTTTTCCCACAAGAATATTATCTTCTAGCCTTACACCAAGATTTTCTTCTTTGATATAAATTCCAGGTTCTACCGTAAAGACATTGCCGACCTTAATGTCACAATCAAAATTTCCTACATCATGTACGTCAAGACCAAGGTGATGAGAAGTTCCATGCATAAAATATTTTAAAGACAATGGATTATTTTTGTCTTGTTTTCTTACATCTGCTTTATCTAATAAACCTATACTAATAAGCTCGCTTTCCATTATTTTTTGTATTTCTTTATGATATTGATTAATAGTTATACCTGGTCTTAAGAGTGCTGTAGCTTCATTTTTCACTTTCAACACTACATTGTAAATTGTAAATTGTCTTTTGGTGAATTTTCCATTTACAGGGACGGTTCTTGTCATATCAGATTTATAATTTGCATATTCTGCTGCTACATCCATAAGGACTAAATCTCCATCTTTACATATAGAATTATTTGTGTTATAATGTAGACAACAAGCATTTATACCAGAAGCAATAATGGGTTCATACGCAAAGCCTATAGATCTATTTTTTATGAATTCGTGAATATATTCAGCTTGAATTTCAAATTCCCAAACTTGAGGCTTAATAAATTTTAAAATTTTACGAAATCCCTTCTCTGTAATATTGCATGCCTTAGTAATCAGATCAATTTCTAATTCATCTTTTATCATCCTTTGATCACTCAGCAAAGAATAAGATTTATGATATGTATGATCAGAATATTTTTTTGTACAGTAATCGTAAAATTTATCCTGATTTGTTTGTACTTTATTAACAGATCTAGGGTGTTCATTTTTTTCTAAATAAATATTTGAATTTTTTAAAAGGATGTATTCCAATATATTTTCAAATTTGTGATTCCATTGAATGTTTTGAATTCCAGATAAACTAGTACATTCTTCTTTTGTATGCTTATTTCCTTCCCATATAGCTATTGTTTCACTAGTTTCTTTCACAAGTAGCACTTCTCTATATTTTTTTTCAGGAAAATTGGGAGCTAAAATTAAAATGGTTTCTTCTTGGTCGATACCTGTTAAATATAAAAGATTACTATTTTGAACAAATGGCATTGTTCCATCAGCATTTGTAGGCATTATATCATTTGATATAAATATTGCTACAGAACTTGGCTTCATTTTCTCAACAAAATTTTTTCTGTTTTTAATAAATAGGGAACTATCTATAGGTTGATATCTCACAAGTTTTTTTATGAAAATGTTTATTTCTAAATTAATAGTTTTAATTCAATAACTATATATTTTTGAAATAATTTTGAAGTTGAATTATTAATTATGAGCTTGATTGATAAAAATCTTTTATTATATGCAGAATCTCATACTGATTCGGAAGATAGTTTACTCAAAGAAATTAACAAATACACTCATCTTCATGTATCAAAACCTCGTATGTTATCTGGTCACCTACAAGGAAGATTTCTGAGTTTTATTTCTAGGATGATACAACCTCATGTCATATTAGAGATTGGAACATATACCGGTTATTCAGCTCTATGTTTATCAGAGGGACTTGTAGATAAGGGCAAACTTATTACTATCGATATCAATGAAGAAATATCAGAAAAAGTGCGATATTTTTTTGGAAAGTCAACTTTGAAAGATAAGATAAAATATATTATAGGTGATGCTCAAAATATTATTCCAAAAATCAAAGAAACTTTTGATTTGGTATTTATTGATGCTGACAAAAAAAATTATGAAAATTATTATGAAATGGTATTGCCAAAATTATCTAAAGGAGGTTTTATATTAGTTGATAATGTTCTATGGAGCGGTAAGGTGATAGATAAGAAGAAGGATAGGCTTGCGAAAATAATAGATCATTTTAATAACAAAATACAAAAAGATAAGAGAATACATAATGTAACTTTGCCAGTTAGAGATGGGATTATGCTTATTCAAAAAAAATGAAAAAATTTTACTTATTGATTTTCTTCATACTATTTTTAATCTCACCCATAGTTTCTCAAGATTTTACCTCTAAAATACCTCAAGTTCCTTCTTCTTTTTATTTTGATAAAATCAAAGTTGAAATTGACGCCAAAACAAAGAATGAAATTCAAAATGAAGTGGATGCATTGCACGCTAATAGAAAATATTTTGAAATGGTGTTAAATAGAATAGTTCTTTATTTTCCAATAATTGAGGAGGTTCTAAAACAAGAGAATATACCTGGGGATTTTAAATATTTGTGTGTTCAGGAAAGTGCTTTGATAGCAGAAGCAGAATCTTCATCTAATGCTTTGGGTTATTGGCAATTTAAAGAAGAAACAGCAAGGACTCATGGATTGACAATAAACAAATCTGTTGATGAAAGATTAAATATTATTTCATCTACTCGTGCCGCATGTTCTTTTTTGAAAACAAATAATTTCTATTTTGATAATTGGTTGTATTCTTTGCTATCCTATATGACTGGTTTAACAGGAGCAAAAGCTGTAACCGACAAAAAAAAGTATGGATCTAAGCGAATGAAAATTAATAAAGATACCCATTGGTATATAAAAAAATTTATTGCTCATAAAATAGCTTTTCAAGGTGAGTTGAATTACAAAAATGTTGAAGGATTAAGTTTGGAAGAGTATTCTAGTATTAGAAATAAATCACTCAAAAAAATATCAAAAGAATTAAAAGTGGATTACAACCTTCTTTTATCATACAACAAATGGTCTAAGTCGAATATGATTCCAGATAATAAGGACTATCCAGTCATAATTCCTATAAAAAAAGGAAGTTTTATTTCATCAGCAGAGAATAAATTTAAAACAATAGTAAAGTCTGTACTAAAATCTGAAAGCGAATTTGAATCTGGTATAGATAAAAAAATCTTTGACATAGCTGCAAAAAAAGTTATTATCTTAAACGGTCTTCCAGCTATTATTGCAGATTCATCCGATTCTTTTAGGAGCATTTCTCAATCCTATAAGATATCTGTTGAAAATATTAAAAACTATAATGACTTAAAAAATAAGGAGAAAATTAGTGCTGGAAATACATATTATTTAAAAAGAAAAAGAAAAAAAGGCAGGGTTTTGACTTATAGGCCAAGAAAAGAGGACTCTTTATGGAGTATTTCTCAGAAATTTGGTATAAGGTTAGAAAATCTTAAAAAATTAAATCATATTCAAAATAACGGATTGTCTTTAGATAAAAATTTGATTTTAAGAAGGAAATTTTTTGGTAATTCCGATGCCATCATCAATTATAAAAATAATTAGTGAAATTACTTCACGATTTTTTCGACAATTTTTCCATCTTCTTTACTTTTTAGAATAAGTTTTTTATCTCCATAATGAGTTGTTTCCTCTTTTACTAAGTAATAATTTTCATCGTATTCTTGTAGAGTATTTATTTTTTCTACTCTTTCTTTGCCTCTCCATAGTTCTAGGTGAACAGGTTCCCATTTTTTACTTTTGATGGAAGTATATGATGCATCGATAATTGCATTTACTATGTATCCATCGTAAAAAGTTTCTTTAGGTGTCTTTCCACTTTCCATACAATCAAACATATCTGCAAACATATGATTGTATCCAAGTTCATTTAACTCATCTCCTACTGGAAACAACCATCCAGAATCTGATTCTGCTTTTTCTGCTACATAGTTGCTCCCTTTGCCTGTGGTAAACATTTCAAATCCTGTTCTTAGAAACGAGTTCACCCAAATAGTTCCTTCAGTTCCCATCACCTCATCTCTTAAGTCCATTCCCCCTCTAAAAGTCCAGCTTACCTCGAATTGCCCTATAGCCCCGTTTTCATATTTTACCAAGCCAATAGAATGGTCTTCGGCTTCTATTGGCTTTACTTGCGTGTCACCCCAACACATCACTTCTACTGGTTTAATGTCCTTACCAATATAATTTCTTGAGATTTCAATGCAGTGACACCCTAGATCCAATATGCATCCTCCCCCTGCTTGTTCTTTATCCCAAAACCATTCACTATGTGGCCCTGGATGTGTTTCTCTTGATTTTGCCCAAATAATTTTACCAAGACTTCCCGACTTAACACTTTCAAGACCTTTTAAAAATTTAGGAGTGTAACATAAATCTTCAAGATATCCTGCAAATATTCCAGCTTTTTCTACCGCTTCCACCATTCTTTTTGCTTCTTTTGCATTTCTACCTAAAGGTTTTGTACATATAACGGCTTTCTTATGTTTGCAACATAATTTTACTGCTTCTTCATGTAAATTATTGGGTAAGGCAATACAAACAACATCAACATCGGAATGTGAAATAGACTCTTCGATATTTGTAGTCCAATGGGAGACATTGTAATCTTTTGCAAATCTTTTCGAGCTTTCTTCTCTTCTTGAATATATTGAAACAACTCTATCTTTATTTCGATATCCGTGAAGAGAATCTGTATAAAATCTTCCAATAAAACCTGAACCGAGCATTGATATTTTTTTCATCTTTATTTTATTTATTGGTTGTTTTTTCATCAAAAAAGAAGAAGAAGAAAAGCAAAACGGCAGAAGCTATGTATATTGGTACCATCCAAATTTCATTCCATAGATACATACCCTCTTGAGTATAGTAGTCAGCTATTTTCCCTGAAAAAGAAGATCCTATAGTCATTCCAACCCCATAGGTTGCTACAGTGAAAAGACCTTGAGCTGCATTTTTAATTTTTTCTCCTGCTTTGTTTTCTGTGTACATGTAACCTGTTACAAAAAAGAAGTCATAACAAATTCCGTGTAAAATAATTCCAGCCATAAGCATCCAATAATATTCTTCCATATTTCCATATGCAAAAAAGAAATACCTTAGAATCCAAGCTCCAATGCCTAAAAGCAAAATATTTTTTACTCCCATCCTATAATACAAAAATGGTATCGTTAGAATAAATAATGCCTCAGAAACTTGTCCAAAAATCATTTTTCCTGCTGCTCCTTCCATGCCAAGGTCATTTAAAAATACATTGGCAAACGCATAATAGAAGGAAAGTGGAATACAAATCAAAATAGCAGAAACAAAAAATATCAGATACGATTTTTCTTTGAAAAGGACAAATGCCTCTGTCCCTAGAATACTAGAACCGCTATCCTCTTTTCCTTTCGGAGGAGTGTTAGGAAGGACGAAGCTAAATAAACCTAAGGCTATGGATGCTCCTGATGCAATGTAAAATGTTTGGGGAAGGGTGGATACATTATCTTCTAGATGCAAATATCCAATTAACGTACCTGCAATAATCCAGCCCAGTGTACCAAAAAATCTATACAGAGGAAATTCTTTTCCTGCATCCTGGATGTTAGCAAATACTATATTATTTGATAATGCAATAGTAGGCATGTAAGCTAATGAATACACTAAAATAATTAATAAAAAACCTTGAGGGCTCTCAACTTGAGTGGCATAATACAACAGTAAACCTCCAAAGATATGGAGTAGTCCCATAATTTTTTGGGCTGCAAAATACCTATCAGCAATCATTCCAATAAAAAAGGGAGATACAATAGTTGCCATTGCAAAAGCAGCATAGGTATTTCCTATCTCTGTTCCGCTGGAAAGAAGAACTTTTCCCATATAAGTTCCTGCAGTAACATACCATGCTCCCCAGATAAAATATTCCAGAAGCATCATTAATGAAAGATTAATTTTTTTCACTTATTTATTGATTTATTTAACGACTTTATTTTTCAGTATTAATATCAAGTTAAAAAAAAATTTCTTAAATTATAAAATATTAAATAGTTTTAGATTTACTCCATGATATAAATTAAGCAAAACTCTTAAATGTCACAATTATGAAAAATAAAAAAGTAAAAAATTCGAGGAGGGATTTTATCAAACAAAGTTCCTTAGCGGCGGCAAGTTTTTTTATTGTACCTCGTTCTGTATTAGGTGGAAAAGGGTATCTTGCACCAAGTGATACTTTGAATCTTGCGGGAATAGGTGTTGGCGGTAAAGGTACTTCAGATATATGGAATGCTTCTGTTCAAGGAAGAGAAAATGTGGTTGCTTTATGTGATGTAGATTCAAGAGAAATTTCAAAAAAATCTAGAGAACGTTTTTCTAAAGCAAATTTTTATGAAGATTTTAGAGAGATGTTAGATAAAGAAAAAGATATTGATGCTGTGACTATTTCCACACCAGACCATACTCATGCACCTATAGCTATGGCAGCTATGGGTTTGGGAAAGCATGTATATGTGCAAAAACCCCTTACCCATAACATTCGAGAAGCGCGAATGTTAACAGAAACTGCTAGAGAACAAAAAGTTGTATCTCAGATGGGTAATCAAGGTGCTTCTAATATGGAAATGGTGCAAATTCAAGAATGGTTTAATTCTGGATTAATTGGAAAGGTAAGTCAAGTCTATGTTTGGACTAATAGACCAGTCTGGCCTCAAGGAATACCTGTTCCAAAACCAGATGGTGGTTCTGCTCCTGAAGGACTAAATTGGAATTTATGGTTAGGTCCAGCTCCAAAAATTGACTATACTTCAGCTTATCATCCCTTTAATTGGAGGGGTTGGTGGGCTTACGGTACGGGTGCCCTAGGAGATATGGGATGTCACATTATAGATGTGCCTTACAGAACTCTTGGTTTAGGATATCCTACTGCAGTGGAGTGTAGCGTGGGTAATGTGTTTATTAAAATGTGGAGTCCGGAATATATTCCAGAAGGATGTCCTCCTTCATCATCTGTTAGTATTAATTTTAATGCTTCAGAAAAAAATTCCGTCCCTCTAAACATGACCTGGCTAGACGGTGGATTGAGACCTACACATCCAGATTTGATTCCTCCTGAAGATTCACTAGGAGAAGAGGGCAGTGGAAATGGAGTAATGATGATCGGTGACAAAGGAATTATTACCACTGGAACGTATGGGTTAACTCCTAAATTGTACAGAAAAGGTGAAAAAACTTTAACTTTTGACCCATCAAAACAACCAAAAGAACCTGAATATGGTCACCAAAGAAAATGGGTTGATGCATGTAAAGCTGGATTCAATAGTGCTGATCATTTAAGTCTTACCTCTTCGTTTGATTATTCTGGCCCTATGACGGAAGCTGTGTTAATGGGCAATATAGCCATCAGAAGCTATATGTTACGCGAAAAAGTTAAAACTTCTTCGCATTTAGGATATAGCAATGAAGGATATGAATTTACTGGTAGAAAGAAACTTCTTTGGGATGGTGAGAACATGAAAATTACTAATTATGATGTTGCCAATCAATTTGTGACAAGAGATTATAGAGAAGGTTGGGAAGTATAGTTAATAGAAAAGTAATTAAAATTCATAGTCTAAACCAAGCTGTTTTTGTAAATTTTTTATCTCCTTGTTATTTTCGGTAAGAAATTCAAATTTATCTTTTCCAGTGTAAAGCTTTTTGCCTTTATTATTTTTTTTAAGTGCAATGCTAAAATCGATGGTTTGATTATCAAACACTTTCCTTATGTGATTTAAGAGATTTTTTTTAAATCCTTCGAAAATTTCTTTCTCTAGATCACTTAAGAAATCAATCAGAATCATATTTTTTTCAATGGTAAAGTCCTTATTTAGGATAGATAACTGGGAATCTGTAATTTTTTTAAACTGTTTATATTTTTCAATAGTGGTATTCAAATTTTTGAGATGGAAATCTAGTATTTCTTCACTTTGATTTTGAGTCTCGTCTTTTATGATTTTTTCTTCCTTATCTTTTTTGTTATCTGATGAAAAAATTGAATTTAAATCTGGAGTTTCTTTTTGGTAAACATCTTTTTTGATATTTTCAGGCGTTTCCTTCTCTTCTGATTCTTCTTCAGATTCTTTTGTAGTTTTTTCTTCTAGATCTGCTTTTTCAATTTCTTGTTTTTTTTCTTCTTCTTTTATTTGGCTTGAAGTTTCTTTTTTTTGTTTCTTTTCTACAACTTTTTCTTCTTCCTTATTTTTTTGCTCACTCAGATTATCTTCCTTATTCTGTGAGGTTTTTTTTTCGAGATCGGAAAGTTTTACAAGAGCTAGTTCAGTATGTAATCTGGTGTGACTTGATAATTTGTAGTTTACATCGCATGTATTTAAAATATCAATGCCATTTATCAGTAATTCTTTAGAAATACTGGAAGATTGCTTTTTATATTTTGATTTTACTCCTTCAGAAACTTCTAGAAGGTTCGTGATATTTTCATCTTTACATATGAGTAGATTTCTGAAGTGCTCAGATAATCCGGTAATAAAGTTATTGCTTTCAAATCCTAGTTTTAAAATTTCATCCAGTATAAGAATACATGAAGAAGCATCATGATTTAGGATGTGGTTGGTGATTTTGAAAAAATAATCATAATCTAGTATATGAAGATTTTTTATTACATTTTCATAACTTATTTTTTTTTCAGTAGAAAAAGTTATCATAAGATCCAGTACGGATAGCGCATCTCTTAGAGCCCCATCAGCTTTTTGAGCAATGAGGTGAAGCGCATCATCTTCAGAAGAGATTCCTTCCAGTTTGGTAATTTCTTTAAGTCTTTTTTTGATATCGTCGATTTCTATTCTATTAAAATCATGAATCTGACATCTTGAAAGTATAGTAGGAATCACTTTATTTTTTTCAGTAGTTGCAAGAATAAAGATAGCATAAGAAGGAGGCTCTTCTAGCGTCTTCAAAAACGCATTAAATGCTGCATTGGAAAGCATATGTACTTCATCAATGATATAGACTTTGAATTTACCGCTTTGGGGGACATAGCGTACCTGGTCAATCAAATTTCTTATGTCGTCTACTGAATTATTTGAAGCAGCGTCCAGTTCATAAATATTTAAGTTGTTTTGATTTGCTAATGGGTCGTTAGACTCAATATTATTTACCATTTTGGCAAGGATTCTGGCACAAGTAGTTTTTCCTACGCCTCTGGGTCCACAGAAAAGTAAAGATTGCGCTACTTGATTGCTTTCTATTGCGTTTATTAACGTTGTGGTGATATGGTCTTGTCCTATGACCTGATCAAAACTTGTAGGTCTATATTTTCTCGCTGAAACTACATAGTTGTCCATTCGTGTAAATTAAATAATATTTTATCTTTGCACTATAATTTGTTCTTTGTTTTTTGGGGTCGACTGGAATTGACAGTATGTTAGATTTTATTTTTGCATGTCGGGTGATGTAGCAAACATCCGCAATCAAATGCTATATTTTTTAAATGGCGAACGTACATACGAATACGCTATGGCGGTTTAAGTTCTAAGAACTTGAACAACCACATCTTTATTGACTTATGTTCTTCAGTCAATAGTTAAGATGTCATGGAAGGACTACTTTTTTAGTTATGTTGTGAGCTAATTAAGGAAATCCAACAACTATGAAGAGAAGTAGGTTGTTATTTTCCGGCTCTCTTTAGAAAATCAAAAATACCTATGCATGTAGACGGAGTATGGTTTACTTATCTGGACGCGGGTTCGAATCCCGCCGACTCCACATTCGCAATTATCTCTTAATTTCTGTAAATTTCATATATATTATTTAATAGTATGAATTTTTTTCAACCCAAATTTTATTATTATGCTACGTATTTTATTATTAGTGTACTTAGTTACACTGCAATTTTTTATGCATGCCCAGGCACCTTATGCTTTTAATTATCAAGCTATTGTAAGGAATGCTGACGGCAGCATCAGATCTAACACTGGAATTCTATTGGTCTTTAAGATTATAGATCAACTTGATAATGTGAAATATACTGAATCACATTCTGTTGTTACCAATGAATATGGTCTTGCTTCGACTACAGTAGGTAGGGGAGCTACTACAGATAATTTTTCTTCAATTGATTGGGGAGCTGGAGCCTATTTTCTCTCAGTAAGTATAAATGGTGAAGAGGTTGGCTCATCGCAATTGATGAGCGTACCTTATGCCCTTTATTCATTTAAATCTGCCAATGGAGTTCCCGGTCCTCAGGGTATCCAAGGTCCTGTTGGACCTCAAGGAGTATCTGGTCCTGTTGGACCAGGCGGTCCTGCTGGAGTTGATGGATCCCAAGGTCCTTCTGGTCCCGCTGGAGTAGATGGAGCTCAAGGTCTCACCGGTCCTTCTGGATCGCAAGGTCCCGCCGGTCCACAAGGCCCTGCTGGCCCTGCTGGAGGTCCTGTTGGTCCCGCTGGTCCTGCTGGTCCCGCTGGAGCTGCTGGTCCCGCTGGAAATGATGGAGCACAAGGTCCCGCTGGATCTGCTGGAGCTGTTGGAGCTCAAGGTCCTGCTGGAACTGCTGGAGCTCAAGGTCCTGCTGGAACTGCTGGAGCTCAAGGTCCTGCTGGAACTGCTGGAGCCCAAGGTCCTGCTGGAACTGCTGGAGCTCAAGGTCCTGCTGGAGCTGCTGGAGCCCAAGGTCCCGCTGGTCCACAAGGCCCTGCTGGTGGAGGATCTCTTGACGATCTATCAGATGTTAAATTTGGTGGAACCAATTTCGCTAATTCAATGCTTATTGGACATCAAACAACAGGAACTTTAAATGATGCGCAGCATAATACAGCAATTGGGGGTACTTCTTTAGATGCTTTAACATCAGGAGATTGGAATACAGCAGTTGGATCCTCTGCTCTAACTTCCAACACGACTGGAGAGTCAAATACTGGAATCGGACTTAATACTTTGTACAATAATCAAGGTGGAGATAAGAATACAGCAATAGGGGGGAACGCTTTATTTCAAAATGTCTCAGGAGACTATAATGTTGGAGTTGGATATAGGGCATTAAGAGAAACTTTAGGAGACAGGAATATTGGAATTGGAGGCTACCGAGCAGGATTTACAATTACTACAGGAGATGATAATATAATGTTGGGCTATGAAGCTAATGTAGATAATGTAGACGCACAAAATAGAATAGTAATTGGGAATAATGCTACAGGAACAACAGACAATACAGTTCTTCTAGGAAATGGATCGATTACCAATTGGCTCCCAACAGATGATAACGAGGTGGATTTAGGAAGCAGTTCTAAAGAAATGAAAAATATTTACGTAGATGGAGTAGCCTATACAGATGCTATTGGTTTTGGAACGGTCTCAATGACCCTTCCTACTGCAGACGGTTCGGATAATCAAGTGTTAAAAACCGATGGAAACGGAGCATTATCTTGGGTTGATAATGCAGGAGGAGGAGGAGCTCTTGATGATCTTTCTGATGCTAAATCTGCAGGATCGAATTTCACAGGATCATTATTAATAGGTCACGAGACTACAGGAACATTAAATCAAGCTCAGTATAACACTGGAGTTGGTCTAACAGCTTTAGATGCTCTTACTAATGGAGATTGGAATACTGCTATTGGGTATTGGGCTTTAAGCTCAAATACCTCGGGACATTATAACACAGCAAGTGGAGCCAAAGCTCTAAACGCAAACACCACGGGAAGTTATAACACAGCAAGTGGATACTATGCTCTATTCTCAAACACCATAGGAGATTATAACACAGCAAGTGGACACAGTGCTCTATACGCAAACACCGAGGGAGATAATAACACAGCAAGTGGATACGAGGCTCTAAAAGGAAATACCACGGGAGCTAATAACACAGCAATTGGATTACAAGCTCTATGGGCAAACACCACGGGAAATAGTAACACAGCAAGTGGATACGGGGCTCTACTTAGAAACACCGAGGGAGATTATAACACAGA
>Ga0310345_10004464_pt1 | contig 12681 bp, 12 predicted proteins | sample HC15DNA20500_MG_FD_204667 | JGI IMG/M metagenome (GOLD analysis project Ga0310345, IMG submission 204667) | Marine microbial communities from station ALOHA, North Pacific Subtropical Gyre - HC15-DNA-20-500_MG | ecosystem: Environmental > Aquatic > Marine > Oceanic | place: Pacific Ocean: North... | reverse complement strand
CATTGCCGATATCGCCCGTACTGTGTTGACCGCGGTCGTGGGTATCCTCGCGCTGGCCATGGGGCTCGGTGGATGGCTGCGTCAAGAGGCGACGACACTCGAGCGCACGACTGCCGTGCTCGGAGGGTTGCTCCTCTTCTATGCGACGACGCTGACCGACATCGTGGGCGCCATCCTCTTTGCGGTCGCCATCGCGTTACACCTCGCGCGCGGGGCCCCACCCCTGGAATCCACCGACGTGTAACCCGATTCTCACGCGTTTCAGAAGAACACGCCGGGTCAGGCCCGCACGAGGCGACGATACTTGATGCGATGGGGACGGTCCGCGGCCGAACCAAGACGTCGACGACGATCCGCTTCGTAGTCCTGATGGTTGCCCTGAAACCAGACGACCTGACTGTCCCCTTCGAACGCCAAGATGTGGGTGGCGATCCGGTCGAGAAACCACCGATCGTGGCTAATGACAACGACGCAACCGGCAAACTCGAGCAATGCATCCTCTAGGGCGCGCAGGGTGTCCACGTCGAGGTCGTTGGTCGGTTCGTCCAGCAATAGGACATTGGCCCCGGTCTTCAGCAACTTCGCCAGGTGCACGCGATTCCGCTCGCCGCCCGAGAGCGCACTGACCTTCCGCTGCTGATCACGGCCTTTGAAGTTGAACCACGAACAGTATGCCCGCGACGCGACGGTCCGTCGTCCGAGCGTCACCTCGTCCTCGCCCCCTGAGACCTCCTCCCACACCGTCATGTCCGGGTCGAGCTCCCGACTCTGGTCGACATAACCAAGGGACACGGTTTCGCCCACCCGCAACGTCCCGGCGTCGGGCGCTTCCTCCCCGGTGATCATGCGAAACAACGTGGTTTTACCGGCCCCGTTGGCGCCGATCACACCCACAATTCCCGCCGGCGGAAGGCTGAAGCTCAGCTCCTGAATCAGACACTGTTCCCCGAACCCCTTGGTGACGTTGTCCGCCTCGACCACGACGTCCCCAAGTCGCGGGCCGGGCGGGATGTAAATCTCGACTGACTCGAGCTGCTCCGCGGCGTCCTGATTAAGCAGGTCCTCGTAGGCGTTGAGACGCGCTTTCCCTTTCGCCTGTCTGGCCCGGGGCGACATCTTGATCCAGTCAAGCTCACGGGCCAAGGTGCGCCGCCGTTTCGATTCCTGTTTTTGTTCAACGTCGAGTCGCTTCTGCTTCTGTTCCAACCATGACGAATAGTTGCCCTCCCACGGAATCCCCTCGCCGCGATCGAGCTCTAGAATCCATCCGGCGACATTGTCGAGAAAATAGCGGTCGTGAGTGATCCCCACGACCGTCCCCTTGTATTGCTGGAGATGCCGCTCGAGCCAGCCCACGGTTTCGGCATCCAGGTGATTGGTCGGCTCATCCAGTAGAAGAAGATCCGGTGCCTGCAACATGAGACGACACAGGGCCACGCGACGCCGTTCACCACCTGACAAATGGGTGACGGCTGACCGCGGCGACGGCAGTCGCAACGCCTCCATCGCCTGTTCAACTCGGGCGTCGAGGTCCCACGCGCCCGCCGCTTCAATCTCATCCTGGAGACTACCCTGCTGGTCCATCGCATCCTGCAACTCATCGCCACTGAGCCCTTCGTTGAAGCTGGCGGTCACCGCGTCATATCGTTTGAGCAGACTCTTGTGGTCTGAGACTCCCTCTTCCACGTTGGCCTTGACCGTTTTGTCTGGGTTCAGCTGCGGCTCCTGAGGTAAATAGCCGACACTCATCCCCTGGGTCACAAAGGCATCACCGGAAAAATCCACGAGCTCGCCCGCCATGATTTTCAGAAGAGTGCTCTTGCCCGCGCCATTCAACCCCAGCACCCCGATTTTGGCGCCAGGGAGAAATGACAAGGAGATATTCTTCAGCACGTCTTGACCGGGGCCATACGACTTCCCTAGTCGATGCATCGTGTACACGTATTGGTGCGCCATGAATCGCTCTCGGTCCTGTAGTCTTCACCTCTACTAGCCCGCGGGCAGAACCGCGTTGCATTCGAGCAACGTAGGGTTTTACCACGGGCTGCGAGGCGGGTGTCGGCCCGACAATCGTGACGCCAGCCGGCTCGTCTAGGTGACAATGCAGCTAGCGCTGAGGGCCCAGTCTACTCCATGTCCGATTCCTCACTCCCGAACACCCCCGGTCCCGATCAAAGCGCCCCGCAGGCCCCATCACAACCCCATGCTCATCTAAAAAAGCCTCGTCCCGTTTTTGGGCCCGTTGGTCAGACGACAAGCTCCTCGACGTTCGTCTGTGCGCCCTTGGCGTATCGCTCGTATGCACAGATGTCGCGCGCTACATCCAAACGTTGTACCGGAGGCTTGAGCAGCGTCGGAACCAATTTCGACCACATTGCTAGCTCGCGGATGAATGGTTCACCCCGGACGGGGCACCGGAAATCGCCGTGCCGTTTTATCTCGCACATCCTCAGTTGTCACGGCTCGAGCTGAACCAGCTCCCCGAGGTCGAGTGGGAAACCCGCACCCGGCCGGTGTCTGTACATCCTGCGTCGCAAAGCGGTCACGCCATCGACAACCTACCCAGAGTAAAACACAACAAAAAGCCACACAGCCGACGTTTTGTGCTTCACCTAGGCGCCTTGTATGGGCAAAGCCCCCCGGACGAAGATCTTCCCGAGACCTTCGCGGTATGGCTCGACCCACAGTCAGATTGGAGAACACGCTACGCCGAGTGGCCCGCGGTGAAAAATCGAGTATGTTGACCAGCTGATGACCACTCGGCGGACGGTAGACCGACTGACCTGCCTCCGACACACGCCGCGCGGCCACTACGCGGCAAAGCGGAAGCGGTTTGTCCTCAACTATCCCAATTTCTACGATCGCGATCTTCGGAAGCTTTTCTCCGACGCATCAGTGCACGCTCATCATTCCCCGGCCGCGAGGTTTCTGGCTCGCATACACCCGGGGGCCAGACGTCTGGTCGCGCGTTGGACGGGTGAGTATCCGTATCGTATCAACCAAGTTCTCAACGACATGATCGAACGCTGTGACCAGCTACAGCTCGGTCTGGCCTCTCCGGCTCACGAGGCACCCTAGACTTCATCGTATTGCTGACGGCCCCCACAATGAACTATCTCTATGGTGGCCGTCACCGAATCGCACTATGAGGACACTACGAGTGCTAGCGCTGTTACACGACTACCTCGTGCCGCCAGATGACGTGCGTGGGGTCGACGTCGTCAACGTCCCCTGGAAGACCGAATACGACGTCACGAACACACTTGCCGCCTTGGGACACGAGGTTTATCCGCTTGGTCTCGGGAGCGACCTTGAGCCGATACGTCAAGCGATGGACGAGATTCAACCCCACATTGCGTTCAATCTCATGGAGGCGTTCCACGAAATCGGTACCTTCGACCAGAACGTCGTAAGCCACCTCGAGCTCTTGCGACTGCAATACACCGGGTGCAACCCGCGCGGCATGATCCTGTCGCGTGACAAGGCGCTCGCGAAAAAGATCTTGGCGTATGACGGTATTCCGGTGCCCGCGTTCGCAATCTTCCCCATGGGACAACGAACCCGACGCCCGAAGCGTCTCCGGTTCCCGCTCATCGTCAAATCCCTGACCCAGGACGCATCCTTTGGTATCTCGCAAGCTTCGGTCGTGACCGACGACGCCAAACTCAGAGACCGCGTTCGCTACGTGCACGACGGGTTGGGCACCGACGCCATCGTTGAGCAATACATCGAGGGCCGGGAACTCTACGTTGCAGTCATCGGCAACGATCGACTGCACGCGTTCCCGGTCTGGGAGATGAAATTCTCCGATATGCCAGAGAGCGCTCACCGAATCGCCACGGATCGGGTCAAGTGGAGTGCCGCGTATCAGCAAAAGCACGGTATTCGGTGTGGGAAGGCACGCCTCCCACGCCCGGGCATGGTGACTTACCTGCAGTTTCTCGCCAGACGCGTGTTCCACCTGCTGCACATGAACGGCTATGGGCGGATCGACATCCGACTGGATGAGGCCGGCCAGCCATGGGTACTGGAGGCGAACGCCAATCCGCAACTGGCCTACGGTGAAGACTTCGCAGAATCAGCGCACCACGACGGGAGACCATACGAGGAACTGCTCCAGCAGATCGTGGATGTTGGTCTCGAGTGGAAAGCGGACCGAGCGGGCTAACCCGCAGGCTCGAGGGTGACCGTTACCTCGGTCACCGAACCGGGGGTCACGGTCACTGTCTTCGGCGGCGCAACAAGGCGTTCGTGCCAAATGGTCAACTCGTGGGTCCTGGCTGGGACACCGGTAATGGTAAAGACCCCGTCCACACCGCTGACAGCTCCTACGTCGTTGCTTACAACCACCCACCCTCGCATCCAGGCGTGTGAATCGCATTCGATCCGAACAACCCCAGGACGACGCAGCGGACGGTTGACCTCCATGCCGGCAAACGGCATGGCGATATTGAAATCGGTGCGGTTGCGGTCGTCATACGAATGCGTGGAGTGCAGGGTGTCGTCCTGACTCGTGACCAGGAGCTGGCTTCGTGTGGGCGCGATCTGCACGCGTGGCACAAACAGACACCCCGCATTGTCAATGGTGGGAGCCGTGACGTCGACCGGCCAAGGCACCCCCGTCAGACGCGCAACGACATTCGCGACATGGCCATCGGCATCGGCGATGATCTCTTCGTTTGGCACCCGATCACCACAGACCATCTGGTCGGTCGTCACCTCAAGTGTCGATGACGAGGGTGGGTCGGCCATGATCACGACCCCGCGAATCGTCCCGGTCTGCTGGGTCCCTCCGTGGAGCGGGACCAGCGTCGTCAACCCAACAAGCAGTCCCACCACGACGAACGGCCCGCACATCTTAGTGAGGGGGTATCTGGACATGACCCTACTGTAACGCATCGGCTTGGAGCTGGTGCGCACTCCGACAACGCTCAGACAGCGGGCGCCCGCGTCTGTGCTTTGGAGAGCTCCACCGCTTCCGGCTCCGGGGTAAAATCTTCTCCCGGATTAATGAAGCGGTCCTGCTCGAAGCGGTATTGGATGTCGTACAGCTCGCGGTAACGCCCACCGGCAGCCAGCAGCTGGGCATGAGTGCCCTGCTCGACCATCTGACCTTCCTCAAGCACGACGATCTCATCGGCACTCTGTATCGTCGACAGCCGGTGGGCAATGACAAACGTTGTCCGACCCTTTCGGAGCGCACGCAGACCGTCCTGGATGAGCGCTTCGCTTTCGCTGTCCAGACTCGAGGTCGCCTCATCGAGGATCAAAATACGGGGATCCGCGAGAATCGCCCGTGCAATGGCCACCCGCTGGCGTTGCCCACCCGAGAGCTTGATGCCCCGCTCACCGACGACCGTGTCGTACCCGTCTGGGAATCCTCGAATGAACTCGTCACAGTGGGCGATCCGACTTACCACTTCAATCTCAGCCCTGGTCGCATGACGCCGGGCAAAGCCGATGTTCGACGCCACCGTTCCATCGAACAGGAAATTCTCCTGCAACACAACACCCAGTTGCCGACGGTAGTCGGCAAGCTTCAGCGTGGCCAAGTCGCGGCCATCGACCAGAACCCGCCCCTTCTGGGGCCGATTGAACGCCATCACGAGGCTGACCAACGTGCTCTTTCCAGATCCACTCGACCCCACCAGCGCCGTGGTGCTGCCCGCAGGAGCCCGGAGCGACACGTCACGCAGCACGGGGACCCCTTCCGTGTAGGCGTAAGTCACCTGGTCGAGTTCGACATCCCCAACCAGCGTATCGACCGGCTCGCGTGAACGGTCCTCGTCGATCTCCGTGGGGGTTCCCAAAATCTCGCGGATACGATCCAACCCGGCGAACGCTTCGGTGATCTGAGTCCCGATTGACGCGATTTGCATCACGGGAGCCACCACGACCCCGGTGAAGAGCAGATACCGGAGCAGGTCACCGACCATCCACTGACCCGCCAAAATCGCACGCCCTCCCATGACGATCATCAATGCCCCGATCCCACCGATCGCCAACGAAGCGGCTGACGTTGTCGCCGACACGCCCGTGACGCTTTGAGCGACATTGCGCAACAAGCGGTGGGCACCATGGGCGAAGACCCGTTGCTCACGTTTCTCAACGCTGTAGGCTTTCACGACCCGAACGCCGCCCAACGTCTCCGCCAGACGTCCGGTCACCTCGGCGTTGATCTTCCCGCGCTCGCGGAACAACGGTCGAAGCTTGGAAAACGCGACACCCATCGCCAATCCGAAGAGCACGAGAATGAGCAACGTCACGCTCGTGAGCCGCCAGTTGAGATAAAACAGCACGCCGAGACCAAGTATGGCGGTGACAAAGCCGCCCGCTAGTTGTGCCAATCCGGTTCCGACCAGGTTACGGATCCCCTCGGCGTCGGTCATCACCCGCGAGATCAACACACCAGTCTTGGTCGAATCGAAATAGCCGATCGGTAGCCTCGTGACGTGACGTTGCACGCGTTTGCGCATCTCTGTGATGGCACGTTGTGCCGCCACCCCGAGAACCTGCGACAACGCGAACCCACTCCCCGCCTGAACCAAGGTGGCGGTCGCCGCGCCGAGCGCTAGGGGCAACAAGAGCTCGCCTCGGTTTTCGGCGATGACGTCATCCACCACATACCCAGACATCCAGGGCAACACCAGCCCCGCCAGCCGGCTAACGAGCATCAACACCAACCCAAGCGTTAGACGATATCGATGGGTGTAAACGAGAGACCTTGCCTCATCCCAGGCCCCGGGGGAGGCGAAAGACTTCTTGGTCACGCTTGCCTGTGTTCTGTCGGCGGCCATATGCACCTCTGGTCAGACCGTACCTCAGAGCGCAGCCTCATGACTAGTATAGACTTTCGCCGTGGCTTCTCCCCACTCAGGCGACCCACGGCGCATCATCCATCTAGATATGGACGCGTTCTACGCCTCGGTCGAGCAACGCGACGATCCGGCGCTCCGGGGAAAACCGGTGGCGGTGGGGGGAAGCCCAGAGGGCCGGGGCGTCGTGGCAGCTGCCAGCTATGAGGCACGTGATTTCGGTGTACGTTCGGCGATTCCCATGGCCCGGGCGGTCCGTCTGTGCCCCGATCTGATCATCGTACGACCGGACTTCGCGCGGTATCGTGAGGTGTCGAACCAGGTGTTCGACATGTATCGCTCCGTCACGCCCCTGGTGGAACCGCTGTCGCTGGATGAAGCCTACCTAGACGTCACAACCAACACCTGGAACGAGCCACTCGCGACCACGGTCGCACGACGTCTCAAACGCTTGATTCTGGATGAAGTACGCCTAACCGTGTCCGCCGGCGTGGCTCCAAACAAGTTCCTTGCCAAGATCGCCTCCGATTGGGACAAGCCGGACGGGCTGACCGTTATCCCAACCGAGCGGGTCGAGGCGTTTCTTCACAAGCTCCCGGTCGACGCACTCTGGGGAGTTGGCCCGGTGACGTCAAAAAAACTACGCGCCGCGGGAATCACGCGTCTCATCGATGTCCGGGGGGCGGACCCACGCGTGCTTCACGGTGCCGTCGGTCGACAGACAGAATGGCTGACGCGGCTCGCCCATGGCATCGATGACCGCTCGGTCACGCCGTCTCGACAGGTCAAATCGTCGGGCTCCGAGCGGACTTACCCAACCGACCTGACCGACCCGCCCACCATCGCTCAGGAGCTGGAGCAGATGGCGCGTCGTGGCACCACGTGGCTCGAGCGCAAAGGGCTCGTCGCGCGAACAGTGACAATAAAGGTTAGATACTCAGATTTCACAACCGTTACTCGCAGTCACAGCCAGCGACCGTCAACTCGTGATCCGGACCGATTCGCCGAGCGCGTCGCGGTCCTCGTGGGGCGCACCGACGCCGGTCTCCGGCCCGTCCGTCTGTTGGGCGTGTCTTTCCACAATCTCTCGAGCGCCGATACGCCGACGGAGGAGGCGGCGCCGACATTGCCCCTATAACGCGGCGCGATTTAAGACTGACCTGTCGTAAACGGATGTTTTCTCCACGAGAGCCTGCGAGCCGCGGTAAGATCCGAGCATGCTCAAAGGCACCCGCGCGGGGGTCCTCCGTAAGGTCCAGCCGATCAGCGTGCACGGTCAGATTTCGTGGGATGTGTTTTTCAGCGATCCCGACGATCTGGACGGCCCCATGCAAATGGCCAGAGTCGGACCAGAGGCAGTGGACCCGGGGCTCGAGCCCGGCGACCGGATCTCGCTCGAGTATCTCCTTGGCAGCGTGACCAGCGTGACCCGTGAGACCAGCCACGGGGACGGTTAGCAACTGGTGATGCTCACCCGGCAGACGACAGGTGCCTTACATGACGGCGTCGGAGCAAGCCTGTTGCCAACACGACGAAAAAACATGCTGCCGCGCGTCAACTCACCTGAGTTAGGGTGCATCCTGGAGTGACGCTCGAACGCCTCGGTTGGGACGCCGAGCTCGGCACCCAGTTTCTCCCCTTCAGCCGTAGTGGGCTGCTCCCAGCCCGCGTTGCAGTCACCCATAACTATTTGTATCAGCTCTTTACAGCCGACGGTGTCATCATGGCCGAAGTGGCTGGACGACTCCGACACCAGTCGAGCGAGCCGGAGGCCCGCCCCGTCGTCGGAGACTGGGTCGCCATCCGTCTTGCCGCGCAAAACAAAGCCACCATCGAGGCGATTCTGACTCGTCGCACCTGCTTCTCTCGAAAAGCGGCGGGTGAGCCGGCGCGACGACAGCTCGTGGCCGCCAATATCGACACCGTGCTTCTCGTCTGTGGTCTCGACGACGATTTCAACCTACGCCGTATCGAACGTTTTCTGGTCGCCATCCGACACAGCGGTGCGGATCCTGTGTTGGTGTTGAATAAAGCAGACCGATGTCGGAACCCAGAAACACCGCGCGCCGCGGTGGCGGAGCTGGCGCCCGAGGCTCCGATCCACGTCATTGAGGCGCTCGAAGCCGATGGCACCGACGTGTTACGCCAACACCTACCCCTCGGAAAGACCGGCGCACTGCTCGGTTCATCCGGTGTGGGGAAATCGACGATCATCAACAGGCTGCTCGGAACCGAGCGACAGCGGACACAGGCCGTGCGCAGCCGAGACAGACGTGGAAGACATACGACAACACAACGTGAGCTGATCCTGCTGCCGGACGCCGGGTTACTCATCGATACGCCAGGCATGCGCGAGCTTCAACTGTGGGAAGGGGATGATGCATTAGAAGATGCATTCGACGACATCCTCACCCTAGCCGCAGAATGTCGCTTTCGGGATTGCGAACATGACAGTGAGCCCGGGTGCGCCGTGCGGCGCGCCATCGAGCGAGGACAGTTGACACCGGCCCGACTGGGGAATTACCAGAAGCTCTCACGCGAAGGCCTCCGGCTCCGACAACGGCTGGACGAGCGGGCACGGTTGGAAACCCACGGGGAGGTCAAGGTAGTGCACCGGACCATGCGCGCCATGCGACACAACCGTTTGGGGCCAGTACGGAAATAGGTCTGCCGCCGAGTCTGCCGCCGGAATCTCTGCCGGCTGAAGACCACGTACGAATGGAGAGAACATGAGAGCAACATTGACATCGGTTCTCGTCTGGCTGGTTGCAAGCAGTGCGGTGGGGCAAGAGACCATCAGCATCCGCGCAGGCCGGCTCCTCGATGGCGTCGGGAACGTGCGAACCAACGTCGTGATTCAAATCGTGGGGTCCAAGATCACCGAGGTAGGCGAAGACACGGGTCCGGTCACTTACGATCTGTCGGGATTCACCGTGATACCAGGGCTCATCGACACCCACGTGCATCTCACGGCGCACTTTGATCAAGACGGTCGCAACCACAGTGACTTTCAAGAAAGCCCAAGCCAGACCATTCTCTACGCTGCGGAGAATGCATACGCCACATTGATGGCGGGATTCACGACCGTTCAGAGCCTCGGTAGCCCGGCCGACCTCGACCTCCGGAATGCGATCGCTCGCGGCCGCCTTCCCGGGCCTCGGGTACTTACTTCACTCGGCGCCATCACCACTGGCACCGGTTCCCCGGAGGACATCCGCGCCACAGTACGCCGTCTCGCCGCGGACGGGGCAGACGTTATCAAGGTGTTTGCTTCGGCGAGCATTCGAGAGGGCGGCGGTCTGGTGATGACCGAGGCTCAGCTCGATGCCGTGTGTAGCGAGGCTCGTGCGGCGGGACTCCGCACGGTCGTGCATGCGTATGGCACAGACGGGCTGACTGCGACCATCGAAGCCGGGTGCACCGGGATCGAGCATGGGAACCGGTATGACGACCAGGTCATTGAACTGATGGCGGAGCGTGGCACGTTTCTCGACCCTCACGTCGGGTCTCTCTGGGCTAACTATTTCGATAATCGAGAGCGTTTTCTCGGCCGAGGCAACTACACCGAAGAGGGCTTTGCGTTGATGGAAGAGGCCCGAACCACCGGGTATGAGACATTCCGTCGCACGCTCGACCATGGTGGCGTGCGGGTCGTCTATGGCACCGACTCTGTGGCCGGCTCGCATGGTCGGAACGCGGAGGAGCTCATCTATCGGGTGCGCGACGGCGGTCAAGACCCCATGGCCGGCATCGTGTCCGCCACCTCACTCGCCGCCGAGTCGCTCGGACTCTCTGACCTCATCGGTCGGGTCGAGCCCGGGCACGAAGCTGACCTCGTCGCCATAACGGGCGACCCGCTCGAGAACATCACGGCGATCCGCAACGTTCGTTTCGTGATGAAGGGGGGCAAAGTGTTCAGGAACGTCGGCGAATGATCTCGACGAAAGAAACAAGAACTCTTCATTCAGTTTGATGAAACACGTACTGTCCTCCAACGTCGCTTCTCGCTCACGTGCAGGAGACCGTCCACATGGTTCGATTCATCTCCGTCATCACATTGTTGACGTTCGCTCCCCTCGTCTGCGCCCAAAACAACTCGGGTGAAGACACGACACCTTCGTTCAGCTCGGTCTCATGGAATCGGCTCGTGAACGCGGCTGACGAGCCGGAGAACTGGCTGATGTATTCGGGCACACTGGACAGTCAGCGATTCAGCGGTCTCGATCAGATTCATAACCGCAACGTCGACCGGCTGGAGCTAAAGTGGGCCTACCAGATCCCACAGCTCGACCGGGCGGAGACCACACCTCTGGTCGTGGATGGCGTCATGTTTATCACCGAGGCGCCCAGCAACGTGGTTGCCGTGGACGCCGTCACAGGCAGACCTTTTGCGGGCGGAACAATCGGGGAGTCGCCATTCTTGGCGACACCCTGTTCATGAGTACGCTCGACGCACACCTGGTCGCCATCGATGCGCGGTCCGGTAATGTGATGTGGGACAAGGAAGTCGCCGACTACAGGGCTGGCTACAGCAAGACGGCCGCACCACTCGTGGTGAAGGACAAGATCGTGACCGGTATCGCCGGTGGCGAATATGGGATCCGTGGCTTCCTCGACTCCTACGACGCCGCGACCGGGGAACTCGAATGGCGCACCTACACGATTCCCGGGCCGGACCATCCCGACAATCAGACGTGGGCGGGTGATTCTTGGCGTACTGGCGGCTCTCCGACCTGGATTACAGGCGCCTACGACCCCGACCTCAATCTCGTGTATTGGGGCACCGGCAACCCAGGCCCCGACTGGAACGGGGACGTTCGCATGGGCGACAACCTATATGCGGACTCTGCACTAGCCCTCAACGGTGATACCGGTGATATGGAGTGGTATTTCCAGTTCACCCCGCATGACGTCCATGACTGGGACGCCATCCAAGTACCGATTCTGGCGGACCTCGAGATGGACGGTGGAATCCGCAAGGTGATGATGTGGGCCAACCGCAACGCGTTCTACTACACGCTCGACCGCGAGACCGGAGAATTCTTGGTCGGTAAGCCATTTGCCACGCAAACGTGGGCCGCGGGCCTCGACTCGACGGGTCGCCCGGTTCGAATACCAGACACGTTTCCGTCCGTGGAGGGCACCGTGGTCTCCCCGCCGGTCGGTGGCGGCACCAACTGGTTCTCCCCGAGCTTCAGCCCACGCACCGAGCTGTTCTATGTCCAAGCCTGGGACAGCGAGGCCAGCTACTTCATCCGAGATGACCAATATGTTGAGGGGGAGATCTTCCTGGGCGGTGGCTCCCAGGGGGTCGGACCGATCGAGGAATCAACCAGTGCCATCCGGGCGATAGACCCTAGAACCGGTGATGTGACGTGGGAGTATCGGATCCAACCCCGATCGACAGCCGGCGTGCTCTCCACCGCCGGCGATCTCGTGTTCAGTGGAAGCATCGACGGATACTTCTTTGCGCTGGATGCGGTGAGTGGTCAGGAACTCTGGCACATCGCGGTAGGCCGTCAAGTGCACGCCGCCCCTCTAAGCTATGCCGTCGACGGTAAACAATTCGTAACGATTGCCGCCGGCAACGTGGTCTACACCTTCGGATTACCGGAATAGTGCCGGGGTATGAGGCAAAGCCCCACCAAGAAAGATCAATGCACGCCGCTGCCCATCTGGAGCATGGAGGGATCGGCCCCGAGCCGTCGGATAGCGGTCTCCCACATCAGTGTTGCCTGGGTGTCGAAGATGAGGTCGAGTTGCACGTCAGTGATTAGCCAGGCGGACGAGGACAGCTCTGCGTCTAGCTGCCCAGCACCCCACCCCGCGTACCCGGTCAGCAATCGGGTACGGTCGGGCGGCCGTT
>Ga0310345_10004463_pt1 | contig 12683 bp, 18 predicted proteins | sample HC15DNA20500_MG_FD_204667 | JGI IMG/M metagenome (GOLD analysis project Ga0310345, IMG submission 204667) | Marine microbial communities from station ALOHA, North Pacific Subtropical Gyre - HC15-DNA-20-500_MG | ecosystem: Environmental > Aquatic > Marine > Oceanic | place: Pacific Ocean: North... | reverse complement strand
GCCGCGGTGCTCGTGAACAAGAGCGAAGAGCCGATCGGCACCCGTATCTTCGGCCCGGTGGTGCGCGAACTGCGCGGCCGCGGCTTCATGAAGATCATCTCGCTTGCTCCGGAGGTGCTGTAATGGCCGCCGCAAAGATCAAGAAGGGTGACAGCGTCGTCGTCCTGTCCGGCAAGGACAAGGGCAAGACCGGCACCGTCGCGAAAGTCATGCCGAAGGACGGCAAGATCGTCGTCGAAGGCGTCAACGTCGCTGCACGTCATCGCAAGCCGACCCAGCAGAACCCGCAGGGTGGCATCGACCGCTTCGAAGCGCCGATGGCCATCAGCAAGGTTGCGCTGGCAGATCCGAAGGATGGCAAGCCCACCCGCGTCCGTTTCGAAGAAAAGGACGGCAAGAAGGTGCGCGTTGCCGTGAAGTCCGGGGAGACCATCGATGGCTGATTACACGCCCCGCATGAAGCAGCGCTACGACGACCAGATCGTCAAGGCGATGACCGAGAAGTTCGGCTACAAGAACCGTCTCGAAGTCCCGAAGCTGGAAAAGATCACGCTCAACATGGGCGTTGGCGAAGCCAGCCAGGACAAGAAGAAGGTCCAGACCGCAGCCGAGGAAATGGCGCTGATCGCCGGCCAGAAGCCGGTTATCACCAAGGCCAAGAAGTCGATCGCGCAGTTCAAGCTGCGTGAAGGCATGCCGATCGGCTGCAAGGTTACCCTGCGCCGCGACCGCATGTACGAGTTCATGGATCGTCTGGTGACCGTGGCCATGCCGCGCATCCGCGACTTCCGCGGGCTCAATCCGAAGTCGTTCGACGGCCGTGGCAACTACGCCATGGGCCTGAAGGAACAGATCATCTTTCCCGAGATCAGCTACGACCAGATCGAAAAGGTCCGGGGGATGGACATCATCGTAACCACGACGGCGAAGACCGACGAAGAGGCTCGCGAGCTTCTGAAGCTGTTCGGTTTCCCGTTCCCGGCTGAAAAGTCGGAAGAGAAGGAGGCGGCGTGAGCCGCTAATAGAGGAACTTAAGTCCAATGGCGAAACTGAGTTCGATCAACAAGAACGAGCGTCGCAAGAAGCTCGTCAAGCAGTATGCGGACAAGTACGCGAAGCTGAAAGCTATCGCGAACGACGAAAGCCTCGATGAAGGTGAGCGCCTGATCGCTCGCCTCAAGATGGCTGAGCTGCCGCGCAACGCGAACCCGACCCGGGTGCGCAACCGCTGCTCCACCACCGGCCGCCCGCGCGGCTATTACCGCAAGTTCGGCCTCAACCGCATCGAACTGCGCGACCTCGGCAACAAGGGCCTGATCCCAGGCCTGACCAAGTCGAGCTGGTGAGGTAAAGACAGATGGCTATGACCGATCCCCTGGGTGATATGCTCACCCGTATCCGCAACGGCCAGCGCGCGAAGAAGGACAGCGTCCTCTCGCCCGCGTCGAAGCTGCGTGCGAACGTCCTCGAAGTGCTCCAGCGCGAAGGCTACATCCGTGGCTTCAGCGAAGATTCTTCGGGCAAGCACCCCGCGCTGCGGATCGAACTGAAATATTTCGAGGGCGAACCTGCGATCAAGCATGTCGCTCGCGTCTCCAAGCCGGGCCGCCGCGTCTACTCGGGTTCGAAGGAACTCCCGGTTGTGCGCAACGGCCTTGGCATCACCATCGTCTCGACGCCCAAGGGTGTGCTTTCGGATGCCGAAGCCCGCACCGAAAACGTCGGCGGCGAAGTGCTGGCGGAGGTGTTCTAATGAGCCGCATCGGCAAGAAGCCGGTGGCGATCCCGAGCGGGGTCACCGCCAATATCGAAGGCGACACGCTCAACGTGAAGGGCCCCAAGGGCGCTCTCGCGATGGGTCTGTCGGACCTGATCGAATACAAGCTGGAAGACGGCGAGATTTCGGTCAAGCCGGCTAACGACACTCGCGCCGCCCGCAACCACTGGGGTATGCAGCGCACGCTCGTGTCGAACCTGGTCGAAGGCGTGACCGAAGGCTTCACCAAGGTCCTTGAGATCACGGGTGTTGGCTATCGTGCTCAGGCGCAGGGCAAGAAGCTTAAGCTTCAGCTCGGCTATTCGCACGATGTCGACCTCGACGTTCCCGAAGGTCTCGAGGTGAAGACCCCGGATCAGACCACCGTGGAGATTTCCGGCATCGACAAGCAGGCCGTGGGCCAGTTCGCCGCCGAAATCCGCCGCTGGCGCAAGCCCGAACCCTATAAGGGCAAGGGTATCAAGTACCGCGGCGAGTACATCTTCCGCAAGGAAGGGAAGAAGAAGTAAGATGGCAAAGCTCTCTCTCTTTGAACGTCGCCGTCGCCGCGTCCGCACTGCGCTTCGCAGCGTGTCGGGTGGCAAGCCCCGCCTGTCGGTGCATCGCACCGGCAAGCACATCTACGCGCAGATCATCGACGATGCAGCCGGCAAGACCGTTGCTGCCGCGTCGACGCTGGGCGCGAAGAGCTCGGGCGCCAATGTCGATGCCGCCAAGCAGGTCGGTACCGACATCGCTGCTGCTGCCAAGAAGGCCGGCGTGACCACCGTCGTGTTCGATCGCGGCGGCTTCCTGTTCCACGGCCGCGTCAAGGCGCTGGCCGACGCCGCTCGCGAAGGCGGGCTGGAGTTCTGATGATGGCTGACGAAACCAAAAACGAAGAAACCGTGACTGCCGAGACGGAAACCGCGGTGACCAACGAACAGCCGGCTGTCGCCGGCACGCCGTCCGAAGCTGCCGACAACCAGTCGGCTGCTCAGGGCGACGAAGGCCAGCCTCGCCAGGGCCGTGGCCGTGGTGGCAATCGCGATGGCGGCCGTGGCCGTGGCCGTGGTCGTCGCGACGATCGTCGCCAGCGCGAGGAAGAAGACGACGGCATCATCGAAAAGCTCGTCCACATCAACCGCGTCAGCAAGACGGTGAAGGGCGGTAAGCGCTTCGGTTTCGCTGCACTCGTGGTTGTCGGTGACGGCCAGGGTCGTGTCGGCTTCGGCAAGGGCAAGGCCCGCGAAGTTCCCGAAGCGATCAGCAAGGCGACCGCCGCTGCCCGCAAGAAGATGATCCGCGTCGCGCTGAAGGAGGGCCGCACCCTCCATCACGACGGCAAGGGCCACTTCGGCGCCGGCAAGGTCACCGTCCGCACCGCGCCTCCGGGTACCGGCATCATCGCCGGCGGTCCGATGCGTGCCGTGTTCGAGAGCCTCGGCGTTGCCGACGTGGTGACCAAGTCGGTCGGCACCTCGAATCCCTACAACATGATCCGCGCCACCTTCGACGCGCTGCAGGACCAGACTTCGCCGAAGTCGGTTGCCCAGCGTCGCGGCAAGAAGGTCGCCGACCTGCTCGGCCGTGGTGGCGCTTCGGAGGCAGAGGCTGAAGCCGACGCCGCCGCTATCGCGGAGTAAGATCGATGGCCGACAAGAAGAACACCATCAAGATCAAGCAGATCGGTTCGCCGATCCGCCGTCCGGAAAGCCAGCGCAAGATCCTCATCGGTCTCGGGCTGAACAAGATGCACAAGATCGTCGAACGCCAGGACACCCCCGAGGTGCGCGGCGCGATCGCCAAGATCCCGCATCTGGTGACCGTGGTCGATTAAGCGACCCGTTTCCGAAAATTGAAACCCCGGCCTTCGCGCCGGGGTTTTTTATTGGGCTATCGTCGGGCTAGCCGCAGGTCTCAGCGTATTCCAATCGCCCGTTTGACTGGTCGTGCGAGGCGCCGGAGGGTCGAAAATCGCGGTGCCACATTGGTATGCGGAAAAGCAGCGTACGGTACCGGCTTGCCAAGAAAGCGGCATAGCTGTTCCCAGCCATCGCCCTTTGCCCAGTTCACCACAAGCAAATCTTCGGGCCGGTCTGCGAAATAGCTACGTACCTCAGCAATGTGCCGCTCGTAACGATCGATCAGCTGCCGGTCCGTTACATCGGGAAACGGCAAATCGTAGAGCTTGCTGCGCCACTCGCTGGCTTGCGGTCCCTGATCGGCGCGTGCCAATTGCTTGCGGTAGCTTATGATCCAGCTCTCAGAATCTCGCAGGGTGAGAATGAACTTGGTGCCCGGGAAACGCTCGTCGAACTGACGATAGAGCAGCAGCCACGGCCAGTCTTCGAACGAGTCGTATTGCTTTGCCAACTCATAGATCCGCTCCTCCTCGCCGGTGCGCAGATAGGAAACCAGTGGAAGGTCCTGGGACTTGTGATTGTACCCCAACAGCTTGAGCGCATCGCCGAGGCTGGTCGTGCCGGTCTTTGCCCATCCGATGCCAAGAACTTTCATCTATGGTTCCTTTTGCCTGGCCGTTATCCGCTTCGTGCAGATCGACGCGCCGTGTAACTTGCCAAGCTCCATCGTGAACCTTCGCGCACGGCCTATATAGACCGCACAACCGCCCACCGTCATATGACTTCGGGAGTTGATTGCGGTGAGGTGGTCGGCCTTTGCGGCGAAATCGCAGATCCGGCGCGAGGTTGCCGACAGAGGCCGTAAACCGTCACCGTTTTCCCCCAACGGTCGACCGCCGAAGCCATTCGTGTGCATCGGTGTGCGATATAGTCCCTGATGAGTGCTGCGGTCTGCGGGTTGGCTTTTTCGGGACTGCGATCGACGATGACGCCTGGCCGTTCGGCGAGGATACGTTTCACCTCGGCCAAGGTGTCTATATGACTGACATTGCGCTCGCTGAATTGGTAGAGGTGGTTGGGAAAGGCGAGGGGGGTGGGGAAGTGTGAATCCGTAAGCGTGTAGAGCAGGGGCGGGCCGTCGAAGATGAGCAGTTCGCCACCGCCTGCTTTTCCGCGCTCGACGCCATCAACGAGCTGCTCCATCCCCACCTGAGCTTTCTGCGTCCCGGGATCGCCGACATATACGTAATACAGGAGCGGTGGGACTGCCGCTGCTGCCAGCGGTACCCAGCCGATCGTTCGTAGATGCGTGACCGCAGGCGCGACGATGCAGAGCGGCACAATCAGCGGCAGGGCATAGTGTAAATAGAAGGACGGCAGCGCAAAAAAGCCAATCATGGCTGCCACGACCCAACCGATAAGGAATGCGCGCTGCTTCTTGGGCACCATAAAGAGAGCGATCGCCGCGCTCACCATCAGCGGGGCTGCCATAGCTGCGATCACTTGCAGCCGCATCGTACTGCCCGCTTCATCGATTGGCTTGCGCAGATTAGACAGGACCATGGCAGTCCAGTATTCGTCCCAATATCCCTTGGCGTAATACCACAGGGCGAAAGCCAGAGTGGGGAGCAAGGCGATCAGAGCCCAAGCGGCAATGCGAAGGAGTGAGGTTCGCACGGATTGCCCGGTTTTCAGCTGGGCCGCTGCGGCGTAGAGCCCGAAGAAGGCGGCTTCAAAGACAGCGGTGGTTTTTATTGAAACCGCCAGCCCTGCGCACAGCATGGCGAAGCAGACGATGATGGTTGCGCGCCGCTCGGCGATCCGGGGCGCGGCTGCCATCAGGGACGCGCCGACAAGCGCCATGAACAAATTGTAGAAAACCGCGCTCTGTCCGCCGTAGCCGTTGAAGGCGTAGATTGTGAGCAGATAGACTCCCCCTGCTGTCGCCGCTGCAAGCGGTTCGGCGAGGTGCCGTGCCGCGCGGTAGATCACGAAGGCGGTCGTCCCGGCAAAGATAGCGGCCACGATCTGGTAGGTGACGAACCAGTCAGAAATTGCGGCGATACCGGCAAACAGCAGGAAATGCCCGGGCGGTTTGCGATCCCACACATCGACGAATGGTACCGCTCCGTGGAGCACCTCTACGCCCGCCGCGAAATAGAAGGTTTCGTCGACGTAGAGATCGGGATGGCCAAAGGTCGCGATCCTGCTGAGGAAGGCGAGCGCCATGAAGCCAATGATGGCGGCGACCCATTCGCGCCATGAGCCGACACCTCGTTTCACTCCGACCTTTGCTTCGGGTGTGGGGCGATCCGTCCAGGCAGTTCCTGCGTGCATTATTCCCTCAAACCCCGTCCACCTCGTGCCAATACCGGAACTGCTCTACTGGCTTCCCAAATGTCGAGAAGACAGGGGTCGACAAGCGACGGCAAACCGCCTATCGGGCGCCCTTTCCAACAGCGCGCACCCCTTTAGGGGGCCTAGAAAGCGAAAGCGAGTGCACTATGAAACTGAATGATATCCGCGACAATTCCGGCGCACGCAAGAGCCGCATCCGTGTCGGCCGTGGCATCGGCTCGGGCAAGGGCAAGACCGGTGGCCGTGGCCAGAAGGGTCAGAAGAGCCGTTCGGGCGTTGCCATCAAGGGCTTCGAAGGCGGCCAGATGCCGCTGCACATGCGCCTGCCGAAGCGCGGCTTCAACAACCCGTTCGGCAAGGATTACGCCGAAGTGAACATCGGCATGGTTCAGAAGTTCATCGACGCGAAGAAGCTCGACGCCAAGGGCGTGCTCGATCACGAAGCGCTCAAGGCTGTCGGCCTCGCACGTGGCGGTAAGGACGGCGTCCGCCTGCTCGGCAAGGGCGAACTCAAGACCAAGGTCAGCTTCAAGGTTGCCGGTGCCTCGAAGGGTGCCATCGAGGCGGTCGAGAAGGCTGGCGGCGCGGTCGAAGTGATCGCCGCAGACAAGCCCGAGCACGAAAAGAAGGCTGCTCGCGCCGAAGCCAACAAGGCTGCCAAGGCAAAGTAAGCGGGAAAAATTCGGGGGGCGGGGTTCGACATTCCGCCCCCCGCTCCCTATCTAGCCTTCCTGTGCCGGGAGGGACCGGCGCCAATTCAGGATTGAACAGATTCCCATGGCATCACGCGCCGACAATATCGCGAGCAATATGAGCCTCGCAAATTTTTCCAAAGCCACCGAGCTCAAGAACCGCATCTGGTTCACCATCGGGGCTCTGATCGTGTTCCGCTTTCTCAGCTTCGTTCCGCTTCCGGGCGTGAACCCGCTGATCCTGAGCGATCTTTACGACCAGACGCGGGGCGGCATCCTCGACCTGTTCAACACCTTCTCGGGCGGTAGCCTTGAGCGCATGAGTCTCATCGCGCTCGGCGTCATGCCCTACATCACCGCTTCGATCGTCGTGCAGCTGGCTGCGGCCCTCCACCCGACGCTGGCGGCCCTCAAGAAAGAGGGTACCGTCGGGCGGCAGAAGCTCAACCAGTATACCCGCTACGGGACGGTTTTTCTCTGCGCGATCCAGGGTTGGTTCCTGGCTTCGGGCCTCGAAAGCTTCGGCGCCCAGAGCGGCATGCAGGCGGTTGTCGACCCCGGCATCATGTTCCGCATCGGCGCTGTCATCAGCTTGGTCGGGGGCACGATGTTCCTGCTGTGGCTGGGCGAGCAGATCACCAGCCGTGGTATCGGCAACGGTGTGTCGTTGATCATCATGGCGGGCATCGTCGCCCAGTTCCCGACTTTCGTATCCAACCTGGGGCAGGGCTATTCGGAAGGCTCTATCCCGACCGGTATCATCGTTGGCCTCATCGCCATGGTCGTGGTGCTGATACTCGTGATTTGTTTCATGGAGCGCGCCCAGCGCCGCTTGCTGATCCAGTATCCCAAGCGCGCGACGCAGCGCGGCATGATGCAGGCGGATCGCTCGCATCTGCCGCTCAAGCTCAACACCGCCGGTGTCATCCCGCCGATTTTCGCCAGCTCGCTGTTGCTGCTGCCGCTGACGATTACACAGTTTGCCGGTAACTCGGTCGATACCGACAGTGCCGCAGGCGGTGTATTGCAGACGGTGTTGCAATATCTCCAGCACGGCCAGCCGCTCTACATGACGCTTTACGGCCTCGGGATCATCTTCTTCTGCTTCTTCTACACCGCCATCGTCTTCAACCCGGAGGAAACGGCGGACAATTTGAAGAAGAACGGCGGCTTCATCCCGGGGATCCGCCCTGGTAAGCGGACCGAGGAATATCTCGACTATGTGCTGACCCGCATCACGGTGATCGGCGCAATCTACCTGACGCTCGTCTGTGTCTTGCCCGAATATATGATCGCGCAGACCGGCGTTCCGCTGTTCCTGGGCGGCACCAGCCTGTTGATTGTCGTCAATGTGACGGTGGACACGATCAGCCAGATCCAGTCGCACCTGCTGGCGCACCAGTATGGCGACCTCATCAAAAAAGCTAAGTTGAAGGGACGCCTGCGTTAGGGCACATCAGGCGCGAAGGGGACTTTACGCAATGGATATCATCCTCCTGGGCCCTCCGGGCGCTGGCAAGGGAACGCAGGCGCAACGGTTGGTCGAGCATCACGGGATGCGCCAGCTGTCGACCGGCGACATGCTGCGCGAAACGCGCAAGGCCGATACGGAACTGGGCCGCAGGGTAGCCGATATCATGGATTCGGGCGGACTCGTCTCTGACGAAATCGTTTCGGCCATGATCGACGCCAAGCTTGCCGATATGGGCCCCGAGATCGGCGCCATCTTCGACGGCTATCCACGCACGGCTGCTCAGGCCGAACAACTCGACGAGATCCTTGCGAAGCATGGCCGCAAGCTCGATCATGTGATCGAGCTCGAGGTGGACGAGGACGCACTCGTCGAGCGCATCACCGGTCGCTACACCTGCGCCAATTGCGGTGAGGGTTATCACGACGTCTTCAAGCAGCCTGTGGTCGCGGGCGTGTGCGACAAGTGCGGTTCGACCGAGTTCAAGCGTCGTCCTGATGATAACGAGGAAACCGTGCGTACCCGGATGCAGGAATATCGCGGCAAGACCGCGCCGATTCTGCCGGGTTACGAGGCGCGGGGGATCGTGAGCCGGGTCGATGGCATGGCCTCGATCGAAGACGTGACTCACGCCATCGACACGATCCTGTCTCGCTGATTAGCGCACCGCTTTCAAAGCCATACGACTTCGCCTAGGGCTTTCTCCCGTAAAGAGAGGGAGTTCCTATGCGTCCTGCAACCATCTTTCTAGCCGCAGCTGCGCTTGCAGGCGCGATGCCGCTTTCGGCCAAGGTTGCCGAATCGAGCGCTGCCGGTTTCGTAACGCAGGATTCGGCTGAAGTGGCCGCCAGTCCGATGGAAACCTGGCTCGCATTGATCAAGCCGGGCGAATGGTGGAACGATGCGCACACATGGTCCGCCGACGCGGCGAACATGACGCTGACCCCGCAGGCAGGCGGATGTTTATGCGAGCGCGTGCCGGGCGAGGATCGCGACGACGGGTTCTCGCTCGACGGCAGTGTTCAGCACATGACTGTCATCCAGGCCTATCCGCTCAAAAGCCTGCGCATGCGCGGGGGTCTCGGCCCGCTCCAGGGCGAGCCGGCAACCGGCGTGCTGACGATTACGCTGGAGGAAATCGACGGGGGCACTCGGATTCGTTGGGAATATGTTGTGGGCGGCTACATGCGATATGAGGTCGACACGATTGCCAAAGCGGTCGATGGCGTGATGACCGAGCAGTTGCACGGACTCCGCGATCATCTCGGCGCGCTGGGCGACCCGGAAAAACGTGCTGCCGACAGCACCGCTGCGGAAGAGCCGAGTATCGAGGCGCAGATCGATTCGCTGGAAAGTGCGGACTAGCTCTATCGAAGAGACGCCGATCCAGAGGCGTTGCAATTGCCGCAGGTCCCAACATGATGTTTGCGTTGGAGTTATCCAAGCCTTTTGACCTCCTCGTCACGACGCGCTATGAATGTTGAACTATCCGACGAGCCGCCCATATAAGCGGCCTCGTCGATCTGTGGGCGCTGGACGGTTGACGTCACCAGCGAATCCTCCTAAGCGCGCCTTTCATTCGACATTGCGGTGGGTCCGGCAGGCGGCAGCCATTTGTGCGCCATCCGGGCTTTTTGCGTTAGGCAAGACCCGTCGGTGTCGGTGGATTGAGCGATGAGATAGGGTCGCCGGACATTCCGGCCCCTGTGGAGCATGGAGAAGTAAGTGGCTCGTATTGCCGGGGTAAACATCCCCACCAACAAGCGCGTTATCATCGCGCTCACCTATATTCACGGTATCGGTCGTACCACGGCCGTTGAGATCGCCAACAAGCTTGGCATCGATCACGCGCGTCGCGTTCAGGACCTCACCGATGAGGAAGTCCTGCGTATCCGCGAAACGATCGATGCGGATTTCACCGTGGAAGGCGACCTTCGTCGCGAAACCGCGATGAACATCAAGCGGCTCATGGACCTCAAGTCCTTCCGCGGTCTGCGTCACCGTGCCGGTCTGCCCGTTCGCGGCCAGCGCACCCACACCAACGCCCGCACCCGCAAGGGCAAGGCGAAGCCGATCGCCGGCAAGAAGAAGTAAGCCTGGGTCTCCCAGCGCTTTTCCCTTCTTGATAGATTAGAGGAAGACACACCATGGCACGCGAACCCGGCCGCGTTAGGCGCCGCGACAAAAAGAACATTTCGAGCGGCGTCGCGCATATCAACGCCAGCTTCAACAACACTATGATCACCATCACCGATGCGCAGGGCAATGCGATCAGCTGGTCCAGCGCCGGTATGATGGGCTTCAAGGGCAGCCGCAAGTCGACTCCCTATGCCGCACAGGTCGCCGCCGACGACGCGGGCCGCAAGGCCGCCGAGCACGGCGTGCGCACTCTGGAAGTCGAAGTGAAGGGCCCGGGCTCGGGTCGTGAGAGCGCGCTTCGCGGTCTTGCGGCAGTGGGCTTCACCATCACTTCGATCCGCGACGTGACGCCGATCCCGCATAACGGGGTCCGTCCTTCCAAACGTCGCCGCGTCTGATCCGTACCTGCCTGGTGGCCTGGAAACGAGCCGCCGACACCCTCTCACGGACCGGACGCTCTAGTTGAAGAGCGCCGGTCCTGCCCGCATCCTAACCAGGGGATTTTCATGTCCGTCAACATCAAGAACTGGCAGGAACTCAAGAAACCCAATGTCCTTGATATCAAGGAATCCGGCGACAAAGCCCGCAAGGCAACTTTCATGGCCGAACCGCTCGAGCGTGGCTTCGGCCTGACGCTCGGCAATGCGCTGCGCCGCGTGCTCCTGAGCTCGCTTCAGGGTGCCGCGATCACCTCGATCAAGATCGAGAACGTGCTCCACGAATTCAGCTCGCTTGCTGGCGTGCGTGAAGACGTGACCGACATCGTCCTCAACGTGAAGCAGATCGCGCTGAAGATGGAAGGCGAGGGCATGAAGCGCCTCCAGCTTTCCGCAACCGGTCCGGGCGAAGTCAAGGCCGGCGATATCGCCGTTTCGGGCGACATCGAGGTGATGAACAAGGATCTCGTGATCTGCCACCTCGACGAAGGCGCCACGCTCAACATGGAGCTGACCGCCGACGCCGGTAAGGGTTATCGCCCGGCCGTCATGAACCGTCCGGCCGATGCGCCGATCGGTCTCATTCCGGTCGACTCGCTTTACTCGCCGGTTCGCCAGGTGAGCTACAAGGTCGAGAACGCCCGCGTCGGCCAGGAACTCGACTACGACAAGCTCTCGCTGACGGTCGAGACCGACGGCACCGTCACCCCGGAAGACGCCGTGGCCTATGCCGCGCGCATTCTCCAGGACCAGCTGACGCTGTTCGTCCACTTCGAAGACGGCATTCCGCAGCCCACCTCGGCCATGATCGGCCAGGCCGCGGAACCGCAGGAAAGCGACACCAACCAGCTCAACCGTTATCTTCTCAAGAAGGTCGACGAGCTGGAACTGTCGGTCCGTTCGGCGAACTGCCTGAAGAACGACAACATCATCTATATCGGCGACCTGGTCCAGAAGACCGAGGCCGAGATGCTCCGTACGCCGAACTTCGGCCGCAAGTCGCTCAACGAGATCAAGGAAGTCCTTTCCTCGATGGGCCTGCGCCTCGGCATGGACATCCCGGGCTGGCCGCCTGAGAACATCGAGGAAATGGCCAAGAAGCTCGAACAGGAGCTGCTGGGCTAAGACCTCGCACACGGGCATGGGCCGGACCCGCAATTCCGGCCCGTACCGGGCTACCTAGAACGGGCCCCTTACGAACGAAGGAAGAGTTGAAATGCGTCACAAGATTTCCGGTCGCAAGCTGCAGCGCAAGACCGGCCACCGCAACGCGATGTTCCGCAACATGGCTGCCGCGCTGATCAAGCACGAGCAGATCATGACCACGCTCCCCAAGGCGAAGGAAATGCGTCCGTATATCGAGAAGCTGATCACGCTGGCAAAGCGTGGCGGCCTGTCGAACCGTCGCCTCGCCATGAGCCGCCTGCAGGACGAAACCCAGCTCAAGAAGCTGTTCGACGTCCTTGCCGAGCGTTATTCGGATCGCGAAGGCGGCTACACCCGTATCATCAAGGCCGGCTATCGCGGCAGCGACGCCGCCCAGATGGCCGTGATCGAATTCGTCGACCGCGACGAAGACGCCAAGGGCCAGGATTCGGGCCCGGTCATGAACGACGAGGAATTCGAAGAGGCGTAAGGCGCTCTTCGATAAAGAAACTCGCGGGGCCGGACGGGAAACTGTCCGGCCCTTTTGTTTTGCGTGGCGCGCAAGCCATGCCACAAGGCGCGCATGATCAGACACGTTCTTGCAGCCACCGCGCTGCTCGCCACCGTTCCGCTCGCAGCCCAATCGACCACGCAGGAAGATCTCGACGCCCGTTACGACCGCGCGCTGGCGGCAGGGTACAAAGCGTTGTTCCTGTGCAGCGCGATTGCCAATCCGCACCACATGGCGAAGCGCACCCCAGAAGATATCGCGGAGTGGGAGCTGACCGGCATCTACCCGGAACTCGATGCGATCGTTCG
>Ga0310345_10004460_pt1 | contig 12686 bp, 9 predicted proteins | sample HC15DNA20500_MG_FD_204667 | JGI IMG/M metagenome (GOLD analysis project Ga0310345, IMG submission 204667) | Marine microbial communities from station ALOHA, North Pacific Subtropical Gyre - HC15-DNA-20-500_MG | ecosystem: Environmental > Aquatic > Marine > Oceanic | place: Pacific Ocean: North... | reverse complement strand
AGATTTTGCCCCAGGCGGTGGGGATGACACTCACGACACGATCCTATTGGAATGGACCGCTGAGGATCCATCTGCCGAGGTTTACAGTGGCGCCCAGCCGCGAGAGATGATGCGTTTCGAGCAGCCTTTTCGGAATCATAATGGCGGCCAACTGGCGTTCAATTCAGCCGTCTCACCTGGCGACGCCGATTTCGGCCTGCTCTACATAGGTTCGGCTGATGGCGGCTCTGGGGGCGATCCGTTGGATCTTGCTCAGAACCGCGGGGTCGCATTCGGGAAGATTTTGCGTATTGACCCGCTTGGGTCAGACAGTGCCAACGGTCGGTACGGTATTCCGATGGACAACCCGTTCGTCGATGACGGTAATCCCAATACGCTGCCGGAAATCTACGCGTACGGGGTGCGCAACCCCCAGCGGTTTGGCTGGGATTCGACAACTGGCAATATGTTCTTCTCCGACATCGGACAGAATTTAGTGGAAGAGGTTAGTCTCGTTACTCGAGGAGCTAATCTTGGGTGGAACGACTGGGAGGGTAGCTATCGTTACATCGGTCGGCAGGAGGTTAGCTTGGTCGATCAACGGGGTAAAGCTGGGCTTACCTACCCCGTGGTCGAGTACGGGCACCGGGACCCACCCTTGCTCAGCCGACCGGCAGCCGCGACCGGCGTCGTGGTGTATCGCGATGATGTGATTCCACAGTTGACGAATCTTTTACTATTTGGGGATTTTCCGAGCGGTGAAGTTTTCTATGTCCAGGCTGACCAGCTTCCAGAAGGTGGACAGGATGCGATCCGGAGGGTGCTTTTTCGCGACGCTGGAGCGTCGAAGACCCTGCTCCAGCTCATTCAGAAGAAGAATAGGGGGCAGGGTCGGTCGCCGGCCAGTCGTGCTGATCTGCGCTTCGGGACTGGACCGGCTGGTCAGCTTTTCCTACTAAACAAGCGTGACGGGGTCATTCGCTTACTCGTGCCTTAAGGCCGGAAGCTGTGGACGGATGTCGCGACGTTTACCAACCATTAATAGGGGCTGGAAGCTCACCCCTTTGGTCGCTCTTACGGTAGTGGTCGTTTCCACGGCCTGCTCTCCGCCGGATAAGGCGGAGGGGATCGCTGGCGGCACCGAGCCGCATTGGGTCGCGACGTGGGCTGCAGCGATGTACGATTCCGGGCCCTTGTCAACCGCGCCTTTTTTTGCGGGCATCGAAAATCGAACGGTGCGTAATATTGTGCGAGTTAGTACCGGTGGTCGCGCTGTCCGTCTCCGACTGTCGAACTTGCTGGGTACGTTGCCGGTGACGTTTGATGCGGTACACGTTGGCATTCGTGAACATGGTGCCGCAGTGGCGGCCGGTACAGATTACGCGGTGACATTCGACGGACTCTCATCGATCACGATCAATGCGGGAGGGCAGGCGCTAAGTGACCAGGTGAATCTCGGGGTCGAGGCTGGGCAGGATCTCGCTGTGAGTCTGTACAGCGTGCATGAGACCGGTCTAGTGACCATGCATCAGCGTGGGGGACAGACCAACTACATTTCCGACACGGGTAACTTCGCCGGAGCTACGGGCGCCGAGACTTTTACGACCGAATCCCCCTCATGGTATTTCCTACGCGCTGTCGACGTCCTAGCACCACCGGATGTAAGAGGTGCTGTTGTGGCCTTGGGAGATTCGACAACGATTGGTGCGGCGTCGACCGTGGACGAGAACAGGCGTTGGACCGATGTGGTCGCGCGTCGTCTGGTCGCAGAAGGTGTGGTGCCGGCTGTCTCGATGGTTAATGTCGCCATCAGTGGGAACCGGGTATTGAGCAGTTCGCCTTGCTTCGGTGTCAGTGCGGAGGAACGTTTACAGCGAGACGTGTTCGGACAAGCAGGGGTACTCGCGGTCTTTCTTTTTGAGGGAACGAACGATCTCGGGCATCCCGATGGCATGGCCACGGCCACGGAACAAGTTAGACCGTGCGTGAACGCGCCGCACGTCACAGCCGAACAGATGGTGGCAGCCTATCAGCGGATCATCACCCAAGTTCACGCACGCGGTTTATTGGCGATTGGGGGGACGATACTTCCCTATGGGGGACATCGTGTCTGGAATCCAGAGAGTGAGGCGAAACGGAAAGCCATCAACGAGTGGATTCTGACGAGTGGTTCTTTCGATGCGACTGTGGATTTTGCAGCTGCGCTGGCGGACACTCGGGATCCAACACGGATGTTGCCAGAATTTGACAGCGGCGACCATCTTCATCCGAGTGACGCTGGTTACGAGGCCATGGGTAATGTCGTCGACCTGAAACTCTTCTCATCGATCCAGGGCCGTAGACTGGAGTCTAATAGGTAGGGAGCGATGGGAGCTGCTTCTACTGAAATCTAACAAGTGCCGTTAAGGCAGGTGTGGAACCGAGTTCCGGCGTTATACCCACTGCTGGCCTAACGGGTAGGGCTTCCTGTAACTGATCTGAGCGGCGGTGTTTGTCTCCTTGGTGTCTGCACCTTGACTTTGCGGTGAGTCGCTTGGTTTGTAGGGCCTTCCCATGAGCGGTATCGTCCAAGTGGCTTATTAGCCTCCCGTGTGCAAGATCCGCCACAGCTTTCCTCCCACATCGGCGGTGACGTAAAGTGAACCGTCTGGTCCCTGCGCGATACCGACGGGGCGCTGGACCGCGTCCTGAGGAGAAAGAAGGGGAGAGGTGACGGCGAAACCGGACGCGAACGTCTCGTAACGTCCCGTGAACTCACCGTCCAATCGGGGAGCGAATGCGACTTGATAGCCGCCCTGTTCGAGAGGGGCACGGTTCCAGGAGCCGTGAAACGCTACGAAGACACCACTCCGGAAGCGTGCCGGGTACTGTTCACCATCGTAGAAAAGTAGGTCATTGGGGGCCCAGTGAGCCGGAAACGCGACGAGCGGATGGCCTACGTTTTCGCAACGGCCTACTACTCGCCCGTTACCTCCGTATTCCGGTGCTAGTACCTTCTTGCCCTGGAAACGGTCGTGGTAGCAGAACGGCCAGCCAAAATCAGTGCCTTCGGTAAGCCTGAACAGTTCCTCCGATGGTAGCTCGGCGTTCGCATCCTCGTTGTAGTAGTCCGGCCAAAGTGAGTGGACCGCGTCACGGCCGTGCTGCGCGGCGTAGATTGCCTGCGTGGTTGGATCCCACGCAATCCCGACGATGTTTCTGGTGCCGGTGACAAACTTGTGACCGTCGGCTTCCTGAGTCTGACCGATCCGGCCCGCATCGAAACGCCATACGCCGGCCTGTCGTGTCAGTTCGGGGCATGGGTCCTGCCCCGGGGCACCCGGTCGGCGGTTTTCCATGCACACGTTCGATGGTGCCCCGACGTTTACATAGATGTTGTTGGACTCGTCAAACGCGAATGCCTTCTCCGAATGACCACGCTGTTCGGGGAATCCCGACACGAGTAACTCCGGTTCATCCTGAGGTATGAGTTCTCCCGGCCTCATCCGATACCGGTAAACTTCGGTGGTGGTCGAAAGGTACAAATAATTTCCATGGAGTTGCAAACCGGTACCATAGTGATCAGAGAAACGCTGAACGATCTCGGCACGGCCATCACCATCGGCATCCCGGAGCGCGACCACCCCTCGACCAGGGGGATCAGCGGTCTGTTGGCGGCCGCGTGAGCCCCTGATATGGATGTAGATGTCTCCGTCGACGGTAATGTCAAGGTGTCTGGCACCCTCGATGCCGTCGGCGACCACCAGGGCGCAGAAGTTTTCTGGAACTGTCAGGCCGCCATTGTCGGGGTCACAAGCTGGCAAACTGTGCGACTCTTGCTGCGCCTCTGCATCCAAGGGGAGGTAGTTGACCACGGCCAGAACGGACAACGCGCCTACTGACGCGGTGAGCCTGCGGATATTCATCGTGACCTCCTTCTTGGGTTGTTACGAAAAATAATGCGATTATGTCACCCACTGGGGTGGTTACGGTAGTTAAGGAGATGACGGATTCTACTAATTCGGGTAGGCTCCAAGCCTGTATCGGTCGTTTGGTTGTTGACGATCAGGTCTAGGCTTTATACCCTTGCACCCCCTGTAGTTATGTCTTTCTCTGACGATCTGAGGCGTTTGAACGAGGCACGTTGGCGGGTGGCTGGTGGATTAACCATCGCCATGATGGCGGTATATTTTTGTTTCATTGGTTTAGTTGCCTTCAATAAGCCTCTACTGACGATGCTCCTGAGGCCAGGGCTCAGTCTCGGTATGTTGATTGGCGTACTCGTGATCGTTTCGGCATGGGTGCTCATCTGGATCTATGTCAGGTGGGCGAATCGGCACTATGACGCTAGTGTAGCTGCACTTCGAGGGTCATTGTGACGGGTGGACTAGGTGAGCCGAATCCTGTCGCGATAACGGGCTTCTTTCTATTCATCGCCCTTTCGCTCGGTATTACTTACTTGGCTGCGAGGCGCACCCGCAGCGCCGAGCACTTCTACGCTGCTGGTCGTAGCGTCACCGCTCTTCAGAACGGCCTGGCCCTAGCTGGCGATTATATGAGCGCAGCCAGCTTCCTTGGTATAGCTGGGCTGGTTGCCCTGTCCGGGTTTGACGGTCTCATCTATTCGATTGGGTTCTTGGTCGGTTGGCCGATCGTCATGTTCTTAATTGCTGAACCTCTCAGGAACCTCGGACGTTACACATTCACAGACGTTGTTGCATTTCGATTACGCCAGGTACCGGTGCGTGTCTCTGCTGCGGCCGGTTCGTTGGCCGTGGTGGCGTTCTATTTAATTGCGCAGATGGTGGGTGCCGGCAAGCTCATCCAATTGCTTTTCGGGTTGCAGTACGAGTTAGCCGTCATCATCGTCGGTGCTGTGATGTTGGCTTACGTACTCTTCGGGGGCATGATTGCCACCACCTGGGTACAAATTGTCAAAGCAGTCCTCCTGCTTTTTGGCGCGCTTCTATTGGCAATTTTTGCTCTTGCGCCTTTCGGGTTTAATCCATTGGCGCTTTTTCAGACAGCAGCCGACCAGTATGGTGCCGGGATTTTGGGTCCGGGCGGGTTAGTCTCCGACCCGGTAGAGGCATTCTCGCTTGGATTGGCCTTAATGCTGGGCACGGCTGGCCTTCCCCACATTCTGATGCGGTTTTACACTGTGCCGGATGCCCGAACAGCCAGAACTTCGGTATCTTATGCGACCGCGTTCATTGGTGCTTTCTACTTGCTCACCTTCATTCTTGGTTTTGGTGCGATGGTGATTGTTGGGCAAGACTCGATCCGGGCTGTTGACGCGGGCGGCAACATGGCAGCCTTGTTATTAGCCGATGCGGTTGGAGGGCCAGGTTTCATGGGTTTCATCTCGGCCGTTGCATTTGCCACAATTCTTGCGGTGGTCGCAGGATTGACATTGGCCGGTGCCGCAGCGCTCTCGCACGACCTGTGGGTGCACGTGGTTCGAGGAGGCGTTGCCTCCGAGAAAGAACAGTTGCGGGTGGCTCGTATTTCTTCAGCGCTGCTCGGTGTAGTAGCGATTGTTCTCGGGATTGCGTTCGAAGGACAGAACGTCGCCTATATGGTCGGTCTCGCCTTCGCGATCGCCGCGAGTGCTAACTTCCCAGCATTGTTGCTCTCAGTGTTTTGGCGAAATTTCACGACACGGGCAGCACAAGCCAGCATGCTCACCGGTACGGCGGCAAGCCTCGTCTTGATCTATCTCTCACCAGCAATTCAGGTGGATGTCCTCGGTAACGCCGCCGCAATTTTTCCGTTGCGGAATCCCGGTATCGTGTCGATTCCACTCGCTTTTCTCGTGGCGGTGGTCGTTGCGGTTTTGTGGCCGGAGCCAGCGGCAGTGAAGGGGTTTTCGGAGCTCGAACGGCGGGTGCACCTCGGTACTACTGAGCCGACACAAGCTACAAAAGCCTGAGCCACCTACGGCCTGCTATCCACCGCAGTTGATGTAGCCAGGACCTTATAATCTGGCTGTCCGGATGCCTCGTCAACGCTAGTGGTATGGCCGTGGTGGTCCTGTCCTCTCGTTTGCGCTGTCACGATTCCTAGACCGCGAGGCGACATCTGTGACGACCAGGGCTACGTTTCTAGCGATTCTGCTCCACGTATTCCGTCGCGAAGTTCTTGAGCCCCTGGCTCCGTAGGCCGATAGCTTCGGCCTCGGCCATCGCCCTGTCGTGGTCCCAGCCGTCCTGTTTCACCCGCTTGATGAACCACATTGCCCCAACGCGATTTGCCGATCCGCAGTGGATATAGACCGGCTGATTGCTGACGTCGGCCACTATGTCGAGAAAGCCCGCAGCGATGTCCGGGGTCGCCGTCCGGAATGGCATATGGAAGTACTTTAATCCGGCCGCCTCGGCCGCGGCCTTACCTGCTTCGACGCTTGCACCCCGCTCTCCCGCAGTACGAAAATTGACGATCGAGACGAAACCGAGTTCTTTTAATCCCGTCATAGCCTCCGGTGGCGTTGCCCCCGCGCAGGCTACGGTCGCGTCGACCCGAGTGTAGTTGCGGACACCCGGAGGCGCCTCGTTTTGTATCCCGGAGATTGTTACTCCTTCGACCATCGAGATCGTTGCGACGGCCAGTGCGCTCCACAGGACGATCATTTTTCTTCGCGGCGTGGAATGTTCACTCAATGTTGGCCCCCTTTCGAGACGACTGATTCTATCAAGGCCTGGATGTTTGTGGACAGACGCAACCGGTGTTTCTAGTTCGTCTTACCACGCTTGCTGGCAGGGGACATTCCGGCTCGGTGGTTGTGCGCCTCTTGACTGACACCTGACGGCGGCCTATAAGTAGGTCGGAAGGTACTCTTTCTGGTGTTCATAGGACACGGAGCTGTCAGACGGAGATCGATCTCATGCTCATGAACGACCGACTAAGAGAAGTGGTGACGTCTACGTCCATACTCATGGTGAGCCTTTGGCTGGTGCCGAGTCTGGCGGCGGCGCAGGCCGCCGAGGTTCCTCGAGCTTGGGACAGCCGCCCAGACCTAAATGGGATCTGGCAGGCGATCGGGACGGCGCACTGGAATATTCAAGACCATTCTGCGAGCGCCGGACCGCCAGACATGGGAGCAATCGGTGCTGTTCCCCCTGGTCAGGGTGTGGTGGTCGGCAACGAGATTCCCTACCAGCCGTCTGCCTTGGAACAGAAACAGTGGAATTTTGAGAATCGGTTTACCGAAGATCCGGAAATCAAGTGCTTCATGCCCGGTGTACCAAGGGCCACGTATCTGCCGTATCCGTTCCAGATCATTCAGGGTGATCAGAAAATCATGCTTGTCTACGGGTTTGCTGACGCGAACCGAACGATTCACATGGATAAAGAGAGTCCGGAGCCTGCACCGATTGATACCTGGATGGGGCGTTCGCACGGCCAGTGGGACGGTGACACGCTGGTTGTCGACGTCGCCGGGTTCAACGGTGAGGCTTGGTTCGACCGAGCAGGAAATTTTTCCAGTAATTTGTTGCATGTTGTCGAACGTTACACGTTGACGGGGCCCAACGTTCTCATGTACGAGGCAACCATCGAGGACCCGAACGTGTTCACGAGGCCTTGGACCATTAGAATGCCGCTCTACCGGCGCCTTGAAGAGAACGTCCAAATCTTAGAATTCAAGTGCGTGGAGTTCACGGAAGATTTGTTGTACGGGCACTTAAGGAAAGATCCTACCCGGTGAAGAAAACTGAGGAATTCGTCATGAATCGGACACGAACTGTCGTTGTACTCATTGCGGCAGGGGTATCACTCGTTGCAGTCCCGACGATCGCCAGCCCGGCCGACTACCATCACGTGCACGTTACGGCTTCTAATGCTACTGAGGCTGTTAAGTGGTACACCCTGTATATGGATTGTCAGCCGCTGGCGGACCGCGATGACGGTGTTGACTGTGACGGCGTACAGATCGTTTTCGATTCTCGTCCATCTCTGGGTACCAGCCAGCGCACTGGTATCGACCACATTTCGTTCTCATATGCTGATCTGACGTCCAAGATGGCTGAACTCGAGGCCGTTGGTGTTCGCGGTTCAGGGGTTAGGTTGCAGCGGTTTGAGGATGGTTCTACCCTGCGTGATGCTCCGGGACTGTTTAAGCACGGTTTTGTATTCGATCCGTGGGGTACGCGGATTGAAATGGTCGAGGACACTGACTACCTTGGATTTCACCATATTCATCTCAGCGCGACCGATCCCGCCGCAACACTGGCGTGGTATCAGGAAATGTTCGATGGCGACAGTGCCAGACTGCGGGATCGGCTGAGTGGTGTTTTATTTGGCGATACCTGGTTACTGGCCTCACATCATGAAGAAGGTACGCCTGCGGCTACCGCTGGCCGGGCGATCGACCACATCGCCTTTTCCGTGGACAACCTCGATCTGATTGGCGCTGATCTGCGAGGGAGCGGCGTCGAATTCTTGGAGGAACCAGCAGTGCCGGAGGGCGGCCGCACATCCGGAAGGCGAGCATTGATAGCTGGCCCGGATAACGTCCGTCTTGCGCTTGTCGAAGCTTGGTTTGCGGGTGTGGCCACCGATCTGAACCACCCCGTGGATATCACGACCGACCTCCAGCCGTACACAGTACCAAGGACCCCGTGGGGTGCACCTGATTTCCAGGGGGTCTGGACTGGTGATGCCGCGCACGGTATTCCGCTCCAGCGCCCTGAGGATCTCGCCAACGTCCAGGTGTTAACACCCGAGCAGGCGGCGGCCAGACGGGAACGTGGCACTCTAGGGAGTATCTGGGGATACGAGTCGGAGTGGCGCGACACTACTCTTGGGTACGTGAAGTCGGCGCCATCCAGGCAGGTAGCTATGGTTATCGATCCCCCAGATGGCCGGATTCCGCCGATGACGGCAAAAGGTGAGGAGTCAAGGGTCGCTGCGCGTGCTGCCCGCCGACCACTAGCTGAAGGCCCAGAGGACCTCAGTTCTTGGGTTCGCTGTATCACACGGGGTTTGGTTCCGACGCCAGGGGTTTACAACAATGGCATTCAGATCGTGCAAGGACCTGGTTATGTTGCTCTACAGCGGGAGATGATTCACGAAACCCGTGTTGTGCCCACCGACCCACGTTCGCATCTCGGACCGGACATCAGGTCATGGTTGGGCGACGCGCGTGGGCACTGGGAGGACGACACACTCGTCGTCGAAATCAGGAACTTCAATGGTAGGGCTCCGTACCAGGGGTCGAGCGACACCCTGATGATGGTCGAGCGCTATACGCGCACCGGTCCCAATACCCTGGAGTACCGGTTTACGATTGATGATCCGACGGTCTGGACAAGACCGTGGACTGGCATGTTTGCGTTTGTCAGAGACGACACTCAGTACGAACTTGTCGAATACGCGTGTCACGAGGGGAACTACGGGATGACGAACATTCTCAGTGGGGCCCGCGCACAAGAGAAGGCGGCTCACGAGGTTAAGAAATGAGGACAGCGCGATGCTAAAGAATGTAGAGGCTCAGTTGGCCGGGTTCGGTTTCGTCCTGTTCGTTCTCGGTACGGCCGTCCAGGCACACCACGCGTTCGCGGCTGAGTTCGATGCAAACCAGCCGGTCAGGTTGCAGGGCAAGATCACGAAGATGGAATGGATCAATCCTCATTCGTGGATGCATCTAGACGTCGAGAAGGAAGATGGTACTGTGGAGAGCTGGATGATCGAAGCTGGACCGCCCGGAGCACTGGTGCGGCGTGGATGGACGAAGACGTCAGTGACTCCCGGCATCGAGGTGCTCGTTGAGGGGTACCAAGCGCTGGACGGTGCCTTCAGGGCCAACGGACGCGATGTTACGTTTCCGGATGGGCGCCGACTGTTCGCCGGCTCTTCCGGCACGGGTGCCCCACTCGACGGCGCGGATTCGACTGAGCCAGGGCGGTGAAGAATGTGACCGTGTTGGGCAGTCGGCATTCGTGCTGATGGGTTAACATCGACCGTCTACGGCGGTGGTATCGGGAATGGCAACCTACACGAGCACACCAACCTGCCGTGCCTGGTAGCCGGTCATGGCGGTGGTCGGCTCAAAGGGGGGCGTCATCTCGCCTACGCAGAGGACACACAGATGACCAACCTTCTGCTTACCGTGTTGACAAAGCTGGAGTTCGCGTAGAGCGTCTTGGTGATAGCAGCGGTCGGTTGGATACTGGAATTCTCACCGGTGTCTGAGGCGACTCTGCTACTGCGATCGAGCGGACTAGAGATACGAGATGGCCTTGCGGTTGTGTTGAAGGGAGACCAGAGATGAACGATCGCCTTGGCTTTGCAGCGATCTGTGTCCTATTGATTCTCGGAGCATCTGGGCTGATGGCGGCGCAGATCCAGGATCAGGATGTGGAGTCGGTCAACGACGCCATGCTTGCCGACCCGCCTCCGGATGACTGGATTCACTGGCGGCGGACGCCTGACGGGTGGGGATACAGCCCACTCGACCAGATCACGCGTGAGAACGTCGGGCAGCTTCGGATGGTTTGGTCGTGGGCGATGGAATCCGGGATGCAGCAGACGACGCCACTCGTCCACAACGGCGTTATGTATCTTGCCAGCCCCGGCAATATCGTACAGGCGCTCGATGCCACGACGGGAGAGCTTCGTTGGGAGTATCGCCGGCAATTTTCGACCGGCCGCGGTCGCGACCGTCCGAACCGCAGTATCTCAATTTATGCCGACAAGATTTTTCTTAACACTGCCGACGCGCATATAGTGGCGCTCGATGTTCGTACTGGTGAGGTTGTTTGGGACGTCGAGGTCGCCGATCCGGACAAGGGGTTCACCTTCAGCAGCGGCTCAATCGTGGCACGGGGCAAGGTGATCTCGGGTATGACCGGATGCTCGCGGTTCTGGGACGACGGTTGTTTCATTACTGCCCATGACGCTGAGACAGGCAGTGAGCTTTGGCGCACGTCAACCGTAGCGCGTCCGGGTGAACCTGGCGGCGACACTTGGGGCGACTTGCCGATGATGTTCCGCGGTGGTGGTGACGCCTGGATCACCGGTTCCTACGACCCGGAACTTGATCTCACCTATTGGGGGGTGGCTCAGGCGAAACCATGGGCGCAGGCGAGTCGTAGGACCGACGCTGATGGGTTGTACACTAGCTCCACCCTAGCCCTGGATCCCGACACCGGCCAGATTCAGTGGTATTACCAGCACGTACCGGGCGAATCGCACGACATGGATGAGGTGTTCGAACGAATCTTAGTTGAGGTTGACGGACGGTCGTCAGTATTCACCATGGGGAAGCTCGGTATTTTGTGGCACCTGGATCGCGAAACGGGTGAGTTCGTCCGTGCGACGGATCTGGGATACCAGGATCTCGTCGACGTCGACCCAACCACAGGGCGAGTGTCCTACCGTGCTGACAAGCTCCAAGAGTTGGGCGTCGAACTCGAACTCTGTCCAAGTCATTCCGGCTTCAAGAGCTGGCGTGCGATGGCCTACAGTCCGGAAACCGAGGCCTTCTATATTCCGCTTACGCTCAACTGCCAGAAGGCGATCTACACGGAGGTAGAGTATCGCGAAGGAGGTGGAGGCGGAGGTCTTGGTCGCCGTGAGAACATTCACCATCCCGCCAGTGGTGGAAATCTTGGCGAACTTGTAGCGATGCACGTGAGTGGAGAGATCCTCTGGTCTCACCGGCAACGTACGCCGTTTAATTCGGCCACGTTGACGACAGCGGGTGGTCTAGCATTCGTCGGGGATTGGGACCGATTCGCGCACGCCTACGATGTGGCCACGGGTGAGCTCCTATGGCAGACGCGCTTACCGACGTCCGTTCAGGGATTCCCGATCACCTATGCTGTCGACGGCAGGCAGTATGTTGCCATTCCGGTCGGTACCGGCGCGGGAAGTTGGTCGACGATCCCGCTTGCTTTAACCCCAGAGAAACGACGACCCAGCACCGGTAACGCGGTATTTGTTTTCGCGCTACCCTTGAAGTGAGAGATCGATGACGATGCGTCGTTCAGTTTCGGTGCCGTGCGGATTCGGGTTGATCGCGGTAGCGGTCCTTTCTTCCACTGTGCTAGTACCGGTTGCTGGCCAGCGGTCTAACGAGCCCGATTCGGAGTACACAGAGATTCTGGCTTGGCCTCGCCCGGCGACGTCCGCGGCAGGCACGTCCGCGCCGTGGCATTTCGGCCAGGTGGTTGCCGTTGCCACTACCGCTGCCGGCGATCTCCTAGTTCTGCATCGCGGTGCCCACCCGATCATGGTGTTCGATACTGACGGGCGGATCGTTCGGTCCTGGGGAGATAGGTTGTTCAGCAATGGGAAGGTTGTTTTTATCGAGCCTGGCGATCGCGTGGTGGGGGAGTCTGGTTATACGGCCGTCTACGGTCCAGCTGGGTGTTACTCGTGCGGAGCCCACTCAGTGCGGGTCGACCAGTCTGGCGATATTTGGGTAGTCGACGCCCCAGGTCACGTGATTTACAAGATGGACTCGACGGGGCGAGTCGTGATGGAACTTGGCACAAAGGGCGTCGTTGGCGCTAGCCAGCATACCTTCAATTTGCCAACTGACGTTGCTTTCGGCCCGAATGGCGATGTCTACGTGAGTGATGGATACGGTAACGCACGTGTCGTGAAATACTCGGCCGATGGGCAATACCTACTCGAATGGGGCACACGGGGCACTGGTCCTGGCCAGTTCGGCTTGCCGCACAATCTAGCGATTGATACTGAGGGACGGGTCTACGTGACGGATC
>Ga0310345_10004459_pt1 | contig 12686 bp, 20 predicted proteins | sample HC15DNA20500_MG_FD_204667 | JGI IMG/M metagenome (GOLD analysis project Ga0310345, IMG submission 204667) | Marine microbial communities from station ALOHA, North Pacific Subtropical Gyre - HC15-DNA-20-500_MG | ecosystem: Environmental > Aquatic > Marine > Oceanic | place: Pacific Ocean: North... | reverse complement strand
GCGAATAATAGCTGTGCCACGGTGTCGTTTTACGGTGGCACAGGGTGGCACAAATGGCGTCAATACTAGCTTATTTGCATTTCTACGGTGGCACAGTCTGTACGGTCAGTTACGTTCAGTATCCTGAATTTTTTTGACCCCACCTAAAATTTTTAAAAAAAATTAAAGGGGTCAAAATTCCCCTTATGTGTTAAAATTATAAATGCCCAGAACCAGAAAACGTAAGAAATCTAAGTATAAACATCTAGTTATCAACAAAAAGAAGTTTTATTTTTATAAAATAAAATGGCTTGACATAACTGCTGATGGAGGACATGCTACGCCGGATGAATTTGATAAATTTGAATGTTCTAAAATGGTGTCGTACGGTTACGTCTACAGAAAAACTAAAAAGTTTTTGTGGAGCTTTGCGAGCTATGACGAAAAAGATGAAGTCTATTCTGATAGGAATGTTTTTCCGATAGGATGCATTCTAAAGATGGAGAAGATAAACATATGATTAATAAAACTCTAGTTAAAAATATGCCTAATGTGAAGTGGAAGGAAATTCCACCAGTAAGAGGACCTAATCCCCAAGGTCTAAAAAAACCGAGTGAGATTCGTAGAGTAATAAAACAACATCAAGCTCGAAGAGTTTTTCCATAAAATCAACCCAACCCAAGGAATATATGTTAGCTTACATCAAAAGATGTTATTATTTTTGGAATAATCTTTTTAACAATCATCAAGGACTGGTATTGTTTCTTATGCTTCTGGTGATTTATTTAGACTGTTCTTTTCGTTAGTAACATCTATCGCTACTCCATCCAGTAACACTTTGTGATCATCTAGAATCTGTTTCATTTTAGTTTCTAATTCTGATTCAGTGAGTTGGTCTAGGTTTCCATATTTTATAATCTTCTGGTCCACATATAGGCCAGCAGCTTTGCCTCGTGCTACTTCTGCATTAACTGCAGCCGACCACGCTCCTTTTTTTAAAGCGTCTTCTCTAATTTTAGCTAGCTCAGTAATATGTCTTTCGAAATTAATTCCATACTTCTCTTGTACTTCTGCTCTTAATTCTCCAATGTATCTAACAACCAATGGACTAATTCTAGGATTTCTTAATTCAGATGCAGCCTGTCTAGGTCTAGAAGTATAGCCAGATTCTCTTGCACATTCAGCCGGACTCTTACGTCCTTCATTGTACACTAGTAATTCTGCAAATTTGATTTGTCTTTCAGTTAATTTAGCTGGTACTCCCATAATTCTCCTATGGGCAGTTATTACAAAGCTCATACCCAGGAGCTTATTGACTTATATCGTACACTAGCGTACAAGTCAAATATGGAAATAATAGTAATGATTTTAACTCTACTTGGTGGAGGACAAAATGATCATAGTATTGATCCTGCTAGTATAGTATTGAAGCAATTAGCTAAAGGTGTGTACGATGAAACTCGAGTCGAAACTGTGGCAACTATTGAAGAAAAATACACCCCGGATTTTGTGGACCCGATTAGAATCTTGGAGTAGCTTCGGCACTCCAGATTGCTTGGGTTACAATGATTTATGTGGTTTTTTCATGTGTGAACTTAAGGTGGTTCATGGCAATAAAGTAAGCCTATCTCCTCACCAAAAACTATTTCATATCACTCGTCCTAAACGGAATTTTATACTTACTCAACAAGCCGCGAACGGCTCTCGTTCGTCCATAAAACTTTATGGCTCATCCTCGCTCCTCGGTCTGCTTGCAGACCACCGCGAAACGCCGGCGCTTGCTACCGATGATTGGGAAAAAATTCAGCGAATTTTTTTAGGCTTGCGACCTAACTGAGCTTGGGCGCTTGTACGCTTGAGCGCTTGGGATCTTATCGCTTGCTCGCCACCCGCTTGGGGGCTTGTTCTCTTTGTTTATTTTTTTTATTAATTTACTGAGTTTAGTGTTTGCCATAAATTACCCTCTTCACGTCCCGATCCCAGCATTGGCGGCAGCTGCCACAATGTCCGAGATCTAACTTGTTTTTTTGTTTTTTAGTAAAGCCTTTGAATGCTTCCAGGCTATGCACAGCGCCGCGCTTATCGGTCCTGAAGGCCGCGCAATGGGTTGTTGCATGTTCTGCTTGTACACCTGAAGTATAAGGCCACCAGCTCACGCCGCGGCCCTGGTCATTCATATGGTCTGAAAAAACTATTTTTAAATTTTTTGGAACTACTTCAGGATCTAAAAATTTTAAGAATTGCGCTTCGCGCGTCGGCAGCCAGTGCAGCGTCTCCGCTGTAGCTTTGCATATTTCAAAAATATTTTTTAAATGTTGTGAGCTCTGGATGTCTCCTGAGTCATGCCATCTAAAGACTGGCCGGCCTTTAATGAGCGTGATCATGCCCGCAATCCAGCGCGGGTCTTCTAAAGCTTTCAACCTACGGTTGAGCGCTTTTTGTACATTACCGAATCTATAACGGCCCTTTAATGCATAGCAGCCGCTGCAGGTGGAGCCCTGGACCTTCACCAGCTTCGCGCCTGTAATACATGCGGCAGCCGGCAGGTTATAGGCCGGGCCGGGCATCTTAGAAGGCTTGCTTAACCCCCCGGTTATTTCAACTGCTTCTTTTTTAAGCATCCGCTTTGCCCTGCTTCGTGTTGTGTCTTTCTTTGTCTTCGTATTTTGTGATTGTTTTTTCCATGTCTACAATCATCTCAATAAGCTCTTCTTTTTTTAAAAGATCTAATTTTTCTTTTATTTCTTTATCTGTTTTTGTCATTCCTATAAATTCCTATACTATTAAGGGCAGCTTGTCAACCAGCTTGAACCCTTCCGGGCCCACCCACCCTTACCATTTTTTCAGATTAATTTTTGTGTGGTTCTTGAGTTCTCGCAGCTTGCCCGCCTGTACTTCTATATCCGGGCCGTATCGCTTCCATTGACGAGCCATGATCCGCAGCTCGCCGGCCAGCGTTAACAGCTGGCCGTGAGTCGCTTTATCTATTTTTAAAGTTATTATTTTTTGTTTCATCAGTCTAGCAGCACCATATATTGTTTAGGGAACTTCCTGCTGAACCAGTCGCAGCCCTTCTGGACCAGGTCATAATTATTTGTTACCTGAGCGCCCATAATTACATCATAGACGGCGGCCGCATATCCTGGCACTGTAGCCTTTTGGCCACTGAATGGATTTTGAATTGTAACATCTGCTTCACCGTCCAGCCTGTAGTCAGCGTCTTCAAATGGGACCTCAACTTGTTTACCTCTTATCATTATTTTTTTCATAATTTTTATCTTATATTATCCCACGTTAATGTCAAGCTTGTAAGCTTGTGAACTTTGGGCCCACCCTCCCACCCGGCTCGCGAGCTTGCGCTCGCGGTCCAGTTGTAAGGATAATTGATCAGCCGCACTATCTCAGAGACAGCGTTAATAGGTTACCAAACCTAAACCGATCCCAGATCCAACAGGGGTGCACAGTTATCAAAGTGCCTATTGGATCAGGGATCAGTACAGGGCGCAACCTGCGCCCTGTTCAATTTTTTTAATTCTTTTTAGGCATGCCTTCTGTAAAACTTTGAACTGAAATTTTATCACTTCCAAAATTTTTACTTAACATTTTACCTAATCCAGAAATCATTTTAACCTCTGCATGTTTTTCCCATTTAGTTTTAAAATCTTTGTGTTTGTATAATGGAATATACTTTGTCCAATAATAAAGATTTTCTTTGTTACCATCCCAATGGTCTTTTCCAGCTGGGACGCTACTTTGTTCACTTACATGCCAAATATCATTTTTAAATAAATAAAGATATTCAATCATAATATCACCATCCAAGGCTCTCATCATCATCCACTCATCTCTGTATGTTCTAGCTGGTTCTTCATCTCTGTCCCAATCACGACCGTAAAAACTACAAGTTTCAATGGTGTCATCTAAATATGACGCGTCACCAAAATTAAATAGTTCTTCTGCTTTGTCATAGGTATTATAACTATCATTTAAGATTTTACCTATGCCGTAAGGATAGCCATCACTATGAACATAAATAACTTTTACTTTTTTGTTAGGTAGTTCAATTGCTATATTACTTCTTGTACTCATTTTTTATCCTTCCTACAAACAATCTGCGCAATATCTCGTATCAAATTTACTGCGCCAATCATTTGTTATTATTGTTTTACAAGAACGACAATTCAAAAACATGTCACCTTTTTTTGAATTATCTTTTTTTCTTCTCAACCACTTCAAAACATTTTTAGGAGTTGGCTTATTATTATAAGGCTCACCAAAATATTTAATAATATATTTAGGTGTTTTTATTTTTTCTTGCATAATAATAATCGTATATTATCCCACAATTAAAACAAGCTTAAAATATATTTTTTTTCAACTAAAAAGTGATTGACACAACATATGGTAGGTGTGACATTATTAATGCAACACTGTTGCAAAAATATCACAGCTTGTGGCCTGTGGGCCCACCCTCCCTTAAAAATAAAAAAAATAAAGTTTGACAATAAAAATTAACTAATGTAAAATCCCACATAGAAAGGATATGATATGTCAAAAATAAGACTAAACACAGAATACAGAAATAAATTTTTTAATAAAATTAAAGATGTATTCTTTAAAGAAGATACCCAAGAGGGTGAGGCATTTTTACAATCAAGAGAAGATTTTAAAAATGGTATTGGCAAAGTTTTTGAAACTGCAAAAGCAGTTGTTCAAAGACATAACCCATTGGAAGATGTTGAAACTTGCAAGAGGTTAAAGAAAAAATATGGTTCACCTCTTGATGTTGTGGCAAAAGATAAATGCTTTTATATGTCGCATAGTGAAGATGTTGATGATGAGGGTGAACCCACAAAAACTGATAATCATTTTGATTTTGGTTTGTATGGTTCTTTATCTGGTTCGGAATATGGTCGTGATGATGACGCAAAATCTTTTGCTTATGCTTACAATCGTGAAGAACTTTTGAAAGCTGATTGCAATCCAGATATCTTGGCGCAACAAAAAGGCAAAGATGATAACCCCTATAAAACTAAACATATAGACGCGAATGATAAGGCGCTTGGTTATACAAATTACTCTCGTTATAATTCTGATGATGACAATTCCAATGGAATAACTAGAGATTTTGATAATCAATTTAATGTGGATATTATTGGCACAAGTCATTGTCGTTCAAGAGCAATCCCATGCACTAAAAATGAATATAACATTTTTATGATGTTGCACACTTTAAAAGCAAGAGTTGTTAGCACTCATCAAACTTGGATTGCTAGTGTTCAAAAACAATTAGACCAAGTTAAATCTGGTTTGAAAGCATACAGATACATGACCGAGGCTATTGAGTTTTGTAATGAACTTGGTGTCCATGTTGATGAGGCAGAAATGGTGAGGTCTAATTCTTCTGGTTTAACTATTTACGAACCGAAGAACTTGGCTAACTTAATCAAGGGTATGAAAAATAAAACTATCTCGCGAGAACAAAAAATCGCGTTTAGAAAACAATACGAACAAAATCAAGTACATTAATTGTTGTTGGTGAGGTGTTGCATTTATGCAACACCTCATTTTTATTTTTTTTAACTATATACATCTATGGGATTTTCTGATATTGTTTTAATTAGAAAGGATAATTAATATGGATAAAAAAACAATCAAAGAACAATTAGAGTCGTTCACAAATACCGATACTTTTTATATTACTTATTATGCTAAAAAGCATGAAGAAGAAATAACTAGGCATGGTACTTGGACTAAACCCAATACAGATATTAAAGGAAAACATATTGTCATGAAAGGCAATGATGTTTTTTTCTATTGGGATTTAGAGGCAGAACCAAATAAAAATGGCAACAAGTGGCGCCAAGCTACAAACCCATTGAAAGTTGAGGTCGCATAATGTTTGGAAAAAATAAAAAAGCACTTCTAACAACTAACTTAATTGTTAAAGTTAGAAAACATAAAAACGAACAACCTTGGTTTAGTTTTCACAATACTCCAGCGATTGCCAATAAAGAAAATGCAATAGCAACTGCTGAAAAATTAAATGAGTTAGTGAAATTAGAACCACAAGAAGAAAACTGGCAAACAGAATATTATTCTGTGCCAATAACTTTGTAATAATGCCAAAAGATTTACTTCTTATAATTTTAGGCGCCATAGTTTCTGGCGCCTATTATTCTTGGCAAGATTACAAAAGAAAACAAAAAGAAAAACAACAAGCGAGGTTAAATGCAATCAAAACAAATTGAAGAATGTAAAGAACAAACTAAAATATTATTCAAGGTGGTTGATAAGTTAGAACAAAGAATATCCACACTTGAAAAAGTTTTGCAAAGCCATGCTAAATGTATTGGACAATTAAGAGAGGATAACAATGGCAGTTAATAAACATTATTGTCAAGGAACTTATTGCCATACAAACGAAACACAAGACAGATTTCAGAAATCAACTGGAATGTTAAGAGGTCGTTATGCAAGATTAGAATACACTTATGACAATGCCGACACTTATTATGGCAACATGGATAAAATCTTTTGTAGTCAAGGTTGTGCTAATAATTGGTTGAACGAACACGCAGAAGATATAATTAATCATAGACCGATTAACTTTATAACTGAAAGAAGAACAAGTGGTGGTTATGAAATTAAAACTATTAAATATAATTATGGTAATGGTAGTTATAAAACAATCAGCAAAATAAATTCACAGAACTCTTAATTATCCATAAGGGTACGCGAGGCGCTAACGCGCCTCGCGTTTTTTTTTACCTATTATTCCCCTATTAAACGTATGTAGTTTTTGCATATACTACATAATGTGTGTCAAGTATTATTCCCACATATTCCCAGACATATTGTCGCAGCTTGTGAACTATGGGCCCACCCTCCCTTAAGTAGGACCCAGACTGAATCTCGAATTCGAATGTTTTAAGACCCCCATCACCCTTATTGAGAAATAGGGGTCCCAAAGTTTTCTCTTTAGAGTTTGATTTAGACATAGACATGGGATAAATTCATTTTGGTTCCATTTATGAACTTAAATAATATAAATATTACAAAATTACCTCCTGACGCTAAAAAGGAATTTATAAAATATGCTATTAAGCTTACTCAAAAACGGGAACAATCCACCCTTTCAAAAGATTTTTTAAGTTTCGTTAAAGCTATGTGGCCTCAATTTATAGAGGGGCCCCATCATAAAATTATTGCAAAAAAATTTAACGATATAGCAGATGGAAAAATTAAAAGATTAATAATTAATATGCCACCTAGGCATACTAAATCTGAATTTGCGTCTTATCTACTCCCCTCATGGATGGTAGGACGTAAGCCGGATTTAAAAATAATACAAACAACCCACACAACGGAATTAGCAATTAGGTTTGGACGTAAAGCAAAAACGCTCATCGATTCGCCAGAGTATCAGCATATTTTTAGCACCACGCTTCGCGAAGATTCAAAAGCGGCTGGAAAATGGGAAACCGCGCAAGGCGGGGAATATTATGCAGCCGGCACCGGTTCGGCCATAACGGGCCGTGGAGCGGACTTACTTATTATTGATGATCCACACTCAGAGCAAGACGCGTTGAACGCTGGAGCGCTCGAGAGAGCTTACGACTGGTATACTTCAGGACCTCGTCAAAGATTGCAACCTGGTGGAGCAATTATTTTAGTTATGACTAGGTGGAACATGAAAGACCTAACGGGAATGCTTTTAAAATCTCAAAAGGAAGTAAAATCCGATCAGTGGGAAGTTATAGAATTTCCAGCGATCATGCCTTCAGGAGATCCAGTTTGGCCTGAGTATTGGAAGAAGGATGAACTCGAAGGTGTCAAGGCTTCTTTAAGTGTCGGAAAGTGGAACGCGCAATGGATGCAGAATCCAACGGCGGAAGAAGGATCCTTAATTAAAAGGGAATGGTGGAAGGTTTGGGACAAAGATTATATTCCAAAATTGTACCATGTCATACAATCTTACGACACGGCTTTTTTAAAAAAAGAAACCGCGGATTTTTCAGCGATTACGACCTGGGGAGTTTTTTACCCCGATCCCGATTCGCCAGCCCAGCTACTCTTACTCGATTCGTTTAAAGAGCGGCTGGAATTTCCAGAATTAAGAAAAGAGGCGCTTGAACAATATCGCTATTGGAATCCCGAGACGGTGATCGTCGAAGCGAAAGCATCTGGACTGCCTCTAACATATGAATTGCGTAAAATGGGGATACCTGTTATAAATTACACTCCTAGCAAAGGAAACGACAAACACGCTAGGGTCAACGCCGTCGCTCCGATTTTTGAGAGCGGAATGATTTGGGCGCCCGATGAAAAATTCGCAGAAGAGGTAGTAGAAGAGTGTGCTGCATTTCCGTATGGAGATAACGACGACTTAGTCGACAGCATGACACAGGCGGTAATGAGATTCAGACAGGGCGGCTTTATTGGTCATCCCGAAGATGAAAAAGATCAAAAACTGCCGCAAATTGAACGAGAGTATTATTAATGAATTTATTTAAAATAATGCAAAGCATTCGAGGATGGGCGCAAGCGGGTAAAATAGATTTTCCCGGCGCCGTTAAATACCTAACTGATTTAGGGGTTAAAATGGATGGCATTGTCCATCAAGCATTAAAAAACGTATTTAAAGAAGGTAAAGCAAGAGATCCCGACTTTGGTAATGTGGTTCAAAAACTTCCAATCGATGATGCAGGCATTCCCTTCAATCCTAAAACTTTAAAAAGCACAAAAGAAAAAAGAGGAATTACTGCAGCAACAGAAGCCGACAAAGATATCGCTTTTATCCAAGAAGGAATTGATGACCTTAATAAAGTTGAAAGAGAAGCTGATCTAGTATCTCAAAAAGAAGGCATTGAGAATTTATTCGATGAAAAACTTCCTAAAGTTAAAATGGGAAGCAGAATGAATTATGAAAAAATAGCTGACATGGAAGGTATTGATGTCGAATTAATCCGTGGCAAAAACTGGTCTGAAATTAGAGCAATCATAGCCGCGATTCGCGATAAGGCAGACGGTGGCAGAGTTGGCTTTGTAGATGGAGGCTGGGCCGATGATCTAACAGGTCAAGGTTTAGCTCTTTATAATTCTATGACCGCGGGCGGACATAGTGATGAAGTCATTCAAGATACTTTAACTGAATTAGGTTATTGGAGTGCGGATGGGGATGCAACGGAAACTGTAGAATCTATTGTTGGAACTGATACTACTCAAGGTGGAGATAATGATCGTGCTATAAGAATGCCGATTACTAAAAAATTTGACCCAGATAGTTTATTAGGTACTTCTGATTATTTTCCTGAACCGCAAAAAACAGGAATTTTACAAAAGGCTAAATCAAAAATTTGGGATCCTATTGCAACTGCCGCAGGAGTAGCTTTAGATGTTCCTCTTGGTTTACTTACATCAGGAGCAAAATTAATTGGTGGTATGCTTCCTTATAACGAACGAGCTGTTATGGAAAATAAAATGCTAGAATCAGGATTTGCATTAGATGACATTGGAAGAATCGTTGCGGCTGGGGATTATAATACACCGGAAGGAATTATGGCCGGATACAATGCAGCACAAATGACAGAGGATACTTTTGATAAAAGAATGAATAAGATTAGACAATCTGATTGGCAAAACAAAGTTAACCAACAAGCAAGAATTAATTTAATACAAAAAGCTAAAGAACAATGGCAACTCGCACAAGATGCCACTTCTAAGGATAAAATTGCATCCCAAGGAGGTCAATGGCACACAACCGGAGGCGGTCAAGATACTCCAGGCGCCGGTGGACAAAATGTTACATCATCTTCAGGAGATGTTTATGGTGGAGCAGCTTATGGATATAATGAAGCTGCAGAGAAATCGGACTACTATAAAAAAGGTGGCCTCGCTACGATGTTCACTAGGAGGAGATAGTGGCTCTAGAAATAACAGAAGATATTAAATTAAAAATTTTAGAAAGATTTCCTGAAGCTGATTTTAGCAAAGGTAAATTTGGATTTAGTAAAACAGAAACTCCAACTCTTTATGAAAGAGTTAGAGGTTTTGTTAGAAGTATAAGTGGAGAAAGAGCAGCTTACTATAAAACACCCCGTGTGAGAAAAATGTCAAGAGAAATTCAAAGAGGTTACTATGCAGATCCTGAAAAAAGAAAAAAGATATTAGAAAAAAATAGAAGATCTATAACTAAACCTGAAGCAGCTATTAAAAGAAAAAAATATTTACAAGATAGATATTATTACGGAGGGCAAAGAGAAAAAGATTTATTAAGATTAAAAGGAGACGTTGCTTCTAAAGGATATGGGGGCTATTTTAAAAATCCTGACAACGCTTTATTAAAAGATATGCTTAGGATGGCAGAACAAAATCCTGACTCAGGTTTAGAAATTATTAGAAAAGGCCCTAGAAATTTAATTGTTGGAGTTAAAGAAGGCGACACTATTTATCACGCTGTTGCGGCAAAAAGAAAGCCCGTAGCTTACGCTCCTAAAAATTCTATACCAATTACTAAACATCCATCTTTTAAAAAAAGATTTGAATTTACAAAACTACAAAAAAACTTTGCTAACACCAAAGTAGTAGGAACAGATTTAACATATGGTCAAGCTTTAGATATGTTAGAATCTGAAAAAGCAGGAAGTGCACTTCGAGGAAAAAACCCTGCAGAATTTGAACATGTTAAAGGTGCAGCTATAGATTATAAAAAAGGACAAATAGCTTTAAGAACAGCTAATAGGGAAAAACAAAAAATTCTTGCGGCGTTAACTAATAATCATATTACAAAAGCTGAAGCAGATAGACAGCTTAAAAAAATAGGAACAAGAGCTTTTGTGGATGGTAAATATATTGGAGCCCCTAAAATAGATCCTAAAAAACAATTTTCTGATTTAAAAAAATATGTAGATAGAAAAATTAATAAAGTAGAATACTTAAAAGAAGTTTATAGAAACGCTCCTAAAGGCGCTCCTATTGTAGAACATTTAGAAAAAAATATTGCTCATTGTGCAAAGGGATGTTTTATAAAAGTTGCAAATGCAAATCCTGAAAGAATTGCAAAAAAAGTAGCTGAAGATCCAAAACTAATTCGTTTATTTCGAGGCGAGTCTTTCCCACAAAGAAATATTAAATCATTAAAAGAGAGAGGTAAACATTGGGGAGCTTCGTTAGCTGAAATGAAAAAAGACACATTATCCGGTCAATGGTTTACTCCAACTCAAGCTCACGCAAAGGCTTATTTATCGCGTCCTGGTCAAATGAAATATGTAGATGTAACCCCTGCTGAATTAGAAGCTTTTAATAAATACAAAGATAGAGTGAATAAAAGAGAGGTGAAATATAGTACGAAGAAGAAACTGGGATTACCAGACGCGCCCACACACGGTGTTGCTGAATCTTTTCATCATCAAATTATTCCAAGATATAAATTAAAAGAAATGGAAAAAGCTGGCAGACTTAAAACTAAATGGGATCTTAATCCTTTGGGTGAAAGGTATATGAGTGACGTTCTTGTTAAACCTGCTAAAGGAGTATTAGAATATGATAATATATTAGGTGGTTTTGTAGATTCAGCAAATCCAAGTGAAGTAGTTGGACAAAATCAGCTTAAAGCTTGGGCTCAAGATAATCCTATGCCTGTTAAAGTTGGAGAAGCTGCTCCTGGAATATTAAGAAAAACTGGAAAAGCTTTAGCTCATTTAGGATTACCTTTACCAACAGCCGCAATGGATGCATATTTTATTGGTAGAGAAATTGAGGAAGGAAAATCTCCAGAAGAGATTGCTAGAAATCCTTTGAACTGGTTAGGTTTAGCTACAATGGATCCTTTAACGAAAGCTGCCGGCATGGCAGAAAAATCTGGTAAGTTAGCTTCTGTGATGAGACTTGGAATGAGTCCAGGTTTGATTAGAGGAGCAACGAGATTTTTAGGTTTACCAGGATTAGCATTAAGCACAGGTTTAACCGCTTACGATCAATATCAAAAATATAAAAACAAGGAAGGTTTTATATATGACCTTTTTAACCGAGAAGAAATTGACAACGCTCAAGTATAAGGGTAAAACCTTTTCAGGTGTTGAAACAATCAATAAGACAGTATAGAATAGTCAAATGGCTGATATAGATAAAGCATTACCCAATCAAAAAACAACTGTTACTATTCCAGGAGAAGTGGAAGTTGAAGAAGAAATCAAAGAAAAAGTTCAACAAGTTGATGCTGAAGGAAAACCCGTTGAAATAGAAATGACGGAAGAAGGAGGCGCAGAAGTCTCTTTTAATCCTACTGCAGCTTCGCCTGAAGGTGGTGAAGATCACTATTCTAATTTAGCAGAATTTTTAGACGATGACGTTTTAGATGGTTTAGGCGTTCAACTTACCGACGATTATAGAGATTATAGAAATTCAAGAAAGGATTGGGAAGATAGTTATCGAGAAGGTTTAGATCTTTTAGGGTTTAAATACGATAGAAGAACCGAACCTTTTAGAGGAGCGTCAGGTGTTACTCATCCAGTACTCGCTGAAGCAGTCACACAGTTTCAAGCAACCGCTTATAAAGAATTATTACCCGCTGATGGACCGGTTCGAGCACAGGTTTTGGGAGATGTGAACGAAGCCAAACAAGATCAAGCCCATCGTGTAAAAGATTTTATGAATTATCAACTTATGGATCAAATGAAAGAATATGAACCTGAGTTTGATCAAAT
>Ga0310345_10004458_pt1 | contig 12687 bp, 10 predicted proteins | sample HC15DNA20500_MG_FD_204667 | JGI IMG/M metagenome (GOLD analysis project Ga0310345, IMG submission 204667) | Marine microbial communities from station ALOHA, North Pacific Subtropical Gyre - HC15-DNA-20-500_MG | ecosystem: Environmental > Aquatic > Marine > Oceanic | place: Pacific Ocean: North... | reverse complement strand
TTGGCTACCCTGACTGCTACACCGAAGTCCCTGGAGCAGGACACGGTTAGCAAACCGGCGAAATATGGAAACAGACCATAATCTGGTTCCTTCAACAGAGAAAAGAACGTCATCCCAAACAGATGGCGTTGGCAATCTACAGTTTGCGACATAACAGATCCCACTGGGTCAGGATTGACCAACTGGAGATTTCTGGCCAACGTAGCTTGATCGAAGCCGAACTAAAAGACGACCTGTTACGAGTACAAACCAGGAATGTTCGAACATTTCCTTGGAACCCATTAGCAACCATGGATCCGCGGTATTGATGATAGATGACCAACAAATAGGAACGGTCAATTCAAGCGTAGAACAGCAATTTCATCGAGGCGTCACAGGAAAGTGGACAAAGGATGGTTTTGATCTATCTGGTCAAAAGAGACCTAAGAATGCGGGTCCAATTGGAGATCTGTTTTTTGAGCAGTTATTACTGGTGCCATGGACTGCGGGCTCGGCGGAAGAGACGTTTTTCAACAACTGGATGACTGATAATACGGCCTCTTACTTTCGCTCTTGGAACGATGGGGCGCACCGGGGCGGAATTGTTGGCGACAACGCTATCGACCTGACAATCGTACCGGACTCTGATTTAAGTAAGAGGGGAGAATTGACCTCCCACTTGCCGAGGCCAACCTTCTGCTATTGGGCACTTATCAGCCCAATGCGGTTTTAGCTCAATTTGAGGGACGATTACCGCTGACTTTTTCAGCCCGGGAGATCCAACTCGGCACCCAGGAATACCGTGAAGACAACAACATGGCAGTTCTGGCGATTTCCATCCTTGTTGCTATGTCGCTGTTCACAGCGGCATTCGCCCCGAGACCACCATCTAGGGTAGTCATCTCCACCTACTCCCCGACTACATCGTCTATTGCGAGGGCGAAGTGCTGGCCTGGGGATTCTGGTCCAACCAGTAGGAGACCCAGTCACCTGAATCTCGCCATATTCTCGACTGATACAGCACTAGATGAAATGCACCATTCCTCAATGGACTTTTCATCCACAGTTCAATCGCTTAGACGTCCGGTTTTTGGATCTCCCCCACTTCACCGTCATTTTGCGGCGGGGCGATACGGTAGAGGCCTTTTCGAGTCCATCACGCATAATATTATTGATATCGTCGGCCTTGAGCGGGGCGAAAAACACCAACATCGTCCAGTACACCTCTGAAATCCCAATTGGGGGCCTTCCAGGTGGCCAACCAGATTGAGCCTTGATGTACGGCTGGCGTCGCTGGATGTGGTTTGGCATCTGCTTTTCCTACTACTTTATCTCCGACCATTTTTCCCGTCGACATAGAGTTGCAGCTTGGCACCGTCGTAAGTCGTGGCAACAAAGCTCCACTTGTCCTGCTTCCATGTACCGCCACGGATGTGGGTTGCCGCCTGGTCAGCATTGACCGCTATGCTGGCATAAAAATCGGTAGGCCCAATCTGGATAGTAGGATTATGCCAATCCCGCTCAATAACACGGGTATTGACGTTGGGCGGCGGTTCAGTCGGTTTAATCCAGAGAAGATGTGTGAACCCATTTTGATAGTCATCTGTTGTCTTGCTGGCGGGAATTTCTACATGGCTTTTGCCGTCGGAGGACAACCCTTTGCAAGTTTCCCGTTCGTCCACTTCGCACCAACGATTCCCCCGTCATTCCCGTTTCCCGAACTGTCCTTGACACTCTTGCCCTGCCCTTCATCTAACAACCAAATTCCAACAATTGATTCGGAGTTAATTTCAGTATGGCCTATGTTCAGTGCTGATAGCACAGCAAGTGTTATCATAGCCTATCGTCTACACATTTTTCTGTTATCCTTGATTACGACAAGTCTAACCGCGTTTCATGTGCCAGCTGTCCCGTTATGGATACCGGATGTTACTGGTAGCAGCCAAGAGCAAGTGGTGGGGGCTAAGACGGATGGTCAGTATAGTTTAAATACCGTCATACCTTTACAACCCGCGTGGAACTTACCCGCGAAAAAACTGGAGGCGATTCAGAATGAGTAGGGGTTGAATCTTTGATCTAACTCCTACGGCCTCAATGCTATTACACCTATAATCTGGATACCTTCAGGTTCCCCCAAGAAGTCGCTAGTTTGTTTTTGGCTTCTACAGCCTTTGGAATTGCTCCTTTTTCCATAACATCTTTCAACTCGTTGGCTTTTAAGCGACGACTAAAAGCAAAGACTTCGTCGATAATCCCCTTTTCCATAGCCCAGGTTCCAGGGGATTCGCCGGTGCCAACATAAAATACGCCCTTGGCAGGTGGAAGTTTGATCCCTTCTACCGATTCATCGACCTTCTTGGCGTTAGCGAAAATTTCGGCTGTTTTGCCATCGTAGGTCATGGCGTAATGATACCATTTCTTGGCTTCGAACTTGAATTTTCCAATTCGGTCTTTATGTTGCCCCATGTTCCAAAAGGTAGCCATAGACGGGTGGATCATCAGACGAAATTCGCAGCAACCACCAACAGCTAGCTCAATAGATACTACACCATCCCACTGATTGTGTTCGATGCTTTTGAACCAAGCACCGATGGTAATTTCGTTACTAGCTTTCAAAACTTCAGTTGAGAATTCGTTGACGGCAACGTGCGAACTTCCCCCATTCATTTGAACGCCGCCACCGAAGTCCGGAGCCCCCTCCTTGGACCACTTGGCACCTTGCATCAACTCTCCTACATACTTGTTTTTAGATTGATCCTTAGCTGATTTTCCACTGCCCTCATCAAAATTCAGATAGATCATCAAATCCTTAGGAGGATTTGCCTCCGTACTGATCGCTGCAAACAGGGCAAAGGCGATTCCCAGCAAAATGCCTTTAGGATATAAATATAGACATCGTGACATCATAAAGCTCCTTCCTCTTGTTCAGAGTGAAAAATTAGTTGCGAAGTCTCTACTCTAACACAATCTAACAACTGTGTCTAACCCCGCTTTGATTAAAACAACCTCTGATGATAGAATGCGCGCATGCGCATTTCGGTTTTAGCTGAGTTCCACTCATTTTAATGAAAAAGTTAATGAAGAAAGGCCTCAAAAAGAGACTGCGACCGCTACCATTCGCAAACAAGTACAAGGGTATGCACCCCCAAGGTATATTCATCTTTTTTTTCTGTCTCTGGGCCCACGCTGATTTCGCACAACAGTTTGTCGATTCAACCCGGGACACCAACATCGACTTTATCCATATTTCAGGCCGAAGCCCGCAAAAGTATTTCATCGAAACAATGGGCTCCGGTTCGGTTTTTTTCGACTATAATAACGACGATTTTCAAGACCTCTACATCGTCAATATCGGTCCTGTGCCGGATGCCCTTGAAGTAAACACGGAAGTTACAGTTCAAAGACCAGCGACTAATGCTCTGTATCGAAATAATGGGGATGGCACCTTCACTGATGTGACAGAGAGGACAGGTGTCGGCGATACCGGTTACGGAATGGGAACTGCCGCCGCCGACTACGATAACGATGGCGACCAGGATTTGTACGTGGCAAATTACGGACCCAATGTCTTGTATGTTAATAACGGTGACGGCACCTTTACAAATCAAAGTCGTCAGGCAGGGGTCGATAACGACCGGTGGGGGATCGCCTGTACATTCTTGGACTTCGATCTGGACGGGGATCTGGATCTATATGTGGTCAACTATTTAGCATATAATTTCTCGATGCCACCCCTGATGCGGGAAGGATTGGTTGGTTATTCCACGCCGCATCTATTTTCAGGAACCAGGGATGCACTCTACCAAAACAATAGCGATGGTACCTTCACCGATATTACCGATTCAGCGGGTGTATACAACCCCGAAGAAGGCAAAGGGATGGGAGTTGTCGCAGGTGACTTCGATAACGATGGTTGGCCGGATATCTATGTCACTAATGATACCTGCCGCAATTTCCTCTACCATAATAACGGAAACGGAACCTTTACCGATGTGTCTATCTCTACCGGATGTGCATTTGATGAAGACGGTCTGGCCAAGGGGTCTATGGGTTGCGATTTCGGTGACTATAACAACGATGGATGGTTGGATATTTTTGTCGCCTGCACCGAATTCAATACCCTGTATCGCAACAATGGTGACGGTACATTTACCGACGAAACCACAGTGGCCAATTTAGCTGAGCCGACACAGTTACTGGTAGGATACAGTCCCGCCTTTCTGGATTACGACAACGATATGGATCTGGACCTATTTGTTACCAATGGCCACTTCCAAGATATTATTGAATCGCTGAGTGCTGCATACACCTATGCCCAACAGGACCAACTTTACCGGAACAACGGGTCCGAAACTTTCTCTGATGTTTCCTTTTCCGCCGGTGACTATTTTCAACAAAAATGTGTAGGGCGAGGGCTCAGTCTGGCAGACTACGACAACGATGGAGACACGGATCTTTTTATTGTCAACTCTAACCAGCCATCTGTTCTACTGGAAAACCGGTTTGGGCATCGAAACAACTGGCTACGGATTAAGCTGGTTGGTACTCAAAGTAATCGTGACGGGATTCATGCACGTGTCCGACTGCTCATTGGCAATCAGCAGCAAATAGGTGAAGTCAAGAGCGGATCTGGTTATGCCTCCGGTAGCGACAAGCGAATCTTGTTCGGTCTGGGTCAACATCAAAAAGTCGACCAGCTTGAGATTCGATGGCCTAACCGGTTAACGCAGAAATTAAGCAATGTTGCCGCTAACCAGACCATAACTATCGTAGAGCCGACTGGTGGAGAAAATTTTAAGGCAAGAGTTCAAGAAGATTAAATTGTTCGTCAGTACTTGGAGGTCTGCGGCTCGGGCCACAAAGTTAATACCAATTCTGTTGGCAGGATCACTATTATGCATCTCCCTGCTGAATTATAGTCGTCTGGAGGCTGAGACCAGAGATTTGGAGTTGCTTCTCAGGAAACTCAGTAACCAGGATTCCAGCCAAAAAAGACAAGCTATTCGAACCCTGGGCCGATTGGGAAATCCCGAGGGAATACAACCTCTGGCCGATTTATTCCATAATCCCGCTGAGAAAACCTCTATCCGCCGTCAGATTATCATCGCTCTAGGTCAAATCAACCACGCCTCATCAGTCACCGTTCTGGTTAGCTTTCTCGACGATAAAAATGCGAATATCCGCAATTTGGTGGTAAAGACACTGGGAGAGATGCAGAGGCCAGCGTCAATAGAGCCGCTCCTGTTAAGACTAAAAGATTCGGATTGGCATATTCGCCGACAAACTGTTGAGAGTCTGAGCCAATTTGCAAACGAGACCTCTAAAGCAGACACTATTTTCTCAGCCTTGATTTTGATGCTTAAAGATTCGAGCGTAGAGGTCCGTCGTCAAACCGTGATGGCCACACGTCGGTTTCAAAATAGAAAAATGACCTTAGCACTCGTTCAACTGATCGCTCAAGAGGACAACGACCAGGTGAAAGCCCTGATTTGTGAAACACTGGGACAGTCCCAAAATCTGGATAGCGATACAACACCTATTGTCGTTCAAGCCCTGATTCCCTGTTTATATCAGGCTGCAAAGCCTGTTCGTTCTCAAGCGGTTAAATCCTTAGGCCTAATTCGACATCCCAATGCCGTTTCACCTCTCATCGACGTTGTAAAAGAAACCGGTGAAGAAGCAAATATCAGGGGAATGGCGGCAGTTGCTCTCGGACAGATTGGTGATCTACAAGCCGTCCCCTATCTCATACCTCTGCTCGATCACCCGGATCCGATCATCTGTTCGAATGTGGCCAGAGCGCTTGGACAAATCGGTGATCGGTCTGCTGTCAAGCCAATGATAACAACCCTGAAGCAGATGCAAACAAGGGAACCTTTGCAGAAACTGGTGGTGTCAATCCTGATCGAGGGGTTGGGAAAAATGGGAGAAGAAGCAGTGTCTCCTCTACTTGAACTTCTCAATAAGAGCAGTTTGCCAGACCCGGTTCCGTCACAGATTGTAAATATTCTGGGACAAATTGGCGATCGACGTGCAGTAAGGTCGTTGATCCAGCGACTGGACGATGCTTCCGGCCGAATGCGTTATGAAGCCGCTCTAGCATTGCGATCTATCGGCGATCCAGTGGCCATTCCACCCTTAGTTGATCACCTGGAGGATGTTCAACCCAATGTTGTCTTTGCTGTCGCTTTGGCACTAGCCGGATTGGGAGATTCGCATGCATTACACCACTTAACCTCTGTTTTGAAGACAGGTCGTGCTGAGCAGAGGAAACAAGCCGTTAAAGCTTTGGGAGCATTAGGCGATCGGCAGGCGACCCTGAATCTGGTGGCAGCCCTGAACGATAATGATCAGGCTGTTCGCCAACTAGCGGCGACTTCACTGGGACAGATTGGGGATGCACGGGCAAAGACAGCCCTGTTCTCAGCCTTGAACGATCAATCCCCAAGTGTTCGCTTGCAATCGGCTTTAGCCCTGGCCCAACTGGGAGATGCGCGCATGATAGATCCCCTATTAGTAGCCTTGCGAGATTCGGACGCCCGTGTTCGAATGCTAGCTGCTAATGCACTGGGTCGCTTTAGCAATGAGAAGAGCGTCATCAAAGCCCTGCAGAAAGCCCTGCAGGATGTCGATTGGAAAGTCAGGGGAGTAGCCGCTTTCACGCTCGGTCAGATTGCTGATGTGGAGACAATCGTGTCGCTGGAGGCATCGGAGCTAAAGGAAACCAATCCGCATGTTCAAAACACGATCATGTCCAGTCTGAGTCATACCAAGGCAAGAAATTTTCAGTTTCTCGGTTTAACTGGACAGGAAGGGTTGATATTGGCAGAAGAAGCCTGTGCATTACAACCCGATAACGTCCTTTTTCAGGCTACACTGGGTTGGATACTTTATCGACAAAAAAGGTATCCCCAAGCAATCGAAACATTAGAGAAGACGACTGATTTAGAATCAGATCTAGCAGGTGCTTATTATTATCTGGGCCTGTCCTGTCTTGGATTAAACCAAACTCTGCCGGGGTTAAACAACCTGAAAACGGCTTTCCGACTGGACCGAGCCTATCTACAGAGAGCAAAAACGGAGCCACTGACACGGGGAATCCGCGATCAACTCAACCTCTCCGCAATAGAACCAGTGCGAGGAAATTAAAAGATGGATTACGAATTACTGATTAAAGGCGGAACACTTATCGATCCTGCACAAGGGGTTCATGCCTTAAAGGATGTGGCATTTGCAAACGGTATGGTGGTCGACGTCGGTGACGACCTGCCAAAAACCGAGGCACACGAAGTGATAGATGCCAGTGGATATCTTGTTACGCCTGGCATGATAGATCTGCATGTTCACGTGTTTTATGGAGTTAGTCATTTTGGAATCCAACCGGATCCAACCTGTCTAGCCAAGGGAGCAACGACCGTGGTGGACGCTGGGTCAGCCGGCGCCGATACGTTTGTCGGCTTTCGCAAGTACGTCATCGATGTTAGCCAGACCAGAATCTTAGCCCAGCTTAACATTTCTTCTCAGGGAATGTTGACCTCAGAAATTGGCGAGTTTGAAATTCCGGAGTACGCCAATGTCAGTAAAGCCTGTCAGATTATCGAACAGCATCGTGATCTGATTTTAGGTGTCAAGGTGCGCTTGACTCAGAATAGCATTGTCAGTCAGAGATCGGGAATGTTACCCCTGCACCGGGCGCGCGAGGCTGCAGACGCAGTCGGATTACCCATCATGGTTCATCCACAGGATGCCTGGTGTGATTCAATTGATGACATTCTGAAAGTAATGGAGAAGGATGATATTTTAACCCACTGTTTTCACGGTAGGGGGTGCGGTATTTTGGATCAGCATGGTCGGGTTCGTCCCTCGGTGCATCAGGCAGTTGAGCGAGGTGTCATTTTTGATGTTGGACATGGTGCAGGATCTTTCTCCTGGGAAGTGGTCGAAAGTGCTATCTCGCAGGGAGTGGAGCCGCAAACCATCTCATCCGATTTACACGTTTACAACGTCGAGGGACCAGTGTATGACCTGGCCACTGTTGTAACCAAGTTTCTACATCTTGGGATGTCGATTGACACGGCTATCGCCAAAGTGACGTCTGTGCCGGCACAAGTCATATCGATGCCTGATAAAATCGGAACCTTACGGGTTGGCGCCTGGGGAGACGCGGTCCTTTTTGAACATCGGTCGGGACAGTATCAACTGGTAGATTCGCAAGGACAGGTCCGGACAGGTCGACAGAAATTGGTGCCCGCTACCGTTATTAGAAACGGACGAGTTTATCGGCAACTTGTCGGATCTGTTGACTAAGTATCTCGCTGTATCCAAGAGGCACTTATCATCCGTTATCATAAAATTTTTGTTGGTGTTGATCAGCATAATGTGTCAATCTTTCCACCACCTGTGGATACCGTTCGATAACGTTAGTCGTTTCGTAGGGATCATTTTGTAGATCAAATAGAGAGAGCTTAATTTCGGTCTGTTTCTACTCGCCAGCCTGACCGTCGTTGCTGACATGGACCAGCGTCCTATAGGCATGCGGCAAATGCAACTTCCAGTGACCATCACCACTAATTACGCCTTCAAAACGTTTCCCGGTCGAAAAAGGATAGTAGTCGTGTGGATTGGTCGCACCAGGAAGCCCAGCCATTAAGGGCCAAACTTTTTTACCATCTATTGGGTAACCAGGTAACTGTGTTGAGGTTAAATGGCAAACGGTTGGCAGTAAATCAATGGAGCAGAAGGCTTGATGAGATACCGTACCTGAATTAATTTTGCCGGGGAATTTAGCGATACATCCACTCCGAATCCCGCCCTCGAAGCCAGTGCCTTTGGCCTCCTGAAACGGTGTTTGTCCCGCATGATTACCGTAGGAAATCCAAGGCCCATTATCAGAAGTAAAAATAACCAGCGTATTCTCTGATTGACCTGTTTTTTCTAATGCGGTCAGCACTTGACCCACAGACCAATCTATCTCCATCATTACATCGCCATATAATCCGGCTGCCGATTGACCTTCAAATTTCTGACTACAAAACAGAGGAACATGTGGCATTGAGTGCGATAGGTAGAGGAAAAAAGGGTGTTTCTGCTGTTTCTGGATAAAGTCGACCGCATGTTCAGTATACCAAGTGGTAAGCAGTTTCTGATCATCTTTTGAAACTTCTTCGATTGTAACTTGTCCATTTCCCCAAAATTGCAGAGGGTATTTCCCCCAGTGTTCCGGGTTTTCTGGATGGTATTTCCACATATCGTTAGAGTACATCAGACCGCATGATTGGTCAAACCCTCGAGCCCAGGGACGTGTTTCAGGTTGATCTCCTAAATGCCACTTACCGAAAATAGCGGTGACATATCCATTGTTTTTTTTAGTGCTTCGCCCATGGTGGGAAATTGCGGATCCAGTCCTTTAGCCATAGGACCGTGGGCTCCGAAAACCCCTGTTCGACCCGGATAACAGCCTGTTATTAGAGCCGCTCTGGAAGATGGCTTGCGGCACATAAAAATTGCGGTATGCACACCCCTCTTGAGCCAAGCGATCCACATTTGGTGTTGGGTAGGTTGGTGAACCGAAAGGCCTAAAATCGCCCCAACCAGAATCGTCCAGAAAGATAAGGACGATATTCAGATTTGCTGCATTACTTTGCCCTTGACTAAACTGCGAAAGGCCAAAAGCGGACAAAGCTAGTGCATTATGCTGAAGAAACGTTCTACGGGTAATTGTCATTTTGGCACCTAACTTAAGATTGGTTTGTCAAAAATAGCATGATCTCGTTCAGGCTACATTTCAAACGGCCGGCCTGTTAGATTTCCCTTAACGTAGGCGTCTCTGAATAGACTCTGCCGTTTGGCTGGCATACTAGCCAGATAGTCTGAATGTGGCCTGGATTTGGTCCAACGCCGATCGATGGCATTATAGGCATTGAAAATGGCGATTCGGTCCCGGTCAGGATTGGTCCAGGGCTGGCCACTATGGGTCGTCGCCTCGGTGAAAACAATGACTGATCCAGCGGGGCAGGAATAGGTGTCCCATAGGGAAGAATCGTTCTGATAGGCTGATTCTGGAGCCGTAAAAGCCGATTTGTGGCTGCCTGTAATAAACAGAGTACCCCCATCACCTGCTTTGACCTCGTTTAGTTCCCAAATCACCCTCGTCAGACCGGCGAAAGCTTTACCGGGCAGGCAGTGATATTCGTGGCAATCGCCTGGCATCCGCCACATGGCATTACCATTGTGAGGCGAAAAAGCGGTTGGGGGTTCATCACTGGCAGAACGGAAGGCAGAAAAACTCATCTCCATACGAAAGCCGTAACACTCCTCGCTAGACAGGTAAGGTGAGGCCAGAAATTCGTTGGCAAAGCCGACTACAACCGGATGATCCATCAAGCGTTGTAGCGGTCCACCATAAGTCGAACGTTCAGGTGCCGGGATCGACTCACGATTGTGCCGCAGACGTTCGCAAAACTCCTGCATCTCTTCAATATCATCTGCGCTGAGGACATTAGGAATCATCAACCAACCTCTGGCGTCAAAGATATACTTTTGCTCCGTGGTTAGCGGTAGAATGGGTTGGCCATCAGCGTTAGTTTGGGGAAACGTATTCGGTTTCACGGTTAATGGTCGCCCGAGATCTTTGTTAAAGAGAACAGGTTCAGTCACTTGATATTCCATGATATCTCCTTCTGCTATTGATTCACCTTATCGATAGCGTTTGCCAGTCGGCATTTCAGGTTCAATTTGTACAGGCCCATCAGTTTGGGCGTTGCTTAACAATTCGGCCATCTGTGCAGTTCGGTCAGGATAACGTTCAGCTAAATCTACGATCTCTCCCGCATCTTGGTCCAGGTCATAGAGTTCAATCGGTTCACCGGCCAAATGGCGTACCACCTTCCAATTATCTTTTCGAAGAGCCTCCATTAGCCCATTGGGATGGAACTGTCGGCGGCCAAAATCGTACAGAGGCAACGCCCAATAGAGGTAGTTGTGTTTCGGTTGCGAGGATTGCCCTGTGAGGGTTGGTACGATAGAGATTCCGTCTAATCCCTCCGGGCAAGGTAACCCAACCAGTTCTAGCAAGGTCGGCATAATGTCAGGAAAGTAGCAAGGATGATCGCTCACTTGACCTGCCATCATCCGATCAAACCATATTCGATCAGGACAATGCACGATTAAAGGCACACGGATACCACCTTCGTATAGGGTGCGTTTCTGGCCTCGTAGCGACCCACAAGAATCCAATTCGCCTTCAAACCGAAAGCTGGCCCCATGATCCGAAGTGACGAGAATAATGGTGTTTTGATCTAAGCGCTCTTCCCGCAACAATTGCCTTAGTTTACCAATATGCTGATCCAATAGAGCGATCATTGCCGCCACCACTTTGGCCGATCGCGACCACGGCCGATCCTTGTACTGCCGCCACGCTGGCTCGTCCTCTGGAATGGCATACCGACCGTGAGGTAATGTCCACGGGGCATAACAAAAGAAGGAGCGATCCCGATTCTGACGAATGAAATTGCAGGTTTCCTCAAAAATTCGGTAGTGAGAATAGGTTTGTCCTTCGTCCCCATCGCTGTTGCCATCGAGTGGTACTTTCTGACTATTTTGCCACAGATAAGCAGGATAGTAGGTGTGGGCATGGACTTGGTGGTAGTAACCAAAGAAGCGATCAAACCCGTGGTTCTCTGGCATCCCTGTGGTGCCGATATCGCCTAAACCCCATTTGCCAAATCCACCGCAGGTATAGCCACCTGCTTTCAGCAACGTCGCCAGCGTAACATCATCCGACTGTAGCGGAATCCCACCGCTATTCCCTCGGACAGGCGTGTGTCCAGCATGGTAACCCGTCATCAACACACTTCGGGATGGAGCACAGACAGGACAGCCAGAATAGGCTTGCCGAAATCGTATTCCCTCTTTGGCTAACTGATCGAGGTTGGGTGTCTCAATTGCTGTTCCACCGTAGCAGGCGAGGTCTTGGTAACCGAGGTCGTCAGCAATGATCAGGATGATGTTCGGTTGAGTCGTATTCGGTTTAGGCATCTAATCGCTTGATTCGTTTCCCCGCCTGACACACTAGCGGAGGTGCGGTCTCCATTATTTGCCGTACCAATTCACAAACGATGCGATAATCTCTCTCAGAAAAATCCACTATTTTCCTCCATGTCTTGTATTGGTCAAGATGCCATAGCACGCACTTGCCTGGTCTCAGGAACGATCAATGTAGGCTATCCATATTTTACCTTCCTCCATTCACGGGCTATTTCACTGAAACCTCCAACCCCTCAATGTCAAGGATGACGTTGAGGCAAGCGCTAAAATGAACTGGGTCGCGAACGAACGATAAGTAGAACTTTATCAAGACTACGCTCCCTAAAGACATCTGGTCATAGCTAGTTTCGAGGATCTCGAGGTAGATGCCTTCCCCCCATTCTTTATCTCCATCTGCATCTAAATACAAGAGGTCGATTGACTCCGAAAACTAGGTGACAACTGATTCAGCTAGCAGAAGAATGACCCAATTCCGATCAATTCTGATTGAGTTAAATGACTAAACAATTTGCCTGACTAATGACATCTTCGACTGGCTGGAGCAGGGATTCTATGGTGAGAGGTCTGCTAATAAACTTCAAGGCTCCGTGGAAAGTCAACCGCTCAAGCTATATTTGTCCGAAAACATCATCAATCCACTATAATGTAATACGGTCAAACGAT
>Ga0310345_10004457_pt1 | contig 12687 bp, 7 predicted proteins | sample HC15DNA20500_MG_FD_204667 | JGI IMG/M metagenome (GOLD analysis project Ga0310345, IMG submission 204667) | Marine microbial communities from station ALOHA, North Pacific Subtropical Gyre - HC15-DNA-20-500_MG | ecosystem: Environmental > Aquatic > Marine > Oceanic | place: Pacific Ocean: North... | reverse complement strand
CTACACGCTGAAGGGCGGCCGGCTGGTGAACGAAGAAACGGGCAAGCCCTTCTCCATCGAGATCCTGGCGGCGAGCCGTCCCCAGGAGCGGTTGTTGCTGACCTATGCCAGGGCCTTGAAACAATTAGGCATCACGGTGCGAATCCGGCAAGTTGACTCGGCGCAATATCAGCGGCGGAAGCAGACCTTCGATTTCGACATGATCCAGTATTACTGGCCGGTCTCTCTGTCGCCTGGGAACGAGCAACTGTTCCGCTGGGGGAGCGAGGCTGCCGTGACCGACGGGTCCTTCAACTATCCGGGAATCGAGAGCGAAGCGGTCGACGCCATGATCGCCGAGCTGCTGCGGGCCAAGGGGAACGAGGATTTCGTTTCCTCGGTCCGGGCGCTCGACCGGGTGCTGCTCTCGGGCCGCTACGTGCTCCCGCTCTTCCATCTGCCCAAACAATGGGTCGCCTATTGGCGGACGCTGCATCGCCCCGAGCAGGTGCCGATCTTCGGCTACATCCTCGATACGTGGTGGGCCGAGCCGGAGACGGGAGGCGCACGGTGAGCATCGCCCGGACCGGTCATGACGACGAGAGGCGCGAGCCGCCGGCGGAACGGCCGGTGGTCGACGGCGCGACATTGTTCCGTCAGCGCGCGGACCGGCGGCCGCAGGCTCTGGCTCTCGCCGACCGGGAGGACCGCAGCGCCTTCGGCATGGGTCCGGGCCGCGACCTCAGCTATGGCGAGGCCGACAAGGCGATCGACGCGCTCTGCCGCTTCTTCGCAGATCACGGTCTCGTCCCCGGCGACGTGGTTGGCGTGCAGATGCCCAATGTGGCCGAGGCGGCGCTGATCTATCTTGCCGCCTGGCGGAGCGGTCTGAGCGTCGCCGCCTTTCCCTTCCTCTGGCGCGGCGCCGAGATCTCCGAGGCTTGCGCCACGCTCTCACCTGCGGCGCTGATCGGCGCCGGCCGGACCGCCGACGGGACCGTCACGGAGATGCTGCGTGAGGCGGCGGGCATGCATTTTTGCGTGCGGCTGGTGGCCGGCTTCGGACCGGAGGTGCCGGATGGTGTGGCCGATCTCGACACGCTGCTTTCCTCGCAGGAGCCCGTGAGGAGCGATGAGGCGGATGTCCCCGAGCATCAATCCCACGCGCCGGCCCTGTTCACCTTCACGGCCCGGGCGGGTCATCCATTGCTGCCCATCCCGATGAGCGCCGAGACGCTGCTGGCCCAGGGCGCCATGAGCGTGCTGGCGCTCGGGCTGAACGCGGACGATCGCATCCTGAACGCTTTCCCCTTCAGCGGCGCTGTCGGGCTCGCGCTTGGCCTCATGCCGTGGCTGGTCTGCGGTGGCGTGCTGATCCAGCATCATGCCTTCGATGGGGACAGCTTCGCCCAACAGGTGAGCCGGTCCGAGGCGACTGTCACGGCCCTGCCCGCGCCCGTGCTGAGCGAGTTCTCCAAGCGCCTGACCGTCCGTCAGGCCATGTCCCTGAAGCGGATTGGAAGGGTGCTGCAGGCCAGCCGGGCCAGCGCGCCGACGCCCCATTTCGGCGGCTTCTCCCCGACGCTTTTCGACGTGCATCCGCTCGGCGATCTGGCCTGCGTGCTGCTGACCTATATGGACGGCGCCGATGCGAGCCTGCTGCCGCGCGGCCAGCTCACCCTGGCGCCACCCGGGAAGGAGGGCGTGGTCTTCATCGAGACGGAGATCGGCAAAAGCGCCAATGGAGAGAGCGCGGAGCTTCTCCTTCGCGGTCCGGCGGTCGCCAAGGGCCGTGGCCCCGGCCCCATCACGGCCGACGGTCGCGGCTTCGTGGGCACCGGCATCGCATGCCTGCCGGAGCCTGCGCCGGAACCGCTGCTTCGTCTCAAGGCCGATCCGGAGCTGATCCATCACGGGGGATTCCTGATCGCGGCCGGTGAGCTGGACAAGCTCTATGCCGCCTTCCCCGCCTGCCAGGATGCCGCCTGCTTCTCGGTGCCGGATCCGGTCTTGGGCGAGAAGATCTGCGCGGCCCTCGTGGCGAAGTCCGGTCAAGCGGTGCGCCGCTCGTCGCTGAACTGGTTCCTGAAGACGCGCCAGACGGCGTCCTACAAGCTGCCGGACGAGGTAATCGAGGTGCAGCACATCCCGCGCCGGTCCGACGGGCGGGTGATGCGCGACCGCCTGGCCGCCCAGCTGATGTCCGAGCGCGAGGCCGGCGACGCCTCCGAGGCGGTCGCTCAGGCGGAGACCGCGTCGTAGGTCAGCTTCCGCGGCTACGCCGCCTTCTTCACGCGCCCTGCAATCTCCGCCAGCTCGGCCAGCACCTTGCGGGCTCCTTCCAGGCGATCCTTCGGCTCCGGCCAGTCCTCGTAATAGACGAGCTTGTGGTCGGGCTGCAGCTTCACGCCCGCGCCCTCCTTGCCGATGAAGGCGATGAGGCCTTCCGGATTGGCGAAGCTCTGATTGCGGAAGGACAGCACCGCGCCCTTCGGGCCGGCGTCGATCTGCTCCACCCCCGCCTCGCGGCAGAGACGCTTGATCTCGACCACCTCCAGCAGATGGCTGACTTCGTCCGGCAACGGACCGAAGCGGTCGATCATCTCTGCGGCAAAGGCATCGATGCTCTGGGCGTCGTCGGAGGAAGACAGGCGACGGTAGAGGCCGAGCCGGACCTGGAGATCGGGGACGTAGGCCTCCGGAATGAGAACCGAGGTGCCGAGATTGATGCGCGGCGACCACTGATCCTCGACCAGCGCACCGTCGCCGCCCTTCAGGGCCTCGATCGCCTCTTCCAGCAGGCTCTGGTAGAGCTCGTAGCCGACCTCACGGATATGGCCCGACTGCTCCTCACCGAGGAGATTGCCCGCGCCGCGGATATCCAGATCGTGGCTTGCCAGCGTGAAGCCCGCGCCGAGGCTATCCAGAGACTGCAGCACCTTCAGGCGGCGCTCCGCGGTGGGCGTCAGATGCTTGTTCGCCGGCGTCGTGAAATAGGCATAGGCGCGGATCTTGGAGCGCCCGACGCGGCCGCGCAGCTGATAGAGCTGGGCAAGCCCGAACATATCCGCCCGGTGCACGATCAGCGTGTTTGCCGAGGGCACGTCGAGACCGGACTCCACGATGGTGGTGGAGAGCAGCACGTCGTATTGCCGGTCGTAGAAGGCGTTCATCACCTGATCGAGCTCCTTGGAGCCCATCTGGCCGTGGGCCCGGCCGACCTTCAGCTCCGGCACGTGCTCGGTCAGGAAGGCCGCCGCATCGTCCAGATCGGAGACGCGGGGCACGACATAGAAGGTCTGGCCGCCGCGGAATCGCTCCCGCAGCAGGGCCTCGCGCAGGATCATGGGATCGAAGGGCGTCACGTAGGTGCGGACCGCCAGCCGGTCGACGGGCGGGGTTGCGATGATCGACATCTCGCGAACGCCCGAGAGCGCCAGCTGGAGCGTGCGCGGGATTGGCGTCGCCGTGAGGGTCAGCACGTGGACGTCCTCGCGCAGCGCCTTCAGCCGCTCCTTGTGGCCGACGCCGAAATGCTGCTCCTCATCGATGATCAGCAGGCCGAGATTGGCGAAGTCGACGGACTTGCCCAGCAGCGCATGAGTGCCGACGACGATATCGATATCGCCGCTCTGCAGGAGCTTCTTGGTCTCGTTGATGTCCTTCTGGCTGACGAGGCGCGAGGCCTGCGCAATCTTGACCGGCAGGCCGCGGAAGCGCTCCACGAAGGTCGCGTAATGCTGGCGGGCCAGGAGCGTGGTCGGCACCACCACGGCGACCTGCTTGCCGGCCATCACGGCGATCAGGGCGGCGCGGAGGGCCACTTCGGTCTTGCCGAAGCCGACATCGCCGCAGATGAGCCGGTCCATGGGCTTGCCGCTGCGAAGATCCTCGATGACCGCTTCGATGCTGTTCGCCTGGTCCTCGGTCTCCTCGTAGGGGAAGCGCGCGGCGAACTCGTCATAGAGACCTTCCGGCGGATAGAGCGCCGGCGCGGTGCGCAACTCGCGCAAGGCGGCCACCTTGATGAGCTTCTCGGCGATATCCCGGATGCGCTTCTTGAGCCGCGCCTTCCGGGACTGCCAGCCGACGCCGCCGAGCTTGTCGAGCTGGACGCCGGATTCCTCCGACCCGAAGCGGCTCAGGAGGTCGATATTCTCCACCGGCAGGTAGAGCTTGTCGCCGCCCTGATAGGTCAGCTCCAGGCAGTCGTGGGGCTCGCCGAGTGCCTCGATGGCGGTCAGTCCGGCGAACCGTCCGATGCCGTGATCGGCATGCACGACCAGATCGCCGACGGCCAGACTGGAGGCCTCGGTGAGAACGTCGGCGCCCTTCTTGGGCCGGGTGCGGCGGACCAGCCGGTCGCCAAGGATATCCTGCTCGCCGATCACCGCGAGGTCCGGCGTCTCGAAGCCGGTCTCGAGCGGCAGCACCGCGAAGCTGGCGATGTCGCGGGGAATGGTCAGGATTTCCGGATAGTGGTCGATGCTGCGGGTCTTCCCCGTCCCGTGCTCCTCCAGAAGCGTGGCGAGACGTTCCCGCGCGCCCGGCGTCCAGCAGGCAACGAGCACCCGCTTCTTGTCGGATTTCAGCTTCTGGATGTGCGTGACGACGGCGTCGAAGACGTTGGCGCTTTCCGCCTTGCGTTCGGCGGCGAAGGAGCGACCCTGGCGGCCGCCGAAGGACACCACATCGCCTTCGGCGCCTTCCGGCCGCTCGAAGGGCGACAGCGCCACGACCGACCGGCCCTGCAGGAACGCCGTCCAGTCCGGCTCGGAGAGGAACATGGTCTCCGGCGGTACGGGATTATAGGGCGTCGCGCCGAAAGCCTTCCGCTCGAGCGCCTGCTCCCGGGCCTCGTAATGGTCCTGGATCTGCTCCAGGCGCTTCTCCTTGGCGTCGTCCACCAGCGTGTCGAGGGTGAGCGCCGCGTTCGGCACGTAGTCGAACAGCGTCTCAAGCCGGTCGTGGAAGAGCGGCAGCCAGTGCTCCATGCCCTGATGCTGGTGCCCGGCGGAGATCGCCTCGTAGAGCGGATCCTCGCTGGTGACGGGGCCGAACAGCTCGATGTACCGCTGGCGGAAGGCGCGGCGCGTCTCCTCCGTCAGGGCGAGCTCGCTCATGGGACGGAGGACGAGTTCGCTCAGCGTCTTCGTCGAGCGCTGGGTCTCCGGATCGAAGCATTTGATGGTCTCCAGCGTGTCGCCGAAGAAATCGAGGCGAGCGGTCTGGCTGCCCGGCGGGAAGAGGTCGAGAATGCCGCCGCGCACGGCGTACTGGCCAGGATCGGTCACGGTGCCGGAGCGGACATAGCCGGACATCTCCAGCCCCTCCACGAGGGACGCCATCTTGACGGTCTGGCCGGGCTTCAGCTGCTGCACCGAGTTCGCGATGAAGCTTCTGGGCGCCAGGCGCTGAAGGATCGCGTTGATGGTGGTGAGGACGATCAGCGGCTGCTTGTCGCCTGGCTCGCGATTGGCGAGCGTGCCAAGCGTCAGGATGCGCTGGGCGACGATATCGCTGTTCGGCGCCACGCGGTCGTAGGGGACGCTGTCCCACGCCGGCAGGCTGAGCTGGGCCACGTCGGGCGCGAAGAAGGCGATCGCGCTTTCCAGAGTCGTCATACGCTGGGCGTCGCGCGCCACATGCAGGATCGGCTGCCCGTCCTTGGCGGCCTCGCGGGCAAGCTGGGCGAGCAGCATGGCGTCGACGCCTTCGGGCACGCCGCCGGCGATCACGTGTTTGCCTGAGAGGAGCCCCTCGGTCGGGGTGGAAAGAAGCTTGGGGTCTTTCGCCACGGGTCTTTACTGCTTGCCTCGGTTCTTGTTCTCATTCCCGGCGCCGTCCTTGAAGCCGTGGAAACGCCGCATCCGGCCGATCAGTTCGTCGAGCGCCGGCTCGCCGAGGACCGTCCCCTCGTAGATGCATTCCGCGATCAGCGGGTCGGGCGCCTCGATCAGCTCCTCCATCACCGCCAGGTCCGGCGACGACATCTCCGGGATCGTCTCCGCCGCATAGCGGCCGAGGAGGAAATCCATCTCCTTGCTGCCCCGATGAGTCGCGCGGTAGAGGGCGCGGCGCCTGCGGAGGTCCATCTGAGCATCGGACATCGAGGAGACAATCCCGTTTCAGGTCTGACGAACTCGCGCGCGACAGCGGTCTTCCGCGCCCGCCGGCCCCTCCCTCTGCGGCAAGGCCTGAGTGAGAAGGCATGCGGGAGGCTTTCGCTGCGCCCCGAATCCCCCGCATATTGGAGACATCTCAACGATCGCCCCCAAGCGCGACGCGGCTTCGGTTCTGCGGCAGCGCGCGAGCGGCGAAGGGCATCATTCTCGGGGGAGGTTTAAGTGCCGGGACGGTGCTGTTCTGTCAAGCTGCGCCCCCGGTCCGGAAGCGTCGAAACATGGCCGAGCGACGATTAGCCTCCACGCGTCCGGCGGAGCTCGCTCCGCTCTTCGCGCCGCTGACCACGCTGAAGGGGGTGGGGCCGCGCATTGCGGGGCTCTTGAAAACGCTGCTGCGCCCCAAGCGGCAGCCCGAAGCGCTCTATCTTCTAGACCTTCTGATGCATATGCCGGCGGGCGGCGTCGACCGGCGGATGACCGGATCGATCGCGGAGGCCAGGATCGGCGAGCTCGCAACCCTCAAAGTCCGGGTGGCGGAGCACCGGCCGGGCGTCCAGGGCCGCTTCCGGCGCGGGCGGGCGCCCTATCGCATCTTGGTGGAGGACGATACGGGCGCGGTCGAGCTGGTCTATTTCAACGCGGACAAATCCTATCTCCAGCGGACGCTTCCGGTGGGCGAGGAGCGGCTGATCTCCGGCAAGGTGGAAGCCTATGACGGCTACCTGCAGATGCCCCATCCGGATTATGTGGCGCGGGCGCAAGGGACGGACCTGCCGGAGGTGGAGCCGGTCTATCCGCTCACGGCGGGGCTCGGCAATGCCCTGCTCCGCCGGCTGATGGGCCAGGCGCTGGAGCGGGTGCCGGACCTGGCGGAGTGGATCGATAGCGAGTGGCGGAAGAAGAACTCCTGGCCAGGCTTCAAGGCTGCCTTGCTTGCGAGCCACCGGCCGCAGAGCTTTGCCGATCTGGAACCGACGGCGCCGGCCCGGTCCCGCCTCGCCTATGACGAGCTGCTGGCCAATCAGCTGGCGCTTGCCGCGATCCGCCAGCGCATTCGAAAAGCGCGAGGCCGGTCGATCCGCGGCGACGGCCGGATCCGGAAGAAAATCCTCGAGGCCCTACCCTTTCAGCTGACCAACGCCCAGCGCTTCGCTCTGTCGGAGATCGACGGGGACATGGCGGGCACACATCGCATGCTCCGGCTACTGCAAGGCGATGTGGGGAGCGGCAAGACCATCGTCGCCCTGCTCGCCATGGCGACGGCGATCGAGGCCGGCGGCCAGGCCGCGCTGATGGCGCCTACGGAGATCCTGGCCCGGCAGCATGCGAAGACCCTGGAAGGCTTTGCCGCCCCGGCGGGCCTTACGGTGGAGATCCTCACCGGGCGGGAGAAAGGCAAGACGCGGGAGGCTCTGCTGGAACGGCTGCGATCCGGCGAGATCGACATCCTCATCGGGACCCATGCGCTGTTCCAGGAAGGCGTCGACTTCAAGGATCTGGCGCTCGCGATCATCGACGAGCAGCACCGGTTCGGCGTCCATCAGCGGCTCGCCCTGCAGGGGAAGAGCATGGGCGCGGGCGCAGAGCTGCTGGTCATGACGGCGACGCCCATCCCCCGGACCCTGCAGCTCACCAGCTTCGGCGACATGGATGTCTCGAAGCTCGACGAGAAGCCGCCGGGCCGGACGCCGATCAAGACGCGCACCGTGCCCGATGAGCGGCTGGCGGAAGTGGTGGAAGGCGCGCAGCGAGCGGTTGCCAACGGCGCGCAGGTCTATTGGGTCTGCCCGCTGGTGGCGGAATCGGAGACCCTCGACATTGCCGCCGCGGAAGAGCGGTACGCCGCGCTCAAGAAGATCTTCGGCGACCAGGTCGGTCTGATCCACGGCCAGCTGAAGGCCAAGGAGAAGGACGAGGTGATGGGCCGCTTCGCGAACGGCGAGCTGGCGATTCTCGTCTCCACCACGGTGATCGAGGTGGGTGTCGACGTGCCCAATGCCAGCATCATGGTCATCGAGCATGCGGAGCGGTTCGGCCTGTCGCAGCTCCATCAGCTGAGGGGACGGGTCGGCCGGGGCGCCAAGGAGTCCGCCTGCATCCTGCTCTACCGGGCGCCGCTAAACGAGACGGCCAAGGAGCGGCTGAACGTCATGCGGCGGACCGAGGACGGGTTCGTGATCGCGGAGGAGGATCTGCGCTTGCGGGGCGGCGGCGAGGTCTTGGGAACGCGCCAGAGCGGCATGCCGGCCTTCCGGCTGGCCAGGCTGCCCGAGCACGCAGACCTCTTGGAGGCGGCGCGGGACGAGGCGCGGCTGGCCCTGACCCGCGACCCGACCCTGTCGGAGCCGCGTTCTCAGGCCCTCAAGGCCCTGCTCTATCTTTTCGAGCGGGACGATGCGATCCGGCTGTTGCGGGCCGGATAGCGCTTGTCGGATCAGGTGTTGGTCGGTTCGTCGGCCGGGGTTTCCGGTTCGTCCGCCGGGACCGCATCCTTCTTGCTGCGGCGCCCGCGCTTCGGCTTGCCCATATCCTTCTGAAGCTCGGCGATGGTGCGCTCCTTGTCGGGCGAGACAAGACCCGCCGAAAGGATCAGCTTCACGCCGTCCTCGACCGTCAAGTCGAGGATCTGGACGTCCTTCGCCGGCATGAACATGACGAAACCGGTGGTCGGGTTCGGCGCGTTCGGCATGAAGACGGTGATGATCTCGTCGCCGTTGCCGGCCTTTTGCTTCACCTCGTTGGGCGTCTCGCCGGAGATGAACGCGATGGCGAAAACGCCCTGGCGCGGAAACTCGATCAGCCCGACTTTTTTGAAGGAGTGGCCGGTATCGGCGAAGATCGACTGGAAGATCTGCTTAAGGAGCCGGTAGACGCCGCGGACCACCGGCATGCGGTCGAGCAGGATCTCGCCATAGGCAAAGAGCGTGCGGCCGAACAAATTGGCCATCAGCGCGCCGATGAACATCAGCCCGAGGATGCCCACGATGAGGCCGACGCCCGGCACGTTGAAGGGCAGATAGGTCTCCGGCAGGTAATCCTGCGGGATCAGCGGCTTCACCCAGTTGTCGACCAGGTTGATGAACCACCAGACCACATAGATGGTGATGGCTATCGGGCCGACGACGATCAGGCCGGTCAGGAAATAGCCGCGCAGGCGGGCGAGAAAATGCGAGGAATGCCCTGCTCCAGCGGCGGCGAGCTGCCGGAGCTGATCCTCGTGCTCTTGGTGATTCATCTCAGCGTTCTGTCCCTAAGCCCGGTTCGGGCTTGTCCCGGCCCCTAATCGCGCACCCTCTTCGCACCGCTTGCGCTGCTTGGCGCGTTCCCTTGTCCCGCACCAGCGTGCATCAGCGCTCATCCGCCTCATAGGCGTCTTTCGCGGCGGCCGCTCAAGGGAGCGTATCTAGCGCTTGCGGCAGTCCCACGACAATAGGCCATCTCGGTGGATGATCCATGAGGGGATGAATTTTTTCGCCTCGCGGCCGGCTATTGCGCCACCACGAGAAAGCACTCGACGCCGCTGCGCTTGAGGTCGTCGCAGAGCTTCTCGCTCTCCGCCTTGTCGCTGAAGGGGCCGATCTGCACCCGGTAGAACGTGCCGAGATCGCCGACATCGGCCTTCTCGATCTGGGGCGTCTTGCCGGCCAGGCTCGGATTGGATGCGGCGACCTTCTGCCAGAGCTGCTGGGCTTCCGCTTCGGATCGGCTGGCGGCGAGCTGGAGACGATAGGCGCCGCCTCCCGTCGCCGCGGTCTGGGCGGGCGGCTCGGCATAGGAGTTGCCCCAGGAGCCGAACCACCTGGTGATGGCGTTGCCGCTGGATTGAGACTGCGGTGCAGGCGCCGGCGCTGCCTGAGGCACGGGCGCAGGCGTGGGCGCTGCCTGAGGTGCGGGCGCCGCCGGAGGCGGTGTGGCGGGCACCTGGTCGCCTGTTGCGACGGTGGTCGACCAACCTTCAGCCGAAGCGGGACCCGACGTGGCGGCGCTCGGTGGAGGCGCCTTCGCGGGCGTGCCCGTCGTGCCCCCGCCGAAGGGAGACAGGCGGTCCCAAACGCCGCCCACGGCGACCTGCTGGGTGCCGGTGGCGATCTCGGCGATGTTGCCGCCGCCCTGCTTGATCAACTGCGATGCTTGGTTCGGCGCGGCCTTCTGCGCATAGGCCAGCTCGCGCTGGGATTCCTCGGCGAGCCCCAGATCCCGGAAGGCGAAGCCGCGCTCCACCTGAGCCGTGATCCTGTCGGTGGATGGGAGCCCCAAGAAGATGCCGTTGCCCAGATCGGCGATGGCCTGAGCCTGGCGCCCCAGCTTTCGATTGGCGAGGCCGCGGTAATACATGGCGATCGCCGCGTCGCGGGAGGTGAGGCTTTCGTCTCCGAGGGCGGCCGTCAATTGCTGCACGGCGCTTTGATAGCGGCCGGCGCGCAGCTCGGATGCCCCGGCATCGATCTGCGCATTTCCCGCAAGGCCGACGGATGGGTCAGCGAGAACCACGCACAACGACAGCGCAAGCCCCATCGCGGCCGGTGTGAGGCGGCCGAGAAGCTTGTGGACGTTTGAGGCGAGCGATTGGGGCGCGCAGTGGCGCAGCCGAGCTTCGTTCATTCCCGTGCTCAAGCAAATAAATCGGGCGAATCCGAGGCCCGCAATCTATTCCACCGTGACCGACTTGGCCAGATTGCGCGGCTGATCCACATCCGTGCCCATCAATGTTGCCGTATGATAGGCGATCAGCTGGACGGGCAAGGCGTAAAGCAGCGGCGCCACGAAAGGATCGACCGGCGGCACCCGCAGGAGACCGGCCAGCTCGCAGCCGGCCTCTCCGGCCTCCGCATCGCTGATCAGGACGATCTGACCGCCGCGGGCCGCCACCTCCTGCATGTTCGAGACCGTCTTGTCGAAGAGCTCGTCCCGCGGCGCGATCACGACCACGGGCATCTTCTCGTCGATCAAGGCGATGGGTCCGTGCTTCAGCTCGCCAGCGGCGTAGCCTTCAGCATGGATGTAGGAGATCTCCTTCAGCTTCAGGGCGCCTTCCAGGGCCAGCGGATAGTTCTGGCCGCGGCCGAGATAGAGCACGTCGTGCGCCTTGGAGAGGGCGTGACCGACCTCCTCGTAAGGGGCCTCGTCGCGGAGCAGCGCCGCCATGTGGCGGGGCACTTCGCTCAGCGCGCCGACGAGCTCTTTCTCCTTCGCCTCGTCGATCACACCACGCGCCTTGCCCGCCGCGATGGCGAGGCAAGCGAGCACGGTGAGCTGTGCGGTAAAAGCCTTGGTGGAGGCCACGCCGATTTCCGGCCCGGCTAGCGTCGGCAGGACAAGATCGGAATCGCGCGCGATGGAGGATTCCACGACGTTCACGATGGAGACGATCTTCTGGCCGTGGTCTCGGCAATGGCGCAACGTGGCGAGAGTGTCGGCGGTCTCGCCCGACTGGGAGACGAAGAGCGCCACGCCGCCCGGATCCAGCACCGCATCGCGATAGCGAAGCTCCGAGGCGATATCGACCTCGACGGGCAGCCGCGCCCAGCGCTCGAACCAGTATTTGGCGACCAGACCGGCATAATAGGCCGTGCCGCAGGCCGAAATGGTGAGCCGCGGGATTTCGGCAAAGTCGAAGGGCAGCTCGGGCAGCTCGATCTCGTCGGTCTCGAAGCGCACCAGGCTCGCCAGGGTATGGCCAACGACCTCAGGCTGCTCGTGGATCTCCTTCGCCATGAAGTGGCGGTGGTTGCCCTTGTCGACCAGGAGCGCCTGGGCATGGGACTGGGACACGGGCCGCTGCACCGCCTTGCCATCGCGGTCGCGGATGGCGAGACCTTCGCGGGTCAGCACCGCCCAGTCGCCGTCCTCCAGATAGACGATGCGATCGGTGAAGGGGGCGAGCGCGATGGCGTCGGAGCCGACATACATCTCGCCGGTGCCGAGACCGATGGCGAGCGGGCTGCCCTGGCGGGCGACGATCATGAGGTCGTCCAGCCCGCGGAAGATGATGGCGAGGGCGAACGCCCCTTCCAGCCTCTTGAGAGCGTGAAAGACGGAGCGGACCGGATCGTTGCCCGCCTTCAGCTCCCGGGCGATGAGATGGGCGACGACCTCGGTATCCGTGTCGCTCGAGAAAGCGGCGCCGTCGGCCTGGAGCTCGGCCTTCAGCTCGCGGAAATTCTCGATGATGCCGTTATGCACGACGGCCAGCTCGTCCGTCATATGGGGGTGTGCGTTGGCCTCGGTCGGCTTGCCGTGGGTGGCCCAGCGGGTATGCCCGATGCCGGTATGGCCATAAAGCGGCTCGTCCTCGACCAGGCGCTCCAGATTGCGGAGCTTGCCTTGGGCGCGGCGGCGCATCAGCACGCCGTCCTCCAGCGTCGCGATGCCGGCCGAATCGTAGCCGCGATACTCGAGCCGCTTCAGCGCATCGAGCAGCTGCTCGGCGACCGGCTGTTTGCTGAGGATTCCGACAATTCCGCACATATTCGATTTAATCCCTCCGAGTGCCCACCACGATAGGTAGGGCAGCCGGACAAAAGGCTGCAATTCAAACGCTATTTCCCATTATTTCCCGGCTGCGGGATCAGAGAGTGGCGAG
>Ga0310345_10004456_pt1 | contig 12694 bp, 12 predicted proteins | sample HC15DNA20500_MG_FD_204667 | JGI IMG/M metagenome (GOLD analysis project Ga0310345, IMG submission 204667) | Marine microbial communities from station ALOHA, North Pacific Subtropical Gyre - HC15-DNA-20-500_MG | ecosystem: Environmental > Aquatic > Marine > Oceanic | place: Pacific Ocean: North... | reverse complement strand
GGGCTGGTAAGGTTCTGCGCGTTGCTTCGAATTAAACCACATGCTCCACCGCTTGTGCGGGCCCCCGTCAATTCCTTTGAGTTTTAATCTTGCGACCGTACTCCCCAGGCGGGAAGCTTAATGCGTTAACTGCGCCACCGACAGGTAAACCTGCCAACGGCTAGCTTCCATCGTTTACGGCGTGGACTACCAGGGTATCTAATCCTGTTTGCTCCCCACGCTTTCGCACCTCAGCGTCAGTATCGAGCCAGTGAGCCGCCTTCGCCACTGGTGTTCCTCCGAATATCTACGAATTTCACCTCTACACTCGGAATTCCACTCACCTCTCTCGAACTCTAGACTGGAAGTATTAGAGGCAGTTCCAGGGTTGAGCCCTGGGATTTCACCCCTAACTGACCAATCCGCCTACGCGCGCTTTACGCCCAGTAATTCCGAACAACGCTAGCCCCCTTCGTATTACCGCGGCTGCTGGCACGAAGTTAGCCGGGGCTTCTTCTCCGGCTACCGTCATTATCTTCACCGGTGAAAGAGCTTTACAACCCTAGGGCCTTCATCACTCACGCGGCATGGCTGGATCAGGCTTGCGCCCATTGTCCAATATTCCCCACTGCTGCCTCCCGTAGGAGTCTGGGCCGTGTCTCAGTCCCAGTGTGGCTGATCATCCTCTCAGACCAGCTACTGATCGTCGCCTTGGTAGGCCATTACCCCACCAACTAGCTAATCAGACGCGGGCTCATCCAACTCCGATAAATCTTTCCCCCGAAGGGCGTATACGGTATTAGCTCAAGTTTCCCTGAGTTGTTCCGTAGAGCCAGGTAGATTCCCACGCGTTACTCACCCGTCTGCCACTGCCTCCGAAGAGACCGTTCGACTTGCATGTGTTAAGCCTGCCGCCAGCGTTCGTTCTGAGCCAGGATCAAACTCTCAAGTTGAGAATTCGAAATTGGCTTGGTCACGCTTGAATCGACGAGAACATTTCACACCCACTCAATTGCTTGAGTGTTGTAACATCTTCTCTCGAAACGTGTACCGCCAAAGTCTCGTTGGACTTGAACCTCAAAACCCCCGAAGGAGCCCCGAGAAGTCCGCGAGCCTCTGCCGCCCACGTTTCTCTTTCTTCAATCTTCAATTGTCAAAGATCAGACAACAAAATGTCGTCTTCGGGCCAATGCATCGGCTTCAGCCCTATCGAGTGTCGCTCACGCGCCGCTCTGAATTTGAAACCAACTCAGTGGCGAACCCCAGCACTCGCTGCTGGCGCCGCCCGCCTCGTTGGTGAGCGGTGTATAGCCCCACCCAACCAAAACTGTCAACGACCAAATCCAACTTTTTTGAACTTTTTGCGACGCGGAAATCCGACCTTCATGTTTACTACGCATTTGCGGCTCCTGCTCACCTTGCGACAGTACCGGGGAGTTCGGAAAACTGAATCCGGATCAACGGGTTAGACTTAGATGAATCGATACCGCGAGGCGGAATCGAGGTGCGTTACCGCGTTTGTCGAAGGGTGTCTTTGAGGAGGGTCATGCACAGTGTATCGCGGGCTTCCGCAGACCACACGCTTGCGCCACCAAAATCACGGCTGCTGGGGCCCGGCTAACACCTGCCAATGGGCGGGGCCTTCCTCATGTGTGACTACAAGAGGTGAAGCCGGGTGGTTCGCGCGTGCAGACTCAGCGGCTGCCTCGATAAGAAGAATTGGCAGAAGGATGCGCTGCACAAGCGCAGGCCGAAACTATCGGGCGGCGCGATACCGTAGTGATCTGCTTCACGAGATTTTCGAAATCGAAGAGGATCTGGTCGAGCTGCCGCGGTAGCCGGCAGGTGCCACATGTTCTGCTTAAGAGAAGATGTGGTGCCCAGGAGAGGACTCGAACCTCCACGCCTCGCGGCACACGGACCTGAACCGTGCGCGTCTACCAATTCCGCCACCTGGGCTAGGTGCGCAGCCGATGTATGCGGACTGGCTGCTTCTGTCAACGCGGGAAATCGCAAAAAAGGAAGATTTGCCGTCTGTCGTCAGAGATGCCGGGCTTCTGGTTCAAACCATGGAGCCCGGCATGGATTTGTCCGGGCGATCAGCCCTTAAGGATTTCCGAGCTTGCCACCGTCGCATCGGCATTGAGACGGTAGATCGCCGGAACGCCCGTGGCGATCTCCTTCTTCACGATCTCCTCGCCCGACAAATTGTCCAGCACCATGACGAGGGAACGCAGGGAGTTGCCGTGGGCTGCGACCAGAACCGTCTGGCCACGCAGCACGCGCGGGAGGATCTCGTTGATGTAGTAAGGCCAGACACGTGCACCGGTGTCCTTCAGGCTTTCGCCACCGGGAGGCGGGGTGTCGTAGGAGCGGCGCCAGATATGAACCTGTTCCTCACCCCATTTCTCGCGCGCATCATCCTTGTTGAGGCCGGCGAGATCACCATAGTCGCGCTCGTTGAGAGCCTCGTTGCGGATCGTTTCAAGATCTTCCTGACCGAGCTCCTTGAGAATGTGGTCGCAGGTCACCTGGGCACGGGAGAGTACGGAAGTGAAAGCGATGTCGGGCTTGAAGCCCTTTTCACGAAGGAGGCGGCCGGCATTGCGTGCTTCCTCGTGGCCCTTCTCGGTCAGGCCCGGATCGCGCCAGCCGGTGAAAAGGTTCTTGAGGTTCCATTCGCTCTGGCCGTGGCGGACCAGGATCAGCGTTCCCGACATCTAGTTCTTCCCTTCCTTCGATTGAGATTGTTGCGATCAGAGGCCAAGCACGTCGCGCATTGAATAGAGCCCGGGCTTGCGGCCATGTGCCCATTGGGCCGCAGCAACCGCGCCGCGCGCGAAGATTGCGCGATCCTCGGCCTGATGAGAAAGCGTTATGCGCTCGCCGGTTCCGGCAAGAATGACGGAATGCTCGCCCACCACCGAGCCGCCGCGCAAGGTGGCAAAGCCGATGGAGCCGCCTTCGCGCGGACCTGTCTGGCCGTCACGAACGCGTACCGAATTGTCTTCCAGATCAATCGCCCGCCCCCTGGCCGCTGCTTCACCCAGAAGCAACGCGGTACCTGAGGGTGCATCGACCTTGTGGCGATGGTGCATTTCCAGAACCTCGATATCGAAGTCTTCAGCCGACAGCGCCTTTGCCGCCTGTTCGACCAGGATCGAAAGCAGGTTCACGCCGAGGCTCATATTGCCGGATTTCACGATGGTGGCGTGGCGCGCTGCCGCTTCGATACGTGCATCTTCTTCCGCCGTGCAGCCGGTGGTGCCGATGACATGGGCAATGCGTGCCTGTGCGGCATAGCCTGCAAAGGTGACCGTGGCAGAGGGAGAGGTGAAGTCGAGGACACCGTCGGCCTTGGCAAAGGCTGCCAGCGGATCATCGGTGATGGCGACATCGAGTTGGCCGACGCCTGCCAGTTCACCTGCGTCACGGCCCAGCATAGGTGCGCCTTCGCGTTCAACCGCTGCGACAAGGCGAACGCCTCTGGTTTCCGCCACGGTGCGGATGAGGGTTTGGCCCATGCGCCCCGCGGCGCCGAGCACCACCAGTCCCATATCGCTCACGGTCATCTACCTCCTCTTTCGAACCGCAGCTTGCGGCTCAGCCTTGTTCAATCCTCTGGCGTCTTGTTGTCCAGCAGGTTCTCGCCGCGTTGACGTTGCATGCGGTGGAAGCGGGCATAAACGCCGTTCTCCTGCCTGACCAGCTCACCATGCGAGCCTTCCTCGACCAGTCGCCCGTCTTCGAGCACGACTATATGATCTGCATTGACGACGGTTGAAAGCCGGTGCGCAATGACGAGCGTGGTGCGCCCCTGCATCACGCGCTCCAGCGCTTCCTGCACCTTTGCTTCCGATTCGTTGTCGAGCGCAGAGGTCGCCTCGTCCAAAAGCAGGATCGGCGCATTGCGCACGATGGCGCGGGCAATCGAAATGCGCTGGCGCTGGCCGCCGGAGAGGTTGGCACCGTTCTCACCGACAAGCGTGTCGTAGCCATTCTCCTGCGCGAGGATGAACTCCTCGGCATTGGCAAGGCGCGCTGCTTCCTCGATTTCGGCATCGGTGGCGTCTGCACGGCCATAGCGGATATTGTCGCGGATCGTGCCTTCGAAGAGATAGGGATGCTGCGAGACATAGGCGATCTGCGAACGCAGCGAATGTTTGGTGACCTTCGAGATGTCCTGCCTGTCGATCAGTATGCTGCCACGGTCAAGATCGTAGAAGCGTTGCAGCAGCGCGAACAGGGTGGACTTGCCCGCACCCGACGGGCCGACAATCGCGGTGGTACGACCCGCATCAGCCTTGAAACTTACATCATTGAGTATGGGGCTCTCGGCGGAATAGGCAAAGCGGACATTCTCAAAGCGAACCTCGCCCTCTCGCACCTCCAGCGCCCTGGCATCTGCGGCATCGCGCTGTTGGGGCTCCAGGTCGAGCACCTCATAGATCATGCGCGCGTTGACCAGAGAGCGTTCGATATTGACCTGCGTGCGGGACAGGCGGCGCACCGGGTCATAGGCCAGAAGCAGGGCCGTAATAAAGGACATGACGGCACCGGGCGGTTCGGCACTTTGGGCGGCACGCCAGGAGGCATAGCCGATGACCGCTGCGATGGCGATGCCGGCCAGCATCTCGGTGATGGGCGCCATGCGCTCGGAAACGCGCGCGATCTTGTTGGAGCGGCCTTCGGCATCGTGGACGAGCTGCGCGATCTTCGCCGACAGCACATTCTCCATGGTGAAGGCCTTGATGACGGCGATGCCCTGCACCGATTCCTGCATGGCTCCCAGAAGCCGCGAATTGATCTCGACCGATTCACGCGTCACGCGGCGCAGGCGGCGCATCAGATAATTGACTGCGATGCCGATGGGCGGGCCCATGACAAAAGCCATGAGTGACAGCAGCGGATCGGCCCAGACCATGACGGCGACGAGACCGATCAGCGTGACGAGATCACGCCCGATGGCGGCCACAGTGAGATTGAGCAGATCACGGATGCCCGTCACATTCTGGCTGATCTGGGCAGCCAACTGCCCGGACCGCGCATTGGTAAAATAGGGCATGCCCAGCTTCATCAGGTGGTCGAAGATGCGCTGCTGATAGCGAGCGACAATATTGTTACCGATACGCGCCAGAAACACGGCCTGGCCATAGGTGGCGAAGCCGCGCAAGGTGAAGGCGAAGACGATGCCGCCGCAAATCCACGGCACCAGTTCCCAGCGCTGCTCATAGAAAAGATCGTCAATGATGTAGCGCATGATCCATGCGCTGAAGGCAGTGGTGCCGGCGAGAATGAGCATGCAGGCGATGGCCCAGCCATAGAGGCCGATATAGTCACGGCCATTTTCCGACATGACACGCCGGATGACCGCTACGACATCGCCGGGTTCGAAATCGTGCTTTCGCTTCCTGCCGAACAAATAACCGCTCTCATCGTGACGGCCCATCGGGCCGCAAGGCTGCAAAGCCAGCGCTATGCCCTATCGCGACCAGCCTTGCAATGGCGAGCCCTGACGCGGGCCCGCCTGGTGCAGTTTGAAGTCAGGTAGAAACCGCTGTGTCTCTCAAACCGCCTTCCAGCGGCGGCCAGCCGTTTCCACGCCGAAGCGTGCGGGCGTTCTCGCATAGGCTGCGATGCCGGTGAGCGCCGCCAGCGGATGGGTGATGACGAAAACCGGCATCTGCTCGACAAGCGCATTGTGAGGAGCCTTGTCTTCGAAGGCCTTGCGGAAGTGACCGTTCTTGAGGGCAGGCACGATCTTCTGAGCGATGCCGCCAGTGAGGAACACGCCGCCGCGGCTCATGAAGACAAGGCCGAGATCGCCTGCAAGGCGGCCGAGATAGGTGCAGAACAGGTCGAGGGTTTCGACTGCCGCTGCATCCTCCTTGGCCAGACCTGCCCCCGTTATCTCTGCCGGATCGGAGAATTTCGGTGTGTTTCCATCGGCCTTGCAAAGCGCGCGATACAGATTGACGAGGCCGCGTCCGCAAAGGATCTGCTCGGCGGAAATTCTGCCCTCAATCGTTTCCAGATGCGGAAATATCTCGCGGTCGCGCTCGGTGCGCGGTCCAAGATCGACATGGCCGCCCTCACCTGGAACAGGAACCCAGGTGCGACGGGCATGGACGAGGCCTGCTACGCCAAGGCCCGTGCCCGGTCCAAGCACGACGCGACTGCCGGTGGTCTCCGCCTCGCCACCGCCGATCTGTTCCAGATGCTCTTCACCAAGAGCCACCACGGCCAGCGCCTGTGCCTCAAAATCGTTGAGCACGACGACGTCGCGGATGCCCATCTTTTCCATCATCTGGCGGGGGCGCACGACCCAGTCGCAATTGGTCAGGTCGATCTCGTCGCCATCCACGGGACCGGCAACTGCGAGCACTGCGGATCGAGGCAGAATGTTCGTGTGGTCGAGAATGGCTGTCTGGATTGCCTCGTCGATCGTGGCGTAGTCTGCAGTCTGCACGACCGGGAACTCGCGGGGCTCGGCATAGGAATCCACCACGATGGCAAAGCGGGCATTCGTGCCGCCGATGTCACCGATCAGGATCGGAAATTCCAGCACCATGTCTTGGTCATTGGGATAAGGCATAGTCGCTCGATCAGGCTCCCTCGTTCGAGTCTTTCCATCCGGCACCCGCTTCGTCCAGATTCCGGACGAGGATCTGCGCGGTCTTTTCATTCAGCGCCATCGGCACATCATAGACGATGGCAAGGCGCATCAGTGCCTTGACGTCGACATCATGAGGCATCGCGGTCAACGGGTCGACAAAGAAGATGACGAGGTCGACCTCGCGCTCGGCAATCAGCGCGCCGATCTGCTGGTCGCCGCCGAGCGGGCCGCTTTTCAGCCTGAGAATATCCAGGCCGGGGCACGCTTCAGCGATGCGTCCACCTGTCGTTCCGGTTGCCACCAGATCACAATCGTCAAGAAACGCCCGATGCTTAACGGCGAAGGCAACGAGGTCGTCCTTCTTCTGGTCATGCGCGATCAGTGCGATCCGGCGTTTCCTCGGCATGGCGTCCTCGTCGTGGCGTTAAATCGGTTGAAGTCTATAGAGGAGCCCTGTGAATAAGAAAAGACGGTGAGGGAAAATGAAAAGGGCGCGGCGTTGGCCGCACCCTTCGATATGCGCTTTATACATGTTTTGTGAGCGTCAGCTCATGGTCTGGGCGAGGGGACCGGCACTTCACTGCTGCTCAGTCTTCTCAAGACTTCCGCCGGGCTCAAATGCTCGGCAGCCGCCGCGCGCGTTGCATTTGCGGGGATGACGCCTGGACGATCAACCGTCACAGCCGCTTCGGAAACAGGCTCAGGCGCACCGAGAACGACACGGCAGGCATTGGGCAGAGCAGCCATGGTCATGACATCGCGGGCGCGGGGCTTCTGCGGCTTGTCCTTTGGAGCCGGCTTCCACGGTTCATCGGTGAACCACCATGCCAGGGACTGATCGCAGCCGGTTCCGCGCGGCGGCGGAGACTGCGGTTTGCAATTGGGCGAATCCGCCGGGCATCCGATGCGGATATGCACATGATAGTGATGCCCCCAATAGGGACGCACCTTGCGCAGCCAGGACCGATCGCCGGTTACCGTGTCGCAAAGCTTCTTCTTTATGCCCGGATGAACCAGCAGACGCTCGACATTGCTGTAGCTCGCGGCGTTGCGCAGCAGCGCTTCGTGAGCCTTCGTCCACTTGCTGTCGTCGACATAGAGCGTGCCATCCTTCAGCATGGAGATGGCGCTGACATTTTCCCGCTCGGCGTCGGTGAAGCGGCGGTTTGGCATCGGCGTCAGCCATATATCGGCATCAAGTCCGATCTGGTGGGACGCATGACCGGTAAGCATGGGGCCGCCGCGCGGCTGTGACAGGTCGCCGACCAGAAGGCCATTCCACCCGTCACGGTTGGCATCTACCGAAAGGCGCGTAAGCACTTTGATGAGTTCCGGGTGGCCCCAGCGGCGATTGCGCGAAAGACGCATTGCCTGCCAATGCGGGCCGTCTTTTGCCATGGCAAGACCGCCGGAAAAACAGCCTTTGGAATAGAAACCGTGTGCCGCAGGCTCGATGGCCGCAGGAAGCTTCTTTGAGCCGAACAGGTCCTTGGCCAGAGGCTCCGAACTGGCGTTGAAAGAAATTGCAACTGACGCAGCAAGGCTGACGCCGAATAAGGATTTACTCAAATATTTCCACATCTTCCCACTCCGGGTTCGTGGTGATCAAAACACAGCCATCATAACAGATTTCGTGGCAGTTACGTGATCATGCGCTTTCATCGGTAAACAGGGCTTTGAGACCAGCACGGTAATCCGGAAAGGCAAAATTGTACCCATCCCGTTTCAGACGGCTGTTGGAGACACGCTTGCACTCTCCATAGAAAGAGCGGCCCATCGGAGTGAGCGGCGCCTCTTCAAACGGTATTTCCGGCGGGGGCTCGATGCCCAAGAGTTCTGCTGCGAATTCCACGACATCCTGTGGCGGTGCAGGTTCGTCATCGGCAATATTGTAGATGCCATTCGCGCAGATATTCATCAGATGAAGCGCTGCACCCGCTATGTCCTCGACATGAATGCGGTTGAAGACCTGCCCCGGCTTGATGATCCGTCTTGCCTTGCCACTGCGCAGGCTGTCGAGTGCGCTACGACCGGGGCCGTAAATGCCAGCCAGTCGCATGATCGCCAGCGGCACCTTCTTCTCGGCCGCATAGGCTTGCCATGCCTGTTCCGCTGCCAGACGCTGACGGGAGCGGTCGGAAACCGGATGGCACTCGGCGTTCTCGTCGATCCACGCGCCTGCATGATCCCCATAGACGCCGACCGTGGAAAGGTAGCAAAGCCAGGAGGCTGCCTTCAACTGCACGCCGCCCTTCTTGATATCCTGCAGCAAAGGGTCGCCCGATGTGTTCGGAGAGACGGAGACGACAATGGCATTTGCCGCTTCGAGTGCTGAGTGGAGGTCAGCCGAAAGTCCCTGCCCTGCTTCGTAAAGTATGGGTTCGATGCCCATGTCATCGAGCTCTGCAGCTTTCTCCTTGCTGCGGGTCGTGCCTTGTTTGCGCGTCTGCGCGGGCAATGCGCGCGCGATGGCGCGGGCGGAATAACCGGCGCCTAGAAGCAGGACGCGCTTCATGCAGCGGCTCCTGCCAGCTTCCATTCCTCCAGAACCATTGCGTCTTCCTCATTCTGCATGGCGGCCAGGACACGCATGTTCTCTCCCGGAGTCAGGCGAGACAAGGCCCATACTGCCGCACCGCGCACCTGCGCATCCTCATCCTGCAACAGTGCCTCGCATTGCGGGACAAGGCGAGGGTCTTCGGAATTACCAGCCGCGATCAGGACATTGCGCACAAAGCGCCCGCGCCCGATGCGCTTTATGGGAGAGCCTGAAAAGCGCGCGCGGAAGGCAGCGTCATCCAGTTCCAGCAATTCTGCGAGTGCCGGTGCCTTCAGATCGTCACGAGCCTGCAGCTTCGCCTCTGCGGCTTCCTGCGCAAACTTGTTCCACGGGCAAACCGCCAGACAGTCATCACAGCCATAGATGCGGTTGCCCATGGCCTCGCGGAATTCGTGCGGGATCGGCCCCTTGTGCTCGATGGTGAGGTAGGAAATGCAGCGCCGCGCATCGATCTGGTATGGCGCGGGGAAGGCATTGGTCGGACAGATGTCAAGGCATGCCCTGCACGAACCGCAATGGTCGCGCTCGGACTGATCGGGCGCAATCACTGCCGTCGTGAAGATCGACCCCAGAAAGAGCCATGAACCGAATTCTCGACTCACGAGATTGGTGTGTTTGCCTTGCCAACCGAGACCTGCGGCTGCCGCAAGCGGCTTTTCCATCACCGGGGCGGTGTCGACGAAGACCTTCACATCTTCGCCCGCGCGCGCAGCGAGCTGGCCAGCGAGCTGTTTCAGCTTGCCCTTGATGATGTCGTGGTAATCACGATTGCGGGCATAGACCGATATGGCCGCACGATCTTTCTTCTCCAGGAGATCGAGCGGGTTCTCGTCCGGTCCGTAATTCATGCCGAGCATGATGATGGAACGCACATCCTGCCACAGATTGCGGGGTCGCGCGCGGCGCTCTTCCGTCTCCGCCATCCATGTCATGGTGCCGTGGCGGCCTTCTCGAATGAACTCGCGCAGGCGCTCGGGCGTGTGGGGTGCGGCGTCGGGCGTGGTGAAAGCCACCACGTCGAAGCCTGCCAAACGCGCCTTCTCTTCCACGAAAGCACGAAGCCGGTCGGCTGGCGCCCCGGCAGCCATGATCAGAAATCCAGGTCTGCGTAGTGGGAGGCGGGCGCCAGTCCGCGCACGCGATCTGCAAGAATGGAGCGGAAGGAAGGGCGTGACTTCATGCGGCTATACCAGTCGCGCGCGGCCTCATACTCGCCCCAGCGGATCTCGCCGAGATAGTCCAGAATGGAAAGCGAGGCGGCGGCGGCGATGTCGGCGTAGCTCATGCGTGGGCCGGCCAGCCAGTCGCGCGAGGCGGCAAGCCAGTTGGTGTATTTCATGTGCTGGGCGATATTCGCTCGGGCTGCACGAATGGCTGCGGAATCAGGAGCACCGCCACCCTGCGCGCCTGCCATCATCGGTTTCAGCGCTCGCTCGCGCACCAGATGCCGTGTCACGTCGCCATCGGTCTTGACGAGATACCAATCAACCAGCCGACGGATTTCCGCGCGGTGAATGGAGTCTTCCGCCATCAGGCGCTTGTCGCGCTTGAAGGCGCCGCGCGTTTCATCAAGATATTCGCCGATAACCGTCGCGCCGACGATCGGGTGATCGCCTTCGGCCAGAAGCACGGGAATCGTGCCCGCCGGATTAAGCGAAAGGAACTCCCTGCGCCGCATCCATGGGCGCTCCTCAATTAGGGCAAGTTCTTCTCCATATTCGCCGCAGGCAATGCGCACGAATCGACTGGAGGCATATAGCGGGTGATGAAACAGCGTCAGCATGGGCTATGCACTATGGGAAACCTCTGGCCATTTCATGGCCTGAACGGTATTTCTCGAATCTCTCCCGTCTTGCGGGTGTCCCATCCGCTATAGGGGCAGTTCTCGACCCTGACAAGCAAGCCGACATAAAGGGTGTATCGTGGGCGACCAGACAATCGTGCAGGCGCTGGTGCTTGGTATCCTTGAAGGATTGACCGAGTTCATCCCTGTTTCTTCCACCGGGCATATTCTTCTGGCTGGCCATTTTCTGGGCTTCGAATCCACCGGCAAGGCTTTCGAGGTTCTCATCCAGTTGGGTGCGATCCTTGCCATTCTGAGCGTATATGCAGCGCGTCTATGGCGCATCCTCATAGACTTTCCGAAGGATGAAGATACGAGGCGCTTTGTGTTCGGCGTTCTGCTTGCCTTCCTGCCAGCGGCCGTGATCGGTGTGCTCGCCTACAAGATCATCAAGACGGTACTCTTCGAAACGCCGATGCTGATCTGCATCATGCTGATCCTGGGCGGCTTCGTGCTGCTTTGGGTGGACCGCTGGGCACGCAGCCCGCGCTACCATGACATCACGAAATTCCCGCTGTCCATGTATTTCAAGATCGGGCTCTTCCAGTGCCTTTCCATGATCCCGGGCACGTCGCGTTCCGGCTCTACCATTGTGGGCGGCCTTCTTTTGGGTGCGGACAAGCGCGCGGCGGCGGAATTCTCGTTCTTCCTCGCCATGCCGACCATGGCCGGAGCCTTTGCCTATGACCTCTACAAGAACCACGAGATCCTGAGTGCTGCTGACGTGAAGATCATCGGCGTCGGCTTCGTTGCGGCGTTCTTTGCAGCCGTGCTCGTGGTGCGCTGGCTGCTTGGTTATGTGTCGCGCCGTGGCTATTCGCTGTTTGGCTGGTGGCGCATCATTGTCGGGACGCTCGGCATGATTGGGCTTCTGGTTTTCGGTTAAAGAAAGCCAATCAGGCCACGCCGCAAAAGATCAACTGCAAGGATCGTCAGGCCGATCTTGAACCAGCGGCGGAAGGTTTCTTCCGGCAGGCGGTGCAGAAGCCGTGTTCCATAGATCGTGCCGAGATAGCCCGACAGGATCATCGCCGCCAGAAACGGTATCCACGAGAAAAAGGCAAAGCCCGCAGCGGCAAAGGCCAGAACCTTGAAGCCATGCTGCACGGTCATGCCTGCGGCATGGGTTGCCACGACGGCCTTGCGGTCATCTGGAATAATCTGCGCAAATACGGCGGCAAGAAGCGGACCCGTGGCACCGACGAACATGCCCGCCAGCGCGACAATAGTGCTGCCTATGGTCAGCCCCGCATGGCCGAGCTGCGCCACGCCCGGGATCTTCGACCATGTGACAACCAGCACGAAGAGCCCGAGGACGACCTTCAGCACCGCGTCGGGCAACTGCACCACGAAGAAGGCACCGATCGTAGCACCAAACAGGCTGCCAATCACGAAGGGCCAGGCGATGTCGTAGCGGATATTCTCGCGCTGATGCCAGGCGCGGCCCGTATTCGAGCCGAGCTGGATGACGCCATGAACCGGAATGAGTGCGGCAACGGGAATGAACAGCCCCAGCAGCACGAGCATCGACACGCCACCGCCAATACCGAAACTGGCCGTCAGTGCCGAGGTGAAGAAGCTGGCAAAAACAAGCAGGGCTGCGGGCACAAGCCCCAGCCCCTCAGGCAGCAGCGCCAGCGCCTCCAAGTGTCAGCCTCAATATTGCGGCTGGGTGAACTGACCCTGCGGACGATAG
>Ga0310345_10004455_pt1 | contig 12699 bp, 9 predicted proteins | sample HC15DNA20500_MG_FD_204667 | JGI IMG/M metagenome (GOLD analysis project Ga0310345, IMG submission 204667) | Marine microbial communities from station ALOHA, North Pacific Subtropical Gyre - HC15-DNA-20-500_MG | ecosystem: Environmental > Aquatic > Marine > Oceanic | place: Pacific Ocean: North... | reverse complement strand
GGGCCAGGTGACCCGGAACCCTGTGATTACGCCATAGTCGCTATACGAGAAATAGTCCGACATGGATTGCCGGTATTTGGTATCTGTTTAGGTCATCAGCTACTTGCTTTGGCCTGCGGAGCACGGACCCTGAAGATGAAATTTGGTCACCACGGTGCTAACCATCCAGTCAGGGATTTAGATACTGGCCGGGTTCTTATTACTAGTCAAAATCACGGATTCACGGTCAACGAAGCAAGCCTTCCCCCCTATCTTAGGGCCACCCATAGATCGCTTTTCGACGACTCTTTACAGGGAATACACCACACCGAAAAGCCTGCCTTCGGATTCCAAGGGCACCCTGAAGCCAGTCCAGGCCCACACGACATTCAGGCGTTATTTGATCATTTCATTGAGCTTATGTCGGAGGCGAGGCTTTAGAGGCCTTTATGGGTAAACGCACTGATATCGAGACCATTTTACTGATCGGTGCGGGCCCGATTGTGATCGGCCAAGCCTGCGAATTTGATTATTCAGGGTCACAAGCATGTAAGGCTTTGCGAGACGAAGGCTACCGGGTGGTCCTTATTAACTCGAACCCGGCGACTATTATGACCGATCCGGGAATGGCACACGCTACATACATTGAGCCGATTCGTTGGCAGACCGTTGCCAAGATTATCGAGAGGGAACGTCCCGATGCTTTGTTACCCACAATGGGTGGACAAACGGCGCTGAACTGCGCACTCGACCTAGCGCGAGAAGGTGTTTTGGAGAAGTTTGGGGTTGAACTAATAGGTGCCTCGAAAGAAGCCATAGATAAAGCCGAAGATCGGGAGCGATTTCGGAAAGCTATGCAACGTATTGGGCTCGAAACAGCCCAGTCATGTATAGCCCGTAACCTTGATCAGGCGCACGCTGTGCAACGTAGGCTCGGATTCCCGGTAATCGTCAGACCGTCGTTCACCCTTGGAGGAACTGGTAGCGGTATAGCATTTAGCCAAGATGACTTTGACGATATTTGCCGACGTGGTCTCGACGCATCGCCGACGACCGAGATTTTGCTCGAGGAATCCGTGCTCGGATGGAAGGAATTTGAGATGGAGGTGGTTCGAGATGGATCGGACAATTGCATCATCGTGTGTTCCATCGAAAACCTCGATCCTATGGGGATCCATACGGGGGATTCAATTACGGTTGCGCCCGCACAAACGCTGACCGATAAAGAATATCAGGTAATGCGAGACGCGTCGATTGCAGTGCTTCGCGAGATCGGTGTGGATACCGGTGGTTCGAATGTGCAATTTGCTGTTAACCCAGAGGACGGTCGCTTACTCATTATCGAGATGAATCCCCGCGTCTCACGATCATCCGCTCTAGCGTCAAAGGCTACTGGATTTCCAATTGCGAAAGTTGCTGCCAAGCTGGCAGTTGGGTACACGCTAGATGAATTGCAAAATGATATTACTGGGGGCGCGACCCCTGCTTCTTTTGAACCAACGATCGACTACGTGGTCACTAAGATACCGCGGTTTACGTTCGAAAAATTTCCGAAAGCGAATGATCGCTTAACTTCGCAGATGAAGTCAGTGGGTGAAGTTATGGCAATAGGCCGTACATTTCAAGAATCTTTTCAAAAAGCGCTGCGCGGGTTAGAAACAGGTGTAGTAGGTCTTGATGAAATCAGTGTGGGAAAGTCTGAGCTTCGGGACGATGAACTTCGACGAGAGTTGGTTAGCGCAGGGCCACAGCGGATTTGGCACGTCGGAGAGGCGTTTCGGCGTGGTTATACCTTAGAGCAAGTTGCGGAGACGACACGTATCGATCCTTGGTTCCTAGCGCAAATCGAGGAACTGGTTCACGTGGAATTGGAACTAAGTGCTCGGGACGACAATGCGTTGACGCTGGACAGTCTGCGATCACTAAAGCGTAAAGGCTTTTCCGATGCGCGCCTTGCTAAGTTGATGGGTTGCAGTGAAAGTGCGATACGCTTTTCTCGGCACTCATTAGGGATCCGCCCAGTTTTCAAACGAGTCGATTCTTGCGCCGCAGAGTTTAAGGCCACGACGGCCTATATGTATTCGACTTTCGAAGATGAGTGTGAAGCGGAGCCGACGGAGCGTGACAAGATTATCGTGCTGGGCGGTGGCCCTAATCGGATCGGTCAAGGTATCGAATTCGACTACTGCTGTGTACAAGCTTCCCTTGCAGCCCACGATGCGGGTTTCGAATCGATTATGGTTAATTGCAATCCGGAAACGGTCTCGACCGACTACGACACTTCGGATCGGTTGTATTTCGAACCTTTAACGCTTGAGGACGTGCTGGAAATTGTGCACGTTGAAAAACCACGAGGCGTTATCGTTCAGTTCGGGGGGCAAACGCCTCTCAAGTTGGCACGGGATTTAGAACGCGCCGGCGTGCCGATTATCGGAACCTCACCAGATTCCATTGATCTGGCAGAAGATCGAGAGCGTTTTCAGAAATTTCTCAATCATATCGGTTTAAGGCAGCCACCCAATCGCACCGTTCGGCGACCTGAAGAGGCGATAGAGCGGGCCGCTGAGATTGGCTATCCGTTGGTGGTCCGGCCTTCCTATGTACTCGGCGGCCGCGCTATGGAAATCGTCTATAACGACCGCGATCTCGAGAGTTACATGGATGCCGCAGTCGCTGTTTCTAATGAATCTCCTGTCCTACTGGACCGATTTTTAGAAAGTGCGATCGAAATCGATGTGGATGCTATTTGTGACGGCGAGGCCGTATTTATCGGCGGCATAATGGAACACATAGAACAGGCTGGAGTGCATTCCGGCGATTCAGCCTGCGCTTTGCCGCCACACACCCTAACATTGGAGATTCAGGAGGAACTCGGGCGCCAAGTAGAGTTGATGGCGAAGGGTCTCAGTGTTGTCGGACTCATGAATACCCAATTCGCCATTCAAGGAGACGAAATCTATGTGCTAGAAGTCAACCCGCGTGCTTCGCGCACTGCGCCATTTGTCTCTAAGTCTATTGGCATTTCTCTTCCATATGTTGCGGCTCGTTGCATGATGGGGGAATCGCTGGATGTTCAAGGCATTCGCGCATGTCTTCCCCCCCCCTATTATTCGGTTAAAGAGGCGGTGTTTCCGTTCGTTAAGTTTCCGGGTGTTGACCTATTACTCGGCCCGGAGATGAAGTCGACAGGCGAGGTTATGGGGATTGGGGCTACCTTCGGCGAGGCTTTTGGTAAGGCGCAGGAAGCTGCGAATATGGCCATACCTTCGGGTGGTACCGCATTCGTAAGCGTAAAGGACCAAGACAAAGCAAAAGTGGTGGAATTGGCACGGACGTTAAAGGATGAAGGATTCCATATTGTCTCAACCAGAGGCACGGCGGCTCGCTTGCTTGGGGCTGGCATCGAATGTCAGGTAGTAAACAAAGTACTTGAAGGCCACCCGCACATCGTGGATATGATTGAAAACGATTCGGTTGATCTGATCATCAATACCACCGAAGGGAAACAGGCGATATCAGATTCTTATACCCTGCGGGCGTCGGCATTGGTGCACCGTGTCTCCTATACAACGACGTTAGCTGGTGCGACGGCGGCCGTGATGGCAGTGACCGATGCAAGCGCCGGCGCAATCCGCCGCCTACAAGATCTCCACAAAGAGTGTGCTTCATGACTAGGTCTCCCATGACGACTGGCGGACAAAAACGCCTGCGTGACGAATTGCAAAAACGCAAAAGCGATGATCGACCACGCATCGTTGCCGCAATTGCGGAAGCGCGGGCTCATGGGGATCTTAAAGAAAACGCGGAATATCATGCTGCTCGAGAACAACAAGGATTTAATGAGGCTCGCATTAACGACATAGAGAGCAAATTATCGAATGCCGAAATCATAGACGTGACTAAAATTGAAGCTAATGAGCGTGTTGTTTTCGGTGCGACAGTGGACCTGTTAAATACTGGCACTGGGGATGAGACGGGATACCAGATTGTTGGTGAGGACGAGGCAAACATCAAAGAAGGCATGGTCTCGGTCAATTCTCCTTTGGCTCGTGCCTTGATTGGCAAGTCGCAGGGGGACTACGCAGTTGTTCAGGCGCCTAGCGGGGAAATCGAATATGAAATCCTTGAAATCCGCTATGAGTAAACGTGCCTCGCAAAGAATCCCATAGCCGTTGGTCGCAACGCCAGAATTCGGACCAATACGTAAAAAAGCGTATCGCCGAGGGGTACCCGTCCCGTTCTGCCTTCAAACTTCGTGAAATCAATCGCCGTGACAGGGTAATAAGACCCGGCATGCGCCTTATCGACCTGGGCGCAAGCCCTGGGGGTTGGACCCAAGTAGCGTCGGAACTCATAGGGGAAGAAGGCATCCTTGTAGCCGTCGACATCTTGACGATGAATCCCATAAAGGGCGCAATTTTTATTGAGGGTGATTGTAGAGATGCACAAATCAAAGGTGCGGTGCGCTCTGCTTTAGACGACCGTCCCGTTAGCCTTGTAATGTCGGATATGGCCCCCAATATTACAGGAGTAACGCCCATAGACGAGGCGGCAGCCTGTGAACTTGCGCACCTCGCACTCGATTATGCTCAGGACTTTCTAGAGCAAGGCGGATCGTTAGTGATGAAGCTATTTCAATTTAAAGAAACGGAATCGGTTGTTGATAGAATTACGGGTCTTTTCTCCGAGGTCGAAAGGCGGAAACCGCCGGCTTCTCGCGCGCAATCTCGGGAGTTTTATGTCGTGGCGAAACGATTTGGTATATAGTTTTCCATATGGCTAGGAACCTCATACTCTGGATTGTAATCGCGCTAGTGTTAATGCTGGTCTTTCAGAATTTCACTCCGCGTCAGGGTTCCGCTCGTCTGATCGACTATTCAGATTTCGTCGCGGAAGTAAAAAGTGGGCGTGTCGCCAAGGCAACGCTCGACGGGCCCACTATAGAGATGGAGATGCACGACGGTTCTCGACTGCTCACACACAGCCCGGAATCGGACAATGGTGCTCTGATCGGTATGCTTTTGGACAATATGGTGCGTATTGAGGCCCAGCCCCCCGATAGGCAAGGGCTATTGATGCAGATATTTATCTCGTGGTTCCCGTTCTTGCTCTTAATCGCGGTATGGATCTATCTCATGCGTCAAATGCAAGGCGGCGCTGGCGGGCGTGGTGCCTTATCTTTCGGTAAAAGCCGTGCGAGACTGCTCGGTGAAGATCAAGTCCGGGTGACATTTAACGATGTCGCTGGAGTAGACGAGGCAAAAGAAGAGGTTAAAGAACTAGTCGATTTTCTTAAGGACCCCGGAAAATTCCAGAAACTTGGTGGAAAAATTCCTAGGGGGGTCTTAATGGTCGGCACGCCTGGGACGGGCAAGACTTTACTCGCCAAAGCCATCGCCGGTGAGGCGAAAGTACCGTTTTTCACGATTTCTGGTTCCGACTTCGTCGAAATGTTCGTTGGTGTTGGTGCATCCCGAGTGCGAGACATGTTCGAGCAGGCAAAAAAGCAGGCACCTTGCATTATTTTTATCGACGAAATTGACGCCGTGGGACGACATCGTGGTGCTGGACTTGGTGGAGGACATGACGAACGCGAACAAACGCTTAACCAACTGTTGGTCGAGATGGATGGTTTTGACGGTAACGAAGGGGTGATTGTGATAGCTGCTACAAATCGCCCCGACGTTCTCGATCCGGCGCTATTACGTCCCGGGCGGTTCGACCGCCAAGTCGTTGTGCCCCTCCCAGACATTCGCGGCCGTGAGCAGATTCTCAAGGTACACATGCGGAAGGTCCCTTTAGACGATGACGTTAAACCGAGCATCCTAGCCCGCGGTACCCCCGGGTTCTCAGGCGCGGATTTGGCCAATTTGATTAATGAAGCGGCTCTCTTTGCTGCCCGCGCCGACAAACGCTTGGTAGATATGGACGAATTCGAGAAAGCGAAGGATAAAATAATGATGGGCGCGGAACGGCGCTCCATGGTTATGAGTGATCACGAAAAGAAACTCACCGCCTATCACGAGGCGGGCCATGCGATCGTCGGACGTCTGGTTCCTGCTCATGACCCGGTCTACAAAGTAACCATCATCCCTCGTGGCCGGGCACTTGGTGTGACGATGTTTCTCCCGGAGGAAGATCGCCTAAGCTATAGTAGAGAACGCTTGGAGAGCCAAATATCGAGCTTGTTTGGAGGTCGTATTGCCGAGGAACTTGTCTTCGGTTCCGAGGCGGTGACGACTGGCGCGTCGAATGACATTGAGCGAGTTACGGAGATAGCACGGAACATGGTGACGAAGTGGGGGTTGTCAGAAAAACTCGGACCGATGACCTATAGTGATGAGGAGGGTGAAGTCTTTCTCGGACATTCTGTAACGCAACACAAGCTAGTGTCTGATGAGACAGCATATTTAATTGACGAAGAAGTCCGTGACATAGTTGATCGGAATTACCAAAGAGCGAAGGGTATCGTGGAATCAAACCTCGATATACTTCACGCTATGGCGAACGCGCTGATTAGGTACGAGACGCTCGATACAGAACAAATCGACGACATCATGGCGGGGAAACCACCTCGGCTTCCTCAGGATTGGGTGGACGAAGATGGGGACGGTGCGGATAGCGCAAGTTCTGATGATTCGTCGGCCAGTGAACAGGATTCGAGCGACGGTACTATCGGGGGACCCGCCAGCCTTCATTAGGACTGGCTTTAGGGTCGTAGCATCCTCAGGATTCGCCCACGATAACTTATTTCATAAAAATCTTGATTTTTCCATGACTGACCGGCAACGAAAATATTTCGGAACGGACGGCATCCGTGGCACCGTGGGCGAGGCTCCTATTACCCCCGATTTCATTATGAAGTTGGGATGGGCTGCAGGTAGGGTTTTGAATGCGCGTGTCCCAGGGCATCAGAAAGTTTTGATTGGGAAAGATACTAGGGTGTCGGGTTATATGTTTGAATCAGCGCTAGAGGCAGGGCTATCTGCTGCTGGTATTGATATTCATTTATTGGGTCCGATGCCGACTCCTGGAATCGCTTATCTAACTCGAACCTTGCATGCTAAAGCAGGCATTGTGATCAGTGCCTCGCACAATCCCTATTACGATAATGGCATCAAAATTTTTTCACACGACGGGAAAAAGATACCCGATGATCTGGAGTTAGAAATAGAGGCGGAATTACAACAACCTCTACGAACCGTCGAGTCACGCCACCTTGGCAAGGCCAAACGAGTTGAAGATGCTGCGGGGCGTTATGTCGAGTTCTGTAAAAGTACTGCGGGTCCCGGGTTCGATCTCGCTGGGACGAAGCTTGTCGTAGATTGTGCTAATGGCGCTACTTATCATGTGGCGCCGGAAGTTTTTGCGGAACTCGGTGCGAGCGTCGTTACGCTGAGTAACTCACCAGATGGTTTTAACATTAATGAAAAATGTGGCGTAACGAATCTAGACTCACTTCAAGCGGCAGTGAGTGAACATCAGGCAGACGCCGGTATCGCGTTAGATGGCGATGGTGATCGGCTTATCATGGTCGATGGCGAAGGCGAAGTTGTCGATGGAGATGAACTAACTTTTATCGTCGCAAGGCGGCGCCATGAGCTTGGACACTTGCGTGGCTGCGTCGTAGGGACCCAGATGAGTAATTTGGGCCTTGAAGACGCGGTCAAGACTCTTGGCCTTGGGTTCGAACGCGCCAAAGTCGGTGATCGTTACGTTATGGAGGCGCTACAGCGGGGGGGATGGTCGCTCGGTGGGGAGCCCTCGGGCCATATTATCTGCCTCGATTTGACGACTACCGGTGATGGCATCATTTCGGCGTTGCAAGTTCTCGAGGCCATGGGAGCGCGCCGTGGGAGCTTAAACGAAATCAGGAATGGCATGGAGAAGTATCCACAGAGCTTGATCAACGTGCACGGGGGCCGGAAAGTCGATGTGCTTGCTTCGTCTATCGTGAAACTTGCAATTGCTCATGCCGAAAAACATCTGGAAGGCGAGGGACGAGTTTTGGTGCGGCCGTCAGGTACCGAACCAGTGGTCAGGATTATGGTCGAAGGTCGCGAAGACTCGAAGGTCGAAAGCGTTGCCCGCGAACTCGCAAGCGCGGTTGAAAAAGTGGTTGGCGACGGGACGCCAGCCGTAGTCGCGTGACTGAGCGCGACACTTCTTGCGGCGGGATCATACGTCCCTTAGTAGCTCATTGATGCTGACTTTTGCTCGCGTTTTCGCGTCTACTTTTTTTACAATTACCGCGCAATAAAGGCTGTGGCTACCATCTCCTGCTGGTAGGTTGCCTGACACTACAACGGAACCCGCTGGAACGATTCCGTGCGATACTCGCCCGGTATTTCGGTCGTAAATTTTGGTGCTTTGACCAATGTAAACGCCCATCGAAATGACGGATCCTTCACCCACGATTACCCCTTCGACTATCTCTGAGCGAGCACCGATAAAACAATTATCTTCTATGATTGTCGGAGCTGCTTGGATTGGTTCGAGTACTCCGCCGATGCCGACGCCGCCAGATAGGTGTACATTTTTCCCGATCTGCGCGCAGGAGCCGACCGTTGCCCAAGTATCGACCATGGTTCCGGAATCGACATAAGCGCCGATATTTACGTAACTCGGCATCAAAACGACGTTGTGAGCAATGTAACAACCACACCGCACGGTGGCTGGTGGTACGATTCGCGCTCCAATCTGCTGAAAGCTCTTTTCCTCCATCCCGGAAAACTTCACATCCACCTTGTCGAAAAAATTACTATGTCCGCCTGGGATGACTCGGTTTTTGGAAAGCTTGAAAGATAGCAACACGGCTTTTTTTGCCCATTCATTTACTCGCCAAGTACCGTCCACCGGTTCAGCGACCCGCAATGTCCCCGCGTCAAGTTTTGCCAGACACTCGTGTACGGCTTGGCGAAGCTCCGTACTGGCTGAATTTGGGTCAATTTGGTCGCGATTGTCGAAAGCATCGTTAATCGTCGTCGCCAAGTTTGTCATCAATTTGTCTCCTGCTCTGTCAGGTTTTTCTAACGTAACGTGTCGCTAATCCTTTGCGCTGCTTCAACGCAAACTTCGACATCGGGAACGAGTGCGAGTCTGATTCGCCGTTGCCCGGGATTCCCTTCGGCAGTCGGATGGGCGAGGAAATCCCCCGGAAGGACTAAGACCCCTGCTTCGCCCAGCAGACGCTCGCAGGCCGTAACGCCGTCAATTTCGAGTTCGGGCCAAAGGTAGAAACCCGCTGGAGGTCTCTCTACATCCGAGCAAGAGGACAAAATAGGCAGGGTCTGGTCAAATTTTTCGCGGTAGCGGGCACGATTTTCTTTAACGTGGTTTTCGTCCGACCACGCCGCAATACTGGCATGCTGTACGTGTAAGGGCATCGCCCCCCCTTGATAGGTCCGATACTGATAAAACGACTCGATCAGGTGCCGGTCACCGGCTACAAAACCAGAACGCAGGCCGGGTACGCTGGAGCGTTTTGAGAGGCTGTGCATAGCTAGGCAGTGTCGAAAATCGTTACGCCCCGAGCGGGCGCAATACTCGAGTAGACCCAATGGCGGTGCAGTTTCGTCTAGATAAAGTTCGCTGTAGCATTCGTCTGCGACCACGGTGAATTTGTACCGATCGGCTAGGGAAGTAAGGGTATGGTAGTCATCCGAAGTCAGCACGGCACCGGATGGGTTCGCTGGTGAGCATACAAAGACAAGAGCTGCCCGCGACCATATTTCGTCCGGCACGGCGTCCCACTGGGGCTGGAAGCCACGTGCCGCGGGACACGGTAAATAGTATGGTTTGGCGCCGGAAAGAAGCGCCGCACCTTCATAAATTTGATAGAAGGGGTTTGGAATCAATATCAAATCCTTCCTACTATTGGCATCGACGCTACATTGCACAATTGCGAATAATGCTTCACGAGTGCCGTTGACGGGCAATACGTGGTGTTCGGCTGTCAAGTTAACGTTTTCGAGATGGAATCTCCGTGACGCCCACGCGACGATTACCTCTCGCAGCGCAAGTAAACCTCGAGTTTTTGGGTAATCGGCAATACCTCTTAGAGCGTCACCTAAGGCATCTAAAATGACAGCGGGGGTGGCGTGCTGAGGTTCTCCGATGGACAAGTCGACTAGTTTGCCAGTCGTTGGCGGTCTAATCCGCGCACGAATGGCCGTGAGTCGTTCGAACGGATAGGGCTTGAGCTTATTTAGACCGCGGTTCATTAGTAAGTAAAGGTAGGTCGGAGGAGCGCGCAAGTATATCCGAAAGGGAGGTGTTGGAAGCGCTAATGGCGCGGATATTGTTATTTTAGAGCAATTTGCCCTCGTCAGGATGTGAGGTTCAACGGATTCGATCTTTACTGTATCCTTGCGGCCCTTTTGTACAGGGGTGGACCGGTGACCCACAAAATCCTTTTGCTCGCGGGCGACGGAATCGGACCGGAGATCATTGGCGCAACCGAAGCCCTGCTGCGGGTCCTAATGAACCGATTTGATCTATCCTGCGAGATCGAGCACGCCCTCATGGGTGGCTGCGCAATCGATGTCCATAATAATTCCCTTCCGGAGGGAACTTTGCATCTCGCGCGTGCCGCTGACGCTATATTGTTAGGTGCAGTCGGTGGTCCACAGTGGGATAAAGTTGAACGATCGATTCGACCGGAGCGAGGGTTATTAAGGTTACGTTCGGAGCTCGGTCTATTTTGTAACCTGCGCCCAGCGGTGTTGTTCGATGCGTTAGCGCAGGCATCCACACTTAAAGCTGAAATCGTGAACGGCCTCGATTTAATGATTATCCGAGAGCTAACCGGCGGTATTTATTTCGGTGAGCCGAGGGGCATCGTAGAAGATGAGGACGGTGCCCGTCGAGGATATAACACCCTCGTGTACAGCGAAGAAGAGGTCGTTCGTATTGCTCGAATGGGTTTCGAAACCGCCCGTAAGCGCCGTTCGCGATTGTGCTCCATCGATAAGGCAAACGTGCTGGAAGTGAGCGAGATGTGGCGGGACGTTGTGCAAGGCCTGGCTGGTGCATATCCCGATGTCGATCTATCCCATATGTTCGTGGACAATGCGGCTATGCAACTAGTGCGCGCGCCCAAGCAATTCGACGTCATTGTTACAGGCAACATGTTCGGAGATATCTTGTCTGATCTTGCCGCTATGCTGACTGGATCCATCGGCATGTTGCCTTCGGCCGCGCTGAACGCAGATCGCAAGGGATTGTTCGAGCCCGTGCACGGCTCGGCGCCGGACATAGCGGGTAAGGGAATGGCGAACCCGTTGGCGACCATTTTGTCTGCTGCGATGATGCTGCGGTACTCATTGGGTGAGACTCAGCTCGCCAATAGGGTAGAAGTTGCAGTTGAAGATGCGCTTGCTTCGGGCGCACGGACTGCAGACATAGCGCTGCCCGGCGAGACAGTCGTCAGCACTGCGGATATGGCCAAAGCCGTGATCGACGGTTTGAGCCATGACTGAGGGGGGGTCGGTCCTGTGATTGAGAGTGTGAATGTTGCTGTTGTCGGCGCAACAGGTGCGGTCGGCGAGACGATGCTGTCAATCTTGTCAGAGCGTGGGTTTCCAGTAGGTACGGTGTCGGCGGTGGCCAGCGCGCGCTCAGTCGGTTCCCGTGTTGAGTTTGGTGACCAGACCCTTGTAGTGCAAGACCTTGAGACTTTCGTCTTCGACGCAGTTGATATCGGCCTCTTTTCGCCGGGGGCCTCGGTGTCGAAAATCCACGCGCCACGGGCGGCCGAGAGCGGTTGCGTAGTCATCGACAATACCTCTCAGTTTCGATACGACGACGACATTCCGTTAGTGATTCCAGAAGTAAATCCGGATGCTTTGGCGGGCTATAGCACGCGGAATATCGTTGCCAATCCGAACTGTTCTACCATCCAAATGTTAGTGGCACTTAAACCAATTTATGACGCGGTCGGTATCGAGCGGATTAACGTTAGTACCTATCAGGCGGTTTCGGGGACCGGTAAAGCTGCGATCGAAGAATTAGCAGTGCAGACAGCGACTATCTTGAATGCGGGCGAAATTAAGGCAGAGGTATACCCGAAACAAATTGCGTTCAATTGCTTACCCCATATCGATGCCTTCCAAGAGAACGGCTACAGCAAGGAGGAAATGAAGCTGGTCTGGGAAACGCGGAAAATCATGGAAGATGAAGAAATTCAAGTTAATCCCACCGCGGTCCGCGTACCAGTGTTCTATGGTCATTCCGAATCTATACATATTGAAACCCGGACAAAAATTAGCTCCGCGGAGGTGCATGCCTTACTGAAACAAACCCCGGGCGTTTGTGTGCTCGATCTTACGGAAGATGGTGGCTATCCCACTCCCGTTACGGAAGGTGCTAACACTGATGCGGTCTTTGTGGGCCGTATTCGCGAGGATATTTCCCATCCCCGTGGGATCAATCTCTGGGTCGTCGCGGACAACGTGAGAAAGGGTGCCGCGCTTAACAGTGTTCAGATCGCGGAAATGTTGGTGACGGCTTATTTGTAGAGCATGGTTGGTTAACGATTAACGAACGACGTTGCTAGCCTTAATCACTATCCTGATACTAAGCTAAGCCATTCTGGGAGTTTGAATTGACCCTAAAGTAACCGTGTTTTTATCGTACGTAAGGCAATGTGATGACGGTAGTGCCCACCAAGCTCAGGTAGGCTCCGTGATTTTCTGTTGGTTGATCAGCCCGCTCGTCTTA
>Ga0310345_10004454_pt1 | contig 12699 bp, 12 predicted proteins | sample HC15DNA20500_MG_FD_204667 | JGI IMG/M metagenome (GOLD analysis project Ga0310345, IMG submission 204667) | Marine microbial communities from station ALOHA, North Pacific Subtropical Gyre - HC15-DNA-20-500_MG | ecosystem: Environmental > Aquatic > Marine > Oceanic | place: Pacific Ocean: North... | reverse complement strand
AGTAATTGTGAGACACCTACATATCGCTCGAGGAGGTTAATATATCTAAGTTCCAGATTGAAAGGGCGCAAGAACGTAATCTATCGACCGACTTTCTGGAAACCAAGATACTATCTTTTGAAGAACTTGATCCAATAGAGCATCGGGACAAGAGGCACCGGCTGTCAAGATAATATCAATTGGACTACCATTCTGAGTCGGCAACCAACTTTCAGTTTCTGTCAAGCTCCTAGTTCCAACATCCAGGTGTCGGATACGATTAGGTGACAGAATTTCGGTTTCATCAGAAACGAAGTAGGTGGGAAGTGAAGCCTGGCATAAAGCTACCAAATGGCTGGTATTAGATGAGTTATAGCCCCCAACAATAATAGCTAAATTTGCGCCGTTTTCAATTAGGGACAAAGCCGCATCCTGATTTTCTTTGGTCGCATAACAGAGAGTATCGCGGGTGTCCGCAAAGTGCGCGTTCACGTTCTGTGCACCGTATCGGTCGATAATAACTTGCCGCAGTAAACTCGCAATGGCCTGGGTTTCGGAAGCTAACATCGTAGTTTGATTGACCACACCGATCCTTTCCAAATGAACCTTTGGATCAAAGTCGGTTGAACATCGGTCACCGAAATGCTGATAGAAAAAATCGGTGGTTTCCTCTCCTCGAATCACCTTGGCCAACTTTTCCGTCTCATCCAGATCTCGTACGACCACTACGGGCGCACTCCTTTTTGAATGGGAAAAGGTAGCTCTGGTCTCTTCGTGGTTTCGCTTACCGTGAATAATGACCGAATATTCTCTCTGCCCAATCTCTTGACTTTTCTTCCAAACCTTTTCCACGAATGGACAAGTCGTATTATATTTATAAGGGTGGATACCACGCTGGCTCAAAGCTTCTTCGATCTCGACTGTTGTACCGAAAGCTGGAACGATTACTACATCCTCTGGATGCAGATCTTCGAACGGTATCAGTTGTTCGCCGGATGTTTCACAGATAAATTGCACACCCCGCTTTCGTAGATCTTCATTAACGTGCGAATTGTGAATGATCTCTGACAGGAGAAAGATACGTTGATTCGGATGTTTGGTTAAGGCACGATAGGCAATCTCAATTGCATTTTCAACGCCATAGCAGAAACCAAAGTGGCGTCCAATTTTAAATCGGACAGGCCCGAAATCGAGAATCGAGGGTGATAGATCTCTTTTTTTAGGATCCTCAATTCGACGAAAACTTTTGACGGTTGAAATAATCTCACTACGGTAGAACTGAGGAACATCAAATTGGCGTGCCATGGTAGATCAATCTGCGAATATTTTAGTGATTTCGTCTGTCTGAAAGGTGGGAAGCGGTTGTCTATCCGTTCCTCTTTTGAGCCACAATCCCTCTTGAAGCGGCAATAATTTCCCAATTAAGCTGGCTGGAATCTGGTTTGCGGTCAGTGCCTCCAAAATCGGTTGACTTCGGCTCGGCTCAGTCGCAATCAACAATGCACCAGACGAAATAACACCCAACGGATCGAGGTCGAAGAAGCCGCAAAGTGCACCCGTTTCATCCGGGACGATTAGTCGATCTATCCAGACCTCAGCTCCAACCTCAGCTGCAGTCGCTAATTCTCGAACAGCAGTCGCAATCCCGCCCTCAGTTGGATCGTGCATCGCGTGAACCCCGCCGGTGTCAACCGCAATCTGGGCCTCTTTTAGTACCGACAAACGGAACAGATAATCTTTAGCTGAGTTAATAAAAGACGCAGAAAAGTGAGTTTTTAGCTCGAGTTCTCGTTCACGAGCGATAATAGAGGTGGCTTCAATTCCAATGCCTTTCGTCAAAATCAGATCATCACCCACGCGAGCATCTGCAGATCTGACCAAGCGATCTTTCGGAACTTCACCTAGCATTTGCCCGATCGCTATCGGCCGATCTAGTCCATAGGTAATTTCGGTGTGGCCACCACATAAGGTAATCTGGAAAGATTGACAAGCGGTTTGAATCTGGTCGGTAATGTGAGTTACTAAGGTGGGCGTCGTCGTGTTTTCCGGCAGAAGTAGTGTTACCAATAACCATTTTGGAACTCCACCCATCGTCGCAATATCGTTACCATTGACACAGACCAAATACCAACCAATTTCGTCGGTAGCAAAGGTGATTGGATCTGTTTTCGCAATCAGATACGATTCCCCAAAATCGATCACCGCCGCGTCTTCGCCAATTTGCGGTGGGACGACAACCCGGTTTAAGGTGGAGGTGTCTAGAGAGGGTAAGATCCGGCTCAATAGCGTAGGTGGCAATTTGCCGACAGGCAGTGGAGACATCACTTCTGCTAGGCAGAAAGAACCTTCCTTCCTTTTTGACGCCTGCGTGACAAAATTGCTCGACCGTGTCGGGTGGACATTCGTTTTCTAAACCCGATCTTATTTTTTCTTTTTCTACGGCTTGGCTGATAGGTTCTTTTCATAAATCTCCCCTTAGTCTATATTCCTATTCTCGTGCGATTAAAGCACGATATAGTATCCAATTCGACTTTTATTTGTCAAGCCTCACCGGTGTAGTCTGTATAGTGTTGGCACAAGGATTGCTAACTGGAAAGTTTATGAGTGAAGAGTAAAAACGAACATGTCCCTTAGCCAATCAAAAAGTAAGGTTATAGATCTAATGAAACTGTTATTTCTCACTTCCCTTTTTCTTCTCAGCAACTTCTGGACGGTTGGAGCCACAACGGACACTACAATAATTTCCCTACAGCCTATCGTCACAATTGAGCAGAAAGACATTTTGATCGGCGACATTGCTCAGGTAGAAAGTGTAAAACCACAACTTCAACAGCGGATTAAATCGATCAAAGTCGGATCTGTCAATCGGGTTAGGTCTTCTAAATCGATTGGTCCGGCACAGGTGAACTACTGGTTAAAACGCAACCAAATAGATCTATTTCAGATCGAAGTCCGCGGCCGGTCCAAAGTCTCCTACCAGCGACCGGCATCTGGATCAGCAGATCTTTTAGCTCAGGCCAAGGCCTTTTATCAGCAAGCGTTACAGATCGAATCGGTTGAAATTCGCCCGCGCATGAAAATGCCAGTTATCCCATCGATCAACTCAGAAACGAGAATTCAGTTCAAACCGAAGGGCGACCTGCGACGAGGCTTGTTGGGGGTTGAGGTCTACACTAACGATACCACCTCTTACCGAACTACGCTCTCTTTTGAGATCCGGATAGAACAACCCGTTGTCGTCGCTAAAATTGACATTCCACGGCATACTAAAATCGAGCCGTCCTTTCTGAGGTTGGAAGAGAAAGTTTTAGATCAACTGCATTCGCCCTTTTGGCAGGGAACACCAATTGCTAGGATCGAAAAAGTTGCCGGGAAATTGTCGTCTCGACAAATCCGCCAAGGCCAACCGATCACGGATCAGGATTTACAGAAGATTTATTGTGTTGCTAAAGATAGTCCGGTCACTATTGTCGCTCAGCATGGACAGTTGAAAATTCAAGCTCAAGGCGTAGCCCGCGAAAATGGTGAACTTGGGCAGTTGATTCGAATTAAAAATATTTCATCAAAAAAAGAGATCATCGGTCAGGTGATCGGTCAGAAAAAAGTTCAGATTCACTTCTAGGAGAGAAAAAATGCAACTTCGTCACAGGTTTTTAGGAAAACTTTTCACCTTCTTATGCTTGGTTTTGATCTGGAACACTGTTGTTGAAGCCAAAAAAGGGCTAACCATCTATCAAGCCTCTATTTTTGCTGATAAGAAAGCGCGCAGTATTGGAGATCTCTTGACTGTTTTGGTGGTAGAACGTGCCAGCGCATCTCGTGAGGCCAAAACCAAAACCAGTCGGTCTTCAGACCGGAATGGGAAATTAAACGCCTTCGTTGGATTGCCAACGCGTGGACTTGGAGCTACAGGCAATGTTTTGCCAGAAGGCATTGGCCTCTCATCGGAAACGAGCTTTGATGGGCTTGGCTCTACGCAACAGAGCGATACTCTCGATGCAACAGTTAGCGCAATCGTAACACAGGTCATGCCCAACGGCAGTTTGACTATCGAAGGACAACGCCAAATTACGGTCAACGGTGAAAAGCAAACCCTACACGTGAAAGGGATCGTCCGGGACCAGGACATTAGCGCACGAAATACGGTTGTCTCAACCAGCCTCGCTAATGCCGAAATTACCTACGAAGGCGAAGGTATGATTTCACGGCAACAAAAGCCCGGATTGATTAGTCGGCTTCTAGATTGGATCTGGATTTTTTAGGAGTTGAAAATGAAAAAATTACCCGCTATTTTGCTGATCTGGCTCTTATTAGCCACGCCTGTAACGGCTTTACAAACACGGATTAAAGATGTTGTCACTGTCGACGGGATTCACGAAGCCAAACTGTTCGGCATGGGATTGGTAACGGGTCTAAACAATACAGGCGATAAACAGAGCGAAGTCACCCTACGCTTCATCGAAAACATGATTGAAAGCATGGGGATCTCAATCCAGTTAGACCGGCTGGACACCAAAAATGTAGCCGTAGTGACGGTAACAGCAGTTTTGCCACCGTTCGCCAAAGTTGGATCAGAAGTGGATGTCCAAATCGACTCTCTGCAAACGGCGACCAGTTTACAGGGAGGCACGCTGTTGCCAACGCCACTCTTTCATCCACTTGATCCTTCTAAAGAAATCTATGTGATGGCCAGCGGTGTTATTTCGCTGGGTGGATACAGTGCTTCTGCTGGTGGTGATAGTATTCAAAAAAATCATCCTACTGCCGGAACTGTTCCGAATGGTGGTATTGTTCACAAATCAATGCGGATCGATGTTTTTGAAGGTGAGGAGCTAGTTCTAGTTCCCTATCATGCTGATTACACTACTGCGGTCGGAATTGCAGATGCCATCAACAACGAATTAGGCTACACCCCATCGCCGGCGACAACCGTCGATAGCGGATCGGTTCGGGTCATTATTCCGACTGTATTACAGGATGCTGACGCTAATATCTATACCGATAATGTAATCCGTTTCTTAGCCAAAATTGGCGACTTAAAAATTGAGATTGATCGTCCTGCTCGCGTCGTTGTTGATGAAAGAACCGGAACTGTCGTAATCGGGTCTAATGTGGCGATTTCCGAGGTTGCCGTTACGCATGGTAGCCTGTTTGTCACTATCAGTACGGAGATGACCGTTAGCCAACCTCTACCCGCCAGCGAAGGACAAACAGTTCTAGTACCTGAAACAGAGATTACGACGCAAGAATCAGAAGGTTGGTTAACCGAAATACCTGAAAGTGTTACTGTTGAGAACGTGGTTGCGTCTCTTAATGCACTTGGTGCAACACCTCGTGAGTTAATTGCGATTCTACAAAATATCGAGAAAGCTGGCGCGCTTCATGCTAAGTTAATTATACGTTAGTCAACGAAAGAAGAAGGCGAATCAATCAATGAAACTTTCAGGTCATATAGGGAGATTACAGCTGGGTCGAATGGAGAACTACATGCAAAAATTTTCTGCTAGATCTAGGCCGACGGAAAAAAATACCACCTTCAACCAAGAACTAGAGTCTGTGGCACAAGAGTTTGAGTCACTGTTTACACACCAAATGCTGCGCCAGATGCGGGCAGCAATTCCGAAAAGTGATTTTCTAGACGGTGGTAATGCCGAAAACATTTTTACAGATCTACTTGACCAGGAGATTGGTAAAGTTGTCTCTAAGCGAGGCATCGGTATTGCCGATATGGTTTATACACAACTGCAACGGGATTGAGTTTTAAGTTGAAGATCCCGTCCGAATAATGTACTATCTGATTGCTGCTGGTGAGGAGTGCCAATTTTTTCAGTTTTTTCTAAAGTTTCTCGGGATTCTTACCGTTAAGTAAATACAGATGAACAATACTTGCTGAAGCAAGCGGAAAAGGAGATTAAAATGGTACCTATTGATCCTATCAGAAACGCAAACCTGAATCAGGTTTATGGACAACGTGGAACGGGGAAAGCACAAACAGGGGCAGCTAATACCTCTAAAACTGACCCGCACCAAACAACCGGCGAACCAGCCACCACAGACACGCACATCGACGGTGTGACGATATCTAAACAGAGCAATGAACTCGATCAAATTCGGCAACAGGTGGTCGATTCACCTGAAGTCGATTCTGAGAAAGTCGCCCGCTTACGTGAATTAATCAGCAGCGGGGAATACACAGTTGATAGTGCTCAAGTAGCTGAAAAGATATTGGCCACTGGCGTTTTGCCTGCCAGCCGGTAATCAGAAGACCATACATTAGGCAGTTGTTGCATCAACAGAGGAATCTGTTAGAGGGGAGACATCCAGATGTCTTCCCATGTTCCTTTCTCGGCGCTATTTTAGCATTTAGATAAAAGAACGCCAATTGATAAAAATAGGATTTAAAATGCAAACAACAGTCGAAAGTACGACACTTGACCGATTGACTGAGATCCTAACTCGGGAAGTTTTCCAATGTCGTAAATTGCTCGAGTTAACGGTTTCAGGGTGTAATATCTTAGCGGGAAATGATCCAGATGAGATTACCGCGCTCCTTAAGAAATTGGAGACATGGACGCTAGAGCTAAAAGTGTTAGCATCCGCTCGAACCGCTTTGATGAGCAAATTGGCTCAAGCTTTCAGCATCCCACCGTCATCGTTGAATTTGCGAAAACTTTCAGACCTGGTGCCGGAACCATTCTCTTCAAGTTTTCGTGAATTCGGCAAACAACTGAAGGACCTAGCACAGCAGGTCCGATCTGCGCAACAGGATAATGCCTACATTACCCAGCGTGCGCTTGACTACGTTAATGCGACACTCCGAGTTTTAGTCAGCGCTCACAATACCTTTAGTTATTCAGAAGAACTCAACCAAAATCAGAGCAAGCACATCCACACTCTAGCCTGAGAATATCGCTATGACAAATTTGCTCGGTAGCATTGAAATGGCAAAACAGTCGCTTAATGCGCAGCGACATGGACTAACCGTAGCAGGACATAACATCGCTAACATCAATACGCCCAACTATGCCCGTGAACGCGTCGAAATCTCTATTGATGTTAGAGGTCATTCCCTGGCAGGCGTTGTGGTAACGCAAGTGACACAAATTCGGGATAAGATCTTAGAGAGCCGTCTCCGTCAAAGTATTCAAGAATCAACTAGTTGGCAAACTCAGTCAAACCAACTCCAGAAAGCAGAAGCCCTATTTACCGATCTACAAGGTGGAGGGGTTTCAAATGCGATGTCTGAGTTTTGGGACAGTTGGCAAGACTTGAGTACAGATCCGGAATCCAAAGATATTTCAAGATCTATCACTCTTGGTCGAGCACAATCATTGGTCAAGGAACTCACGACCCTCAACAGTGGATTACAAACCATGTATGAGGCGGCGAATATCCAAATCCGTGATTTTTCCTCAGAGGTTAACGAACTCGCTAATTCGATTGCTGATCTCAATCGCGATATTGCTGCTATTGAGTATTCTGGTCAATCCGCGAACTCCCAAAGAACTCTGCGCAGTTCACTACTAACAGAACTATCTGAATATACAAACTTTTCGATTTTTGAAGAAACTAACGGGATGATCCGAGTCTATCTTGGTGGTATCTCTCTGGTCGATGGGATAAGGGCTTCAAAATTAGCAGTGCGAGACGGAACACCGTCCTCCGACAATTTTTCCTCTGATCAACCGAATACCAAATCCATACTCTATGACGAAATTAATCAATTAACAGAATCTTTCGCCGGTGTCAATCAGGAAATTTTATCGTATCAAGGAACAGCTATAGCCTTAAGAGAACTCAAAAACCAGCGGAATGAACTTGAAACTCAAATCACTACGCTCTTCAATTTAGCCAACTTAACTGAATTCTCCTTCAATGATATAGGGGATGGAAGCGGTATGAGAAAAATTGAGGTGAAAGGCAACCCGTTGGTTGATGGCACTCGGATTTCGAAACTGTCTTTGGATTCCCAACAGGCGACAGCCAATGTTAATTCACCCCTAATGGGCAAAAACGAGGTGGTGGTTATCAACCCCAAAAGTGGGGAAAAAGTTTCAATCCAAGGTGGGAAAATTGGTGGGTTGGTTAGCTTTAGGGATAAACAGATAATCCAATTTATCGATCGAATCAATACTTTCGCCACCACACTAATGGCGGAAGTCAATGCTGTTCACGTTAAAGGATATGGCTTAGACAATACCACTGGTTTAGAGTTCTTTACTGGTAATGACATTAATGACATTGAGGTCAATTCAATTCTGGAAGCGAATCCCGAGAAAATAGGTGTCTCTAGTGTAAAAGATACCGCTGGAAATAACTTAATCGCCTTAGCCATTGTAGACAAGCGAAACGCTTTTCTAATGTCCGACGGAACGCAGACCCTCGAAGATTACTATGCCAGTACGATGACCTTTGTTGGAATTCAGTCGCAACAAGCCCAGAGAAACGAAGAAAATAATGGGTTGCTGGTTTCACAACTTGAGACTTTCCGAGAAAGTTATTCTGGCGTTTCGCTCGACGAGGAAATGGTCAACTTGATTCAGTTTCAAAGAGCCTATGAGGCGTCAGCACGCTATATCTCGACTGTAGATCAAGTCATGCAAACGCTTATCAATATGTAGCCAACTTGGCTTTCGAGGAGTCTGACTTATGCGAGTCACTCATAAGATGATTTCCAATCAAACGACCGCCGACTTGCAAAGGGGTCTGGAAGACATTCAAACGTCGATCGATAAAGTTTCCTCTGGACAAAAGCTAAGAGCACTTTCCGACGATCCTGCTGAATTGAAAATCGCCATGAGTTTGCGGAAAGAATATGCTATTAATATTCAACATGCGTCCAATAATAAAAAGGCGACCTTTCGCCTTAACCAAATCGATTCCATTGTTGACCAGGTCAACGATACATTGGTTCTTTTAAATCAGTTTGCCACCGATATTTCAAGCCAGATCGGGAGTGCAGATGCTGTCAAGGAATTAGATAAGATACGAACCCAATTTAAACAAGTTGGTAATACCAAAGTTCTAAATCAGTATATCCTTGGCGGTACAAAAACAAGCCAACCCCCTTTCGTTGAAGAAGACGGGACGGTTAGTTATCAGGGCAACACTTCCACTATTAATCTGGAAATTGGTGATGACCTAGGTATACAGGTCAATATGGTTGGCTCTGAGGTTTTTGGCACCGATCAGAAAGGTGTTTTTCAGGTCTTGGACACGCTACAGAAACTAATTGAGCAACAGGATCTTGGGGTAACAGACGAAACTAGCAAGCACGCCATTTCCTCTGGAATCCTAAAAAAGTCAGACGGAGCCATAGCCGATGCTAACACCAACCTGGAAGATTTGATGGATATGAACTTGGCTGATACTATTCGGCTCTCAGGTACGGACACCTCAGGACAGACGGTTAATAAGACTATTTCATTTAATTCCTCACCTACGACCATCAATGATGGTTCTACAGCATACAGCGGTACAGTACAGGGGTTTTTGGACCTGCTGGAAGGCACCTATGGTGATGTTAGTGCTCACATTGATAGTATTGGGAAAATCGTGGTTGCGGATAATGATATTGAGGGCGAGTCCAGCACACTTAGTGTTAATATTGAACCTCAAGACCAGAATTCAGATGGTACTTTGCTTGACTTTGGTACCATGGCTCTGACCCGAAAGACCAGAGAAGTTCATACTTCAGATTTTGCCCTCACTGATCAAGTCATGGATAACAGTGTGGCAATAGGTGGCACGCGTTTAGCGGATTTAGTTGCCCAAGATCGACAACCGATGCTTGGTGAAACTATTACCATCAGCGGAACTGATCCAGATGGGGGCGATATACGAAAGACTTTCCAGTTTATGGTTTCTCCTCCAACTGATGACAATGGAAATCCAATTGCTGACAGCAATGGGATCTACGGCATCGACCTAGGTACTGTGACTCTTGACGACTTAATACGAGCTATCGAGGTTTCCTTCAATGGGAAGATTAACGCTAGTATTGATGCAACCGGCAAGTTTGTAATTCAAGATAAAATAGCGGGTGATAGTCAAACAAGTGTATCAGTTACAGCCAACAATGAAGGTGGCGGGGATCTGTATTTTGGCATCTGCACAGTGATAACAGAGGGCGACGACGATCCAGAGCTGCTGTCGGCCCGAATCCAACGTCAGATGCAAACCACTATTACCAGCTTAATTGGTAACATTGGCAGTGTAACATCCAGTAACTCGACTCGGATACAGATGGTCGGCGATAACGAGGGAAAGCTAGCCATTAAAAAATCGTCACTGGAAAGCCAGTTGAAAGAGGTTGAAGGGATCAACCAGGCTGAGGCCCTAACAGAGCTGCGACAGTTCGAGAGTGCGTACAAATCCGCGCTTACTATAGCAGGGAAAGCAGCACAGCCATCGCTAATCGACATTCTAGGCTAAGCTTATCCCCGACTTAATCGTGGGATTCAGTGAACTTACTCACCCATGAAATAAAAAAGCCTACTCGAGTGAGCAGGCTTTTTTATGCGCGGTTTTAGGAACTTTTTTCCCCGTTTGTCCTTCGATGAGGAATGAGCGTTCCGATAAGAAAAGATATATGGATATCTTTCTATGTGCTAGACTATACGGTTATTACCGCCTGAGTGTATTTGCTGTACCAAGCATCTCGTCCGCCGTCTGAATTGATTTGGCATTGGCTTCATAAGACCGTTGCGCCACGATCATACCAACCATTTCCTCCACGATCTTGACATTCGACATCTCTAGCATACCTGAACGAATAATCCCTGCACCCTGCTGGCCCGGGGTTCTAATCATTTCTGAACCGGCGGCACTGGTCAGTTTGAAAAGACCTCGTCCGGCGTGTTGTAATCCTCTCGGATTGGGAAATAAGGCCAGTTCGATACTACCGACTATGGTTGGATCAATATCCCCGGCGGCCCGGGTTGAGATGGTACCATCTTCAGCAATCATAACATCTTCTGCTTCGGGCGGAACTTGAAGTGATGGTTCTAATGGTAACCCATTCGGTGTAACTAAATTCCCAGTTCCATCTAGCGTAAAAGATCCTGCTCGCGTGTAAGTCGTCTGCCCATCAGGCATCCGAATGCGGAAAAAGCCCTCTCCTTGAATCGCCATGTCGAGCCTATCCTCGGTATCTTTCAGATCTCCTTGAGCGAAGCGAGTCGGTGTCGCAACGAGTTGCGTTCCGTGACCAATTTCGATTCCCGTTGGAATAGTCCGCTCTTGATTTAGTGTTCCCGCAGGTTGAATTATCTGATAAATTAAATCTTGAAAATCTGCCCGGCTACCCTTAAACCCGACCGTATTGACGTTCGAAATGTTGTTTGAAATCACATCGATATTCTTTTGTTGAGCGACCATCCCTGAAGCGGATGACCACAACGCACGCATCATTTTGGTAGTCTCCTTAAATTTTATTAAGATCTAGCGGTTTCGTTAATTTGCTGCACAGAGTCGTTGAAGGCCTGGATTGTCTTTTGGTAGCCTTGAAAATTTCTCAGAGTTTCTATCATCCGTACCATCTCCCGGATAGGGTTGGCGTTAGAGGATTCCAAAAATCCCTGCACAATTTTGAAATCAGTTGCGGGTCCACCAGAGTCGTTGTTCTCCGAGCCGAGTATCCGAAACAGATTATGACCCGTTTGTTGCAAACTGTGGGCAGGAAAATCTTTCACCAACAACTGGCCAATCAGTTGTTGATCGCCAAAAACCTTCCCGTTTTCGTCAATCGTAATTTGGCTGACGGTTCCAATATTCAACGGTTGCTCATCTAGGTCCAAAATTGGCAACCCGGTTTGGGTCACTAGATCTCCCTGGTCGTTGAGCGTAAATGCGCCGTCACGGGTATAAGACACACTTCCTTCGTGATCCAAAACACCAAAGAAACCAGCCCCTTTAATGGCTAGATCTAGGGGTTCACCTGTTTTGCGAATGGCACCTTCTTGCAGATCGATATGGTAACGAGCCACCATAGCTATTGGTAGCTTGGTATCTTTCGGTTGGTCGGGTGGTGCCGTATCCACTTGCGAGGGCGCCGCTTGGTTTAGGTGCCCTTCAAAGGAAGTGACATGTAGTTGGCTTCTCTTGAAACCAGTTGAATTGAGATTGGCGAGGTTATTGGCAATGATATCCATTCTCATTGCCTCGAAGACCATGCCTTGTGTGGCTTGATATGTACCTTTATTCATTTTCGTCCCTTCAACCCTCAGCTAAGCTGAGAATCGGCTTAGTAGACAAGCGACTTTTGCCAATTAGTTATGTTGTACCAAATCTATCAACATTACATTGCCGTGTAGCAATCCCTATGCCAATTTCTAATTCTCAAAGTGGTATCGATTGACATAGAACCTTAGCTTTGCAAAATTGAAGTCTGATTTGATAGAATCAAAGTATGGTTCAGACTATATCTCACTTTTATCGGATTTATTGGCTGCTGGTCCTTTCTTGTTTCTGGATGATAGTTGGTGCCTGTTCTCTCTCCCCTGTTTTAAAAAAAGAACCCGGGCAATCATCAGCAGAGAAAAAGCTAGTGGATCCATTCGTAGCTCGCGAAAAAAAGTGGCAAAAATTGGTGATAGCAGGCGATCAAGCCTACCAAGACCAAAACTTGGCCTTGGCTCTAGAAAAATATCTGCAGGCAGTTGCTCTTAAACCGGACAAACATCCACCACAATTACGCGTGGCCGAGATTTACTATCAACT
>Ga0310345_10004452_pt1 | contig 12700 bp, 8 predicted proteins | sample HC15DNA20500_MG_FD_204667 | JGI IMG/M metagenome (GOLD analysis project Ga0310345, IMG submission 204667) | Marine microbial communities from station ALOHA, North Pacific Subtropical Gyre - HC15-DNA-20-500_MG | ecosystem: Environmental > Aquatic > Marine > Oceanic | place: Pacific Ocean: North... | reverse complement strand
ACGCTGTGGTTCAGTGGAGACAGCAGCGCAGTCGGCTGGATCGATACCAAGACTTATGATGAAACTGGCGATGAGCGGTATTCGCAAGGTTGGTGCCCAACGGTTATCGACACCAATGGTGATGGTGAAATTACGAAGCCGTGGAACGAACCGAATCGCGGTGGCGAAGTAGAAATCGATCCAAGTAAAGACACAAGGATTGTCGGTTTTGGTTATGGCATTATCGCGAGTCCAACCGATGGCTCAATTTGGATTACGCGAACCGGCCCGTTCCCGGGTCGACTCGTTCGTCTTGACCGTGGGGACAATCCGCCAGAGACCTGTGTCGCTGAAGTGTATGAGCCGCCATCGATTGAGAACCCGAACGTCGACGCAGATCAGACCGGGTTTGCGCCTCGTGGTATTGATGTTGACCGGAACGGCATCATCTGGACTGCACTGTCAGGCAGCAGTCAGATGGCTAGCTTTGATCGCTCGAAGTGTGCTGTGACGAATGGGCCGACCGCGACAGGTCAGCACTGCCCTGAGGGATGGACGGTCTACGACACGCCCGGTCCACAAATGAAGAATGTTGAGACACGTGGCAGTGCGGACTTCCACTACTACAGCTGGGTCGACCAGTACAACACTCTTGGACTCGGTGAGAATATTCCGATCGCCGATGGATCGACTTCCGATTCATTATTAGCGCTGGACCCAGACAGTGGCGAATGGACGATCCTTCGAGTGCCGTACCCGATGGCGTTTTACTCGCGTGGTCTTGACGGTCGTATTGATGACCCAAATGCTGGTTGGAAGGGTCGTGGGCTGTGGGCCAATTACGGGTCAAATTACGTTTGGCACACTGAAGGTGGAAAGGGTACCAAGGCCAAGATGGTTCACTTCCAAATGCGGCCGAACCCGCTGGCAAAATAGCGGTTGTAGAAAGTCGGCCAGTTGTGTTCGTTGTAAAGGGGATAGGCGTTATCGTGGCGTCTGTCCCCTTCGTTTTATTATGTGATGGGAGACGCATCGCCATGTTTACTTGTCACTGCGAAGATCATCCGTGGGCGATGGGACAGATAGTGGTTGAACAATGATTAGGTGGATAACGATGTGGTCGGGTCGATGTTTTCTTGTTGCGTTGATGTTGTTCGTCGTTGGATGCGGTTCTACCGGTTCGCCTGAACCCGCGAGTGTGGTGGATGCGGAACCTGAAGCGCCGCCACCGCCGTATCACGTGTATGTTACGAATGAACGTGGAGGTGACTTGGCCGTTATTGCGGGAGAGACCCATGATGTTCTTGCGACGATTCCTCTCGGCAAGCGACCGCGCGGAATCAAGATGTCGCCTAACAAGGCGCAACTGTTTGTTGCCTTGAGCGGTTCACCACCGTCCCCGCCTGGAACCGATGAAAGTACATTGCCACCACCGGACCGTGAAGCTGATGGGATTGGAATTGTCGATATTGCGTCAGGAGAGGTCGTGAATGTGGTCCGCGCCGGAACGGATCCTGAACAAGTTGCGGTTAGTGCAGACGGAATGAGACTTTATGTTGCGAATGAAGATGCAGGAGTGGTCAGCGTTGTAGAGATTGCAAGTGGTGAGGTCCTTGCGAGTCTTGAAGTTGGTGGCGAACCGGAAGGTGTCCAGATCAGTCCTGACGGGTCGGTTGTATACGTCACGTCAGAGGAAGACAATCAGGTGTCAGTGATCGATACGGCTGCCAATGAAGTTCTTGCGCGGTTTGAGGTCGGAGCGAGGCCACGAGCTTCTGCGTTTGCACCGAGTGGCGACCGTGCGTATGTGACGGCTGAAAACAGTGCTACCGTGCATGTGATTGACACAATGGTGCACGAAGTGGTTCACACGATCCAACTTACTGGTGAAATGGTTCGTCCGATGGGTGTTGTCGTCTCTCCCGACTCGTCGACAGTGTATGTCACGACTGGTCGTGGTCGTACTGTTGTTGCGATTGATGCGGTGACGTATGAACCGGTTGCATCCGTCGAAGTTGGTACACGGCCGTGGGGTATTGGGATCACTCGAGACGGACGTTATCTCTACACGGCGAATGGTCCGTCGAATGACGTGAGTGTAGTCGACACAGACTCAATGAGTGTTGTTGCTACGGTGCCGGTTGGCGAGATGCCTTGGGGTATTGCGATCATTGAATGATCGTTGTAGGCGGATGAATTGCCATCGGATGGTGTGTGCCGAGGTTAGACGGACACGAAATCGGTGAGCGACGTTAGAGGAGGACCGATGCGTAATCAGGAAATCAGAATCGGCATGACATTGATGGTGCTTATCGTCGGTGTTGTAACCGTGATGACACGTTCTGTCGTTGAAAGCACTCAGACGCCGACTGCTGATGAACTCGCTGAGATGACAGCGATTCGACCTGTCCCTGGAAAGAATGGTTTATACGTGATTCCAGGTTATGACGGTGGGACGACGGGTGGCAATGTCGCTGTGCGTGTCACGAATGACGGTGTCATTCTTGTGGATAACAAATTTCCGTACAGTTTCGAAATGATATCGACCGAGGTGCGTAAAGTGACATCGTTGCCTGTTAAATACGTACTTGATACGCATCATCACAGTGACCACAGTGGCAGCAATGCAGATTTTATGGCGGGTGGTGAGGTCATCGCCCATAAGAATGCACGCGGCAACATTGTTCGAAATAATCTGCCCGGGGCGCCTCGTGTTGTCTTTAGTGATGAAACATCCGTGTTTCTCGGCGGTGTGGAAGCGCAGGCACATCACTTTGGACGGGGACATACAAATGGTGATGCCGTGGTGTTCTTTCCTGATTTGAAAACCGTGCACACCGGCGACCTGTTTATTTGGGGAAAGCGTTCTGACGGCAGTGCCTTGTCGCCGTTTATGGATTACAGCAACGGGGGGAGTGGTCTTGAATGGACTGCGACGCTCGATGGTATTCTAGAACTTGATTTTGACACCGTAATTCCTGGCCATGGTCCAGTGTTGACAAAAGATGAAGTTAGAACGTTCCGCAACCGTATGCAAGCATTGCAGGACCGGATGCGCGCCGCGATTGACGGAGGTGCGACTCGTGACAATATTGTGAGCCGAGTTGATACGAGCGACCTTGACTGGCCGTTTCGACCGACCGCGCTTCAAGCGTTTTATGACGAAGTAGTTGCTGTGCAATAGGAGAATTGACCATGACATTTCATCGTTTCGTTCGACATTCGTGGTTTGCCGTTCTCGTCGTGGGGATTGTTTTGGGTATTCCGGGCCTGGTGGGTGCACAGGACGAGGTTACTCCGACGTTCACGAAGGATGTGCTGCCTATCCTGCAGCGATCATGCCAGCAGTGTCATCGACCGGGGTCAGTCGCACCGATGTCACTTCTGACGTACGAAGAGGTTCGCCCTTGGGCGCGCGCGATCAGGGATCGCACGGCGCAACGAGAGATGCCACCGTGGTATGTCGAGCGGAATGTCGGCGTGCGTCAATTTAAGGAAGACCCATCTTTGACGGATGCGGAGATCTCCCTAATTTCATCATGGGTCGATGTCGGTGCACCACGAGGGAACCCAGAAGATGCACCATCACCAATTGCGCTGGAATCATTAGATGAATGGCGTATTGGTACACCGGAGTGGATCGTTGAGTTACCTGAGGAGCAAACGATTGGAGCTGTTGACGCGGATCACTGGCTTGATATTTGGGCTGATTCACGGCTGACCGAAGACCGTTACATTAAGGCGGTTGAGACGAAACCCTCTCCGGGGTCCTATCCTGTTGTGCATCATGTGGCGACATCGATGCGGTGGGAAGAAGAGGATGGCGAAGAAGGCGGTGGATTTCTGAATGAATATGCGATGGGTAAGAATGGCGATATCTTTCCGGATGGAACCGGACGTCTCATCAAGGCGGGCACTCAAATACGGTTCAATATGCATTACAGTTCGATCGGCGAAGAGATCAAAGACCGAACGCGCGTTGGATTTCAGTTTTATCCAGCTGGTTATGTGCCGGACCGCGTGTTGATTTCTCGTCATGTCGGTGACAGTTTTGACACGCTCGATATTCCAGCAGGGACTGAGAACGCTCGAAGCGATGGTTATTACGTCCTTCCAGAACCGACGCAGGTCACGGGTTTTCAGCCGCACATGCATATACGTGGAAAGCGTATGTGTGTGGAGGCGATTCACCCGAGCGGTGTTATTGAAACATTGAGTTGCACGGGTCACAACTTTGGATGGCACATCGTTTACAACTATGCGGACGGGGAAGCTCCGTTACTTCCGGCCGGGTCGATTCTTCACGTTATGGGTTGGCACGACAATACGGCGAGTAACCGTTACAACCCAGATCCCAAGAATTGGGTGGGATTCGGTAATCGTTCAATCGATGACATGAGCTTTGCGTGGATGAGTTTTTACCATATGCCACAAGAGGTTTTTGATCAGAAGCTGCTGGAGCGTAGTCAGCGGTCTAATAATAATTAATGTCCACCTGCAAGTGGTTATTGATCCGGGTTAAATCGATGCGGAACAAATTGAAAGCCGGTTTTTGCGTGCTCATGATTTCGGTTTTTGGAGGAGTCGCTTCGTTCGCCCAGACGTACCATAGCGGGCAGAATCTTCAGCCCGTGTTTGAGGGATGGGAGCAGAATCCAGATGGTAGTTTCGATATGGTGTTTGGATATCTGAACCGTAACTACGAAGAGCACCTCAATATTCCGGTCGGTGAATCAAATTACTTTGAACCGGACGAGCCAGACCGAGGTCAACCAGCCTTCTTTTATCCCAGGCGTCACCGTTTTAGTTTTCGGGTGCGCGTGCCGGCGGATTGGGGAGATAAGGAATTAGTCTGGACGGTGACCGCGAATGGTCGTACGGACCGAGCCGTCGGTTGGCTTGTGCCGGAACAGATCATTGATGATCAGGTCGTGGCCATGAATCGTAGTGGTGGTGGTGCGCCAGATATTGACAACGGTTCACCATCTATTGTCCTGCTTGAACAGACAGAACGTTCTGTTAAGGTGGGCGAACCACTCGTGTTAACCGCTGTTATCCAGGATGACGGGATTCCAGAGATGCGAGCGGCCCGTCAGAGTCGTCCGCCTGGTCGACGCAATGCGCTCGGTCTCCGAGTTGCGTGGTTGCACTACCGAGGTGTTGGTGAGGTCACCTTTAATCCGTGGACACCGCCGATGGCCGACCACGTGCCCGGTTGGGCCCCGCCGCCTGTTCCGGATGCTGGTAGAACAGTTACCACTGCGCGGTTTAGTGAACCCGGAACGTATGTTGTTCGTGGGTTAGCGGATGACGGATACCTGTATAGCAGCACCGATGTCACAGTGACCGTGACGCGTTAGCGATCCTAGTAATTCTTCCGGAACACCTTTACGGCAAGGTAAACGCGAGTAGTTCAGCTGGTACGGATCCACCGCCCATAGCAACGACGATGTACTGCGTATCATCGGCCATATAGGTCATTGGTGTGCCGGTCTGTGGTGCTGGCATATACACGGCCCCAACATTGTCTCCAGTCTGTTTATCGTAGGCTCGTAACATTGCACCACGCCGACCGTCGGGCATTGTCCAAAAACCGCGGTCAGCTGCGTTCCGTCCACCTTCGCCAGAGATTACCAACGTCTTTGTGGTTAGTGTTCCGACAGGCCCCTGTCGACCTGTTCGTGGAATGTCGACGTTACGCAGGGCCGGATGATTCCGAACGGAATCGGGTGTTTCTCCATGTGCGACCTGCCAAATGATTTCTCCCTGATTGAGGTCAATGGCGGTAATGCGGCCCCATGGTGGTTTCATAAGAGGGAGCCCCATGACTGTCTGGCCTGGACCACGGGCTGGGCCGTTAATGTAATCCATATCTGATCGGTCAGGGTCGTTACGCATCGATAGCACGCGACTCAATGTTTGCGAAAAGATATACAGAATCCCCGTCTCTGGGTCGTACGATCCACCTGGCCAATTGGCACCGTTCGGTACGAACAGCGTGCCAAATTTATCGCCATCGCCTCTGGCGATAGGCGGGGTGAACACAGGACCAGTTCTGTACTGTTGTGCAATTCGAAGCGCTTCAGCTTTGATCTCCGGTGTGAGATCGTTAATTTCGCTCAGCTCAAAGCCCTGACGCTCGAACGGAGGCGGCTTGGTCGGAAATGGCTGTGTCGGAGCGTAGGTTTCACTAGGGAAGTCGCCTGCGGGGACAGGACGTTCTTCGATTGGCCACACTGGTTCGCCGGTCAATCGGTCAAACACATAAACCCAGCCTTGCTTTGTCGGTTGAGCGATCGCCTTGATCATACGGCCGTCCACCGTTATGTCCACGAGGATCGGGGCACACGGTACGTCATAGTCCCAGATTGGATGGTGCACGAATTGGAAATGCCAGATTCGTTGACCAGTATTAACATCGACTGCAACCAAACTTTCTGCAAATAAATTGTCCCCGGGTCGATGCCCTCCGTAATAGTCTCCTGTGGGAATTTCCACTGGTAGATACGCAATGCCGAGCTCGGTGTCGACAGTCATTTGCGTCCAAACACCAGTGTTCCCCGTGTACTCCCACGAGTCGTCCTTCCAGGTCTCATGGCCGAATTCGCCAGGCTGTGGGATTGTGTGGAAAATCCAGAGGCGTTCTCCCGTTTTTGCGTCGAAACCGCGCACATAACCTTTCGCATTTCGTCGACTGGGTGGTGTGCCGCCCGCACGACTTGCAGCTCCAACCAGAACAACATTCCCAGCCACAACCGGTGCTCCGTTCCATGCAAGTTCGCTCTTGACCGGGTCGAGTTCTTGGTCATTGTGCTGTTTCAGGTCGACGATGCCATTAATGCCAAAGCTCGTGATCGGTCGACCTGTTTGTGCGTTAAGCGCAACGAGTTGGTACCCGATAGTGACGAAGTAGATACGTTCGTCTGCCGACCCGTCAGTCCAGTAACCGACACCGCGTCCGGAGAGACGCCGCATTGACTGTTCGGCGCGGTCTTCTTCGTCGATTCGATACATCCATAGCTGTTCGCCAGTTGTCGCATCAAGCGCAACGACGTTTCGGCGACTTCCGGCGGTTGTATAGAGGACACCATCAATGACCAGAGGTGTCGATTGCAGATTGAAATCTGGACTGGGGCCGAGGTTGTCCGTTTTGAAACGCCATGCGATCTCAAGGCTATCGAAGTTATCGGCATGAACTTGGTCCAGTGGTGCGTACCGGGTGGCTCCTAGGTCACCGGCCCACGTCCGCCATTCACCGTTAATCGTTCCATGTTGGGCGAGAGCAGGAACCGCCAGAACCAGGTAGGCGGCGAGTCCAACGGCACTAGTTACTGCAGGAAATCCTGTTCGCATGCCATCATCATACTCGCACGGTTGCTCCTGTAACTGGAATCGCATACGCTAACCCTCTTGACTCGGGATTGTTCTCGACATTTTTAAGGACTAAGGCTCGCGCTATGAAGATTTTACGTATTGTGATGCTCTCTCTTGTCGTTGCCCTTACACCGCTGTCGGCGGAGCAAGAACCACAAATTGACATTCAGCAGTTGTTGACAGACTTTGCTCGAGAGGGGTCCGATAGCAACATGTCACTGCGTATTATCCATCTGAATGATGTGACCACGAATGCGCTGTTTGACCCGCCTCAAAGGTTCGTGCTGCGTGCACAGGCGCGAAACCAAACGATGTTCTTCGTAACGGGCATCGCGCTCAAGGATATTGACCTTGACATGGATTTTCAGTTGGTGGAGACCGCAGCCTTGGGACAGCAGACGTACCGGGTTAACAGTACCAACTGGGACAATATGGAAGATGGCCAACAGCTGTCGGAAGGTCAAGAATTTACAGGGATTTTATCGCTTGAAAACTTGTTGCCGCTCCGGTCTCGGATGGCGTTGGTTCAAGGAAATTTCCTTCGATTTGAATGGGAGTTTGCTCCGAACGTGTTGCGTCAGCTAGAGGCCGCGCAAGACTGAGCTGATTGTATCTATGCGATGAAGAGATGGCCGGGGTTTTGCCCGGCCATTCTTCTGTACCGACATATCTATCTACGCGATGATCTGTGGAATGGGAACGCCGTGGACATCCGTGAGTCTCATGTCGCGGCCGTTGTAGCGATAGGTCAACTGCGTGTGGTCCATTCCCAATAGATGCAACATTGTCGCGTGGAAGTCATGCGCGGAGATGCGCTGTTCAGCGGCTTTGTAACCGAACTCATCGCTCGCACCAATAACTTGGCCACCTTGAATCCCAGCACCGGCCATCCATCCACTCATGGCGCCGGGATTGTGATCCCGACCGACACCACGCTGGGAAATCGGCATCCGACCAAATTCAGCATGCCACACGATCAGTGTTGAATCGAGCATCCCTCTGGATTTTAGGTCGGTGAGTAACCCGGCAATGGGAAGATCCGTTTCAGCTGCGTGCTGAGAGTGATTTTCTTTGAGGTTGCTGTGCGCATCCCACGTGTCAGTATTTTGGACCCCAAGGCCACCGTGGAAGAGCTGTACGAAACGAACACCTCGCTCTACAAGCCGTCGAGCCATAAGGCACTGGCGGCCAAAGGGTTCGGTGATGGACTCATCAAGGCCATACAGTTTTTTCGTGGCGTCAGATTCAGCGGCGGTATCAACAGCTTCCGGAGCACATCCTTGCATTCGGTATGCAAGTTCGTATGATGAGATGCGAGCTGACAATTCTGAGTTGCCGGGATTTTGTGCGATATCAATCTCGTTTAATTTAGCGAGTGTGTCCAGCCTGGCTCGTTGTTGTGCTTCGCTGATGCCTTCTGGAGGTTGAAGATCAACAATAGGGTCACCGACTGCGCGAAAGAGGGTGCCTTGATACGCTGCGGGCATAAATCCGGCACTCCAATCATTCGGTCCTCCTAGCGGTCCGCCTCGGTAGTCATTCATCACCACAAATGCTGGCAAGCTCGAACTTTCTGCGCCAAGGCCATACGTTACCCACGATCCCACGCTGGGAAACCCCATGCGGATTTGACCGCTCTGCATTTCATAGGTGGCTTGTATATGGTCGTTTGAGCGTCCGTAAAGCGATCGAATGACAGCCAGGTCGTCCGCTTTCTTAGCGAGTTGAGGAAAAATTTCTGACATTTCCAGGCCACTTTGTCCGCCTCTAATGAACCCAAAGGGACTGGGCATGAGTGGTCCAGGATGCCCTTGTCGCACGACGACAGAATCCGCCATTGGCTGTCCGGCATATTGTGTGAGTGCCGGTTTCGGGTCGAAGGTGTCAACCTGACTCACGCCACCACTCATGAAAAGTGAGATTACTGCGGTAGCCCTGGGGGCAAAGTGTGATTGTTTCGGTGCGAACGGGTTTTCGGGAATGGGGGCTTCACAGGTATCTGATTGCGCGGCGGCTTCCAACAGATGTTGCCGGTTCATCAGGTCGGCGAGTGCCACCCCAGCGATGCCACCTCCTGAACGAAACAGGAAGTCACGTCGAGACCAGAAAGATTTCTTATGGCAATGGTGATGGTCAGACATTTGTGCTTACCTCAGGTACAAGAACTCGTTCAAGTTCAATATGACGTTTGTTAGATCGGACAAAGACCGTTCGGCAACCAACTCTTTTGCAATAGTGGTTTCTTCTGCCGCGGGCGATCGAGATAGTGCTATGCGGTACGCGAGTTCAATTTGTGTGTCGAGGTCGTTCGGCGCTTCGTTTTCTAACCGCTCGGCAAATAACTCCGCTTGACTCAGAACAAACTCGTTGTTCATCAACGTGAGTGCCTGCGTGGGGACCGTAGAGACATTTCGTGCCCCAGCCGTTTGATTCTGGTCTGGGAGGTCGAACGTGTCGAAGAATGGGAATCCGAGCGAACGCCGACGGTAGACGTAGACGCTTCGCCGCCACACGTCTGGGCCATCGGGTTGGTTAAGCCAGACACCTTTTCCTTTGGACGCCTCAAGGATGTCCTCGGGAATATAGGGAAAGATCGGTTCACCTCCGACCGTGAGGTCGATACCGCCGCTCACTGTCATGATGGCGTCTCGTAGCACTTCGGCCTCGAGCCGTTGAGCACGATACCGCCACAACCATTGATTTTCGACGTCGGCTTCCAGGTTTACATCGTTATCGACTACTGATGCCATCTGGTACGCCTCGGAGGTCATTAGTAGGCGGTGCATTTCCTTCATACTCCAGCCGCGGTCCATAAACTCGATCGCTAGCCAGTCAAGTAACTCAGGATGCGTTGGAGCATCACCCATTTTCCCGAGGTTGTCGAGAGTTCGAACGATGCCGCGACCAAAGTGGTGGTGCCAAATCCGATTGACGATGACTCGTGCTGTGAGCGGGTTATCTTCTGATGTTATCCAGTTGGCAAGTGCCAAGCGTCTCCCTGATGTTCGGCCGTCTGGGCGCGGGATAGTAGTTGGTGGGTCACCGTAGGTCGCGACTGAGAGGAATCCAGGCTGTGTCTGAGACCCTGGGCTGAACGGATCGCCACGGATGAGAAAATAGCTTGGAGGTGCCTTGTAGTCAGGTCCGCCCTCCACGTGCATGAAATTGCCTGGCTCATCCGGTGGGATCCGACATTCGGGACATCCGATAATTTCGTCACCCGGCCCGTCTGGTGCAAACCGGTAGTCACCGTCGGTGACGATTTCCGCCATTGCCGGTTCAGGTGGCCGTTCGGTGTCGAGTGCTTCTACCTGATCGGTGAGTGTTTGCCACTCAGTCTTTTCGGCAGGTGTCAGCGCGCCGATAACATCTCTACGTGGTGGGTTAATCGAGAGTACCTGCGTCGCAAGTAGCTGTTCCCCGGACGTTCGCTCTGTCTCGGGCTTAGCGACCGCCTTCTGCACATTTTCCGGAAAGCGATCCTTGATCATCTCGAGTTGGAGGCGTTCTCGGTGCGGTTCTTCTAGTGCGGTAATCTGATCCTTGAGCGGCTGTTGTTGTTCATCGATTGCAGCGTTAGCAGCGTTGTAGGTTTTGGCATCCTTCACATCAAGTAGCGGCCAATCGGTTTCGACATAGCCAAAGATCGACGACTGCATACTGTAGTAATCCTTTTGCAGGATCGGGTCGAACTTGTGGTCATGGCAGCGCGCGCAATGTACTGTCATGCCTAAGACGCCACGCCCGATTGTGGCAAGCACGTCGTCGAGGTAGTCGTGCCGCCGTTCGGGGTTGTCCTTTTCCCTGAACTGTACCCGCGGACCTGCACGAAGAAACCCAGTTGCGATACGCGTTTCGTCTGTTACAAGATCGAGTTCGTCACCGGCGATCTGTTCGCGTAAGAATTGGTTATACGGCTTATCTTTATTAAAGGCTTCGATGACGTAATCACGATACCGCCAGGCGTTCGGTCGCCGGTAGTCCTGCTCGAATCCTGTGGAATCGGCGTACCGCGCGATATCCATCCAATGTCGTCCCCAGCGTTCACCGTAGTGTGGTGAGTCCAGCAACCGGTCAACCAGTCGATTCCAGGCACCTCGCTCAGTATCGGACAGGAAATCGTTGACTTGGTCGGGTGTCGGCGGCAGTCCCGTTAGATCGAGATACGCACGCCGGAGAAGCGTTAAGTTGTCGGCTCGAGGCGCCGCTGTGACGCCAGCATCCTGACGGGCTTTGTCCAAGAAACGGTCAACAGGGTGTTGGAACGAATCAGATTCGGGGAGGGTGGTACGTTTTGGGAGTTGAAAGGCCCAGTAGTCACGTGCATTTGGTGGAAGCACGCTCTTTTCGAGCTCAGTAAGAGCGGCCGTCGCAGAAGTGGCGCCACCGCTGTCCCAATGTGCGCCATCGTCAATCCACGTCCGCACGGCAGCGACCTCTGCGTCGGTTAGTGGGTCGCCGCTCATCGGCATCGTCGGTGCTTCCAGACCTGAGACAACCTTAAAGAGCCAACTATCCTCGGCACGCCCAGGAACGACGGCTGGTCCACGCATGCCACCCTCAAGTGCGGCATCTCGCGTGCTCAGGTCAAGGTCTGATAACTGTGCAGCTTCGCCATGGCAGTTCCAGCAACTACGCTCCATGATCGGCCGAATGTGGTCAGTGAAAGTGACCGACGCGGTTTGGCCGCTTGCAGGGGTCGCGAAGGTTGTGACGATGACAAGGAGTGTTGCAGAACAGGCAATTAAGAATCGTGAACGCCGCATTGCTTCCTCGTGTTTCATGATGTGTAGTCGTGCCTTATTGAGATAGGTTGTCGGCATAATTTGGATCTTCGGCATGCCGCGCATTGTTCAGAATATTAGCTAGCCCACGGTTTCCTTCGTGGCAGGCATATTCAAAAATTGGTTGATCAGTTTTTGTCATCGGGAACATGACCGTCCATGGTTGCGCCCACGTTGCGGCGTCATCAACTTTGAATTTGTAGCGGACGGTTTCAGCGTCGATTCGAGTGAAACGTTCTTTGAGAATCAGGTCCGACGTGGCGCCCCGAAAGGCCGCTCGTCCCGAAAAATTCTTGGTTTCGATGACGAGAGAATCTCCTTCGTAGTACCCGCGGGAATCTCCATGCCACTGCGGGATGTCTGTGGTCAGATGTGTGCGTCCATCCACCGGAATAATTCGCACGTCATGGATCATTTCTTGCACAATCGCGACGTGGGTCGGTGTCTGATAAATCTGGTAGTTATTGTTGTAGGCCCCAGGAAGACGGGGAACGCCAAACGAGATGCACCTTTCGCCGAAGCTACGGTCTTCGACGCTATGGGTCAATGCCCGTCGTTCGCTG
>Ga0310345_10004451_pt1 | contig 12701 bp, 10 predicted proteins | sample HC15DNA20500_MG_FD_204667 | JGI IMG/M metagenome (GOLD analysis project Ga0310345, IMG submission 204667) | Marine microbial communities from station ALOHA, North Pacific Subtropical Gyre - HC15-DNA-20-500_MG | ecosystem: Environmental > Aquatic > Marine > Oceanic | place: Pacific Ocean: North... | reverse complement strand
CCGCGCCGAACCGGTCGACGATAGCGTCCAGCGCCGGCTCGCCCGGCGCCACCACCGCCCGCGACGCCAGGTCCGCATCGACAATGGTCACACCGCGCCGCGCCAGATGATCCGTGGCCGCGGTCTTACCGCTGCCGATACCGCCGGTCAGGCCGACAACAAACATAGAAGGCTCCGGAATCTAAAAGAGCGTTTGTGGGAGCGGGCCTTGTGGGAGCGGGCCCAGCCCGCGAAAGGCCGGCAAAGCCGGCCGGCAGGATACCAGAGAAGCGCGTTCGGTGGGATTGACCGCTACCCGAGGTTAAACAACCCCAGGTAGGAGCTCACAATCACCTCCCCCCAAAGCAACGCAATCCACCCGGCGATCGCCAGATAGGGCCCGAATGGAATCCCCTGATCCCGCTTCACACTGCCGCTGGCCATCATCGACACCGCGAACACCAGGCCCACCACGGAGGAGAGCAGCACCACCACCGGCAGATACTGCCAGCCCAGCCAGGCGCCCAGGGCGGCGAGCAGCTTGAAGTCGCCGTAGCCCATGCCCTCCTTGCCGGTGAGCAGCTTGAAAACCCAGTACAGGCTCCACAGCGCCAGATAGCCGGCCATGGCCCCGATCACCGCGTCGGACAGGCTCACCGGCGAGATGCCCAGCACCGCCGCCAGCAGGCCCGCCCACAGCAGCGGGTAGGTAAGATCGTCCGGCAACAGGGTGGTGTCCAGATCGATCACCGCCAGGGCCAGCAGCGTAAAGCTGCCGTACAGCATGAAGATCAACCAGGGATCGTAGCCGAAGCGCCAGGCGCACAGGCCCGCCACCAGGGCGGTAAGCAGCTCGATGATCGGATAACGCTTGCTGATCGCCGCCTTACAGCCGCTGCAGCGGCCCTTGAGCAGCGCCCAGCTCACCACCGGCACGTTCTCGTACCAGCGGATGCGGTGGTTGCAGTGCGGGCAGTGGGAACCGGGCGTTACCAGATTGAAGATGGGCGGGGTCTCTTCCCCTTTGGGCGCGGGCTGCTCCAGCAACTCGCGCGCCTCCTGGCGCCAGGTGGCCTCCATCATCTTAGGAATGCGGTGGATCACCACGTTCAGGAAGCTGCCCACCAGCAGGCCGAACAGCACGCAAACCAGGATCAGGGCGGCCGGGCTGGCCGCCAGGTAGTCGAGAAGCAGCACCGTTAAACCACCGCGCCGAGCTGGAAAATGGGCAAGTACATCGCGATGATCAAGCCGCCGATTAACACGCCAAGGATGGCCATGATGAGTGGTTCGAGCATGCTGGTCAGGCCGTCGACCAAATTATCCACTTCGTCTTCGTAGTAGGTGGCTACCTTAGCGAGCATGGCATCAAGGGCACCGGATTCCTCACCAATAGCTGTCATCTGTAGAGCCATCGCTGGGAATACACCGGTGGAGCGCATGGCAAATTGAAGCTGCTGGCCTGTGGCCACGTCCTCTTTTACTTGTAGCACGGCTTTTCGGTACACCACGTTACCAGTGGCGCCGGCGCAAGCGTCGAGAGCCTCAATGAGCGGCACCCCGGCTGCGAAAGTAGTGGATAGCGTTCTGGCGTAGCGGGCTACAGTGGCTTTATGGGTGATGGGGCCGATAATTGGCAGGCGTAGCAAGGCACGATCAACTGCATCATGGAAGCTCTGTGAGCGCTTTCTCCCCTCAATAAAGCCGATTACGATTGCGGCACCAACTAGCAAAACGATTAGGAAATTCGATTGTAGCCCCTCCGACAAATTAATCACGAATTGAGTGAAGGCCGGCAGTTCCGCACCAAACCCTTCAAATAGCTCCTGAAAGGTAGGCACTACTTTCACTAATAGAATACCGGTGACGACTACTGCGACACAGACAACTGCTAAGGGGTATTTTACTGCTTTCTTGATCTTTTGCTTTAACGCTTCAGTCTTTTCTTTGTAGAGAGCTACACGATCCAACATGGTTTCCAGTGAACCTGAGGCTTCCCCCGACTCGATCAGACTACAATACAAATCATCAAAAAGATTTGGATGCTGCCGGAGAGCTCCAGCGAAGTTGTTACCGCTTTCCACGTCGGCTTTCAGCTTTAAAACGACGTCCCGCATGGATGGATTTTCTAGACCGTCCGAAACAATCTCAAAAGCCTGAACCAGCGGTACACCCGCTTTCATCATGGTCGCCATCTGGCGGGTGAAGAGGGCAATGTCCATGGGCTTGATCTTTTTCTTGCCGCCCAGGGACATCTCTCGTTTCTTGACCACCTTCTTTGCCTGTATGCCCTGCTTACGCAATTCGGCGCGCACCAAGGCCGGCCCTTTACCGGTGATCTCCCCTTTGACCCGGCTGCCTTTGCGGTCGATCCCTTCATAAGTGAAGGTCGCCGGTTTTTGTGCTGTCGCTGTTTTTGCCATAGTCGAAACCCTGACCCACCGTATAGTTTAATGACCGCTGGTCACCCGGCTCACCTCTTCGAGACTGGTGACGCCGTGCATGACCTTGATCAGGCCGGAACGGTACAGATCGTTGAACCCCTCTTTGCGGCACTGGTCGCCGATCTGGATGGAATTACCTTCCTCCATGATGATGCGTGCGATGCCGTCTGTGATGCGGACTACCTCGTAAACCCCCACGCGCCCCTTGTAGCCGCCTTTGCACTTTTCGCAGCCTTTGCCACTGGGGCCGTACACAGTAAACCCGGATTGAATGTCCTCGTCCGTGAAACCCATCTCAACCAGCGACTGCCTGGGTACGTCCACCGGCTCCTTGCAGTGCTCGCACAGTCGCCGGGCCAGCCGCTGGGCGATAATCAAAATTACGGATGTGGCAATATTGAACGAGGGCACACCCATATTGCGCAGCCGGGTCAGCGTCTCCGGGGCGCTATTGGTGTGCAGTGTGGAGAGCACCAGGTGGCCGGTCTGCGCCGCCTTCACGGCGATCTCGGCGGTCTCCAGGTCGCGAATCTCCCCCACCAGGATGATGTCCGGGTCCTGGCGAAGGAAGGCTCGCAGGGCGGTGGAAAACTCCATGCCCTGCTTGGGGTTCACATTGACCTGGTTGACCCCCTCCAGGTTGATCTCCACCGGATCTTCCGCTGTGGAGATGTTCCGTTCCGGCGTATTGAGGATGTTTACCCCGGTGTAGAGAGACACGGTTTTGCCCGAACCAGTAGGCCCGGTAACCAGAATCATGCCCTGAGGCTTGCTCAGGGCGTCCATATACATCTTCTTCTGGTCTTCCTCGTAACCCAGGTGATCGATGCCCATCTTGGCGCTTTCCGCGTCCAGTATCCGCAGAACGATCTTCTCACCATAAAGGGTAGGGCAGGTGTTAACACGGAAGTCGATAGCCCGTGTTTTGGAAATCTTCAGCTTGATCCGGCCGTCCTGGGGCACCCGACGCTCGGAAATATCCAGACGTGCCATGACTTTAAGGCGGGCCGCCAGCTTACTAGCGGTGGTGATCGGCGGTTTAGCGACCGTCTCTAGAATGCCGTCCTGACGAAACCGCACTCGGTAGGTCTTTTCATAGGGCTCGAAATGCAGGTCGGAGGCCCCGCCTTTAATGGCGTCCAGCAGCAGCTTGTTCACGAACCGCACGATAGGTGCGTCGTCGGAGCCCGCAGCGGCGTCTTCTGTGCCTGAAGCGTCCGCGTCCGCACTGGCTGTTTCCAGGTTGTCTAGATCATCATCCAGATTGTCAAACGCCTTCCCTTCCTGCTCGGATTCCAACTGATCAATCCAGCGCCGCAGCTTGTCGTCCTCGGCGATCACCGTTTCTACGTTGAGACCGGTGTTAAAGCGGATCTCTTCCAGGGCGGGTAGGTTGGTCGGGTCGGAAACCGCCACAAACAATCGACTGCCCCGCCGCAGTAGCGGCAGAATGGTATGTTTTGTGATCAGCTTGGGGTCGACGATATCCTTGACCATCATCTCCTTTGAAAAGGCGTTCAGATCAATCAGCGGATCGCCGAACTCTTCCGCGGCGGAGCGCGCCACCACGGCCGCGCTCACATGCCCGCCAGCCACCAGATGGTGAACCAAGGCGACCCGCGCCTGCCGCGCTTCGGCGGCGGCGGTCTGAGCCGCTTCCATGGACAGGTGGCCTTCCTTTACAAGGCGGCGGGCCAGGCCGCTTAAAGATGCAGCGGAACTATTCATAAGAAGTGATCATGGTTATTTATACTTACCCCTGAAGCAGATTGGCAGCGTTCCTGGCGACTGTAAAGACCCTGCGATCAAGGGGTTGGCTCCGTTAGTTGTATTGCCACCTTAAGTGACGGGTTTGGTCATAAAGGAGCACAAGCGGTGACACTCTTTGTCAGCGCCTGACAAAAAACGGCAGTGATCTGGAGGGGGAAGTGACATTCAGAGCCGCAAACCCGGCGCGTGAAAGTTGGCCCAATAGCTGCATAACCTCAGTGCAGGCGCTCGCCTCGGGGGTGAGCACATAATAAAGTTTCGAGTCTGGAGAAGCTGAAATGAAACAAGTGCAGAAGGGTTTTACGCTTATCGAACTGATGATCGTTGTGGCGATCATCGGTATTCTGGCGGCAGTGGCTATTCCTGCGTATCAGGACTACACCGTTCGCAGTAAAGTTTCTGAGGGCCTGAGCTTGGCTTCCGGAGCAAAGACCAGCGTCACTGAAACCGTGCTTTCGTCTGGCGCCTTCCCCGGTAGTAACTCTGCTGCGGGATTGGCTGACGCTGGCGACATTACGGGTAACAACGTAAGTGCGGTAACTGTTGGAGCCAACGGCGTAATCACCATCACCTACAGTGGCGACCCGATCGACACCAATACATTGCAGCTGACCCCCACCACAACGGCCGGGTCCGTGACATGGGAATGTAGCGGCGGCAACATTGACAACCGTTATCGTCCGAATAACTGCCGGTGATAAATAGCGTCACCGCAGGTGTATGAAAGGAAAGCCCGCCGACCGGCGGGCTTTTTTATGGTTATAAAAATGCTAAGAAGTAAAACGGATCTTGCAGTTGCTTTATTTCTGTTGGCAGGGGTTGTCTTGGGCTATGTTGTATATGCCCCCGGCCTGTCTGGCACCTTTGTGTTCGATGACTTTAATAACCTGGGTATGCTTGGCCACGCTGGCGGCGTGACAGACTGGGACAGCTTAAAAAGGTTTTTATTAAGTGGCTTCTCCGGGCCAACCGGCAGACCGGTTGCCCTGCTGAGTTTCCTGCTCGACGCCAACTACTGGCCTGCGGATCCTCAGCCCTTCAAGCGCACCAATATACTGATTCATCTGTTAAATGGTGTACTGGTTTTTGCGTTGATCCTCTATGTTCTTCGTTTCTATGAAAACTCGGTAGAGCCTAGCGTAAGAGCAAAGTGGACTGCCCTGATAGCTATGCTGCTTTGGCTATGTCATCCGTACCTGGTTTCGACAAATCTATATATCGTGCAGAGGATGGCTCAATTGGCCGCGACCTTTACTTTCTCTGGACTTTTGGTCTGGCTGAAGGGGCGCCGAATGGTATCTCAGGGCAAGATATCAGGATACCTATGGATGTCATTTGGGATCGCGTTTTTTGGGCTTTTAGCCGTGTTCTCCAAAGAAAACGGCGCGTTGCTTCCTGTGCTCGCTCTGGTGATTGAGGCTGCTATAATTCGCACCGCCGCCTCAGCGGCCCCCTTAAATAGAAAGTGGTCCGCTATATTCTTGATAATCCCAACTCTTGCGATTGTCGCGTTTCTTTTATACCGCGGTTTCTCCCAAGGTTGGCTAACCGATTATCCGGGGCGAAGCTTTTCGCCTTTAGATCGAGTTTTAACAGAGGCGAGAGTTTTTTGGATCTATCTTTATCACTGGTTTATTCCGAAAATATTTACCACCGGTGTTTATCACGATACTTTTACTGCGAGCACCGGTCTATTTTCCCCTGTTTCAACTATCATCGCTTCGGTCGCTCTCGTCGGCACGCTTGCTGGGGCCTGGCGCATTCGTGAGCATGCGGCCCTTTGGTCGCTGGCGGTATTATTCTTTGCAGTTTCGTTGTCCATTGAATCTACCACAATTGGGTTGGAACTTCTCTTTGAACACAGAGTGTACTTGGGCAGTGTCTTTTTGTTCGTGCCCATCTTGTATTACTCCATGCAGTGGTTTAATCCGAAAAAGGTTCTGGCGGCTGCGCTGACGTGGCTTGTCCTTCTGGCCTTTTTTTGTTCAAGAGGCTCCGCTTTGTGGGGGGACTATCCGACGATGGTAATGGTATGGGCGGAAAAAGCCCCCAATTCCGCAAGGGCTCAGATTGAAGTTGTCCGACTGAAATACGAATCGGGTCAACACTCCGACGCGCTGAAATGGCTCGATCAGTCCACGGAGAGAATTCCAAACGACTTCTTTCTAAGAATGTCTGAGGTTTTGGTTCAATGCCGTGCCGGGAGGGTGCGTACCGATGATAAGAAAGCGGCGTTGAAAATTGCCAGCAATGAAGTATACAGCACGACATGGCTTGACCTCATGCGCAAGGGCTTGGAATGGATTCACAACGAAAAATGTGAAGGATTGACGCCAGCCTATATGCTGGATATAACGAACAATTTCCTTAGCCAAAAAGCAAACAGCAGACCAGGAAGTAAGGAGAAGATGCAACTTCTCTATATAAAAGGGGCTGCCCTGTTTTCACTCGAACGCAGAGAGGAAGCCCATAGTACTTTAGAAGAAGTGCTGTCTGGGCGCCCCACGTTAAATAGAAAAATGAGCATTGCCTCCCTCTATGCCTCGTATGGCTATATAGAGGATGCTTTGTCCATTGCGGAAGACGTTTACACAAGTCTGCGTGAAGGTGGACTGCACGGACGTGCGTTGGCTGAGTCACCGAAGGTCCAAGATGTCGAGAGTTTCATAAAAATGTATAGCGTGAGCTGGAAAAATGGCAAAAATTAGTATTGTGATACCAGCAAAAAACGAGTCTATTGCTATTCGCAGTACGGTAAGAGGGGTCGTTCGTCTTTTTCCAGACGCTGAAGTTATCGTCGTTAATGACGGCTCTACTGACGAAACGGCGTTTATCGCTGAAGAAGCTGGCGCGCAAGTACTTCACCAACCCTATAGCAAGGGAAATGGCGCTGCCATTAAGGCCGGGTTGCGCGCCGCTAACAACGAGATTGTCGTGTGCATGGATGCCGATGGGCAACATCGACCAGAAGACATAGCGCTGTTGTTGGAAAAGCTCGAGGCTGGTTACGACATGGTCGTAGGTGCTCGCAACCAGGAAGGTCAGGCAGGGTGGCATCGGTCATTGGCAAATGGTTTCTACAATGCTTTCGCCAGCTGGATGGTCGGGCATGAAGTGAAGGATTTGACATCGGGATTTCGTGCGGTTAATCGCATCAAATTCTTAGAATTTATTAGCTTGCTACCCAATAAATTCTCTTACCCTACTACCGTTACGATGAGCTTTTTCCGAGCAGGTTATTCGGTGGCGTATGTGCCTATTAGCGTACTAAAGCGGGCAGAAGGTTCGAAAAGCCATATTAGCCTCTGGAAAGACGGAATTCGTTTTTTGCTTATCATATTTAAGATCGGCACGCTATTCTCACCGTTAAAGCTATTTTTCCCTATTTCGCTAATGTTAGGCGCTGGCGGTGTCGCTTATTATGGATATACTTATATCACTGACGGAAGATTCACAAATATGGGCGCATTATTGTTTACTACCGCGATACTCGTTTTCCTGATGGGTTTGGTTTCGGAGCAAATAACCGCGCTGTTGTATAAAGACAAATGATTCACATCGTCATAGGCACGAAAGCCCAGCTTATTAAAATGGCTCCAATAATGCGGGAGCTCGATCATCGAGGCATTCGATATCGATACCTTTCGACTGGTCAACATGCAGACACTATTGGTGATTTGCTTACCAATTTTAATTTGAATCCTGCTGAGGCCCGGCTTTACGATGGTGATGATATTGTTTCGGTTAAAAGTACCATTTTTTGGTTCTTCAGGCTTTTTTTTCTGGCGCTTTTTAAAAGAAGAAAAGTATTCGGGGATGAAGTAAATAAAAACGATATAGTATTAGTTCATGGAGATACGCTGTCTACTCTGATCGGGGCGATCATGGGGCGTGTGGCTGGTTTAAAAGTAGGCCATGTGGAGTCTGGTCTGCGATCCTTTCGTCTTTTTCACCCATTTCCAGAGGAGATCACTAGGCTATTGGTGTTCCGATTGTCACATTATTTCTTTTGTCCCGACGACACGTCTATGAAGAACCTAAAAAATATTAAAGGGGTAAAGGTTAACACTGGTGGTAATACCTTATACGATGCCTTGACGTTAGCCCTTAATGCCAGAGGAACGGAGGTCAGTAGTGAGAAAATGGATGGTTTTGCTATTGCGACACTACATCGATATGAGAATTTTAGTAGCGTTTCCTCCGTTGCTCGTATTGTGAACCTCTTGGAGATAGCTGCGTCCCGAATAAAGTTGACATTTGTAATGCACAAACCAACAATTAAGGCATTAAAAAAATATAACCTCTATACACGACTATCTAATAATAAAAACATAATCCTGGTTCCCAGAATGGATTACTTTTCTTTCATATCAATTGTTGGAAAAGCTGAATTTTTGATCAGTGACGGCGGGAGTAATCAAGAAGAATGTTTTTACTTAGGAAAACCGGTGCTGCTTTTAAGAGAAACATCCGAGCGCCAGGAGGGGATTGGTGAGAATTGCGTGGTTAGCCACTATGATGCATCTATTGTTAAAGATTTTTTAGCCTCATACAAAAAGCTAGCGAGGGCTAAGCATACTCTTTCCCAGAGCCCGTCATCGAAGATAGTTGATGTTTGTATTGAACACGATATGACTAATTAATAATTTCACAGTTGATCTTTTTAAAGCCTTAAATCATTTTGCAAGCTATCGCCGATACCTGAAGTATAATAACTCTTTATCTCCGCTGATAGAGGCGTTTGAGATGGGGCTTTTTTGTGGAAAAGCTGCACATCGCCTTAGTTTCTAAAAATGGAAGGCTTTGTTATATCTAGGCGGTCTTTTTAAAAAATAAAAACAAAGAAGTTCCACCAAACACGAAAGTAGTTAAAAGAATTAAAGCTCTATCTAATAAAGCCGCTTTTAAAGCGACGTCCAAGTCGATGCCGTATACCTGAGCGGCAATTGCAATTGCTCCTTCTCGTATGCCTAAGCCGCCAGGAGTAAGATTCAATAAGACGGCCACCTCTCCAATCATCGCCATAAGAAGCAGAAAAGTAAAGTCAGAGCTTCCTCCTAGAAAGTAGAAAATAAGTAAAAGGCGGGCAACCCTAATTAAAGCACTCATTACGTGGCCTGTCAGAAGATATAGCGTGATACTTTTGTGATCAGAAAGGAAGTTCAGAGCCAAAGAAAGCCGCTTTAAAGTTTCATTGTTCGTATGTTTTTTTATTCTTTTCTTTTTAATCAGAAGGTGGATTATCAAGGGCGTAATCGATAGAAAAACAAAGGCTGCTAAAATAACGAATATGCTTAAATGATTCGAATGGTTTTCGAAGATAAGCGTTAATGAACAATAAGCTCCGATAAGGCCGACCGCCTGCATCGCGAGAAATAATTGTGGCCATGCAAGCGAACTAATTTTCTCCCAAGATAATGAGCTTTGGTTTCTTAAAAAGCCGAGCATTATGCTTAAGCCTGAGAATGGGATGATCTGGTTGGAGAAAGACTTGGCCCATAACAACCAAAATGCGTCAGAGCGACTCATGTTGCCGTTTAAACGTTTGACTGGTTGGTATAATATTTCTGCTGAGATAAAACGTGATAAAAGAGTTAAAAGAAGCCATATAAAAATCACATGCAAAGGCAGCGCGTCGAAAGCGCTGAACACGCTTTCCAGACCTAAGATGTGGAAGAAGCTTATAAAAAGCAGCGCACCGATTATCCAGCTAAAGGTTTTATATAATTTTTTCATTTTTCACTAAAAACAGGAAAAATCTTGGTGATCATCAAGCCGAGAAAAGACGTTATTTCAGTTATAACTATAGAGAGAAATGAAGGTTGCGAAGCCATGAACCTTGCTTTCCTGCTTTTGAATTGGCCCATTAAGCTTTGAGCCATAAAGAGGCATGCGCCCTCTATGTAACTCACTGTCATTTCGAGCTTGCTCTCTTGTAGTATCCTTAGTGCTCTGGCTTTGTTCACTTTGTTTTTCCAGCGTTGACGGTTTGGCTGGGGTTCTAAGTCGCAAACATAAACACGCGGCACATCATCTTGATAAACTATAATAAAGTTGTTTGGATTTAAATCTATACAGTTGTAAAGTTCTTTTTCTTCCAGTTCCCTATCCAAGAAGCTTTTGGGTGCTTTTACTGATATTTCTTTGGCCTGCCTGTGTATATTTAAAATTTTTTTTGCTACTGCCTTTTTATTTTTCGTGGGCACCTCGTAAATTGATAGCCCCTCTATAAATGGAAACTTAAGTGTTCCATCGTCAAGTTTGGAATTCGGTTTTATTGCCCAGGGCGTATTTATTTGGGAGCTTATTAAGAATTCATCTTCAGAAACCCAGGGGAAAAGAGGTCTTCTTTTATAAAAAAAAGGCTTTTCCTGATAGTCCCTATGGAACTCTATAAACCCGTTCTCCATCCGTAGCTTAATGCTTTTCGTCTTGTTGGTTTTTTTTGAAACAAAATGATCTAAAGCTGAAGCTGCTTCCGGAGCTCTAGTTTTTTCTTTTAGTTCTTTTCGTTGCGAAATAGGTTTTAATGTTATACGTAGAAGAGATCTTGGAAATCCATGTATAAAAAAACTCCCTATAACCTCGATATCATCTATATGGGGTCGTATAGAGTTTAGTAGAAAATATATATGCTCTTCATCAGTTCTGAAATGGTTTCGGATAGCCCTTTGCCATTGCCACCGCCCCCCTTCCTTGAGTTCTCCGGTCTCAAAAAAAATCTGCTTTTCACATTTTTCTGTTAGTTTCTGTAATACCTCAATAGATTTTCCCAGCCCATTTTCTCTTACGATATGGTGGTGGACGGCACCATACACAATGGAATCGTAAGTATCCTCAATTTTAGAATGGCAAATATCCGCCCTTGATAGTGAGAACTTGTCATTGTCTCTGAGGCTTTTGCTTACCTGGCTTTCGGATATTTCAATGCCTTTAACTAATTTGGGATTGTTTTTTTTAAGTAAGTACTCCGATATAACCCCTTTATTGCATCCAACATCCAATATTTTGTCGCCATCGTCTATATGTCTGGAAATGCATTGTGCTCTTTTCAGACTTCTACGGTTATGCCGCTGATGGTATTTGGAATCGCCTCTTTCGTTTTTTTTCGGTTTCATTATTTTCTCTGAAATTTGGTTTCTCGTAAGTCGTAATGTTCAGTATTTTTATTCTGTCGACGTTGTTTGATCGGATTTTAAAACGGGGTTTAATTTTTATTGTTTAGAGGTCTTTTTTGTTGTGCTTCGCCTTGTCTCCTTAAGGTGTGGTGCGTTCTATCTCGTGCCCACACCCATCCTGAGGATCTGGTGATCTTATAGGGGTTGTAGTTCATTATAAACAAAAGCTTTGCAGGCTACTGCACCTTCGTGAAGTGTTTGCCCAATTTTCGATAGGGTTCTCAATTCAAAACCCGAAAACCCCGGCTCCGCATACAATGCCTAACCAGCTACTCTTTCTGCTGTGCGACTACTCGCCTTTGCCGGCGCCGTCCGCTACGGCGTGGCAGTGGGCTAGATTCTTCTTGTCTACTACCGCGCGCTTGCACGAGGAGCGGGCAGTGATGGGCTGAGGTTTGGACGCTATGGTGGAGATGGGAGAGCCGGTTTACGCTGCGCCAAATTCGATTTACCGGGCAGGCGCCGACTTAGTTGTTATCTAAAACCTGGTCCAGCGAGTCGGCTTCCAGCACCCGGTCGGCCCAGACATCTATTTCCTCAGTGTTCGCCTGTTTGGTGTGCGGTGTAACACTGTCAGCCGGTCGGTTATGCGTAGTGGTTGAATAATACGGCTCTTCTCCCGGCCCTGGCCATCGAGCAGTTGGATCAGGCGGTATTCGGCACGATATCGCTGGGCGCTATTGTTGCAGATGCGCGAGAGTTGCTAGGCCGAAGGGTTAGCTGCTGGTGACCGCTGACAACGAGTTCAGTGATTTCCGGTGATGGATGTCAATTCAAAACCCGATAACCCCGCCCCCGCATGCAGTTCTTAACCACCTGGCTCTTTTCCTGCTCCGCGTCCCCGGCTTTGCCGGCGGCACCGATTACGGCGCCGCCGCCGGCCATGCGTCCGGCGGTGCCGGAGTTGCCGAAGATGGCGCCCAGAATGCCGCCGATGATGGCACCGCCGGCGGCGCCTTCGGCGGCGTCGCGGCCGGTGCTGACTTCGTCGGCGACGGCGCGGCAGTCAGTGAGGTCTTGCTGGTACTGGGCTTCGTCGATGCCTTGCTTGTCCACCACCACGCGCTTGGACGAGGCGCAGGCGGTGGTAAGCAGGGCGGCGAGGGTGATCAGGGCGATGCGGTGCATGGTGCCTCCTTGCCGGGTTGGCCGGTGCTTCATTGCGTTGGACCTTTTATAGCACGGCTTGGTTCGGAAGGTGAGGGGGCCGCGAGGCGGCCCTTAGCCGAGCCGCAGCGACAGGTCGATGGCCTGCACGTGCTTGGTGAGCGCGCCGGCGGAGAGGAACAGGTCGCGGGCGCCGGGCAGGTTTTTGACGTCGTCCAGGGTG
>Ga0310345_10004450_pt1 | contig 12706 bp, 12 predicted proteins | sample HC15DNA20500_MG_FD_204667 | JGI IMG/M metagenome (GOLD analysis project Ga0310345, IMG submission 204667) | Marine microbial communities from station ALOHA, North Pacific Subtropical Gyre - HC15-DNA-20-500_MG | ecosystem: Environmental > Aquatic > Marine > Oceanic | place: Pacific Ocean: North... | reverse complement strand
CGGCCGGGTCCACTGTGAGAGGTCTGACTAAGGCCACCTCTCGAGAACAAATTCACATAGTATCTGGATCAGGTTATTAAAATGATCGAAGTCAATCGCACTGCAAAATTCCAGATCGGGCAGGTTGTCCGCCATCGTTTGTACCCTTTTCGCGGCGTGATTTTTGATGTTGACCCGACGTTTAGTAACACCGAAGAATGGTGGGAGTCTATCCCCGAAGAAATGAGGCCGCTGAAGGATCAGCCCTACTATCACTTATTGGCGGAGAACGCAGAGAACACCTACGTTGCCTACGTGTCAGAACAAAACTTGCTCGTCGATGAAAGCGGTGAACCTGTGTCGCATCCCGACGTAAACAATTATTTTGACCAACTTAAAGGCGGTTTTTACGTAATGAGAAGCGATCAAGGCCATTAGCCCTGATTTTTGAGGCTTTCTACCTGATGGTATAGCAAGTTTTCTATTAGGTTCGTGGCACCCGATGGGTGTCTCGTGGTCAAGTCCGAGATGAAACTCTAACTCAGGTCCCCAGACGGCGTAACGCTTGAACCGTCATGTAGTTGTTCAGCACGTCCTCATTCGGATCGAGAGCGGTCCTCCAGTCGCCTCTACATTTTTCGCCCAAATGGATGCGAGTGACCATGCTAGTCTGTACGTCATGGCTAATTAGCCAGTGGCCGCTGTGTTCGGGGCGTCCGTCAGTTACGAGCATTTCGTGAGACTCGGTTTTATACTGACCAGCCCCTCCTTCGAATGATTTCCACACCTCGCCGAATCGGTCGTAGGTGATTGATTGAACAATGCTTGAATTCCGTGCATCCATATAAACTCGGCGTTTGCTGACCGGGGCGTTCGGATACCCGAGTGGTTCGCCTTCAAAGACGATGACTTCCGGAATTAAAGATTTCCCAACGTAGAAATAAGTTTGATCCCTTTGTCCGCCGACTACCGGGGGTATCCAGTTATCGGTTGTCGGGGACCACTGATCGTTGGTCGATCCCATGAATGGTCCACGGTAAATTATTTTGTAATTTCCCCATGTCAGGTACGGATCGCCGGCGGCGTGTGCATCCGAGAGGTATAGATTCATGCCTGCCATATAGGGTTCGAAGCGTTGATTGGCCGGAAATCGTCGTACCCGTTTGAAGTTTGGTAGGTAACCGTATAGGAGCGGTATTTGACGTTGATCGTACTTCCAGATGCTCAGGAAGGCATGACCCTTAACGTCGAGGGTATAGGTAAACCAGATACAATTGAGACGTATTTCATCCTCATGGCCTGGCAGGTATACACCGGGTGCGTCAGGATGGACAAGACCGGTACATTGGTGTTCTGCCCAGACAAAATCGTACTGATATTGTTCTTTCCCCTCTGGGCTAATGACCAACGCGGGTAGGGCATATAGCGCTTTATCGTGTCGACCCCATGCAAGGGTTATGTTTGCGATAGACTCGTTTCCGGTCTGCGGATCTGGAAACGGCAGCCCACCGATCCACGGCTTGCCGTCGTTCGTGTACACATTTCCGATATTGTCGAAAGTTGCTTGGCCTTGGTTACGGATAGTCGCATCTAAGAAGTACGGTGGGTACAACATTTCGATACTTCGTGCCGTCGGCTGTATGAAAAATTTGCGGCCATCTTGTTTTACTTCTTGATACAGAATCGGGTCGACTAGATCCTGAATTAGATCGATATTGTCTTGGTCGACAACATCGCCGACTTTAACTCGGCCCTTGGTGAACGCCTCGATGTCATTAAGTTCGTCCGGGTATGCTCCGCCAACCTCACCAGAGCGGCACGCTTCTGGCCACAGGGAGGTCAGTACGCCGACTGTTCCCAAGCCTTTAGTCGTTTTTTCAATGAACGCGCGACGCCCATAATCAAAATCAAAATTTCGAATATTCATGGGGTTGTATTGTAACTCGTTATTACTTCGAGTTCCGGTTTACGAGTCCCCTCCAGTTAGGTAGTACGGTTGCTACGTCCAGCGATTTTCTTGGGCGTTTGCGGTACTTTTGTTTGCCAGACGGCAGAGCGCAATACCTCTGGACCAACAAAAATTTCGGCCGAAACGGACGTTTATACCATCGTATAACCACCGTCGATCGTCCACGCTTGGCCCGTGACGTAGCTTGATTCGTCTGAAACTAGATAGACAGCGAGCCCCGCAATCTCGTCGGGACGGATCCAACGCTTGTGGAGTGGCACCAAATTCTTAAATCTTTCCTCTACCGTTTCTCTGGATACACCCAAAACTTCGGCGTGCCCTCCGAGAAACGTTTCGGATAGGTCAGTTTCCACAATAAATGGACAGATTGCATTAGCGCGGATGTTGTGTGGCGCCATCTCTAGGCCTAGACATCGGGTTAAACCGACTATGGCGTGCTTTGACATGTTGTACGCACTTTGATTGCGTGAACCCCACTTTCCGGCTGTAGATGCCATATTCAAAACGACGCCACTTTTCCTCGCCATCATGTTTTTCAGCATGAATTGCGTGACGTGAATGACGCCGTATAGGTTCACATCGATGATGTTCTGGAAATCCTCAAATTCATATTCGACAAACGGCAAGGGTTTGTAGATCCCCGCATTATTCACCAGGATGTCTATGGGTTTTTGAGCATCACTTTGCTGCACCATGGCATGGACAGAACTGCGGTCAGCTATATCGCAGGGGAAAATACTCACTTCTGCACCGTAGGTCGCCCGAATATCGGCTGCGGTTTGTTCCAGTCGCTTTGGATCTCGTGCGTTTAAGACGAGATTTGCACCCTCAGCTGCATAAGCCTCCGCAACAGCTCGGCCAATACCTCGGCTCGCCCCGGTAATTAAGGCATTTTTGTTTTTTAGTCGATCAACCATGATGATTTCGTCTTGTAAAAAAATTAATCATTTTTGAGTCCATGTAGGAATCGTAAAATCTGGGCAGTTGTTTCGGTTGGCTTTTCGGCCTGTACCCAATGTCCTGCATTTTCAATTGTTTCGATAAATCTAAGATCGTCGAAATCTTTGGGGAAATTCATCCGCCAATCGGGGTCATAAAGTAGTACATCGTCCTGGGCGCCAGCTACAAAAGCTGCCGGTTGTTTGAAGCGTGCTTCATCGAGTTCCGGAGTAAGCGCATTATTTGCCAAGATATTTCGGTACCAGTTGCAAGGCCCACGAAACCCACTTTCATGAAATTGCGCTACGTAGTAGTCGAAATCCGCTTGAGTTAGCCATCCGGGTAGATTGTTGGGTTGGGGCAGTGTTTCTAGAAGGCCGCTGGTACGAGGATATTCGGTCTGCTTCATCCAACTCCCTTTCGGTGAATCTGCGCAAAGGCCGTAGTAAAGGCAGCGCAGGCTGCTTTCAAGATCAGCTTCGAGTTCTTTTTCTGCGACTCCGGGTTCCTGGAAATAACGCATATACCAGAACCGATCCTCCATGCCTGGTGGATCTATAGCGTCGGCCGACATTCGCCAAAACGGAACGGAAAGGCCCATTACGGCTTTGCAGGTTTCGGGGTATAGCAATGCCGTATTCCAGCCTACAACGCAGCCCCAGTCATGACCCACGACAATAAACTTTTCGTAACCAAGCGTTTTCGATAGGCCCGCAACATCGGCGGTAAGTTCACGAATGTTGTAATCGCTGACAGCTGGCGGTTTGCTACTACCGCCGTAACCGCGTTGATCGGGCACGGCGACCCGATAGCCAGAGGCAGCGATCGGCTGGATTTGATGGCGCCACAGATACCAGCATTGTGGCCAGCCGTGTAGCAGTATCACCAGCGGTCCGTCGCCCTCGACTACGGTGCGCAGGGTGATGCCATTGGTTTCGATTATTTGAAATTCAACGTCCAGCATTCTAATGGCCCCGTTTCCCCTCATCTGGCGATGGAAACGGATTATGTCCTATTCTCTGGAGAGGGTGCACGCGATCCCACGGCGAAATGTGATCTTGATGGTGCTCTAGTCGTTATTATCACGTCGTCTGGCGCGTACTATCCATAGCGGGTCTGCGCCCACTGGCGAGCGGTCGATAAATTCGTAAACAGAAAATTTACGTGCGCGTTCCATGTATTGCCCCACGATACTGATCCGTTGGTTCAAATCTGACTCCCGAAATGCGCGGACTGCCTTGGTCGGAAAACAACGGTGAGACATGCTGACCACGATTTGCCCGTCAGTGCGGAGCAATCTCGCGATCTCTGAAAATATTTCGAAGGGATGTACGAGGTACTGGATCGACACCGCGATGAACACGAAATCGAAGCTGTTACTTTGGTAGGGCAGGGTTGTAATGCGATTTAAATCTTGAACGCAATGTTCGGTCAGGCGGGCATTATTCTCCAATTCGGATTTATTTAGGCCCAGCCCGGCGACTCGGCCGAGCTTAGGTTCAGCAGATAAGTGCGATATCCACGATGACATCAGATCCAGTACATCGGCTTCAGTGAACAAAATTTCGGAATAGAAATTCGTTAGCGCGGTTATTGTGGCGTCATCAATGTGCGTTACAAACCGCGGGTTGCTATAAAACAGTCCGTCCGGTGATTCGTCGATACGCTGGAACAAATCATGCGGCACAATAGGTGCCTCAGCACGGTTGATTGGCACAAGATATCCGTTATTGTTTTTTGGTTAATATTTTTTCTGTCTGGAGTTCCTCAAGCACAGCCCGAATTGTATTTAGGGTATAACCGATGTCATCTCCTCCGTGTGCGCTGGATAGAAATCCAAGACGTCCTGCGTAGAAGTGAATTCCATGATTAAGCAGGCGTTCGTGCAGGATTAGCGTGGCCTTCTGATTGGCATCTTCTGCGTCGCGTGCAGAGCGCACTCGTTTTGTCGTGAAATGAATATGGAAAAGCGACCCCAGACCCGTGACGTCGGCGGCGATATCTAGATCTTCGACGATATCGCGCAAACCGGTCCGGGCCATTTCACCAATCTCGTTGGTATGTTGAATGGTATTGTCTCTCTCCATGGTATCTATGGTTGCAAGTCCCGCGGCGACGCTCATCGGGAAGGCGCTAAATGTGCCGGATTGAAAGACGTAATCATCAGGATGATTTGTGACGGACAGCACATCCATAATATTTTTATGTCCGCCCACGGCCGCCAGCGGCATACCCCCGCCGATGGCTTTGCCTAGCACTGTCAAGTCGGGTGTGATACGGAAATGAGCCTGTCCACCCCCCATGGCAAGGCGAAATCCCGTGATCACTTCGTCGAAACAAAGGAGGATCCCGTACTTCTTAGTGAGCAAGCGAAGTTTGTCGATAAAGTCCTGTTCGGCGGGAATCGCCCCCGCAAACCCGAGCATCGGTTCGATTAGTATGACTGCTAGATCGTCCGCGTGCCTTTCTATGATTTTTGAACAAGCCTCGATATTGTTGAAGGGTAGGACTACCGTTAGATCTGCCACTGTTTTCGGCAGATGGCAGTGGTAGGGAACGCGTTTCGGATCTGATTCAGTCCCTCGATTTTCGGAAGTCGCGGAGACTGATACCATGACGTTGTCTGCTTGCCCGTGGTAGCCACCTTCGAATTTTCCTATTAAATCCCGCCCTGTGAATTTCCGAGCTATCCGGATGGCCGCTTGTACACCTTCTGTACCCGTAGGCAAGAAGCGTAGGTACTCCATGCTTGGCACGTGGTGTCTGAGGCGTTCGGCGAGTTCGATTTGCTTGGTCGAAACGCCGACGTTTGGGATCGCCTGGTCTAATGCGGAATGCACAGCGCTTGCGATAGCGGGATGCCGGTGTCCCAAAATTAGCGGTCCTGCACCCAGCAAATAGTCAATGTAGTCCTTGCCTTTGATATCGAATATCCGGGCTCCTTCAGCATGTGAGAGGTATAGCGGCTGCGGAGAGCGCAACTGCGAATACCCAGCTACCCCATCGGGCATGACTTCGCAGGCGCGGACGTGGTAGTGGCGCTCGTCGAACTCTTCGGCGGTCTGTTCGTTATCGAGTTGGGACGTCATATCCTATTTCCTCTGTGGCTGTCAGCTTGCGAGTAGATCTCGTAGGTTCGCATCGATGGCTTTTTTGTCCTGTTCGTTCATACAGAACATCGCGAAATGAGCCCATAGCGAATCGATCAGGCGATACTCGCTGTTTGGGATCAAGTCCGCTTCCGTTTTGCAGTCGCTGGGTGGGAAAAACATATCATTACCAAATGGCATGACAAAAGTTTTCGCCGTGATTCGCCCGAGCGCCGCGGTGAGATCTCCATCTGTGTGTAGGCTCACATCACCATGCCGCCATTTCCAGGCCATGCAGATTAAGTTGTTCGGATCCATTGGTAGGAAGTACGCTTCCCAGAACCCTGTTAGAAATTCATCCAGTGTTGAAAAGCCAATCTCTCGCCAGGTTTCCTGCTTGTAGAATTCCGGGCAGAGACCCATTACCGACCACAATTCAGCGTGGCGTTTCAAACCAACTTCTACCGCATGTGATGAAGAATAGAAGCCATCATTCCAAGCTGGGTCAGATTTTAGGGCGTTCTCATGGGCTCTTACAAAAATGTAATCATGGGGCGTCGTTTTCGCTGTCCCGGCGAAAGGCGCAGCGCGTTTTACCATATTGGGGTAGCGCACGGCCCATTCATAGGTTTGTTCCGCACCCATTGACCAACCTAGCACAAGTTGCAGCTCCTCGATGCCAAACACCTCGGTAACCAAGCGGTGTTGAGCAACGACGTCATCGCCGATCATGATATTTGGGAAAGCGCCCATGTTTTGTGGCGCTGGTGTATTGCTGGGTGATGAGGAGAAACCGTTGCCAAACTGGCCGGGTAAAATGATGAAGTACTTCGATGGGTCTAACGGGCGGTCTTCGCCGATGAAGATTTCCATTGATTTTGACGTTCCGGACCACATGTGGGGGAACAATATCGCGTTATCTTTGTTCGCATTCAGTGCTCCGTGTGTTCGATAGGCGAGTTTCGCGTTTGCCAGAGTTTGCCCATGAATCAAGGGGAAGTCGCCGAGCTTCAGGTATTCGTGTGGGCCAAGGTTTTCTTCTGAGTAATATTCGTTCTCGATCATTGTTCTTTCCTCCAACGGTCACGATGGACACCAGGCATCCCACGGAGGATAAACAAAATTTACCCGAACGGGTACGTATTTCCATCTAAATGCGGGACACTAGAGAGTACGTGCGCATCGTGAGGAATCAAAAAAATGGGACGTTTAGCAGGTAAGATTGCTGTTGTCGTTGGGGCTGGTCAGACTCCTGGGGAGACCATAGGTAACGGACGAGCAGTCTCGATACGTTTCGCCGAGGAAGGTGCCACAGTGTTGCTTGTGGATCGAAATTTATCCTCTGCGGAAGAAACATTGGCAATGCTCAAGGATCGTGGTGGCAGTGGAAGTTGCCTTGAGGCAGATGTTGTGGCCGAGGCTGAGTGCGAAGCCATTACAACGACTTGTGTTGAGCGTTATGGTCGAATCGATGTTCTGCACAACAACGTTGGTATTGGCACGAACGACTGCGGCCCTACCAAGATCACCGAAACGATTTGGGATGAGATTTTTGCGGTCAATCTGAAATCCGTTATGTTCACATGTAAGCATGCACTGCAAGTGATGCGCCAACAACAATTCGGATCGATCATTAATATCTCCTCCATCGCCGCAATCTGTAATATTGGATTGGTAAGTTACAAAGCATCCAAAGCGGCGCTTAATGCCTATACGCAGACGCTTGCGACAGGGGGTGCAAAGTTCGGCATACGAGCAAATGTCATCATGCCAGGTTTAATGGATACACCGATGGCGATTGAAGGTTACGTTGCTGCGGGGCACGATCGTGCGACTTTGATCAAGCGTCGTAATGAAAGTGTTCCTTTAGGGAGACAAATGGGAACGGCATGGGATATTGCCAACGCGGCCCTTTTCCTAGCCTCTGACGAGGCAAAGTTTATTACCGGCGTGTGTCTGCCGGTGGACGGAGGGCAATCCGCTTTGATTGGGTAAGGATTTTAAGGCGTCGTGGACGGCTTGTTTCGATTTGCGATGATGATCCCGCCAACAATAACCATAAGGCCGCTGACGGATGTAGCGCGGATGGGTTCGCCTAGAATAGTGCCGATCAGAATCAGTGATAGAAAGGGCGTGAGAAAAACCAGTTGTCCCAGACGACCAACGTTACCTGTGAGGCCGATGGCTTTTTGCCACAGAAGATAGGTGACGCCCATCTCGATGAGCCCGACCCATGCCCCATAAAAAATGGTTGTGGGTTGAAGCTCCGGCCAACCAGGGCCATGCCAACAAGCGGCAGCGATTAATATTAACCCTACGGTGAAACTGTAAAACATAACGGCGATAGGGTGAGATTTACATCGCGTGTTAAATAGCCAGTACAGCGCCCAGAATAGGGTGCTCGAAAACGCAAGCGCGACGCCAGTGATGCTCAGTGGGGTGTCCGCATCTATCGGGTTTTGGAACAAGACAATAAGGACGCCTATGTAGCTTAGCGCAATTCCCGCTAAACCTCGCCGCGTTATTTGTTGTTTGAGAACAGGAACTGCCAGTAGAGCAAAAACTATCGCCCACGTGATAAGTATAGGCTGGGCGATTTGTGCGGGTAGGCGGCTATATGATCCGAATACTACGAGGTAATAAGCGAAGGGGTTAATGATGCCAAGGACAACGATTGTGGGGAGTTCTCTGAGCGATATTTTATAGGCCTTACATACTGAAGCGGCAATTCCGAACAGGACCCACGATATACACGTGCCTGTGAGAAGCAATTGGAGCGGTAGCAGGTGTTCTAGGCCTAATTTAAAACCCGTCGCAACCGTCGACCACAGCAGAACCGCACACAACGCGAACACCAAAGCTTTGCGTTCCTGCGTTTCAGTGGGTACGAACATACGGCTTTGCAAGGTAAGGAGCGGTTGTCCTCTATGGGTGGGAGGGCGGTTCCTCAAGCAATGAGGAGCGGTGTGGTTTCAGGGGTTCTACGCCTATCGTGTCCGGTGACCAGGTTTTAAACCAATGCGCAAGCTAACATTGAGTGCAACAATACATTGCACCCCGCTTCCAAGTCGGTCGCAGTCACACTCTCGGTTTCGTTATGACTTATCCCACCTTCGCATGGTACGAAGATCATGCTGGTGGGTGCCACCCGCGAAACGTAGACTGAGTCATGGCCCGCGCCGCTGACCATTCGCATATGCTTGTAACCGAGCATTTCAGCCGCTGATTGCACGGCATTAATACAAGCGTCTGAGAAAGCGACAGCTGGCGAATGCCACTCCCAAGGCACGTCGCCGGATAGGCCTCTGGCGTTGCATTCTGTGTTGACAATCTCCCGGAAAGTTTTATCGAGTTTATCCAGTGTTAGCTGTTGGGGATGGCGAATGTCGACAGTAACGGTGACTCGTTCCGGTACAGTGTTGCGAGAACCTGGCTCTGTTTGGATGTCCCCAAAAGTCACTCGTGCCCAAGGTTTATGCGCCTCGATTAACTCGTAAAGTCGATCAACAATTTTTGCCAATGCCATAACCGGGTCACGACGCAGATGCATAGGGGTTGGGCCGGCATGACTGGTCTGCCCCTCGATCACAAGATCATACCAACGTATACCTTGGACACCTGTCACGATCCCGATTTGGTGCCGTTCGTTCTCTAGAATGGGGCCTTGTTCAATATGCGCCTCGAATGCAGCACGGATAGGGTAGTTTTGGCATGGCTGTTCACCGAGATAGCCGATGCGTTCTAATTCGTCGCGCAGAACCCGCCCTGCCTTGTCTGTGCGTTCGTGTCCATAGTCCAACGTAAATTCGCCCGCCCACACACCGGATCCGATCATCGCTGGTGCGAACCGCGCGCCCTCTTCGTTAGTCCAACAGACGGCTTCTATATCGTGTTTTGTATGCACCTCGGCTTCATTTAAGGTTCGGATGACTTCCAATCCGGCTAACACGCCGTATACCCCATCGAATTTCCCGCCAGTCGGTTGCGTATCCAGATGGGAGCCGGCTATGACAGCCGGGCTATTCGCTTCGCTTCCTGGGCGCTTGGCAAAAATATTGCCCATTTGGTCTACACGAACATCGCAATTTGCATCTTTACACCAGTTGACGAACAAATCGCGTCCTTGGCGATCTTCATCAGTCAGAGTTTGCCGATTAGAGCCGCCACGTGATGTGGCACCAATCTGGGCCATATCCATTATGGATTGCCACAGCCGGTCGCCATTAGTTCGAAGTCCCGTTGAGGTGTCAGTATCCATCAGATTTCGGTCCGGCGTTGCGCGAAGTTACCAAAGCTTATCGATTTGCGGGCCCTTAAGCCAATGGACGTGTACGCTTAATCAACTAATAATGTTCCTATGATGCGAGGCACGTTAAGTAAGATGACGACCCGGTTGAGTGCGGTCGTCGAATATGAACTCCCGTTAGGATCAGAGCGGCTGCCGCTCAATGCCCTCTTGGGTAAACATCTTAAACTCAGGCACACTGGACAAATTTTTTGTGATGCTTGTGGGCGGAAAACGAACAAAAGCTTTGCGCAAGGCCACTGCTATCCGTGTATGACTGAACTAGCCCGTTGCGACCTATGTATCCTGAAACCTGAGACGTGTCACTACGCAAAAGGCACATGTCGTGAACCGGAATGGGGCGAAGCTCATTGCATGACACCCCATATTGTCTATCTCGCAAACACCTCCGGATTGAAAGTGGGAATAACACGAGAAGGGCAGGTGCCTATTCGTTGGATGGATCAGGGCGCCACGCAAGCACTACCGATTTTTCGGGTCAAGAGTCGACTGATATCGGGCCTTGTCGAGGTTGCGATGGCGACGTTGATGGCAGATAAAACGAATTGGAGGGCGATGCTGAAGGGGGGCGGTGAAGCGCTCGATTTAGCCGAAAAGGCGGCTACTCATATTCCGGTTATAGAGGATAAACTGAAATTGATCTCGGATCAGTACGGTGCTGATGCGATCGAACGTCTATCGGTTGAAGTTGTGACGATTGACTACCCAACGATTGAGTACCCGATAAAGATCAAGTCTCTGAATTTTGATAAAACCACAGTCATTGAGGGTCAACTAATGGGGATCAAGGGTCAGTATTTGTTGTTCGATGGGGGAGTAGTCAACGTCCGTAAGTTTACCGGCTACGAGATCGAAGCTGCGTCTTGAAAGATGTTTAGCCCGACCGTGAAAAGGTACGCGTTACGCAGTGGTTGTTGTCAGGCTTTCCGCCACGATATGTAGGCGCTGAGCAGACGAAAAATAGTGGCTTCGAGACGATTTTTACGCAAAGGGAGAGGCGGATCGCTCAACTTTAGAAGTTGCTTCCCGAGATTCTCACCCGTAAACAAGCGCTTTAGAGTATCCGGGATTTGTTCAAAACCGTGTTGGATATCAATGTTCTGCACAATTTTTCCGTCTTCAACCCATTTGTTGAGACACAAAAGCCCTTCGGCTGCGCGATCGAGATAGTCAAGGACTATGAACCCTTCGGCTGACGCCCGTCGAATTATGAGTGATAAATAGTTTTTGATTCCATATAGGTCTTCCGGTTTGTTGTATTGAGAGATTGCGCCACAGACGACGATCCGTGCATTCATTGCCAAATGTAGCAGCACTTCATCAAGGGTCTCACCGCCGACGTTGTCGAAATAGATGTCAACACCCTCGGGGCAAAGGACAGCCAATTGCTGACTTACGTCTTCGGTTTTGTAGTTAATCGCCGCATCGAATTTTGCTTTGCGGGTTAACCATCCACATTTCTCATCGCTGCCAGCGATGCCGATTACGCGACAACCTTTGAGTTTTGCTATTTGTCCGGCAATGGATCCAGTCGCGCCCGCAGCGCCACTTACAAGAACTGTGTTTCCGCGTTTCGGTTTGCCAATATCCAGGAGGCCAAAATAAGCGGTTAGTCCGGTCAATGACAATGCTAAAACTAATGCGGGATCGAGGTGGGGAGGTATTTTGTTTAGAGGTGCTAGAGCGCGAACATCGGGGTTGATAACGATGTACTCTTGCCAACCACAAAGGTAATTGATCAAGTCTCCGGTTTTATATTTTGGGTGCTTCGAATCGATTACCTGGAGTATGCCGTTGGCGCGCATCGGTTCTCCAAGCTCGACTGCCGGCATATAAGTATCCATTGCCATCCAGGCCCGTTGTGTTGGGTCAAAAGAGAGGTATAGCGTTTGAGCCAGTATTTGCCTGTCAGTAAGCGGTGGCATAGGAGTCGTTCGTAACTCGAACAACGACGCGTCGGGCATACCCTGCGGGCGTTTGGCTAAGATCCATTGGCGGTTAGCAAGTTGGTTCATTGTTAACACTAAACTTTGGTCAGGAATTCGAAAGGGTGTCTATGCAGTGATTCTCCGCCTCGTTTGGTGACTTGGTTAAGATCTCCGACGAAAATCCCAGCGGTCATGTCAGATGTGCAAGGACTCGGTTCGATCATGATTAACTGACCTTCTTCAAATGGAAGGTCGAGTTCGGATGTCCATACGTTTGAGCCAGGTACATCGGCGAACGGCGGGATGATCCGCTGTCCCCATCCATGAATTGTAGGGCATTGGACAGAATAGCCTGCATCCAGGATTTTCTGTGACACCTGCAATACGTCCCTCGGAGAGTTACCGGGTTTCAAGACCTCCTGCACACCGTAGTAAACCTCTTCAGCAAGATGGAAAAGGTCGGCATAGCGTTGAGTTGGCTTACCGAGCGCGATCG
>Ga0310345_10004449_pt1 | contig 12707 bp, 10 predicted proteins | sample HC15DNA20500_MG_FD_204667 | JGI IMG/M metagenome (GOLD analysis project Ga0310345, IMG submission 204667) | Marine microbial communities from station ALOHA, North Pacific Subtropical Gyre - HC15-DNA-20-500_MG | ecosystem: Environmental > Aquatic > Marine > Oceanic | place: Pacific Ocean: North... | reverse complement strand
ACGAGGAATTCCCGCGGCATTGGGTTTCAAGTAGTCGATGAAGGTGCTCGATAGGAGTTGTCCCTCCTTGTCATAGAGAAATTCTTCGTACAGTGCCGCCCCAAGGCCGTGAACAGTGGAGCCAATTAACATCCCCTCCACCACTCCGGGGTTTATCTGGTTCCCGCAGTCATGAACGATGATGTAGCGCGGAAAGGTCACCATTCCCGTCTCCACATCCACCTCCACGACCACCGCGTGGACGGAATTGGAATGGGTCAGCTGGACATTGAAATCCTCCCGGCTGGGAAGTTTGGCGTAGGGACTCTTATAGTAGGCGATCTCCTTCAAGCCCGGTTCCAAGCCCTCGGGTAGCATCAAGATGCGCTTATAGGCCAGGGTCGCAACATCCTTGAAGGAAACCCTCTTGTCAGAATGCCGGATGGCCTGGATGGCTCCATCCTTCAGCTCCAGATCTGTTTCTTCAATTTCCAGCATATGGGCCGCGATCCGAAACATCTTATCGCGGACTTTCCTGGTAGCCATGATCACGGCGCCCAGATCGACGTCGTTGAACTTGTTGGAATAGACACCGGAGTGGCCCAGAAAAGGCGAGACCTGGGAGTCGACCTGGGTATTCACGGAGACCGCGTCGGTGCCGATGGCCAGCATGTCGGCCACCACTTGAGCAGCCGTCGTAGCATGGCCCTGTCCGGAATCCACAGAACCCAGCAGCACGTTGGCATTTCCGTCAAAATCGATGGTCACGATGGCCCCCTCGGCATTCCCCATATACTCGGGGGTGCCGCTGGAAGTGTAGTAGTAGCCTAGGTTGGAGGTGCCCGGCTCAACACCGCAACTGATGCCGATCCCCACGTATCGTCCCTCTTGCCACATCTTCTCCTGGCCCTGCTTCAGATCCTCATATCCCACCAGATCGAGGGCCTTGCGGAGACACTCCGGATAATCGCCGCTTTCATAGATTTCACCGGAGGGCGTGGTGTAGGGCATCTGATCCGGCTCGACAAAGTTCTTGAACCGCATCTCGATCGGATCCAACCCCAGTTCCCTGGCAGCCAGATTCACCATTCTCTCCAGTGAGAAGATCATGGCCGGTTTCCCCACGCCTCGGTTCTGGACGGTAGGGCCCCGGTTGGTGACGACGGTCCTCAACTCGGCCCGGGTAGCCGGGATGGTGTAACAGCCCACCATGGTGGCGAATTTGATGAGAGCGTAAATGCCGGCGGTATGGATGAAGGAACCATCGTTTTCAGTATCCTTCAGGCTCAGTCCCAGGATCTTGCCGTCCTTCCGGACCGCCAGCTCGAGTTCCAGTTCCGCGTCCGGGGCATGGGATCCGGCCATCAGATGCAAGGTGCGAGTCTGGATCCACTTCACGGGCCGGTCCACCTTCCTGGCAAGGAGGGCCATCAGGGCGATGTAAGGCCACAACGCCAGCTTGATGCCGAAGGACCCCCCGATGTCGGGAACCAGGAACCTCAACCGGTCCGCCGAGATGCCCAGAGTGTGACAGAGATTCACGATGCTTCTTCCGTGCTGCTGGTCGTTGGCCCACACCACGAAGGAATCGGTCGCCTTTTCATGCTTGACAATCATCCCCCAGGTCTCCAGGGGCGTCGAACTGTACCGCTGGATGTGGAAGGTTTCCTTGACCACCCGGTCGGCCTTCCGAAAGGCCTCTTGCACATCGCCATGCTCCATTACATCGTGGAGCAACAGGTTGCTCTTGGCCTCCTCAAAGATCAAAGGGGCATCCTGTTTCAAGGCGTCGGCGATCTCGACCACCGGTGTCAGCGGTTCGAATTCGACCTGAATCAGATCCAGGGCATCCTCCGCGATGTACTCATCGACCGCCACCACCACGGCCACCGGTTCTCCGACATAGCGAACCTTGTCAACGGCCATTGCATATTGAGTTGCCGGCTCGGTGATGGCTCGGGGTTTGATGGGCTGGGTCTGCCGAGCGACCTCCTGTCCGGTGAGAACGGCCAGAACTCCGGCCAGCTGCTCGGCCCGGCTCACGTCGATACTCTTGATCCTGGCATGCGCATAGGGACTCCCCAGAACAGCCGCCTGGTAGCATTCCATGTCCAGATCATCAATAAAGGTCGCTTCACCCTTGAGGTGCCGGGCATCCTCCTTCCTGGGGGTGGGCTTGCCGACCCACTTTCGGGTGACCAGGATATCTTCAATCTTCATCGCGGATTCGCCTCGCTCGGTCGGCCGCATGACTGACCGCATCGACAATCTGCTGATAGCCGGTGCACATGCAGAGGTTCCCCACCAGGGCCTGTCGGATTTCCCCTTCATCGGGCTCAGGATTTTTTTGCAGCAGAGCGTAGGAACTGAGAACCATGCCGGGAGTGCAGTAACCACACTGGATCGCGAAGTGGCTCTTGAAGGCCTGCTGGACCGGGTGCAGGCCTTCCTCGGCCAAACCCTCGATGGTGGTGATCTCGGCACCGCCCACGGAAATCGCAAGCTTCATGCAAGACTTGATCGGCCTGCCGTCAAGCAGCACCGTACAGGCTCCGCAATGTCCCGTGTCGCAACCGATATGAGTCCCGGTGAGTCGCGCCTTCCCCCGAATATAGCTCCCCAGTAAAAGCCGCGGTTCCACCTCGTCTTCGAAGTCTTTACCGTTGATCTTTATCCTGACCCTAGACCGCATGTCTCACACAAATCGCCAGTGGCATGGTGGGTGGATTATATGATTCCCGCAGCAATTCTCCAAGGTCGTTGTAGCGGCCTCACCACCAAGACACCCTGTGAAAGAAATTCGAAATCCTAAATCCGAAACTCTAATTGGAATCTGTTTCGAATTTGGGACTTCGGATTTCGGATTTTGGTTTAGGTGTAGCGGCCGCTCTGTGAACGCCTTCCGGAATCGGCGCACTGAGGGCCTCCCACACTGAAGATTCTCCCAAACGGGATTGGTGTTGTAGGGGCGCACTGAGTGCGCCCACTGCAAGGACTGGGATGCCAGGAAGGGCGCAAGGCCTTGTGCCCCTACTAGCATCTTGTCAGGGGTTAGAAGTCAGCGATCAGCGGCTTCCAGATACGAGCTCCGCACCGGATAGCGCAGGTAGTCCACCTTCTGGCCGGGATCCTGATCGGGATTGACGTAGACAAAGCGGCCATGGGTCATGGTCATCAAAACGGGTATGTCCTTGATCTCCATGGGATCCACCGCCAGAATATCTCGGCCCAGAACCACCAGATCCGCATACTTCCCGGCTTCGATGGAGCCCTTCACATCGTCCTGAAAAAAAGCCCAGGCGGATGTAATGGTAATGGCCCGGAGGGCCTCTTCCAGCGTCAGCCTCTCCTCGGGTTGGTACACTTTCCCGGATTTGCGCACCCGATTCACGGCCTCCCACACGGCAAAAAGCGGTCCAATCGGTGAATTATCGCTGCTGAGGATCACGGGAATCCCGGCATCGCGATAGGCGGCCAGCGGCAGAGGACCTCGATCGGGCCTTTCCGGATTGACCGAGTCGTTTTCTTCCGCGTCATCCGCCAGATGATAGATCGAGGCCACCTGTAAATCGGCGATGATCCCGAGCCGCTTCATGGCCTCCAGATTGGCCTCGGTCGGATAGGGGATGTGGGTGAATACATGGCGGGCGTCCTGGCGAGGGTGAAGCTCGAAGGCTGTCTCCAGTGCCCTGGAGGCATAGTCAAAGGCCTCCGGAGCACGAATATGGACGTAGAGCTGCCAACCTCTGCGGTGCCCTTCAATCAAGACCTGGGTGGCTCCTTCGCCCGGGACCACATAGCTTCCCTTATCAAGACTCAGCTTGAAGGTACCGATCCGCAGAAAATCGCTGCGCAAGGGAGGGTCAAACAGCAGCCCCCGGATCAACTCGAGACTGTCTTCGGTCGAGAAGGCCCGCACGGGAATGCGAACCATCAAATTAATGCGCACCGGCAAACCTTCCCTGCTTGCAGCCAGCCGCTGATAGGCGTGCTGGGTGGGCTGATTCTCGCTCGAGGTCAGAGGATCCGAAAGACTGGTGATGCCCTTGGGCAAGATCTCTTCCTTCAAAACTCGAGCGATATTGGGCTCCAGATTCTCCACCGGCCAGATACTCAGCGGTCCCTCCCGAAGCCGGTGAAAAGCGGCAAACCCGGTGGCAACGCCCGTCGGCTCTCCCGTTGCTGGGTCCAGCAGAAATTCTCCGAAGAGGCCCTCCCGGTAAGGCTGACCGATATTGCGATCAATCCCGGCGGCGGCTAGAGCCAGGCTGTTGCCGACGTTGGCTGAATCGCCGCCCATGCCAAGAACCACCGGGTTCTCCGAAGAGACCGGATCCAGATCATGACGGGTTGGCCAGCGCTTCTCTTCGATTTGCGACAGGCGCGGCCCGCGTGAAATCCAGATCAGTTCTCCCGGGGGTGTGGCGGCTACTTTTTGGCGAACGACGTCCACGATCTCGGCGATTGATCGAGCCTCGCTCAAGGCTTGAATCAAAGGCTCCGGAGGCTCACTCACCCGGTGGGCCAGGTGAACGTGGGTATCGTGGAATCCGGGCAGAACCGTCTTCCCCTCCAGGTCTACCGCCTCGGTCCGACCTGCGACCAGCGAAAGAATCTGAGCGTCCGATCCCACCGCTATGAAGCGGCCCTCTTTGATGGCCACGGCCTGCGCGATGGAGAACTCCCCATCGACGGTGACGACTTTTCCGTTGTAGAGGACCAGATCGGGCGCCAGAACCTCCGGGACCTCAGAGGCACAGCCGATGGAGATCAGCAGGAGAAGCAACAACAGAGACGTTTCACGTGTCATGTTGCAATTTTCACCCTTCAGGCTACGGATTTCAAGCTCTGGATGCCAGCCCCCCCCGTTGCAGGTCACTGGAACCCTCTTTCCAATAGGTTAAGGCATTTTCGCTAGGAAAAGACCTCCGACCCGACAATTCTTGACAAATAGGCGCCAGTTACTGACAAAAACGCTGCTTTTCATGGTAATTAGCTCCAAGGGGTGATTAGAATCACATTGTTTCTATTTAGATAGAGTCGTTTGGCGGGCGGCGGGAATTTTCAAAAAAACAGCTCAAAGCTCATTCAGTCAAATGGCTTGAACGAGGGTAGGGGAGGTAACCTTGGGAAGTCAACGGGGGAAAAAACGGGCAGGTCAGTCTGTCTACCATCATTTTTTCACCCCTCATCTCGCCTGCTTTCAATCTGATTCTTTGAGACCGTTACCAGTCTTTCCTGGTCCATTTTGTTCCGGCTTGAAGCATTCGCCAACAAAATAGCATTTTAAGGAGTTCGCAATGAACCGTCAGCGTAAAAGCCTTCCGCCAACCGCGTCTTTCTTTTCAAACTTCGTCAAGCCTCAGCACCTCATACGCGGCAGGAACCGAATAATTTCCGTGTGTTTCCTGGCGGTATTGACCGTGTTAATGGCCGGTCTCCAGCCGGTGGCGTCTCCTGACCAGGGCACATTGCCAACGATTGATCCGGCCAAATTCGCTGGCCGGAAGTCCGGCACGGGGCTATATCAGAATTCGACCCTCTACCCATTGCGGAGGTCCTTGTGCCCACAGCAGGGGGGCCCAAACGGTCAGGAAGGCCAGGATCAAGGTTTGGATTACACTGGAACGCAAAAGCCGCATTGATTTCATTTTTTCCTCCAGGACTGAGACGTTCAAGGACGCCTCTTTTTCATCATTTCTCATCCTGAAATCAGGTTACCCCTGCGGTTTTTCAATAAAATGTGATCCTGCTCACTGTCACTTTTTGGTCATTTTTGAGTCACTTTTGGAACTCGTTCAGCCAGGCCTCACAGCCAGAACGGAATAATGTTGAAGGTGGCAAAACTCCCCGGCAACGGTCTTTACAGGGGAATTTCTGAGGGTCGATGAAACAGGCCGATTAAAGGTGGAGTGTCAAAAAAATATCAGTACAGATTAATGGTTCCCCGGGAAAGGACCCGAAGCTCTTAGTGGGATTGAAAATTGAGAGGGAAGAAGGTGGAAGGGGCCCCGGCCGCTGGTCTTCGTTCCTCAGATAAAGGCGGACGGCCCTGCAGTAGACAAGTTATGCAGATTTCCGGCTAGAGTAAGGGCGCACGGTCGTGCGCCCTTACGATGAACCCGGGACCGGTCCGCTATCAGAGGATTCGCCTACTGGGACAGCAAGCCGTCAATAACGGTCTTGAAGGAGTTAAAAGGCAGTGCGCCTCGAAGGGTCTGAATCACCTTCACCTTGTTGGGATCCTCGGCATCGGTGAAACCGATTCCGAAGGAAGGCGTTGCCCCGATTCCGAGTTTGGAGCCGACCGCCATATCGCTTCGAATCTGGCTCTCATGCTTTCCGCTCTCCAGGCATGTATTGAAGGATGCACTGTCCAGCCCGACTGCCTCCGCATGGGCCTTGAGCTGGGCAAGGGTCAGCGCGTTTTGATTGGCGAAGAGGCGATCATGCATCTCCCATAATTTATCCTGGTCGCCGGCACACTGAACGGCTTCAGCCGCCTTGAGCGCATAGGGATGAATGGATTCCAGAGGATAGTCAAAAAACACATACTTCACTTTGCCGCTGTCAATATACTCTTTCGCAATTTGTGTGAACGTCCCACGGACGTGTCTCCCGCAAAACGATCACTGGTAATCGGTGAACTCGACCAGCGTCAATCGCGCGGATCGGTCACCCTTGAAGGGGTTCTCACCAACATCCAGTACGACATTCAGTGGAGCGGCGGGAGTGGGAGCTGGGGCCTGTCTCGCCGTCAAAAGTTTTTTGATTTCCTGAAGGTCTTTTTGAATCGCCTCCTGGCCTTGCTTGAGGGTTTCGATCTCCTTTTTGAGTTCGTTCACCGCCCCGCCTTGAGCCGCCACCGGGATTCCCGACCAAAGAATCAGCACACTACATTGCAGGAACCCCAAAAAATGCTTTTTAATCATGCCTGTTCCTCTCATTTTAAACTGCACCCGCGGGTCGAAGACCAGCGAGGGGTCAGCTGATCAACTATGGGTCAAGATCTGTCAGTTGGTCACTTATCATTTTATCAGCTGTCAGTTTTTTCAATCCATGGCTCCGGCTTCTCTTTTTCCCTCTTCGGTGAAGGGCTCCCCGACCCAGGCGATTTCTTCATCTTCAAAGTTGAGTTGATAGCCGACCGGTTCCACGCCCCACTCATCGGCCAGGGAGGCATTCAAAGCGGTGACTCGACCTCCCACCATGCTCATCAGGGGTCGAATCTTGAGAATGTCGTCCACCGGGATAGTCAGGTAGTCTCGGTCGATTATGGTCAAATCCGCCCACTTCCCCAGTTCCAGCGAACCCAGCTGGTTGGGATGCCGGACGTACTCGGCGGCCCAGCGGGTCCACATCTTCAGGGCGTGCACCCGGTCGATCCGCTCCTCGGGCTGCCACACCTTACCGTCAAATTTTCGAGTGATCGCCTGCCACATAATAAAAAACGGCGGCTGCAGTCCTCTGCCTACCCGGCCCTCTCCGGCAGATCGAAACGCTCCTCCTCCGTAGTGCTGACCCACCAGCTTGACGCCCTCCCGGATCCAGGTGTTAAAGGGAATGAAAAAATCTTCGATATTGGGGGTGCCGGGTCCGTAATCCTGAATCCAGCTGCGGAAATCACGAACGTAGTCGGGTCCGCAGCTCAGGATGATCCCATACCGTTTGAGTTTGTCGATCACATCCGGCTGCTTTCCGATCAGATCGCAGTGCTCCAGAGAAAAACCTCTTTCCCGGATCTGCTCCACCGTCATACCGGTACTCTCCCGGGCCTGATCCACCATCTGGATGAAGCGCCTGAAACTCTCGCTCCCGCAGGTGTGCACTCCCGTGATTCTCCATCCGGCTCTCACGGCGTTGGCCAGGGTGTCCCAGTGGAGATCTCCCTCATGAGGACAGGTCTCCCGGGCCTTTATATGAGCCGGGGCGATGGTATCGGGACCGGTACAGGCTTCCGGGTAATGAGAATCCCACCGTTCCGAAGCCACTCCGTCAATCCACAGATACTCGTTTCCAATCCCCTGAAGCACCCCGGTTCGCCGGTACAGCTGTCGAGTCTGCTCGGGATCAGTGGGCATGCGGTGCACTTCGTAGTGGGCGTTGAGGCGAATGGGCATCTGGCCCAGCTCGGCCAGTCGGGCGTATCCCGTCATGACCTTGGGAAAGGGTATGCGCGTCCCCCAGGTGGTGACCCCCAGAGAAGCCCAGGCTTCCGACTCCAGCCGAAGCATTTCCGCCAGGGTGTTGGGATCCAGATTCTCAAGAAAGAGCTCCCAAGTAATGACCGCCATCTCCTGGCTCCCCACCCAGCCGATATCGGCGATGTCCTCACCGATGTCCATCCCATGCATGGTCTCCTGGATGGAGGCCGAGTAGCCGGGCAGGAATTCGTTGAGTACCTCCAGGGCCTTTGAATTGACATTGCCCCTGAGACCCGGCCGCATGAGAACGGGATTCTCCGGGGCCCACTGATCCAGGGTACGGCGATTGGTCAAGCGCCGCGTCATGCCCCAAAACTGGAGCATCCCCGGTGTCTCGGGAAAGGGACTCATGTTCAATACGACCCAGTCGCCCGGGTCCACCTTCTTGACGGCTTCTTGAAGGGTGTCCCGGATAATGGCCTGGGTCTTCTCCAGGTCCCGATCGGCTTGAGCCTCCACGATGATGCCATTGGGAGGATATTTAACTCCCAGCCGGTCGGCCCAGCGCAGGGCGCCTCCATAGATATGCTGATGGCTTTCGACGATACCCGGGATCAGGGTTCGTCCTTCCAGATCAAAGACGCGGGTGTTGCGACCGGCCAGGGGCCGAACCTCCTGATCGGTTCCCAGCTTCATGATCGTGTCGCGCTTGACCGCGATCGCCTGATAGATATTTCCCACCTCCGTGGAAGTGGAAGCATCATCCATACTCACCACCTTGCCATTGACAAAGACGGTGTCGGCGTACCCCATCTCCTCCACCTCGGGGGGCAGTTGCTGTGCCAGGGGCAGACTGACCGAGAAAGAAAGGCCCACAGCCAAGGCCAGGACCACCACAAAAAAATCGGGTTTAAGATTCATGAGAATTCCGGTCGTGCCGACAGGTCAGACACTTCCGCCTCCGTTTGAGAGTTCCGGTCAAACAGTTGGCCGGAAACGGTTGTCTCCCTCCATCCTAAGCACTCGTCAAGGTAAAAACAAGGGAACCAACGGACCGCTGACCGCTGGCAAAATAAAAACGCACCCAGAACCCCTTCACTCGGGTCAGTCGGTCGACCAATTCACTTCCCTGGCCACGACATGATCCGGCTCTCGGGTTCCGATCACCTGAACGCTGTCGTCCACCTTCAAATCTTCGAAGGTGAGTTTCTTGTCGCCCCTCATGTAAACCGTCTCCTCGGTGGTCCGAATCCGGGTTTCTCCGCGGGCTGTTTTCACCACAAAGGACCGGTGCTCGGCATCGATCTGGATGATTTTCCCGGTCCGCTGAGCCCGTTGAGCGGGAACGTCTCTGATCAAGAAAGTCGCCACAAGAGCAAACACCAGAAAGAGAAGGCGGGTTGATTTTTGATTCATGATACTGCCTCCATTTGGAATGGGGTCCGTGGCGGCTTTGTGACTGCCCGGGTCAAGGATCAACTGCCAGTCAAGTCTTTTCAGCTCACGCCAGCTCGCCGATCAGCTGCACGAGCTGGCGCTGTTCTTCTTTTTCCAGCATCAGAAACATCACGGCAATCAGATTGAGATCTCCGCTGTTGGGTCTGGATCGTACCACCCATCCAACAGCATTCAAGGTTTCGGCCAGATTCAGATCGATTCCCACTTTATCCTTTGCCGCCAGCGGAAGCTGGGTCTGAAACAACATTCCATCCACGCTGAGGTTCTGAGTCTTGAGGCCTGTAATATTCTTGCCGATCAGTTCCCGCTCGGCCGACTCGATGACCGTCGCGGAGAAGGGAATAGGGGTCCTTGCCCGGTAGGATTTCCTTCTCTGCACGACCGCGCATCCTGGGTTGAAAGGGTGACGAGATTCTGCTCGGGAAAGAGCTTGCCCACCTCGGCACTCCAGTGGTAGGCGGTAACCTCCTGATTCCAGAACCGGAGCTGTACATGATCTCCTTCTTGAAAAGGCATTCCGGAGCCGTCCGGCACCAGTTCCAGAGAAATGAGGTCCTCCAGGACTGAACTGACGATTGCCGCGACTTCCAGTTTTCCCTCGGCCCGAACCGATACGATCAAACCCGGTTCCAGATAACGATCAAAGCCACCTTTGCCTTCACTCATAATTGATGCTGATAGTTTGTATTATCTTGGTATGTAATCCAACTAGCCCGAAAACACCGCCAGTGATTTCTTTTCGACCCGGCTTCCGGTTTATACTCAAGGTGCCCGATGGACTCCGAGGACCCTTTGAGCTAATAAAACTCGTTTCGGGAAGACATGATGAACCCTTGGCAGAAAGAATTTCTCAACCTCGAAGTCGGTGACTGGATTGTCTGGCAGGATATCCCCATCGAGACCGCGGATGGCACCGTCCTGGTGATCCCGGGCATGAAGGGCAAGGTCATTTCACTGCATGATGGTTTTCACATGGACACGGCGGACGGTTCGGTCCCTCCCAAGGCAGTGGTCGAGTTTGAAAGTGGGATGAACCTGATGGTGGATTCGGGGATGGAGTGGGGGAAAATTGATAAGCCGGGTGAGTGAAAACTGATCACCAGCCGGTTCAAGTGTGTTTGCTTGATTTCCTTTTCCTGGCTCTCAAACCGTGCCAGATGAAAAGAACTACAGCACCAATTACAATTATTTCCATCAGTCCCACAGGCCCAGCTCCTATCCGCACTCAGACCGGATTTGTTGCTGAACAAAAACCTGACTCACCTGGGTTCATGAGTTGACCCAATCGGAGTTGAAGTGGTCGGGGCAGAGGGATTTGAACCCCCGACTTCCTGCTCCCAAAGCAGAACCCTTGAGTTTCACAACCTCCTCAAAACTCAGAAGTTGTTGAAACCATTAGATTTTCGTTTAGCAAGTTTTTTCTGACTTTCTCGATTTTGGTAGATTTTGGAAGGATTTTCACACACGGATTCACACACAGCCAGTCCACTTTTATGGGGCTTGGTTTCCCTGTTGATGCAGGCGCTCTGCTCGCCGTAACGCTGTTGCTGCTTCTCCATACAAAACGGTTGCTCTTACAGCTGCGGCTGCGGCGGCTGCTTCATATGCTTCCCTCCAGGCTTCTTTTGCTATCTCTGCCTCTTCTTCCGCTTCTGCGAATGCGTTTCCTAATTGATTCTGCTAGTTCTCTTGCCCTTAAGAGACGGTTACGAGGCAGAAGATTCGGCGATTCCGCTGTTAGTTTTTCATCCCGGGCTGCTCGGTCTACCTCATTCTCTACTCGGCCTGACGAGTGCGTTACATATCCTGAAGGTGTGCAACCCCACCCCCGATTCAGCCTAACCATGAATGGGTGGTAGGGTGGTACCAGGAACCAGCTTTTATCTGGATAAGGGGATACCCCTGATCTAGCAGGAGAACTTCCAGATCATCCCCTTGTCACTCACAACAAACCACTCCTTCAGGAATGCTGTTCCATCAGGAGTGGGATCACTATTATGCTTACCTCATCGACCATTTGGCCTCGGGCCATCTTGGATCGCGAATTCCTGGAAGAAAACGGACTCCGCTGGCACAGCAACACCGAATTCCTTCAACTCCTTAACCATCTGCTGGAGCTCTCTCAGGTGAACCATCGAAAATCCAGACTGGAGAATGGTGAAGTTTTGTTTAGTAAACCCAAGTCCCTTCAACTCCTTACCGATACCCTCTAAATTGTTCAGGACCTGTCGTGCCTGCTGCTTGAGTCCATCAAACTTAATAAAGGCCGCATCATTCCTTCCGGTTTGGGCTATCCGATCACCATCAACGACTCCTCCAGATGGATTAGAAGTGGCACCATCGGGATCATCGGATTCGGCCAAAGTTTTTTCTTGAGCCCCACCAGCGACCATATGGTCAAACCCTCGTTGCTGTCCTGGCCTTTGCTGGGGTCCCCGAGGGTTTGGCTGGCCAACTGGGAAATCGGTACCTCCCCCAAGCCAGATTGGATCACCATCACCACCAAGACCTTGAGTCCCTGGTTTGGGTAGCCGCTGAAGTTCACCCAGTACCTGCTGTAAATTCCGGAACAAACTCTGAGCCTGCTGCCTTAACTGCCCCACCCGCTGCTCCTGTTGGGGTGACAACTTCGGACTTGATTTGTCGAATTGAGCAGTGCCTGCCCCTCTAGGAGCACCCTGCTGAGCACCCTTTTGCTGTTGAGGAGCTCGCTGCTGGCCACGTCCCTGCTGCTGACCACCCATCTGAGCCATCAAGGGCAAGTCAACTGCCAGGAATGCAGCTGTTAGGACTGTTAATACCATCAGTGAAAGTCGATGCACGTTTTTCATTGTTATCTCTCCTTGGATTGAGGATAAGTCTACTCCACCACCACTGCTTCTTCCACTATGATGGGATCTGCAGGTGAAAGTTGCACACATTGTTGGGGCTGTACAACGGGTCAGAAAACACTGATTTTAGACTTCCCGGAGATTTTCAAAAAGGTTGGAAGAAGTGGCCTTTTTAGTTTGTGGCGGTGCTCACCACCTCATCAAAAAGACGCAGCAGGTTTTCTCCCATGATTTTGGCCACGTCCTCACGACTGTACCCTTTGTTCAAAAGTGCCTGAGCGATATTCTGGTATTC
>Ga0310345_10004447_pt1 | contig 12708 bp, 11 predicted proteins | sample HC15DNA20500_MG_FD_204667 | JGI IMG/M metagenome (GOLD analysis project Ga0310345, IMG submission 204667) | Marine microbial communities from station ALOHA, North Pacific Subtropical Gyre - HC15-DNA-20-500_MG | ecosystem: Environmental > Aquatic > Marine > Oceanic | place: Pacific Ocean: North... | reverse complement strand
CAAAGAACAAACTTATGATAATTACAAATCTGGTGAATTGGTAATATATGCTGCAGGTTCAAACTTTTCTGAAAAAAACTTTGAAAGTTTAGATTTAAAGAATGCCATATTTTACAAATCTAATCTTACCAGAGCAAATTTTGTAAATACAAATCTTGAAAACGCAGACTTTCGTCTGGCAAACCTTAATGGTGTAAATTTTAAAGGTGCTAATTTAGAAAATGCATTATTCCATTTTGCAAAATTTGATAATGTCGATATTTCTCAAGGTAGCTTGTCAAAAATAGATTTAAGATATACAGATCTTTCTGGTGCAATTCTCACAAACACTGATTTATCAGACAAGGACCTTACACGTACAAACCTTTCTGGTCAGGATGTTTCTGGACATGACTTAACAAACACAATACTCGCTAAGGCAAACCTATCTAATACAAAATTACCGGATAGTGGATTAGCTGGCAAGGATTTAACTAATATAATTTTTAACGGTGCAGATTTGTCAGGAAAAGATTTGTCAAATTCAGATTTTAGCAATTCAAAACTTGATGGTGCAAACATGAAAAATGCAGATCTAACTGGTGCCATGTTTGTAGAAGTAGATTTTACCAAGATTAAAAATAAAAGTTTAGCCGGGGCTGATTTGACCTTCACGTCCCTTGCATACTCTAATCTGTCTGGTGTCAGCCTAGACGGGGCTATTCTGTCAGAAAATAATTTCCAGAAAGCAAATTTCTCGGGTACTGACTTTACCGCTGTATCTAATGCATCAATTTATGGATCAATATTCCATCAGGCTGATTTGTCAAATGCAAACTTTGAAGGTATGAGTTTATTTGATAACAAAGTTTGGGTGCAATCCTGTCAAATCGGTGGGGGCAACTGTCAGGCAGATTGGGCTGACAAAAGTAATTATGAATTGACGCAGATTCTTTATAGTTCATTTGAAAACAAAATTGTAATAGGAAAAGAAATTGTTGGGAATGAGCTAGTAATCAGAATAATTTTTGTCAATAACTTCAATTCGGCTGATTTGAATGGTGCTAATTTCTCTAGCACTAACTTGTCAGTGATGCAATTATCTAATGCAAACCTAAGAAATGCTGACCTCAGAAATGCTGATCTTACAAATGCTAACCTAACAAATGCTGACCTCAGAAATGCTGATCTTACTGAAGCGAATTTACAAAATACCATTGTTGACGGGGTTAAACTTGATGGTGCAATCTTAAAGTGTAAAAACAACCCTATCTGTGTAAATTAGGGAAAAATAGATTGTTGCTAGAAGATTTTCATTCTAACATATTCATTATTTCTTACATGGAAAATAGTCATAGTTTGTAGTATATTTTTTATAAGTTGAATAGGCTCGAATAAGAGTAAATGTTACAATCTGAGATTTTGAGGAAAAAATTAGAATCTAAATCTATAGTGAAGGTCGGAGGGGCATTTGACTCCATGTCAGCCAAGCTAGTTGAAGTACACGGTTTTGATGCAGTTTGGGCTGGAAGTTTTGCAATCTCTGCGACCCGAGCAGTTCCGGATGCAAGTATTTTAACTATGACTGAATTTTTCGATGCTGCATCAAACATGGCTGAAACTTGCGAAATTCCCGTAATCGCCGATTGTGATACGGGATATGGTGGTCCTACCAATGTCAGCCATATGGTCAAAAAATATGAAAATGCAGGAATTGCTGGAGTATGTATTGAAGATAAAACTTTTCCAAAACAAAATAGCTTGCTTGAAAATGGAAAGAATGAACTGTTATCTGAAAAAGATTTTGTATCAAAAATTCTTGCCGCTAAAAAAGCTAAACAAAATAATGCCTTTATGGTAATAGCTAGAGTTGAGGCTCTTATTTCAGGAAAAGGAATGGCGGAAGCTATGAAACGGGCTACAGCATATGAAGAATCTGGTGCCGATGCAATCTTAATACACTCTAAGAAAAAAACTCCAGAAGAAATTTTTGAATTTTCTGAAAAATGGAATGGAAATGTTCCAATAGTTGTTGTACCAACAACTTATGATTCAGTTGGAATTGACGAGTTAATTGCTCATAAAATTAAGATGGTAATTCATGCAAACCAAACCTTACGAGTTGCACATTATTATATGTCAAAAATTTTAAAAAAAATGAATGCTGCAAATAGTCTGAGTGACATTAAGGAACCAATGTCATCTATGGAGGATATATTTGAAATCCAGGAAATGTATGACATCGAGTCTAAGGAAAAAGAAATTGAAGAAGAATTAAAAAAACTTGGATACATAAGTTGAAAGAATTAATTCAGCGCCGAATGTTTGATTATCTTTTAACAAATGGGGTCAAAAATTTTGTTGGTGTACCAGACTCTACGTTTAAGCATTTTTTATACCATGGTCTTAAGAAAAATAAAATAAGAATAGCTACTAGAGAAGAAGAAGCGATAGGAATAGCTGCTGGTATGGTTTTATCAAATCAAACTTCCTTAGTGTTTATGCAAAATGCTGGCTTCGCAAATTCGATATCTACTATTACTTCTTTAATTCAACTTTATGAAATTCCATTAATTTTTTTGATAGGATGGCGAGGTTATCTCAAGGATGATGCGCCTGAACATTATAAAATTGGAAAAATTCAGCTGCAATTAATAAAATCGCTTGGTTTGAATTTTAAAATTATAAGTGAATCTAATTGGAAAAAACACTGTAAATGGGCGTTACAAAATGTTAGAAAAGGCACACCTTGTGCTTTAATCATAAGGAGATTATATCATGATTAGAAAAGAGGCTATCAAATTAGCATCACGCATAATTGGAAATGCCCACATAATTTCGGCAAATGGTTACATCAGCAGAGATCTCTTTGAAACAGATGACAAAGAAACAAATTTTTACATGCTTGGGTCGATGGGGCTAGCGTCTTCTATAGGGCTAGGAATTGCACTATCAAATCCAAAATTTCGAGTTTTTGTTTTTGATGGAGATGGAAATATTCTAATGAATTTAGGTTCCCTTACAACCATAGGAACACTTTCTCCAAAAAACCTTGTTCATTTAATATTTGATAATAGTAGCCATGAATCTACTGGGGGGCAACCTACTCATACGAAAAAAATGAATGTTGGTCGAATTGCTCAAGCAACTAATTATCGTGTTTTTCAAACTAGCACAAAGATAGGTCTAACTAAAATACTGGGTAAAATAAAAACCATTTCCGGACCAATTATGATTGTGATAAAAATTAAACCAAGTAAGCATGTCAGTAAACGAATAGAAATTGAACCTAAGTTAATACGAAAAAGATTTTGTTACACATTGACAAAAAAAGCAGATTAAAAATTTATTTTATATATATCCTGATTTTTTCAACTCTTCTTCAATCTTATGAAGTTCGTCGTCAGGTATTTCCTCAATAGTATCTTGTTCCCCATGATTCTGAATTGAAAATAAAATTTTTTCTAATTTATTAATAATATCGGGATTTTGTTTTGTAATGTTGTTGTTTTCTTTGGGATCCATATCTAAATCGTAAAGATGTACATCTTTTTTTGAATCATCACTATTTCTAAAATATTTGTACTTGCCTGTTCTTAAACCAACTCTATCATATGGTGAAACTTTGACATATGGAATAGTATGAAGATAAATTGGTTTTTCCTCAAGATTTTTTTCTTTTATAGCTGGTACTAAACTTCTCCCATCTGTTTTTACATCATTATTTAATTTACATAGATCATAAATGGTTGGAAATGTATCTATCAGACAAACTTGTTTATCTATAATCTTTGCAGGTAATCCACACCCAGAAAAAATTAATGGAATCCGAAGTATCTCATCATATAACGATAGTTTGTGATTTGGTTCCCTTGAACGTTTTTCATATGAACTAAGTATTTTGTTTGCATTTTCCTTTTTGTAGTTGCCAATTGTTTTTCGAGCTTTGTTGAGTAATCTGCCAGCAGTTTTATGAGAAAATTTGGGTAAATTTGTTTTACCAAATTTCACTAATGAGTTAAATTCCGGTTCAAAATCAACATCACGCACGCCGTCAAATGGTATTCTTTCGCCATGATCTGCCGTTAAAATAGTAAGTGTTTTTGAACTACTAACATTTTTTAAAATTTTATCTAACCAAGTATCCACAGTTTGAACTACCTCTTCATACACTCCTTCACGGAATGGGTGCAAATCAGAAATGTGAACATAATAAAACCACGGCTCGATCATTTTTTTAGAATTTAAAAATTCTATAATTTTCTGGCCCAAGCCTTTTGATAACACTTCCGTTGGTGGTCCGTGCTCATACATATTTTCATTATTTTCAAAACTTTTGCTTAATGGATTAAACGACGTCAAATTAGGTATTAATCCATAGATATGATAACCGTTGGTTTTCAAAATTTCCAAAAAATTATTTTTTGCTAGGATTATTTTTTGTGCTCTATTTTCAGTTCTAAATGAGAACTTGCCACTAAATAGACTATTTAATGAAAGAAAAGTGCCGTCATTAGATGCTATTGCTTGTTTGAAATAAACTCCATTTTCAATTAATGAGTTAATCGCCGGAGTCTTTGTTTTATTACCATAACATTGATCAGCTCTAAGCGCATCGATAAGAAGAAAAAGTACATTTGGCGGTTTATCCATCGATAAATTTGTTAATTATGCATATTAATGCATTAAGAATAATTCATGATTATTCATATTCTAAAAAGAAAGTTGTAGATTAATGCTTAACTAGATTTACTCAGCAAAGTTTTAATTTTATTTAGATATCGAGAAAATGATTTATGTCAGATCAAAATGGTATCGCTATAATTTTTCAAGGAGCTGGAAAACCGCTAGAAAAGGTCGTATATGAACTTCCAGAAAAAATAGAGGCTGATGAGATATTAGTAAAAATATCCTTATCCACTGTTTGTGGTTCCGATCTACATACTTGGCTTGGGCAACGAGCATTTCCTACTCACTGTATACTTGGTCATGAAATTGTAGGAACGATTGTTAACATAGGTGAGAAAGTAAAGGAAGATTACATTGGAAACCAGTTAACAACTGGTGATAGAATTACTTGGTCAATGACAGTTGGCTGTAATGACTGCTTTTTTTGTAATATAGGATTGCCTCAAAAATGTCATGAGATGTTCAAATATGGTCATGTTTCAAGTGAGGATTCCCCTCACTTTACTGGAGGCTTTGCACAATATATTATTCTTAAAAAAGGCACTTACGTTTTCAAAATACCTACTTCGTTATCTGATAAAGAAGTAGCACCACTAATGTGTGCTGGAGCAACTGTAACAAGTGGATTATCGGTTTCCAATTTCCAACCATGTGATTTTGTAGTAGTACAAGGTGTCGGTGCATTAGGATTGTATGCATGTGCATTTACAAAACAGTTGGGGGCAAAAACTGTAATAGCCATTGATACTATAGATGAAAGACTTGAACTTGCAAAACAATTTGGTGCAGATTTTATAATAAACATAAATTCTAATTTTGATCCGGTTAAAGAGATACTTAAAATCACTTCTGAGCAAGGAGCTGATTTTGTAATTGAAATGACTGGTGATCCTGCTGTGGTCAAACAGGGTCTTGAAATGTTAAGAGTTGGTGGCAAGTATATTTTACTTGGTGCAATTTATCCTGATAGTAATATAACAATAGATGTTTCCCAGATCATGTTAAAGTGTATTCAGATTTATGGTATGCATAATTATCATCCGACTAATCTTAAGAAAGCAATAGAATTGGTTAATGCAAGCAAGAAAAAATTTCCCTATGAAAAATTAGTTGGACCAAACTTTCAACTTTCCGTTCAAGGTGTTGAAGATGCTTTAGCATCTCTTAACTCTAAAAAATCTATTCGACCAGCAATAATTAATAACTAAATAGACATACCTAAATTACTTAAGAAAAAAATTCCTTTGAATGTGTGGAATATGTGGCATTTCGTGGAACGACGAGAATCTTATCAGAATAATGGGTCATGCGTGTAAACACCGAGGACCCGAGCAAGAAGGTTTCTATGTTGACGACTTTGTTTCACTTTGTTGTGAAAGATTGAAAATACAAGATCTTTCTGATAGTGCAAAACAACCATTACACAACGAAGATGAAACAATTTGGGTTATACTGAATGGCGAAATCTATAATTTTAGGGAAATTAGAACTCAGTTAGAAAAAAAACACCAGTTTTACACTAATTCTGATACCGAGGTAATACTACACGCATATGAGGAATATGGTGAAGCATGTATTGACAAACTTGATGGAATGTTTAGTTTCGCTATTTATGATACTAAAAAGAAAATAATCCTGCTTGCAAGAGATAGAATTGGAGTAAAACCTCTCTATTACTATTTTAATAATGGAAGACTGAGTTTTGCATCAGAAATAAAATCAATTTTACAAGATGAAGAAATTAGAAGGGAGCTCAATAATGATGCTTTATCCCAATTTTTAATCTATGCATACACTATAGATGGTCAAACTTTGTTTAAGGACATTAGGGAGCTACCTCCTGGTCATAAGCTTGTTTATTATTTTTCAGATAAGAAAATTCAAACAAGTCAATATTGGAATCTAGAGTTGAATGAAAATACTTTTGATGAAAAGAAAAATTTGGAAACATTAGAAAAATTATTAACAAATGCAATTAACAAAAGGCAGGTTAGTGATGCTCCATTAGGAGCGCTACTTTCTGGTGGTCTTGATTCAAGTGTTATGGTAGCAATATTGAGTAGACTATCAGAAAAACCAGTAAAGACTTTCACGACCGGTTTTGGCCACAATTTGGATGAATTTGATGAGGCAAGATTAGTTGCAGAACATTGTGGAACAGATCATAAAGAAATCATGCTAGATTATTCAGATTTGATAAAAACCCTACCGAGTATTCTTTGGCACATGGAATTTCCTTTTGGAAGACCATCTATACTATCAAATTTCCTGGTTGCAAGGGATATCAAAAAATATGTTACTGTTGCATATACTGGAGAGGGTTCTGATGAACTGTTTGGGGGCTATAACAGATATCTGATTTACACGCAGGAAAAAAACAAATCAACTTTAGCTGAAAAAATCAAATCTATCCCATCCGGATTTTTTAGGGATAAAAATACAATTGAAAAGTTTTTTTCAAAAACAATCTCTGGTTATTTTGAAGGTCCTAACAATCCATCAAACGCGTTCGGAAATATAGTAAGATCCTCCAGTGCGAGCCTTCTAAATAAGGCATTATTTTTTGAAATTAAAACAGAGATACCTGGTGCGCAAACATGGAGAATTGATAGAGCAGGTTCGGCCCATGCAGTGGAATTACGGGAACCATTTCTAGACCATAAATTAGTAGAATTTTGTGTTACAATTCCTTCTCAGTTAAAGATCGATCCATCAGGATTAGGAAAAAAAGTTATATTACAAAAATTAGCCACCGGTTTATTACCAGAGAAGATAGTGAAAAGAAAAAAGTTTCCATGGGGAATACCATTCTATGATTTTTTCAAAAATGAATTTCTTCCTATGGCAGAGGCTTTACTCGAGAAATCCTACTCTCATAGAAGATCATATCTTAATATTGATAATTCGTATGTAAAAAAAATCTGTGAGAAAGCATCTCAAGTAAGAAATGAACAATCTAAAAACACGGAAATTGATGACAATGTTCTAAGACAAATTCTATTTCTTTTTAATCTTGAACTTTGGGATCAACTATTTATTAATAATAATGATCTTAGAAACCCCAACCTATCCCTAGATAGATTCCTTTGATTATAATAAAAAATTCTAGAATGTGGTACTAGATATAAAATCTCGAAAAACAGTTTTTGCAGCAGAAAGTTCGTCAATAGTATCAATATCTATCCATGGATATCCCGCAGTGTAAGCATAATTGATTAGCCTGCCTTTACTTATCAGATTTTCAATAGCACTAGTATAATATGACTGCTGACTACCAGTCTGAATTAATTCATTAATTTCATCAAACAGAAATTTTTTTTCGTCTTTACTGAACTTTGCCATTCCAATGAAATTACCATCGGCATTACCAAATGGAATGAGTTTATTTACTTGAGTTATTTGATTGTCATGAATCTTTACTCTCATAGTTTCTTCCCTCGTTTTTTTTTCTACCATTAAACATACATTACTTTGAGAATCTATGCAATTTTTTAGTATGTCTTTGTGAAACAACAAGTCACTGTAAATACATATAAAATCATCATTTATAGATCTACGAGCTTCCCACATTGAATAAAGATTATTTGTTGTTCTATAATTCAAATTGCTAACATACTTTACATTCGTTCCAACCCGTTCTTTAATCATATCAGAATTGAAACCAACAACCATAACAATATCATTTATGCCAAACTCTTTGAAACATTGAAGTTGATATTCAATTATCGAAAGACCTCCCAGGTTTAGTAGACATTTTGGAGTAGTACTGTTTTCCATTCGTGTTCCAGCACCTGCCGCTAAAATTAAACCCATCATATTGATTCACTATTTCACAGTAATTCCAATATTTGTTTTAAACTATATCCGGAGTAAGTTTTGTTTTTATTTGAAGAGTTTTTAGATGGTCTAAAAGTCTGTTTTTAAATTCTATGACATCTTGTGAGTTTTCATCATGAATGTTGTTTGCTTCTTGAGGATCATTTTTCAAATCATAAAATTCCCATGTTTCTGGGGTATCATTATAAATTAATTTTTTATTATTTTTTCTAACACAAAACACATTATGCCGTTTTGGTGAAGGCCAAGGTCCATGTAATCCCCCTGTTTCAACAAAAACTTCTCTATCATTATTTTCTGAACCATGAATAAAATTAAAGAGTGATTTTCCAAGAACATCACTACAATCATCACCCAAGTCTAATCCCGCAATTTCTGCGATAGTAGGAAAAATATCAATTGAACTGCATTGATTTTGTACTATCCGCGGAGTTTCATTTGGAATGTACATGGTACAAAAAACCTTGATTGTGTAATCATACACAAACGTGCCATAAAATTTTTCTCCCTTTTTTTCCCCAAAGCTTGTTCCATGATCAGCCGTAAAAATAACTATGGTTTTATCTAATAACTTTAGTTCATCCAAAGTAGACATAATGTTACCAATTACATCATCACATTCTTTCAACTGAGACACAAATCCATTCTCATTGGCCTGAACATTTTGAAAGTATTCGTCGTCATTAGAATTTTTATCTGTTTTTGACATTACTTCCGAAACTAGGTATGTATGCAGTTTGGAATATTGTAAAAACAAGAAAAATTTATCGTGTTTTGATATGTCTTCAAGGAGACTTCTGTGTCGTGTCTTATAGTCAACCGTGTGTTCATCAAACACGTTGTATTCATCAAATCCCTTTCTGGTCATCAAAGTTTCTAGTTGAATATCACATCTTGTAAAGTAATTAGCTCTTTTTAGAAGCTCGGGAATAGTAACTAGATTTTTTTTGAACTTAAACATGTGATAATAAGAATCAATTCCATGTTGCGAAGGATATAACCCAGTAATAATTGAATGATGGGCTGAAAGTGTATAAGGCGAAACGGTTATCATATTAGGAAAATAAATACTCTTTTCTTTTAGTGAATTTAGTTGATCACAGAATTCTATTTTATCCTGTCGAAGTCCATCTAAATTAACAAGTATGATGTTATAATCAGAAAGGCGTTTATTCATTTTTGTATAGTCGGTAACTAATTTTTGCCAAATTTAAGTAATAATATCAATTGCTATGTTTCAGCTAATTCCAAGTTTGCATTAAGGTCCAAAATAATGTCTAGCTAACTCTAATTGCGAAATGTCATTAACATTAAACCATTTGTGGCTATTTGTAAAGCAAGCATGAAGTGGAAAGGAATAATCTATTAATTTTTCAAATATTCGAATTGTTTCGCCCTGTAAGTTGTTGTGTCGTTGAAAATCATCTAAAATTCCTTTTAAAAGCGACCATCTTTTGAATTTCACAATGCCAACAAACTGACTATTACATGTTTCCGATTCGCTTTTTACTGATTTTACAAAATTGTCAACTACAAAAACTGAATGGCTGTCAGAATAATTTTTTTGGTTGTCTATTGCTAAGCTTATTTCATAATTATTATTGATTAAATTTGAAACAATTTCTTTTTCAAATATCAAATCAGCGTATAGACATAAAAATTCATTATCGATAAAATCTTTCGCGCACCAAAGAGAATATAGTGTATCTGTTTTTTCATAAAATTTGTTATGAGCAAAGCTCAAGTGATATCCCTCAAGATTTCTCTTTAATACAGAAGATTTATGCCCGAGAACTACTATTATTTCATCTATTCCCAGTTCTTTTAAAATTTTTAACTGCCTTTCAATGATAGTTGAACCGCCAACTTTCAGTAAAGATTTATGATTAGTTTTTCCAGAATTCTCAAACCTTGTTCCTCTTCCCGCGGATAAAATGATAGCTTTCATGAGAGTTTATTTTTTTCTTTATTATTATTATTAATGAATAGTATTCTATATTGGTTATTTTTTTCTGATATGATGAATAAAATTAAAGAAAATTCTTTACATTTGATAGTATACATTATAATCACTAGTCTGAATTTTAATAATTATTGGTTGAGAAGAGAATTTTCTGGATAACTTTAGGAGATCAAAAACATGTCGCAACAATAAATCTTGTACCATGCATGAAGGTGTATAATGAAAAATTGGTTGAAAAGGATGGCATAGAATATAGGATCTGGAATCCGTATAGAAGTAAACTAGCTGCGGCTATTAATAATGGCCTTGAATATTTGCCTATTAACACTGGATCAAAAGTATTATGTTTCAATGCGTCAGAAATTACGGTTAGTCACATATCTGATATTGTTGGAAAGGATGGTGTTGTTTACTTTGTTACTGATAAAAAATTACTTTCTAATCGGTTCCTTAAGAAAATATGTCCAATTAGATCCAACATAATTCTAATTCAAGAATCATTTTCTGGAGATAATCACTATTCTCAAATTAGTGAATCTATAGATTTCGTCTATCTTGATTTGACTCAGAGCGAAGTGATCAAAACAATTACTAATTGGCAGAAATACTTGAAAATCCCTAAATGCTTTTCGTTAATTTTTCAAAAAAATAATTTTGGTAAAAATAAGAAATCAGATAATTTAACATTGGATGAAACATTAATTCAAGATAATTTTAAAATTATTCAAGTGGTTCAGTTAGGAGATTTTTTCAAGACACATTCTATGATGCTTGCATCTTTCAATATTGAAAGATAAAACAACAATGTATTTTCAATCAGTAAATAATTCTAATAATTACTTGTCCCAATCAAAAGTTCTTCCCAATAATTCATACAAGCGTAGGTTATGTGGCTTGTAAAAATCGATTAAAAATTGCCTTATAGACTCGTTCATAGGACTGTATTTCCCAACATTAGATTTAGAAAAATCTTGAATTCTATGATTAGAGATCTGAAGAAATTTGTAGATATTTTCTAATGTTTTTTCAGTTTTATTATTTAGTTCGCTGGCATCAACAATAAGAATTTGTTCTTTTGGAAATATGTCATACCAATCTTTTAGATAGTCTACGTAAACTCCATGGCGTACAATATTAGGTATAACATAGTTGTTGAAGTCAGGGTTATCAATTTTATAGTTAGCATGTGTTTTAGATAATTCGATTCTTCTAAACTCAGTTTTAATTATATCTTCAAATGTCAAATCTATAAAACCATATTGTAATTGTTGTTGATAACTAGAATAAGCCCTTTCTACAGGATTCCTTAAAATTGCAATTAATTTGATGTTAGGTAAAAGATTAAAAATTCTTTTTGGTACAAGTGGATGCCAGATATAGGTAGAAGTAAATTCTCCTGTAATAATATTCTGTTTATGCTTACGTTTCAAATGTGCCATGTAAACATTGGTAGGAAAATGTGATTTGTACCATTCAGTTTTACTACTAGTCATATATTCGAAAAAATGTGTGTCAGCTATATGTGCAGAATTATCTGTAGCTGCAGCGATTATGTGAGGATGCTGAATCAAATAACTATACAATGATGTTGTTCCTGCTCTGCCTGAACCAAAAATAATAAAATCAGGTAAAACTCTTAACTGATTTGTTAATAATCTATACGAGCGGCTTGAAGAAAACCTGTAAGGATTCTGGCTGGGATGTTCCGAGAGCCAAAGCTTGATTTTTTTTCGAAAGCCGTTTTCTGAATTATTCTTGTAAACCAATTTAGACTGATATCTAGTTCAAATATATCTAGTTCAAATATATCAATTTCACTATCTAAGAAACCCATCTATATTATTATGAATTTTTGGGTGTGCTGACGCAAAAACCACTCTATAACATGTAGTAACAGAGATAAAAGAATGAGGTAAAAATTTACTATGAGTTTGATAATTTGGATGACTGGACTCCCATGTTCCGGCAAAACCACTATTGCTAGAAAATTATCTAAACATATTCCTAATCTTGCAGTACTAGATGGAGACGAAATGAGAGATTGGTTATCCCCTAATGAAGATTTTTCTCAGGATGGGATCAAAAATCACAACAAGAAAGTGTCTAAACTAGTCAAATTGCTTTTGGAGCATATGGTACCAGTTTGTGTTTCTAAAATTAATCCTTATGCTGAAGATAGAAAAGATATTCGTAAGATGTTAAGTAATTATAATTTTATTGAAGTTTATGTTAAATGCTCT
>Ga0310345_10004446_pt1 | contig 12709 bp, 8 predicted proteins | sample HC15DNA20500_MG_FD_204667 | JGI IMG/M metagenome (GOLD analysis project Ga0310345, IMG submission 204667) | Marine microbial communities from station ALOHA, North Pacific Subtropical Gyre - HC15-DNA-20-500_MG | ecosystem: Environmental > Aquatic > Marine > Oceanic | place: Pacific Ocean: North... | reverse complement strand
GCATCCCGTTCTTTGTGACATCCTCCGCGACGAGCCTGCAACTGGGAAGTCCCAGCGAATCGATGCCCGCCTGGATCTCCTCCAGGGGTATCCCGGTATCCACGAGGGCCCCCAGAGTCATGTCCCCGCTAATGCCGCTCATGCAGTCCAGGTAAGCTATTTTCATCGTCATCCGTTGCGTCATTACCTTGTTGCTTGCCCGTGGGCAATTCAATATAACCGGCTGGTTTGGTGGCGATAGACGCCTATAGTTGGCGACCTCTACCGTTCCCTTTGAATTCCCCCAAGGAGTCCTCGATGAACGACGAACAGACAACCGTCCGCGAACTCAGGGAGACCGTGGAGAAGTTTGTCAGGGAGCGAAACTGGCAGCAGTTTCACACGCCCAAGAACATCAGCATGGCACTGGCGGTCGAGGCAGCGGAGCTTCTGGAACACTTCCAGTGGCTGACGATGGAGGAGTCCTGGGAGATCGCACAGGATCCAGACAAGTTGCTTGGCGTGCGCGAGGAACTTGCCGACGTGGTCTGTTATGCCCTGGCGATGGCAAACCGACTGGAACTGGATTTGTCCATGGCGATCGAAAAGAAGATGGAAAAGAACCGCCTCAAGTATCCCGCCCCCTGACCGGTTTCAGAGAATCCGGCCTGGTGCCACTAGCGGGGAGTCGGGCCAGCACTCCCAATGGCGATACTCAACCAGCCATTTTCGATGACATGGTGGGTGATCTGGGTATCTGCCAGGGCTGGTTGTTGAACCAGGTCTTGTGTCAGGATCGTGATCGGGCGAGCTCGTGAGAAAACCTTGTTGAAGATGCCCTGCAGGACAATCCGGTCTCCCAGTCGAATCGACCGGCCGATCACATTCAAGTGTCCTTCCCGTACCAGGCTGGCTTCCCCGCTTGAATCGGCCGGTCGGTAAAGGGCCACGATACTGAAGTTGCGCCAGCTATGGCGCTGTCCCTGGCGAAGCTCCCGCAGGTTGAGCTGTAACCGGAGTACACCCTGTTCAAATCGAACGCTCACAGCGGAGATCGGTGCCAGCTCGATAATCACGTCCTCGGGTACCTCTGCAGGGATGGAGACTGTCTCCATTCCCAGGCTCTCTGCAATCTCCCGAAAGAAGGCTGGCAGGTTATCGCGTCGGCCGTCAAGGTCCAGGTTTTCAAGCAGGTTGTTGATCGCGGATTCATGAAGTTGTAGTTGGAACAGGCTATCGGCAGGAGCCAGGGGGCGTCTTCCAAAGCCTGCCAGTTGCCCCTGGCCTGCAATCCGGTAATCCATCATCAACTTGTCCTTGCGTGTCACCAGGGAGACCGCTTGTGGCGAAAGCTCCAGGCGGTTCAGCGGTTCCAGCCAGCGTTGCTGGTAGGCTTCACGAGCTAATTCCACCTGCTGGTCAACGCGCTGGTCCAGCTTCTTCTCGGTGTTGCTTGCCAGTTCCACCTGGAGTTGTTTTTCCGCAGAGCGGACCCCCTTGCGGTACTGGTTCCTGGCCATGTTGCGTGCCAGTCCACCGAGCAACGGCATGTCATCGTAGTCCGTCTTGAAGTCGACCAGACGGGAGTCGATCTCGACCTGTGCCACGGCGGGAGTCGTCTCCAGGGCGTTCGTGCCAAGGCGTAGCTGTTTGTTCACCTGGAAGCGTGATTCACCCTCGTTGATGAATGTCGCCGGCCCCCGCTGGGATTGCGTCTTTGCCTCTACGACACCATCCACTTCGACGCCGATATGCCAGTGATCATCATCCGGTACCAGCACGACACGCAGGCCACTTGTGGTTGTTGCATCCCCCCGGATGCGGGCCCCCATAAGCTGATCATTGATGGAGTCGGCATGGTCAACCGTGTCAGGCAGGCTTCGGTTGACCAGGGCCTCCGAGAGCGTGACGCGGATATTGCCCTGCCGGTAATTTGCCTGGAGGGCATCACCAAGTTCTGCGAGCGGTTGGCTGGGTGACCACTCCAGGTGCTGGCAGGATCTGGCAATCATCCGCCCTGCTCCTCGGGAGCGAGACTCTTCCAGTTGTTCCACTGCTTCCAGCAGGGCCGTGTAGGAAAACGGCCGGCAGCCAAGCCTTCGTAAACCCTGTTCAAGGGCCAGGAATACATCTTCCTCCAGCATGGAACGCTGGGCAGTGGTCAATTGGGGTGTATTCATCCGCTGCAGGATCGTGGTGGCAAGTCGCGATATTCCATCATGGCTGACACGCTCCGCATGGAGCCCTGTTCCAAGTTGCTCAAGCATCAGGTACTCCACCCATCCAGCCCTGCTGGCAGCACCTTCCAGCCGATCTTCCACGTCACGCAACAATCGTTGCATGGGCAGACGTTCCCTTCCAAGATCCCCGGACTGCTCGGTGATTCCCGCATCGATGAAACGCCAAACATGGATTCTGCGCTGCAGTGAGGAGACCATGTTGGAGAATTCAACCTGCCGGGCGGGATCCACAAGCGAGGCGGCGATCGAGGGAGCGATGCGGGTGTAGCTGGCAAGCCGATCGAGTATCAGGTGACCGGTCGGATGACTCAGGGAGGAGAGCTGGGATAATTGCACCAGTTCTCCACGGACGGCTGTTGACCATGTGGCCGATGAGGGCCAACTCTCGGCCGCCTGTAATCGGCGAACAAGCCGGTCTGGATAGGGCCAGCGGGCAACCTGCCATCCCCGTATCTCGGATGTCATGGTTTCAGTAGCCCGTGGGGGAGATGGACCCTCTGGTCGGTGTGAAGCGGGGCCGATCCGGGGGCCGGTGCGACGGCCGATGGTTGGACCCACCGGTGTTCCAGTTGAGATCACAGGTGGCGAGATGGGGGGCTTGATAATACCGGCGGTATCGGGCGTTGCCAGGCTTCTTGGCAAGGGGGTCCTGGCCAGAACGCCCGGCTCCAGTGGAATGGAAAGCGGGGGTGGCAATTGTGAGTTGGTTTCTTCCCGGGGCATGGTCGCCACGGCAGGGAGAATAACCAGTGGTTCTGGTGGAGGACGGTGGACTGTCCTGGGGACCGGATCCGGGGCCGTCGGCGTGACAGCTTCAGGAGCCGGCTTGACCTGCACGGCGACGACTTGTTTTTGATCAGCACGATCTGACAGGGCGATCTGCTGGGCCTGTGGATTCCAGAGATAGGGGACGAGCATGGACAGCGCAAGCAGGCTGCCGGCGATGCAGAAAATCAGCCAGGACGAGGTCGATTTCATTGCGTTTCACGTCCGTTGGAATGGCTTACAAAGGGCAGCAATGGGACATCGCGGAGCATTATTTACCTACACAGCCGCTTCTGTAAAGATCGGCAAAAAACGCCGGAAAAATCGACAATCGTTAGCCGTTTCAGGCTTATAGCGGGCATTATTATGCCCTTGAGGAAGTCCCCTTTAGGGGGAAAAGGCTCGATCAGAGGAGATCGTCCTTGAACTCGGTGTCGTCATCTTCATAACCCGGGGCACAGCAGCAGAGAAAGACGAGCACCTGCTTTCCATTATTATGGATCGTGTGCAGGCAGCCGGGGGGGATGGCAATGGCATCTCCTGTATGGACAGCGTGTTGCTTGCCGTCGAGGGTCATTTCTGCTTCCCCGGACAGGATATAGTAGATTTCCTCGGTCCGGGGGTGGAAATGAGGTGTCGTTGCCAGTCCGGGGGCGAGCCTGGCTTCCGCAAGGCTCTGGTTCCGGATCGATGAATTACGATGGGCCAGCAGTTCGCGGATTTCCGAGCCATCCTTGGTAATGAACGCTGGCACCTGGTGAATATTTTGGATCTCCATTGATTACAGCCCCTCCGGGTCGCCGCCGGGCTTGATCCACATGCTAACCACAGCCGGTGGATAATTGCGAATATCCCAGCTGCCGGGCCAGGGGAGTTGCTGGTTGTCGTACCTGTCATCGGATTCCACAACCAGGATACTCTCCCGGGGTGCCAGTTCTCCAATCTGCTGCAACATCGATTCGATGTTACCGGCCTCGGTCTGGTAAAGATCATAGGGGGGGCTGCAGAAGACCAGCCATGGCGCGTTTGGAGTGAGTGGGAGATCTGTTTCCAGTCCCTGCTGGATCCAGTAGAAGGTGTCGGTGGCAATTGCCTCCACCTGGTTTTCCAGCCCAAGGTCGTCGATGCTTTGTTGAATCAAGCCGACCGTGGGGAAATGACGCTCGATAAGTACAGCCCTCGTGGCACCGCGACTGACCGCCTCGATTCCAAGTGCCCCGGTTCCAGAAAACAGGTCGATCGCCTGCATTCCTTTTATCCGAGGTCCGACCAGGTTGAAAATTGCCTCCCGTAGCCGGTCTTTCATCGGCCGGGTACGAAGATCCCCGCTGTAATGCAGGTTTCGGCCGCCCAGGGTGCCCCCGATGATTCGTACTCCCGCGGGGGTACCACGAGGGGATGTGCGGTTATTTTTTTTCTTGGGCACGACGAAAGGAAACTCCCGGCCAGCCGGAACATCCCCAGGTGAAGGCTGGTGACAATCCACCCGGGTATGTTAATGTTAAGAGAGAGAAGCGTTTTGAACCATTAGAGTCCCACGCGAGGAGCATCGTAACCATGGGCAGGCGATTGATGATCTGCATGGCGCTGGTCGGATTACTGGCGGGTTTCCAACTGAGTGCCCAGCAAGATCCTGCTGCCAATGCAGAAAAGCCGGCAGCCAGGGCTTACAGGGTGAAGCTGGAAGAATGGAAGACAATGCTCCGGACACTGCAGAAGTTACGAGCAGACTTCCTTCAGGCCAATCCAGAGGAAGTAACGACAATTCGCAAGCAGTGGGCCGAGACAATGACCCTTGGCGACAGGTTACTCCCGCAACTACGTGAAACAGCCAAGCAGGCTTTTGTCGAGTCTCCCAACGAGGATCGTCAGCTTGGACGCTTCCTGATGAAGCTGATCGAGGATGCCACCGGACAGGATCGTTATGAGATCGTCGCCGATCTTTCCGAAACGATGATCGAGCATGGTTCGGACCATCGGATCCTTTATGACTACGCCGGGATTGCCGGCTTTGCGATGGGTGATTTCCAGAAGGCAGCAGAGTATTTTGACAAGGCTCAGCAGTTAAACACGCTTTCACAGATGGGGATGAACTACCAGGGTGATACCGAGGCTTATATCAAGTACTGGGAGGAGGAGCAGGAGATTCGCAAGAAGGAAGCGGCTGCGGATGATCTTCCCCGGGTAAAACTAACGACCAGCCGCGGCGAGATTGTCCTGGAGCTGTTTGAAAATGAAGCACCCGAGACCGTGGGGAATTTCATCAGCCTGGTGGAAAATGGTTTTTACGAGGACAACATTTTCCACCGGGTTCTCCCTAATTTCATGGCCCAGGCGGGTTCCGCTAATGGGGATGGATCAGGCGGCCCCGGATACGAGATCTACAGCGAGTGTAGCAAGCTTGACTTCCGCAAGCACTTTCGTGGTTCGTTGAGCATGGCCAATGCGGGGCCCAATACTGGCAGCTCCCAGTTTTTCATTACTTTTCGTCCCGCACCCAACCTGAATGGGAAGCACACGGTCTTCGGCCGGGTGATCAAGGGGATTGAATTGCTTGCTGAAATCCAGCGTATTGATCCGGACAAGAAAGATCCCCGCCTGAAGCCAGACCGTATTTTGCAGGCCGAGGTGTTACGCAGTCGCGATCATGATTACGTGCCGCGAAAGGTTTCCAGGTAGGAGGGAGGACTCCTGGGGACGCATCCTAGCGATCTTCCAGGTCGCTGGCTTCCCAGTCGATTCCGCCAACGTAGACCAGTCCATCGGGGTGTTGCCTGCGCCAGTTGCCAAAAGAGACCCGCTTGAAAGGATGGTCCTCCAGCGGGATCGACGGGTCATCATGCAGACGCAGGTTCTCGTGGCCGGGCCCCAGGTAAAGCGCCAGTTGCTGTTCCATCCAGCCGGCCGTGCGAAGCTCGATCGGTTGATCTTTCCCGGGATTGCTGAAAACCCTGGCAAAATCGGTGTTGCCACAGTAGGTAATGGAGACCGGGAGTCCAGCGACGATGTCATTCACGACATGGCTGCCGGGCTGGGCGAGGTCGCTGATCAGGTAGGCCCGGTGCTGGCCATCGACTTCAATCGCGATCATCATTTCATCGTCGGCCAGTTCCGCCTGGTGCACGGGAAGCACCTCGGGCTCAACGATGGGCTCCATCTCGCCCGGCGAATCCGGGTCGTCCTGCTCCGGAAGTACCTGTCCGCGGTGTGCCTTGCCGATACGCGGCCCTGACTGCCAGGCCAGTATTCCGAACACCAGGATGGTCGTCGTCAGCAGGATCAGGACGATCCGGATCAGCAGGGGAATCAGAGCCCCTGTGCGATGAGCTTCTTGTGGGGGTGTTTTCACCATGGTGACTACCGGAAGTATCGATCGGTGCACTTAGTTTCCGGAATTGGAATAGCGTTGGCCTCGTCGTCGAGAGGAACCGTTGTCGCGAGGGGTCGTGGATGGCTGGGCTGTAATGCGGCGCATGTTTCCAGGGCCCAGCAGGTCATCGAGTCGTTGGCGAAGTTCCGGGGTGACGTCCACGTTTTGTGTCTGGGACTTGAGCTGGACCCGGGTTCCGTCCCCAAGACAGATCAGCAATTCCAGCGAGGCACTTCCCGGGTAACCGCGAGTGATCTCCCGGACCTTGCTGATCATCTCCGTGCCGTGCAGTTTCTCGTCCACCCGGATGATGACACCGGTGACCAGAAGCGAGTCCAGTTGTTCCAGCGGGATCAGTTCACTGACGATCAGGTTGACCGAGTCGGTTCCCCCACGGCGATCCGTGGTTGCCCGCAAAAGCAGGATGGCATCCGACTCGATCATCTGGCCGGATTCGGCGAAACGGTCAGGCCAGGCGATGCAGCGGACGGTACCTTCTATGTCCTCCAGCTCAAAATCCGCATACTTGGTTGGCGAACCTGGCCGTGATTTTCTTGTATGCAGGTGACGGACATTACTCAACAGTCCGCCCACGACCACCTCCACCCGGTCCGGCAGGTGTGCCAGCATGCCGGTGGTATGCGAGCAATACTCTCCCAGAAGTTCACGGTACTCCTCCAGCGGGTGGCTGGAGAGGTAAAAACCGAGGACTTCTTTTTCCTGTATTAGTTTTTCCCGTTCTTCAAATTCCATCACGTCGGGGAGGGCAACCTCGCCTGGATTCTGTTCCTCATCATCCATGGCAGCAAAAAGGTTCTGCTGTCCACTGCGGCGGTCCGCGGCGGCGGACTGCCCGGCCTGGATCGCCCTGTCGACAACTTCCAGCAGCTGGCGGCGATGGCCTCCCAGTTCATCCAGGGCACCTGCCTTGATGAGTGTCTCCACGGTGGCCCGGTTACAGGCGGTCGGGTCGACCCGTTCACAAAAATCAAAGATATCCTTGAACGGGCCATCCCGTCTCCGGGCCAGGCTGATCGCCTTTGCCGCGGAATCGCCACAGCCCTTGATGGCAGAGAGGCCAAAGTGAATTATCCCATCCTGCACGGTGAATTCACTTGCGGAACTGTTTACCGAGGGGGGGGTCACCTCGATCTGCATGCGGTCGCAGTCTTCCATGTGCTCAACGAGGGCATCCTTGCGCTGAAAATTTCGTCCCGGGATATCACAGGAGAGCAGGGCTGCGATGAATTCCACCGGGTAATGGGTCTTCAGGTAGGCGGTCTGGTAGGCGATCAGTGCGTAGGCTGTGGAATGGCTCTTGTTGAAACCGTAGCCGGCAAACTTGGTGATCATCACCCAAAGCTCGTTGGCTTCTCCGGCCGGCATCCCCTGTCCCGTTGCTCCGGTTAGGAACTCATCTCTTTGCCGGTTGATGATCTCCTGGCTCTTCTTACTAATTGCCTTGATGCAGGTATACGCATCTGCCAGGTCAATCCCCCCCAGCCGGTTAAGGATCCGCATCACCTGTTCCTGGTAGACCATCACGCCGTGTGTTTCTTCAAGGATTTCCTTGATCACCGGGTGCTGGTAGACCGCCTGTTTCCTGCCATGTTTGACATCCAGGTAATCATCCAGCATGCCCCCTTCCAGCGGCCCGGGCCGGTAGAGGGCATTGGTAGCAATGATGTCCCCGAAGTGATCGGGTTGCATTCGCTGCAACAAGGTCCGGATGCCACTGCTTTCAAACTGGAATATCCCCTTGGTCTCACCCCGGCAGAAGAGATCCAGGACGGCCGAGTCATCGAGGGGGATTTCCAGGATGTCGATCTTCTCTCCACGGGTTTCCTCGATCAGGTCTACCGCCTTTCGGAGGATCGTGAGATTGCGGAGACCGAGGAAGTCCATTTTCAGCAGTCCGGCGGCTTCCACGTCGTTCATGGACCACTGCGTGATGATGTCATCCTTGCCAGTGATCTTCGCCAGCGGTACATACTCGGGGATCGGGCGGTCGGCGATCACGACTGCGGCAGCGTGGGTACCGATATTGCGGGCCAGGCCCTCGATTTTCATCGCCAGGTCGATGAGCTCCTTGATTTCCCCGTCCGCCTTGTAGACCTGGGCCAGTTCGGAGCTCCGTTCCAGTGCCTCCTCGAGCAGGATCCCCTGATCCTCGGGGACCATTGCCGAGACCTGGTTCACCCGTGCCAGGGGGATCCCCAGTGTCCGTCCCACATCCTTGATGGCCGCACGGGCCGCGAGCGTACCAAAGGTGCCAATCTGGGCGACGTTCTCTTCCCCGTACTTCTGCTTGACGTAACGGATGATATCCGCACGACGTTCCTTGCAGAAATCGATATCGATATCAGGTGACTCTCGGCGGTTTTCATCCAGGAATCGTTCGAACAGCAGGTCGTACTTGATGGGGCAGACGTGGCTCAGGAAGAGGGCATAGCAGACCAGGGCTCCCACCCCGCTGCCGCGCGCGGTGGCGGGTACCTGTTGTCGCCTCGCCTCGGCAACGAAATCCCAGCAGATGAGGAAATAGTGTTCGAAACCGAGCTTGTGAATCACGCCAAGTTCCCGGTCAAGCCGATTCTTTACGTGCTCGGCAAGTTGCCCCCCGGGACACATCTCTTCATTTCCCTCGTAGCGTTCAAGCAACCCCGTCTCGCAGAGTCGCCGCAGGTAACTGGAGGAGGTTTCTTTTTCGGGTATCTCGAAGGAGGGGAAATGGTGCTTTCCCAATTCCAGCGAGATGTCGATCCTGTCTGCAATCTCCTGGCTTCGAGAGACAGCATCTTCCATGTCCGGGAACGCCTCGTACATCTGCTCCGGGCTGCGAAGGAAAAACTGGTCTCCTTCCATCCGCATCCGCCCGGCGTCGGTCCGGAAGCGACCGGTGTTGATACAGAGCATCACGTCCTGGGCCTCGGCATCCTCCTGGTCGACATAATGGGTATCACTCGTAGCCACCAGGGGGATCCCCATCTGCTGGGACACATCCACCGCCCCCTGCAGGGCCAGCCGCTGGATATCCAGACCGTTGTTCATCACCTCCAGGTAGAAGCGGTCACCAAAGAGCTGGGAAAACCAGCCGGCGACCTCGCAGGCCTGCTTGACCCCCTTGCCCCCGGCCGAGAGCACCGCCTGGCTGAACTGGCTCGAGACGCAGCCACTCAGACAGATAATCCCTTCGTGGTATTGTTCGAGTAACTCTCGGTCAATCCGCGGTTTGAAATAAAATCCTTCCAGGTACGCAGCGGAGGCCATCTTGACCAGGTTCTGGAATCCCTGCCTGTTCTGGGCAAGCAGCGTGAGGTGGTAGTTGGACTCCTTCATGCTGCTGGCCGACTTGTCACGTCGGCTGCCTGGAGCGATATACGCCTCGTAGCCGAGAATCGGCTTGAGGTCATTCCGGGTGGCTTCCTTGTAAAACTGGATCGCTCCGTGGAGGTTGCCATGGTCCGTCAGGGCCAGCGCATTCATGCCATGGTCCTGGGCCCGCTGGATCAGTCGCGGAATCGAAGCGGCACCATCCAGAAGACTGAAGTGGCTGTGGCAGTGCAGGTGTACGAACGGCCGCGAGCCCATGGGTCCATCCATCGCGTGGGAAAGGAAGGTCTTAAACGCGCGTCGCTTATTCTACGTAAGCTTGCGGCCGAAGCAAACCGCGTGCCGGCCGGTGCCCCCTATCCGGGTTCACCAATCTTGCGGATGTACTCCGCCACACGGCCTTCCAGGTCAAGCAGGTTTTGCCACTGCTCCAAGTTGACCGTCAGTTGCTTGGCATCGCCGGCTTCGGAGACCGAGTGAATCAAGCCACGCATCCGCAGATGCAGGTAATCAAGTAGCTCGGCCAGCCGGGCTGCCTGCCCCGGAGAGAGTCCGTCCGGAAGGTCCGGGGGAACCGCTGAGTGAACACGGGCGTCCGGACTCGTATCCTCCCAGTCGAAATCAACCCCCAGCAGGTTCTTGCTGTCGGCCATCAAGGTCCCGTCCACATCCAGCTGGTCGAGCTGAATATTAATCTGCTCACGGGAGCCATAAAGCAGCAGGGACCGTCCAATCCCGATCATGTCCCCGTGCCGGAGGATGCGCAGGCGGATGTCCTGGCCGTTGACCCTCGTGCCGTTGGTGCTTTCCAGATCCGTGATGATCAGCTGGTCATTTTCCTGCTGGATCTTGACATGAAAGCGGCTGATCCGTTCATCGTTGAGCTGAACACCATTCCCCTCCTCACGGCCTATTGTGACCGGGATCGTGAGATCCTCGTAAATACGGCCGCGATCGCAGCCATCGATGACCCGGAGGGTGAGAAGTGCCATGACGAATAGTGCCTCTGCCTGCTGGACGGCGGAATGCTCTCCTGGCCAGTTGCTGGTACCTGGCAGGCCCTGTCCCTAACCGTTGCTTATAGCAGCGGGAACTTGCGATGGTCAAGTATCGGCCCCGTGGCAGTTTACCGGAGTCTTACGACCCGATCACGAGGTGGGGGAGTTGTCCGATCATGCGGTTTCTGCGGCCCTGACTGGCATAGACCTGAACGGGTAACAACGCTAGTCTTGAATCACGTTATTGTCTCACCGCCGAGCCTCCCTTCCCTACATGAAACTGTCCCATGAAGGCGTCGTTTTTTGCTCGCCGTTCCCGTATTCCGGGTCTTTCTAACGGCCTGCTGATCATGATGATCGTCTGCTTCCTCGTCCCCTTCGCGCTGCGCGGTTCGAAGATGGTGACGCAGAGGATGGAGAACGATATCAAGGACTGGTTGCCGGAGGATTTTCCGGAAACAAGGGAGCTGGAGTGGTTCGGCAAGCTGTTTCTTGGTGAGCAGTTCATCGTCATCACCTGGGAAGGTTGTAGCGAGGAGGACCCGAGTTACCAGCTTTTTGTCGACAAGCTCAAGGCGGAACTGGAAGCCCCGGAGAGGGGAACCGCTGCTGGAGGGACGGCAGAGGGGAAACGCCAGCGGCAGCTGGAGGAGGCACGCGAGCTTGGGCAGAGACTCGGCCTTTACACCAGTTCCGAATGGCGGAAGGGTGGCCGCCGGGAACGAGACAACTGGGGGGGAGAGCAGGAAAAATGGCTCAAGGACCTGGATGGTCTTTGGTATTACCTGCTCCCGGATGGTTCCCTTTATGAATGGAACGGGCGGGACAACCTTGTCGACGGGATGAAGAACTGGGTCCACCATGACCTGCTCAAGAATTTCGTGCTGGAAGGGGAACTGATTGGCAGGCTGGGAGAGCGTCCAGATCCGCCGTTTGAACACAACGAGTTTTACGATAACCCTCTACTGGTCTGTGCCCGTTACTTCACGTCTGTGCGAACCGGACCCGATGTGCTCGAGGAGCTTGCCGGGGTCGGTGGCCCCCTGCGGCCGCGGGGAAATGTCGACCTTTCGGAAGAACAACTGGCCGCTACCGCATCCCGGGACGGGATCGATCGGCTTACCGGGACTCTTTTTGCCCCGGCCGTACCTGAAGGGTTTACCTGGACCGCCGATCAAGTACGGGCCCAACTGGATGAGGATCGACTGGCTGCCCTGCCCGATGACTGGGAGGTGAAGCTGGAGCAGTTCGTCAGCCAGTTGGTCAAGGAGACTTACGAGGGTGATCGCCCGCAGTTAATCGATGCCTCCTCGCTTCCCCGGGCACGCCACTGGGATGCCCTCTGTGAACAATTACAGATCAATCCTCCTCCACGGCAGACCAGCATCGTGGTCACGCTGAGTGACTTTGCCAAGCAGGACTTGCAGCGCGTGGTGGGGCGTGGACTACTGAAAAACCCGGCGGGACGACTGGTCGAGATGGCGGTCGAGTGTGGGCTGGCCGCCCCCGTGATGCCGGGGTTGACGCCATGGACCGACGTGCCCGAACCGGACGGGATTGAGCTGAGGATGGGCGGCCCACCGGTGGACAACGGCGCGATTGACGAGGAAGGGCAGGTAACGCTGCAGCGACTCGTCGGGTTGTCGCTGCTGCTGGGGATCGTCCTCTCGTTCCTCGCTTTCCGCAGCATCAAGGTGACTTTCATGGTCTTCTTCGTGGGTGGCACCAGTGCGGTGATGAGCCTTGGGATTGTCTGGTACACGGGAGGATCGGCCGATGCCATCCTGATGTCGATGCCCTCGCTGGTCTACGTCCTTGGCCTTTCCGGTGCGGTGCATATCGTTAACTACTACCGGGATGCCGTGCTGGAGGATGGCCCGGAGGGAGCGGCCGAGCGAGCCCTTTCGCACGGCTGGTGGCCCTGCACACTGGCCAGCTTCACAACCTCGCTGGGACTGCTCTCGCTCTATAACAGCGGCCTTATCCCGATCAAGAAATTTGGCCTCTTCTCCGCAGTCGGCGTG
>Ga0310345_10004445_pt1 | contig 12709 bp, 13 predicted proteins | sample HC15DNA20500_MG_FD_204667 | JGI IMG/M metagenome (GOLD analysis project Ga0310345, IMG submission 204667) | Marine microbial communities from station ALOHA, North Pacific Subtropical Gyre - HC15-DNA-20-500_MG | ecosystem: Environmental > Aquatic > Marine > Oceanic | place: Pacific Ocean: North... | reverse complement strand
AAGATGCCCGGCAGGATGGTGTTCACGCGGATGCCGTCGTTCATCAGGTCGCGTGCGATGGGCAGGGTCATGCCGACCACGCCGCCCTTGGAGGCCGAATAGGCCGCCTGACCCACCTGGCCGTCGACCGCGGCGACGGACGCGGTGCTGACGATGACGCCGCGCTCGCCGTCCTCCATCGGGTCCAGCGACAGCATGCCCTGGGCCGCCTTGGCGATGCAGCGGAAGGTGCCCACGAGGTTGATCTGAACGATCTTCTCGAAGATGGCGATCGGGTGAGACTTGGTCTCGCCCGTGGTCTTGTCACGGCTGGCCGTCTTGGCGGCGAAGCCCGTGCCGGCGCAGTTGATCAGGATGCGTTCCTGGCCGTGGGCGGCGCGGGCCTTTTCGAAGCCGGCGTTGACCGCCTCGTCGTCGGTGACGTCGACCTTGCAGAAGACGCCGCCCACTTCCTTGGCGACCGCTTCGCCCTTGTCGGCGTTCATGTCGAAGATGGCCACCTTCACCCCGTGCGAAGCCAGGGCGCGGACCGTGGCTTCACCAAGGCCCGAGGCGCCGCCGGTGACCACGGCGGCGACGGAGGAATCGAGTTTCATGGACGCTACGCCTCCCGTTGCGTTTAAATGTTCCAATCCAATCGCTGCCTTAGCCCGATGAACGCCGAGACCAAAGCATCACCCCACGTCAAGGATCGCGGATTTGATCCAAGGAAGGCGCTGGACCCCCGCAAGGCCCTCGTTCCGACCACCGTCAAGGTGAACGAGGAGCGGGTGCGCCGGGGCTTCTGGCCCAAGATCGTGCGCACCGCCTCGCGCATCCCCTTCGCCGCCGACGCCCTGTCGGTCTGGTATTGCGCCCGCGATCCGGCCACGCCGCCGGCGGCCAAGGGCATGATGCTGGCGGCGCTGGCCTATTTCGTAATGCCGGCCGACGCCATTCCCGACGTGCTGGCGGCCGTCGGCTTCACCGACGATGCGGCTGTGTTCGCCGCCCTGCTGGCCCTCTTGGGCCGCAATGTGAAGCCGCGCCACAAGGCGGCGGCGCAGGAGTTCCTGGACCACCTCGGCGAGGACAAGGACGGGTAGTCTCAGCCCTCGGTCCGCGCCGCCTTGGCCATGGGCGGCGTGTGGCCGGCCTTGCCGCGCTTGGCGATCTGCTGCTCGCGCCAGGTGATGAAGAGGGTGGAGATGACCACGACACCCGCGCCGGCCAGGGTCCACACGGTCGGGACCTCATTGAACAGCAGGAAGCCCGCCGCGGCGGTGAAGACCAGGCGGATATAGTCGATCGGCGCCATGGCCCCAGCGTCGCCGATGGACATGCCCTTGATGTAGAAGCCCTGGGTCGCCGTGCCGATGACGCCCATCAGGCAGAGCAGCAAGAGGTCGATGGGCTCGGGCCAGCGCCAGACGAAGAAAGCGCCGGGCAGGGAGAAGACGAGCCCCAGCGTCGCGGCCCAGACCAGCAGCACCATGGGCGAGTGGTCCCGCGTCATCACCTTCATGCCGGTGATGGTGAGGGCGAAGAGGAAGGACGAGGCCAGCATGGCCGCCGCGGGCCAGCCCACCGCGAAGTCTCCGCCGGCGCCTGGCCGGATCATCAGCAGCACGCCGAGGAAGCCCACCACTGCGGCTCCGATGCGCAAGGGTCCCACCGGCTCGCGCACCACGAAGGCGGCCAGCGGCACCAGCCACAGGGTGCGCGTGAAGGACAGCGCATTGGCGTCGGCCAGCGGCATCTTCTGGAAGGCGTAGAAGGACAGGATCATGCCCAGCGTGCCGGCCGCCGAGCGGAACAGCAGGATGCCGGGCCGTGTGGTGCGGAAGGCCTCGCCGCGCTTGGCCAGGATCACCGGGATCAGGATCGCAAAGCCCGCCACCTGCCGGTAGAAGGTCTGCAGGGCGGCCGGATAGTCGTCGCCCAGGAACTTGATCAGCGTCGTCATCGCCGTGAAGCCGAGCGCCGAGGCCAGCATCCACAGCGCGCCGTGGACGTTGGGCGCGAGCCCCGGCTTCGACGGCGAGGACGCCTCGCTCACGAGGCGGTCGCGGGCAGGTCGCCGCCGAACATCTGGGCGAAGGGCGAGGGCGCGGTCGTGTCCCACGCATGGCGTCCGCCGACCGTGATGCCGCCGTCGACCACGAGGTGCGTCCCGCTGACGAAGGCGGAGTCGTCGCTGGCCAGGTAGAGGGCGGCCTGGGCGATGTCGTTGGGGACGCCCGCCTTGGGCACCGGCTGGACCGAGGCGGCGTGCTGCTCCACCTGGGCGGCCATCTGGTCGGCCACCTCCCGCGGCAGGCCCAGCGAGGCGCCGAAGATGGAGGTGGCGATCAGGCCCGGGCAGATGGCGTTCACCCGCACTTTCTGGCGCGACAGCTGGGCGGCGGCCACGCGGCTCATATGGATGACGCCGGCCTTGGCCGTGGAATAGGCGATGGGGCCGAAGCCGGCCTGCAGGCCGGCGATCGAGGCGGTGTTGATGATCGAGCCGCCGCCGCGGGCGATCATCATCGGCGCGGCGTGCTTCATGCCGAGCGCAGGCCCGCGCACGAGAACCTCGAAGATCCAGTTCCAGCCCTCGGCGGTCACCTCGGTGATGGCGCCCATCCGGTCGGAGATCCCGGCGTTGTTGAACAGGATGTCGAGACCGCCGAAGGCGTCGCCGGCCAGCTTCAGGGCGGCGGCGATGTCGGCTTCCTGGGTCACGTCGCAATGGGCGTAGCGCACCTTGCCGGGGAAGCGCGCCTCGAGCATGGCGCCCTTCTCGTCCTGGATGTCGGCGGCGACGACCTGCGCCCCTTCGGCGACAAACAGCTCCACCGTGCCCAGACCGATGCCCGAGCATCCTCCGGTGATGACGGCGATCTTGCCGTCCAGACGTCCGGCCATGGCGGCCCCTCCCCTTTTGCGTTCGTGAGGCGGCCGGGGCCGCTCTTTATATGATCATCGATCACTAACGCCGGGCGGGCGGAAGGGGAAGCCGCTTCCGCCCGCCCGCGCGTCCGATCAGGGAACGGTGACGACCACCTTGCCCATGGCCTTGCGGCTGCCCAGGTGGGCGATGGCGTCAGCGCCCTTGTCCAGGGGGAAGCGTTCGGAGACGTGCGGCTTGATCTTGCCGGCGGCGTAGAGGTCGAGAAGCTCCTGCACGCTGTCGGCGAAGCCCTTGGGATCCTTGGCCGTCCAGGTGCCCCAGAAGACGCCGACGATCTCGCAGCCCTTCAGCAGGGTCAGGTTCAGCGGGATCTTCGGAATGTCGCCGGCGGCGAAGCCGATGACGAGATAGCGGCCTTCCCAGGCGATGGTCCGCAGGGCGGGCTCGGCGTAGTCGCCGCCGACGGCGTCATAGATCACGTCGAAGCCGCCCGGCCCGGCGACCGACTTGAAGAGCTCCGACAGCTGCTTCTGGGCGTCGCGGTCGAAGGGGCCGCGGCCATAGACCACGCCTTCATCGGCGCCGTGCTTCTTGGCCAGATCGACCTTTTCCTGGCTGGAGCAGGCGGCCACCACGCGCATGCCCATGGCCTTGCCCAGCTCCACCGCCGCCAGGCCAACGCCGCCGGCCGCGCCAAGAACCAGCAGGCTCTCGCCCGCCTTGACCCGACCGCGATGTTTCAGGGCGTGGTGCGAGGTGCCGTAGGTCAGGATGAAGGCGGCCGCCTCGTCATGGGGCATGTTGTCGGGGATCTTCCACAGGCGGTTGGCCGGGAGCGCGACCTTTTCCACCATGCCGCCGGAGCCGGTGTTGGCCAGGACCCGGTCGCCGACCTTCACATTGGTGACGCCCTCGCCCACGGCCTCGATCACGCCCGACAGTTCTCCGCCCGGCGCGAAGGGGCGCGGCGGCTTTGCCTGATACTTGTCCTCGATCATCAGCACGTCGGGGAAGTTCACCCCCACGGCCTTCACCGCGATCAGCGCCTGGCCGGGGCCGGCGACCGGCTCGGGGATGTCCTCCACCACCAGGGTCTCGGGCCCGCCCGTCACCTTGCTCAGCACCGCCTTCATGTCGTTCTCCCTGGGTGTTGGCTTACGAAGTCGCGCGGACGCTACCGCAGGGTCGCAGGCGGCGGAAGGTCGCAGGCGAACATTTGTTTGAAGCCCGCGCAGGGCCCGCGCCCCGGCCCATTTGGTGGCGGACCGGCAATCGCCTATATTGGCGGACTTCCCAGTCAGAGAGACTTCGAGCCTTGGGCGTCACCCTCGACCTTTCGCGCGCCGCCAGCAGCGCTGCGCCGATCCGACCGAACCTCTCGGGCCTCACCCGCCCGCAGCTGGCGGCCGCCCTGATCGAGGCCGGCGTGGTGAAGCCTGAAAAGGCCAAGATGCGGGCGAGCCAGCTGTGGCGCTGGATCCACCACTACGGCGTCACCGACTTCGCCGCCATGACCGACGTGGCCAAGGAGACCCGCGGAAACCTCGCCGAAGCCTTCACCCTGGCCCGGCCAGAGGTGGTGGAACGTCAGGTCAGCCGCGACGGCACGCGCAAGTGGCTGATCCGCATGGCCCCGGGCATCGAGGTGGAGACCGTTTATATCCCCGATGTCGGGCGCTCGGGTGCGCTGTGCGTCTCCAGTCAGGTGGGCTGCACGCTCAACTGCACCTTCTGCCACACCGGCACCCAGGCACTGGTGCGCAACCTGACCGCGGCCGAGATCGTCGCCCAGGTGCAGGTGGCCCGGGACGACCTGGACGAGTGGCCGAGCCCCAAGGAGGACCGCCGGCTCTCCAACATCGTCTTCATGGGCATGGGCGAGCCGCTCTACAATCTCGACCATGTGGCCGCGGCCATCGACATCATCGCCGACAATGAGGGCATCGCCATCTCGCGGCGGCGGATCACGGTCTCGACCTCCGGCGTGATCCACGAGCTTGCGGCGCTGGGCGAACGCACCCAGGCCATGCTGGCCATCTCGCTGCACGCCACCAACGACCCGCTGCGCGACCAGCTCGTCCCGCTGAACAAGAAGTATCCGATCGCCCAGCTGATGGACGCCATCCGGGCCTATCCGGGCCTGTCCAACGCCCGGCGGGTGACGTTCGAGTACGTCATGCTGAAGGGCGTCAACGACAGCCCGGCCGAGGCCAAGGCGTTGCTCAACCTGATCAAGGGCATTCCGGCCAAGATCAACCTGATCCCGTTCAACCCGTGGCCGGGCTCGCCCTACGAATGCTCCGACTGGGGGACGATCGAGAAGTTCGCCGCGGTGCTGAACCGCGCCGGCTACGCCTCGCCGATCCGCACGCCGCGGGGGCGCGACATCCTGGCGGCCTGCGGTCAGCTCAAGTCCGAGAGCGAGAAGATGCGGGCCAGCGTCCGGCGCAAGCTCGCCCAGGAGGCGAGCGCCGAGGCTCCTGACGCCTGAACCGCTTGCCCTGGTCCGCCGCCTGCGTGCTAACGATGCCGCTTCCGCGCCGACGCCCTGCGGCGCGCCGAAGTCTTGAGGTGAGCGTCCATGCCCCCTGACCTGCAGTCGCCCGAAATCCAGGCCTTCGCCATCGGCTTCCCGACGACCCTGCTGCATGCGGGCGTGGCGATCCTGATCCTGTTCCTGGCCGCGGCCCTCTACATCCTGCTGACGCCGCACAAGGAGGTGGCCCTGATCCGTGACGGCAACGCGGCCGCAGCGGTCTCGCTGGGCGGCGTGCTCGTGGGCCTCGCCGCGCCCCTGGCCCTGTCGCTGAACTCGTCCACCTCGGTCATCGAGATCGCCATCTGGGGCGTCTCCACCGTGATGGTGCAGCTGCTGGTCTTCCGTCTGGTGGACATCCTGCTGCGTGGGCTGCCCCAGCGCATCCAGGAAGGCGAGGTCGCCGCCGCCGCCCTGCTGGTGGGCGCCAAGCTGTCGACCGCTCTCATCCTCTCGGCGGCCGTGGCCACCTAGGGGTTCGATGCACTTTCCCCGTCTTCCCGACTGGCTGGTCTATGCCGCGGTCGTCCTGGCCCTGCTCATCTCCGCGGTGGGCCGCCAGGAGAACGTGGCCGCGCCGCCGCCGCCGCCGCCGGTTCCCGGCGAGGAGGGCCTGCCGCTCGGCCCGGCCTCGCCCTTCGACCCGGCCGTGGTGGTGGACGTGCCCCATGACGCCGAGCCCGGCGCGGGCACGGCCTTCGCCGTCACCGATGACGGGGTCTGGATCACGGCCCGGCACGTGGTGGAGGGCTGCGAGCAGGCGGCCATCATGGTCGCCGACGGGCGCGGGGTGGACGCCCAGGTCTTCATCGACCCCCGCGGAGAGGCCGCGATCCTGGTGACGGAGGGCGGCGCCCCGGCCCTGCCGCTCGGCCTGGACCGGACCCTGCGGCGCGGCGACCGCGCCTATCATCCCGGCTATCCGCAGGGGCAGCCCGGGGAGGTGACCTCCCGCCTGCTGGGACGGGAGAACCTGGTGGTGCGCGGCCGGGGCGCACGCACCGAGTCGGTTCTCGTCTGGGCCGAGACCGGTCGGACCGACGGCCTCGCCGGCACGCTCGCGGGCCTTTCCGGCGCGCCCGCCCTCGACAGCGCGGGCCGTGTGATCGGGGTGACGGTGGCCGAGGCGCCGCGTCGCGGACGCATCTACACCACCTCGCCCGAGACCGTGCTGACCGCCCTAACGGCCTCAGGCCACCGGGCCGCCAACTTCGCCGTGGGCGAGCCGGTCACGCCGGAGAACTACGGCCGCGTGGCCGACAATCTGCGCCGGGATCTGCGAGTGGCGCAGGTGATCTGCGTCACGCCCCAGCCTCGCCCCGCACCCCCGCCGACCGCGCCGCTGGCGACGGATGAACTGACGGTCGAAGGGCCGGCGGCGGCCGACCCGGCGGCCGAGGGCGCCGCCGAGCCCGCTCAGGCCGAGGGCGCGGCCACGCCCTGATCGGGCGTCTCGGGCTCGAGGGGGGCCTTCTGGCGGGCGGCCACGGCGAAGGCCAGGACGATGCCGACGACGCCGATCACCGCCGAATAGAAGAAGAAGACGAGGTAGCCGGCACCCAGGGCCGCCGGGCTGACGCCGGACTTCTCCACCGCCCCGGCATAGGCCTCGGGCGGCAGATTGACGAACAGGCCCCGAAGCGCGCCCGCCAGTCCGCCCTGTTCGGCGGCCGCGGCCGTGCCCTCGACGATGCGTCCCGACTGGGAGGCCAGAAGCTTGCCCGGCAGGGAATAGAAGGACGAGAAGACTGCGTACTGGGTCGCGGTGAAGCCCTGGCCCGTCAGGCTGGACATGTAGGCGATCAGGCAGGTGCCGGCGAAGCCGCCGGCGATGTTGTCCACGCCGATGGCGATGAACAGCGCCGGCAGCCAGGCGCCCTCGATCGCCAGCCAGGCGAAGATCAGATTGCTGAGCGGCCCGGCGAAGGCGCCGATGACCATGGCCGGAATCAGGCCGAGCCGCGCCACGGCCAGGCCGCCCAGGAAGACGCCGAGCACGGACATGACCACGCCGAACACCTTCCGCACCTCGGCGATCTCGGTCAGCGTGAAGCCCAGGTCCAGATAGAAGGGCGTCATGATGTTGAGGACGAAGTCCGCCAGGCGATAGAGGCAGATCAGGGCCAGGATCAGGGCCGCCGTCCCCCGGTAGCGGGCGAAGAAGTCGCGGAACGGATCGAACAGCGCCGAGGACAGATAGACGCCCGGCCGGGTCTTGACCCCTGGGATGTTGGCCGCCGCCAGCCCGATCATCACCCCGCCCAGGATCACCGCGCCCACCTGCAGGAAGGCGTTCCAGGGCTTGGTGCTCCACGCCGAGGCCAGCCCCTCGGCTGCGCCGCCCAGGCCGAGATTTCGCAGCAGGGTGGCCAGGAGGTCGGACGAACCGGCGAGGCCCGAGCCGAGGATGATGGCCCCGATCAGCACCAGGGCCAGGCGGCCGATCCATTCGGGCAGCTCCGCCGCCGGGCGGCGCGGCACGCCTTCCAGGTCGATGGGCCTGACCACGTGCTCGGTCTCGCGCGGGGCGCCCAGAACGCCGGCCACGCCGATCAGCATGAGGGCGGCCATCACCAGATAGGAGACGTTCCAGCTATAGGCTTCGGCCAGGACCAGAGGGACCGCGCCGGCCACGATGATGGCGATGCGGTAGCCCCACTGATAGGCCGCCGCCAGGGCGCCCTGGCGGCTGTCGCCCGCCGCTTCGATCCGCCAGGCGTCGATGACGATGTCCTGGGTGGCGCCGGCGAAGGCTACGAACACGGCCAGCAGCGCCATTACGCCGAGGCTTGAGGCCGGATCGCCGCCGGCCACCAGCCAGAGGCCAATCATGATGGCCACCTGGGCCACCAGCATCCACGAGCGCCGATGGCCGAGCTTCGCGGTAAGGCCGGGAATTTTCGTCCGGTCCACCAGAGGGGCCCAGAGCAGCTTCATGGAATAGGCCAGCGTCGCCAGGGAGAAGACGCTGATCACCTGCAGTGACAGGCCAGCCTCGCGCAGCCAGGCCGACAGGGTGTCGAAGATCAGCAGGTTGGGCAGGCCCGACGCGAACCCCAGGGCCAGCATGATGAGCGACCGTCGCTCCCCATAGACCGCCAGGGCGGCGAGCAGGCTGCGGTTTTCGGGCGTCTCGGCGGGCGCCTGCGGCGTCGACATGGGCGGTCTCTCCCCTCGGGCGAGCCCCCGCCCGCCGATTCAGGGGACCTTGGCGCGCGCCGCGGGCGGCGTCCAGACCGCGGCGGGTTCGGCCGACCGCGACCACCTGGTCAGCACCTGACGCAGGGCGTCGGCGGCCAGCGGCTTGACCAGGAAATCGTTCATGCCCGCCGCCTGGCAGGCGTCGCGGTCTTCCTGGAAGGCGTTGGCGGTCAGGGCGATGATCGGGGTCGAAATCCCGTCGGCCCGCAGCTGCCGGGTCGCCGCCTCGCCCGAGATGTCGGGCAGGCGCATGTCCATCAGGATCAGGTCATAGGCTGACAGTCGCGGTGCGGCCACGGCCTCCTGCCCGGTCATGACGTGGTCCACCTGACAGCCTTCGCGGGTCAGAAGGGTTCGAGCCAGCAGGGCGTTGACGGGATTGTCCTCCACCAGAAGCACCCGTGCGCCAGGCGCCGCGGCCGGGGCGATGCGGTCGTCCTCCCCATGGCTCGAAGGGTCGGCCTCCGAACGCAGGGCGGCGAGCACGCGCTCGGCCAGGGACGCCCGACGCAGGGGTTTGATCAGATAGCCGCAGAAGCCGGAGGCGCGGTAGCGGGCGATCCGGTCGCGCTCCTCCGGGGCCAGCAGGATCAGGGCCTTGCGATCGAAGGGCCGGCGCACCTTGCGCCCGCCTCGGGACAGGGCGTGGTCGATGAGCAGGACGTCCTGCGGCCCCGTCCGCGCCAGCAGGGCCTCCACATCGTCGGCGACCACAGCCCTCGCCCCGCAGGCCTCGATCTGCCGGGCTGCGGCGGTGCGTACGATCGGATTGCGCGAGGCGACCCCCACGGTGAGCCCGGTCAGCGGTTGATCCGCATCGGCCAGGCGCGCTGTGACGGGTGCGAAGGGCGCTTCGAACCAGAAGGTTGCCCCGCCCTCGGGACCCGGTTCGACGCCGACCTCGCCGCCCATGGCCTGGGCCAGCCGCCGGGCGATGGCGAGGCCGAGGCCGGCGCCGGTGGCCTGGTGGGCGGCGTCGGCCTGGGCGAAGGCTTCAAAGATCAGTTCGCGGGCTTCACCGGAAATGCCCGGGCCCGTGTCGGAAACGGTGAACCGCCAGCGATCTTGGCCGACAGTCGCAGCCTCCAGCATCACGCCGCCTTCGGCCGTGAACTTGATGGCGTTGCCCGCAAAGTTGAGCAGGATCTGCCGCAGGCGACCCTCGTCGGCCAGGAACTGCGCCCCGGCCGGGGCGGCCCAGGCGATCTCCAGCCCCTTTTCCTGCGCCCGCGGGCTGAGGAGTTCCGCCACCGCCTGCAGGGCGCTTTCCACGGCCAGCGGCTCGGCGCGCAGCTCGATCTTGCCGGCGCCCAGGCGCGCGAAGTCCAGAAGCTCGTTCACCAGGCCCAGCAGGTGCTCGCCGGAGTCGCGCATGGCGCTGACATAGGCCTTCTGCTCGGCGGTCAGCCGCGTGCCTTCCAGCAGGCGGGCCATGCCCAGCACCCCGCTGAGCGGGGTGCGGAACTCGTGGCTCAGCGCCGCGAGCTGCTCGGTGCTGATGGCGTCGGCTTCGGGCGCCAAATCCGGCGCGCGGGCGAGCGAGGGGGCGGCTGTGTCCATGCCGCAACTCTAGGCGGTCGCCCTTTAACGCCCCGTCAAAAGCCGGCCTAGTCGCCGTCCGGACGGGCCATTTCGCGGGCCAGCGCCAGCAAGGCCTGGCGGGCGCGCGGCCGCAGGATCTGACCATAGGCCTCCAGCAGTTCGAGGGCGCCCGGGGTCATCAGGGCGGTGAACGCCTCGTCCGGGGGACCGGCGCCTTCGCCTTCCTCGCCCACAAGCCAGCTGACCGACGTTTTCAGCGCCCGCGAGGCCGCCACCAGGGTCGAGCCGGAGATACGGTTGGCGCCGCGCTCGTATTTCTGCACCTGCTGGAAAGACACACCCAACTGCTCGGCCAGGTCCGACTGGCTCATGGCCATGGACCGACGACGCGCCCGCACCCGGGCGCCGATGGCCCGGTCGACACTGTCGATCTCGTCGAGCTCACGCACGCTCATCTGCGACTCCTCTGTCCGCCCAGACAGTGGGCGTTCCCTTTCGGTCTTAGGTACGGATGAAAGGCGACTGTGGACGCAGCCGCGCCCTTGGCGTGTAATCGGCCCATGGCCGAGCCTGTGGACACACGCGAGAAGGTCGAGCTGCTGACCGCGCGCGAGCGCGAGTGCCTGCGGCTGGTCGACCGGCATTTCAGCTCCAAGCAGATCGCCCGGCAGCTGGGCATGTCCAAGACCTCCGTCGACACCTATTGCGACCGGGCAAGGCGCAAGCTGGGTGTCGGCAGCCGCCGGGACGCTGCGCGCCTGCTGGCGGCGCACGAACAGGGGCGCGCCCTTGTCCTCACCGTGTCAGGACAGGACGCGGTCAGGACAGACGCCACCCAGGATGCTGGATCAGGGTTCGCCTCGTCAGGAGGTGAGCGCCATGAAACACTGGAACGGATCGGACAATCGGGCGGCGGTGAACCGCGCCCTGCATCTGAGGCGGGAGATCGAAGCCTTCGCCGAAAGGTGGCCGACACCCTCGCCGCCGGGGGCGTCGATCCCGGCCTTTTCCTGGAGCCAGCTGGAACGGCAACTGATCGACCTGGCCGCCTCGCCGGCCCAGGCGGACATGGCTCGGCATCTGGTTTCGGCCACCCGCAAGCTTTCGGCCTACAAGCCGCCGGAAATGGTCCTGCGGGAAATCCTCTGCCTGACCTGGGTGCTGCTGGACGAGAACTTCCACCCTGGCGGCGAGGACGCACAGAGGGCCTCGGACCCTTTGCCCGCGTAGGCCTGATCCTGGGTATCGCCATCGGCTCGGCGCTGGCCTTCGGCGGCGTGCTGGCCGGCCTCCAGGCCCTCGCCTCGCTGGTCTGACGACGGCGGGACGGTCCCGCCTCTTCCCCCATCAAACCCTATGACCCGCACGCCCTGCCGTGTGCGGGAAGGAGACCCCTCATGCTCAAGCAACGTCGCGCCTATGCCGACCAGGTCGCCGCCAGCCTCTTCGAGGCCGAGGCCGCCATGGACGCCGCCCTCGCCAAGGCCGCCGCCCTGGCCGGCGTCATGCCCGCCCTGCGCGCGGAAGCCGGCCTGTCGGCCCTGATCGGTCAGGACGCCGTGGAATGGACCAGCCGCTCGATCAGCGCCCTGGCCGAGGCCCGCCGCGCGCTCGTGGAAGCCCACATGGCGCTGAGCACCGCCCAGAAGCAGATCGGCCTGGGCGCTGTGGCCTATGGCGACGGGGCGCCCAAGCCGCAGGACGCGGTCCGGGCGCCGGCCCTGCGGAGCATCGACGGCGCGGCCGCCTGACCGCATGCGGCGGGCCGGACGTCTGGCGCTTGCGTCGACGGCCGGCTCTGCCACCCTGGGGCGGCGTTCGTCCCGTTGAGAGACCCTGGGTTTGTATTTCGAGCACCTGCCCCAGCAGATCTGGTTCGTCCTGATGGCCCTGGTCTCGGGGGCAGCCCTGTGGCGGGGCGGCGCGCCGGAAAAGCGGGTCGCCGTCGCCAACGTGGCCGCCTGGTTCCTGACGCCGCTGACCTATGACGTGAACGCCCCGGGGCTCCAGTGGGGCGTCCTGGGGGTCGACGCCCTGTTCCTGGGCTATCTGCTGTTCCTGGCCCTGACCACCGACCGGCTATGGCTGCTGTTCGCCACCGCCTTCCAGCTGCTGGGGATCGTGACCCATCTGGCCATGGCCGCCGATTCCGGGGTTCCGGCCCTCCCCTATCGCTGGGGACTGGTGATCTGGAGCTATCTGGTGCTCGCCTCCCTGGCCGCCGGAACCCTGATCCACGGTGCTCAGGCCGAGAAGACCGGCCCTGCCTCGGCCGACACGCGGCGATAGATCAGCGCCTCGGCCAGGTGCACGCGCCGCACCGCATCGGCGCCGTCGAGATCGGCGATGGTGCGCGCCAGCCGCAGGGTCCGCGTCCAGCCGCGCGCAGTCAGGCCGGCGCCTTCCGCGGCCCGGGACAAGAGGGCGCGGGCCGGGGCGTCCAGATCAGCGATCTTTTCCAGCCGTTCTCCGGCGGCCTGAGCGTTGAGCGGCGCGGCCGTCTCGCCGGCCTCGGCGGCCCGGGCGATCTGCCGCTCGCGCGCCCGCGCCACCCG
>Ga0310345_10004442_pt1 | contig 12717 bp, 9 predicted proteins | sample HC15DNA20500_MG_FD_204667 | JGI IMG/M metagenome (GOLD analysis project Ga0310345, IMG submission 204667) | Marine microbial communities from station ALOHA, North Pacific Subtropical Gyre - HC15-DNA-20-500_MG | ecosystem: Environmental > Aquatic > Marine > Oceanic | place: Pacific Ocean: North... | reverse complement strand
ATGAAAAGATGATGGAGCGTATAGGGGCGCTCGAAGAAGGCTGGCGGTCAACGGCGGACGAAGGCCGAAGCCTCGGACAGACGGTGATGTTCGTGGCCGTGGACGGGGCACCGGCAGGCCTTATCGCTGTCGCCGATCCGATCAAAGAAACCAGCCGCACCGCTATTGCCGCGCTGCATGAGCGCGGCATCAAAATCGTAATGCTTACCGGCGACAGCGAAGCCACCGCGCGTGCGGTAGCAAGCCAGGTCGGTATCGACGAAGTCGAAGCGAACGTCTCGCCCGAGGACAAACATCGCAAGATCAAGCAGTTGAAGAGCGAGGGTCGCCGGGTCGCTATGGCCGGCGACGGCATAAACGACGCACCCGCGCTCGCCGCTTCGCACGTCGGGATTGCGATGGGAACGGGTACCGATGTCGCAATCGAAAGCGCGGGCGTGACATTGGTGCGCGGGGACCTCGTCGGCGTTGTTCACGCGCTCGTCCTGTCTCGGGCGACTATGCGCAACATCAGGCAGAACTTGTTCTTTGCTTTTGCGTATAACGCGCTCGGCATTCCCGTCGCTGCAGGTGCTCTCTATCCGTGGACCGGGTTGCTCTTGAACCCGATGATCGCGGCCGCGGCGATGAGCCTGTCTTCGGTATCGGTCATCGGCAACGCCCTGCGCTTGCGGGGGCTCGTTCTCCGGGGCTTGGAAAAGGTATGAAGATGGTGTCGGGCGAAGAAAGATGCCTTGATGTGCTAGAGAATGCCCGGCAAATCGAGCGCTTTTTCGCGAGCGCAATCGATGGCCAACTCATAGCCGGCATCGGCATGGCGCATGACGCCCGAGGCGGGGTCGTTCCATAGCACGCGTTCAAGTCGGCGGCTGGCTTCTTCTGTTCCGTCAGCAACAATGACCATGCCTGCATGTTGCGAATAGCCCATGCCGACTCCGCCCCCGTGATGCAGGGAAACCCAAGTCGCGCCGCTGGCAGTATTAAGCAGCGCGTTGAGTAGCGGCCAGTCGCTGACAGCATCACTTCCGTCGCGCATCGCTTCGGTCTCCCGGTTGGGACTCGCGACAGATCCGCTGTCGAGATGATCGCGACCGATCACCACAGGAGCTTTTAGTTCGCCTTTCGCGACCATATCGTTGAATGCGAGTCCGAGCCGATGCCTATCACCCAGGCCCACCCAGCAAATCCGTGCGGGTAAACCTTGGAAATGGATTTTCTCACGAGCCATGTCCAGCCAGCGATGCAAATGGGCATTGTCCGGCAATAATTCCTTAACCTTCTCGTCGGTGCGATAGATATCTTCCGGATCACCCGACAACGCCGCCCAGCGAAACGGCCCAATTCCTCGGCAGAACAACGGACGAATATAGGCCGGCACGAAACCCGGAAAATCAAACGCGTTCGATACGCCTTCGTCTTTGGCAACTTGGCGAATATTATTGCCGTAGTCGACCGTCGGTACGCCGGATGCCTGAAAATCAAGCATCGTTCGCACATGTTTCGCCATCGACGCCTTCGCTGCGCGTGCCACACTTTCGGGGTCGCGCTCACGCTGTTCCATCCACTGCGCCACAGTCCATCCCTCCGGGAGGTACCCGTTTATCGGATCATGTGCGCTCGTTTGATCGGTTAGCAGATCCGGCCTTATGCCACGATCGTACATTTCGGGAAGTAACTCTGAGACGTTTCCGCACAGACCCACTGAGATAGCTCGCCCATGCTTTTTCGCCTGCTCGATGATCTGAATGGCCTCCTCTATGGTTGCGGCCTGGGTGTCTAGATAACCGGTCCGCAAGCGCATTTCGATACGACTTGGCTGACACTCGATCGCGAGACATGAAGCGCCTGCCATCGTGGCGGCGAGAGGCTGGGCCCCGCCCATTCCGCCAAGTCCTGCGGTAAGCAGCCAGCGTCCGGTCAGATCGCCGTCATAATGCTGGCGACCCATTTCGGCGAAAGTTTCGTACGTACCCTGCACGATCCCTTGCGTGCCGATATATATCCAGGATCCCGCCGTCATCTGTCCGTACATCGCAAGCCCCTTGCGATCGAGCTCACCAAAGTGTTCCCAGTTTGCCCATCGCGGCACTAGATTGGAATTGGCGATAAGTACCCGGGGTGCGTCCTCGTGGGTTCTGAAAACGCCGACCGGCTTACCGGACTGGACCAGAAGTGTTTCGTCCGACGCAAGGCGTTTCAAGGTTTCGACCATTTGATCGTAACTCTGCCAATCGCGCGCAGCGCGACCGATCCCGCCATAGACCACCAGTTCTTCGGGACGCTCGGCGACATCCGGATGCAGATTGTTCATCAACATTCGCATGGGTGCCTCAGTCAACCAGCTTTTCGCTGTCAACTTGGTACCAATCTCGGGCCTGATCACCCGGCTGTTATCCTGACGGCTCATTTGATGACTTTTCCTTTTTATTCGGCGCTGCGTGCGAATGCTAGGCACTCGCGCAGGATGTGTTGCAGAAGCGCAGCGAGAGGGGCTGCACGCGCCGGGTCGTATACCGGCGGCCAGTTTTCCGGCGTCGGGGTCGCAGGCTCGTCGCAATAGCCCCCATTGCGAGTTCCATCTGTATGGCGTGCCGGCCCTCAGCCGGTTGCCCATGCGTTCGGGTCGTCCAACCTCCTCGGAAGCGGCCGTCGACCACCGTGTCGTAGGAGCTCTTTCGGGTTACCTTGGCCACGCGCGAAGTCAGTTCGGGCGAGCAGCTTGCTCCAAAATTTGTACCGATATTGAACTGTGGCAACTTGCCGTCGAACAGCCTGGGAATGCGGCTTCGTATGGAATGGGCATCGTACAACACCACGTTGCGGAAGCTTTTCTGAAGCCGCCTCAGTTCCTGCGATATCGCATCGTGATAAGGTGTGAACCAAAGGGTCCGACGACGCGCTACCTCCTCCTGATCGGGCTCCACAATATCGTATAGCAATTCGCCGTCGAATGTAGTGGCGGGACATAAACCGGTCGTCGCCTGTCCAGGGTAGAGCGACAATCCGGCCGGATCTCGGTTTACATCGATGACGCTGCGTGAAATCTCGGTCCTGACGGTCGTTGCACCGAGGGCTCCCGCAAAATCATAAAGGCAGTGTACCCACCAATCAGTATCGCGTCGCGCAAGCCAGGGTGTACGAAAACTGTCTTTAACATCCGCCAAATCCACGCCCGTATGTGGGAAAGCTATTACCAAAGGCTCGGTGCCGCGCTCCACCTGCAACCAGCCAGTCATACAGCACCTGGTAGATCAGTTCCTGCTACCTCGGTCAGCCGGCCGGCGGTAACCAGGTTTGCCGCCGCCGCGATATCGGGGTGGAAATACCGGTCGTCATCCAGCGAGGAAACGTGCGACCGTACCACTGTGAGAACTGCCTCCAATCCATCGCTGGAGACCAGAGGACGATGAAATTCCATGCCCTGCGCCGCTGCCAGAACTTCGATCGCGAGAACAGAAGCAAGGTTGCGAGCCATCTGGACCAGTCGTCGCGCACCGTGAGCGGCCATCGATACATGATCTTCCTGGTTTGCCGACGTCGGAATGGAATCGACACTGGCGGGATACGCCCTCTGCTTATTCTCCGATACAAGCGCAGCTGCAGTGACCTGAGGAATCATGAAACCTGAATTCAGACCGGGTCTTGGCGTAAGGAATGCTGGCAGACCGGACAGCGCCGGGTCCACCAGCAATGCGATCCGGCGCTCCGATATCGATCCGATTTCGCATAATGCGATAGCGAGCATATCGGCGGCAAATGCGACAGGCTCGGCATGAAAGTTTCCGCCGGACAAGGCCTCCAACGTTTCCGGAAAAATAAGAGGATTATCAGACACACCGTTCGCTTCGATCGACAGCGTAAACGCTGCCTGTCGCATGAGATCCAGAACCGCGCCCATCACTTGCGGCTGGCAACGAAGACAGTAAGGGTCTTGAATTTTTGGATCGTTATCCAAATGGCTCGCCCGGATTTGCGAACCTTGCATCATATGCCTCAGTGATCGTGCAGTTTCGATCTGTCCTGCATGTCCGCGCAACGCATGGATCCGCTCGTCGAACGGTGTATCGGCGCCCCGCGCCGCTTCTGTCGACATTGCCCCGGCCACCAAGGCAGTCTGAAAGAGCGTTTCCGCCTCATACAAGCCGGCCAGTGCATTTGCGCAGGAGAATTGCGTTCCATTGAGCAGGGCCAAGCCTTCTTTCGGACCGAGCGTCAACGGAGCTAGGCCGACACGAGAGAGAGCCTCAGTGGCAGGCATCACAACCTCTTCGCAAACGATCTCGCCCTCTCCGATCATGGTGGCGGCGAGATGAGACAAGGGTGCAAGATCACCGCTCGCGCCTACTGATCCCTGACTGGGTATGACCGGCGTCAACCCGCGCGTCAGCATGGAGTCCAGCATTGAAAGTGTCTGCATACTCACGCCCGACGCACCGCGCGCCAGGCTGGCAAGTTTCAGGCTCATCATTAATCGAACGATGGGCTGGGGCGATGGCGCGCCAGTTCCTGCGGCATGGCTGAGAACGATGTTTCTCTGCAACTTCGCCAGATCCGGAACTTCAATTCTCTCCGATGCAAGCTTTCCAAAACCGGTGTTCACGCCATAGACCGGCTTTCCCCTGTCAATAATCTCTGCGACGGCCTTGGCGCTCGCTTCGACGGCGGGGATGCAGCTCTCCTCGACGGACGGGCATGCGCCCCGATAAATAGCGCGCCAGTCCGCCAGTGTCGCGGAGCCTGCACGAAGTCTGACCTTGTTCATGCGCCTTCCCGTATTCTTTTGTACAAGGGATTGTACCCGATGCGGTTGATCAGTTCGTCTGGCCGATCAACATTCCAAATCGCCAGATCGCATGCTTTGCCCGTTTCGATAGAGCCCGTTCGATCATCGATTCCCAAAGCGCGAGCAGCATTTATTGTTGCGCCGGCTATGCATTCCTCGACGGTCAGACCAAACAGGACCGCCCCCATGTTCATGGCAAGCAATAGCGATGTAAGCGGAGAGGTCCCTGGATTGCAGTCGGTCGCGACAGCCATCCGGACACCCGCCGCGCGCAGCGCTGCTACCGGAGGCTTTCGCTCTTCGCGCATAAAATAGTATGCACCCGGCAAGAGAGTCGCGACCGTGCCTGCCTGAGCCATGGCCGCTATGCCGCCAGCATCCAGATATTCCAGATGATCCGCAGAGAGGGCTCCAGCCTGCGCAGCAAGCTTGGCGCCGTGCTGATTTGAGAGCTGCTCAGCATGGAGCTTCACCGGCAAGTCGTATTTGCGAGCCGCCGCAAAAATCCGACCGACATGATCAGCAGAGAAGCCGATGCTCTCACAATACGCATCTACTGCATCGGCAAGCCCATGGACCGATACAGCAGGCAGCATTTCTTCTATAATGGTCTCGACATAAGCGGCAGGATCATGGCGGAATTCCCAAGGAAGAGCGTGCGCGCCCAGGAAGGTGGTGCGCACCGAGATGGACCGTTCCTCTGCCAAACGGCGCGCGGCACGGAGCATTTTGAGTTCATTGGCCAGATCGAGGCCGTATCCCGATTTGATCTCGACCGTGGTCACCCCTTCCGCAATAAGCGCGTCGAGACGCGGCAATGCCTCGCGCACAAGCTCCTCTTGGCTCGCTTGCCGCGTGGACTTAACCGTCGAAAGTATGCCTCCACCCTGTTTAGCCAAATCTTCGTATGTTGCGCCCGAGCGACGTTTGGCATGTTCGCTCGACCGATCTCCCGCGTAAACGAGGTGGGTATGGCAATCGATCAGACCGGGGGTCGCGAGACGCCCATCGCATTCTTCCAAGCGGTCCGTCGAGAAATCGACGATCTCTCGTGCACGTCCCACGTGCACAATTTTGCCCTGATGCGCCGCAATCATCATGCCTCGCTCTACCTCAAGACTGCCGCGCCGCATTGTTACCAATGCAAGGTCAGTCCAGATCGAATCGCAATGTTGCAAAACGTCCTCCTCTTCGTTCGATCATTGCATAGCGCACGTTTAATGTATAGACATTTTGCATGTCAGGAGATCGCGTTATGACACCGGATACGAAGCTGCGGTTCGACCAAGCTCTTCTGCCGGACGGCTGGAGTCGCAATGTGACTGTGACCGTTCGTGACGGTCGGATTGCAAATATCGCTGTCGGGAGCCAAGCCGAAACGAGTACCGAGAGGCATGCCATAGGCATCCCTGGAATGAACAATGTTCATAGCCACGCCTTTCAACGGGCAATGGCGGGGATGGCGGAGCGCCGAGCTTCAGAAGACAATTTCTGGGGCTGGCGGGACCAAGTGTATCGTATTGCTGCCCGGACAGATCCGGACAGTTTGAGAGCAGTTGCCGCTCTGGCGCAGATCGAAATGCTGGAATGCGGCTTCACTAGGGTTGGCGAGTTCCATTATCTCCATCATGACCGCAACGGTCGACCCTATTCAGATCTCGCCAATATGTCGCGGGCACTGTTCGATGCTGCTGCGGAATCAGGTATCGCGCTTACCCATTTGCCGGTGTTTTACGCTCATTCGGATTTCGGAGGGGCACCGCCGGAATTCGGCCAGCGGCGTTTTGTCTGCGATCTCGACACCTACGCCGACCTGCTCGATGCGTGTGTTTCCGGGGCGGCCGACCTTCCCGATGCTCTGGTCGGCATTGCACCGCACAGTCTGCGCGCTGTAACGCCCGGAGAACTGCATCGTCTTATCGATCTGGCCGGTGACCGGCCAATTCATATTCACATCGCCGAGCAACTTCGGGAAGTGGAACTCTGCCGTGAGACAACCGGCACGAGTCCCGTGCGGTGGCTCTTCGAGAATTTCCCGGTCACATCCAATTGGTGCCTGGTTCATGCCACCCATATCGATCCGGAGGAGGTCGCTGCGATAGCACGAAGCAAAGCGGTCGTCGGACTGTGCCCTATCACCGAAGCAAATCTAGGTGACGGCATTTTCCCAGCAAAGGATTTCATCTTCGCTGGAGGGCGTTACGCAATCGGAACGGATTCCAATGTCTTGATAGACATGCCCGAAGAGATGCGGCTTTTGGAGTATGGACAGCGGTTGGCCACCCGGACCCGGTCGGCTTTAGCCACCAAGGATCATGCTTCGGTGGGGCGGAGCATCTTCGAGTCAGCTCTGTACGGAGGCGCACAGGCTCTTGGCACATCGAGCGGGTTGACCGTGGGGGCTGCGGCGGACATCGTTTCGCTGGATGGCAATTCTCTATATGTTTTGGGCCGAAATGACGATTTTCTACTCGATAGCCTTTTGTTTTCCGCAGGAAGCAAAATCATTGACTGCGTCTGGCGCAACGGCATCCGCGTGGTGTCGAACGGCGTTCATGCTAAACGCCAAATAATCGAAGAAGGATTTCGCAAGATTTTGCCAAGGCTCATGGAATGACTGCTCTACATGAACGCATCCGCTCGGATATAGAATCGCAAATATTGAGCGGCGATCTGGCACCCGGAGACCGACTGCCGATAGAACGTGATCTTATGAAGAAGTACGATTGTTCACGTATGACCGTAAGCAAGGCGATCTCCGCGCTGGCTGCTGCAGGTATCGTGGAACGACGGCGCAAGGCAGGTAGCTTCGTTTCCGTGCCCCACGCCCACGCGATGGTTCTCGATATTCCGGACCTGGCGCATGAAGTTCGCGAACGGGGGGACGCATATCGTTTCCGCCTGATCCATCGCGAAATATGCGACGACGACACTGCTATGCCACATCGCATTGCGGGAAGCAATGCGACGCAGCTTGATGGACCACTTCTCATGACAATCGGCATCCATCACTCGAACGATCGGCCGTTTGCCTATGAAATCCGTACAGTCAGTCTGACCGTAGTTCCAGAAATTGACAACGCGGTATTCGATCCCGACGCGCCTGGTACCTGGCTCCTGAAACACGTGCCTTGGACAGAAGCCGAAACCCATATTTCGGCGGCTGCGGCGAACGAGTTGGAAGCCCGCTATCTGGAAATTGCCGAAAACTCCCCATGTCTCGTTCTCAACCGCAAGACATGGCGGGGAGACAATCACATTACGGCCGTTCGACAGTTGTTTATCGGTAATGCCTATAGCCTGAGCGCGCGATTCGGCGCAGCCAAGCAATAAAATTGCTTTATGAAGATGCATAATTCCTGAAACGCCAGAAGCATTTCCGGGCAAAATTTTAGTTTTCTCTTATAAAACATCACGTTGAACAACTTTTCATGTATATACAAAAATCTGTTGACGCTATGATATGATCGCCCCATCCTCTGCCCACATTTTAAAGGGAGGGCCTGATGATGGCTATGAGGAACATTCTTCTCGCAGGTACTGCACTTTCGATCGGTCTCGCAGTCCCGGTTTCGGCGCAGGAGGCAGATCCGCAGGAGGGCGTTAACAGTTCCGCTGAGCCGACAAACGCCATCGTCGTTACGGGGTCGCGCATTCGAAGAGCGGATATCGAAGGTGTGGGTCCGACTACCGTTGTCGATGCAGAGGAAATCGAGAATACCGGTATAGTCAATGTGGAAACCTTGCTGCAGCGCCTGCCTGCCAATGCGGGCTTTGCGGGGAACCAGAGCTCTGCATACTGGACTGGCAACGGCTATGGCACTGCCCAAGTGAACCTGCGCGGACTGGGCATTAAGCGCACCCTCGTGCTGCTGAATGGCAGAAGGCTCGTGGCCGGAGGAACAGGTGCGAACTCGTCGCCCGACCTCAATATGATACCAGTGAACATGCTGGCGCGCACCGAGGTTCTCAAAGACGGTGCATCTGCGGTTTACGGCGCCGATGCCATGGCCGGTGTCGTTAATCTCATTTCTCGTACTGATTTCGAAGGCGTTAGTGTTGGCGGTCGCCTTGGGATCGCGGAAAAGGGTGACGGTCGCGATGCAACTATCGATTTGCTCGCAGGATGGCGAACGGACCGCGGTGGGATAATGATCGCGGCGAACTATCAGAAGACGGAGCCGATTTCGATGTTTAGCCGAGCTCCCTGCTCGCTCGCCGAAGTCACTCCCGGACAGCTTTCGTGCGTGAACAGTTCTTCAACGATTGGCGGGCGGGCAGTGCTGCCCGACGGAAGTCAGATCAATTTTAACCAGGATGCTGGCGGCGACGGAGATTTCTTCGAACCGTATAACCCGGCAAAGCATAACTACAATTCTGCGCTAACCCTTAATGCAGTAAATCCTATCGAGCGCATAAGCGTGGCAACCTTTGCCGATTGGGCAATGACGGACGACATCGAATTGTTCGGTGAGTTCCTTTACACAAAGCGCGAGAGCGAACAGATCGCGAGTCCCGGCTCGTTGCTCAATCTTGCTATTCCCGCCTCTTCTCCAACCAATCCGACCGGCGAAGATATAGTGCTGGTACGTCGGCGGCTTGCCGAGGGTGGGCCCAGGCAGTTCTTTCAGGACACCGAGACGTGGCAAGCAACGCTGGGACTCAAGGGCGATCTTGCCAATACTTGGCACTGGGAAGTGGCCGGTAGTTTTGGACGCAACACCGGGATCGACGGGTCCACGAATATCGCCAATCTCGAAAATGTTGCGAACACCCTTGATACCGATATTTGCGGAACGGGCGGCATCCCTTGCGCCGATTATCTCGGCTTCGGCGATGTCAGCCAGGAGGTCCTCGACTACATCCTGTTCACGTCTCGCGACACCGGCGGCAATGAACTGCTCAGCGTCACGGCCGACCTCACCGGCGATCTTTTCGACATGCCGGCGGGTCCGGTGGCATTCGCAGCAGGTGCCGCATATAGGAAAGAAAAGGGCTGGCGCGATCCCGATCCCTTAACGGTGGCGGGAGTAGCAAATACCAATCAGCAGGACCCGATCTCCGGCAAGAGCATTGCGAAGGAAGCTTACGTGGAGCTCTCGGTTCCTGTGTTCGCGAACGCTCCTTTCGCGAAACAGTTCACTCTCAATGGCGCCTTAAGGGTTTCGGATTACGATCTGTTCGGTACCGATTGGAACTACAAGCTCAGTGCCGATTGGGAAATGTTTGATGGCCTGCGACTCAGGGGTACTTATGGAACGGGCTTCCGGACGCCAAACGTTCCCGAGCTATTTGGCGGCGTTGCCGAAGGCAATCTGACCACGACCGATCCGTGTAGCAATTACAGCACGAGTGGAAACGCCACGCTTGTCGCGAATTGTCAGGCTACAGGTGTTCCGGCAGGCTATGTCCAGCTTGGCAACACAATTCTCACCACAGTAGGTGGCAACCCCGATCTTCAGCCCGAAAGCTCGACGATGTGGACTATCGGAACAGTCGTGCAACCCCGCTCGATAGTGCCAGGACTAACCCTGACTGCCGACTGGTTCGATATCGACATCGAGGACGCTATTCGCGCAATCCCGGGATCAACAAAACTCGCCGTCTGTTACGCGAGCCCGAATCTAAGCAGTGAATTCTGCGACGACTTTACGCGGAGCTCGTTAACGGGCGAAGTGACGTTTCTTTCTGCGACGCCGATAAATACCGGGCTCGAGAAGATGAATGGTCTCGATCTGGGTATGATTTACGATCGCCGGCTCGGTGATTTCAACGTATCGCTCAATATGAACGTCACTTGGTTAAACGAATACACGGTCATTCCCTTTGAAGGCGGTGATCCCATCAGGTTCAACGGATTTATCGGAGGCGGCAACGGCGGCTATCCGGAGTGGCGTGGTTATGGGACGCTCATGGTCGAGAATGGCCCCATAGGAGCGACCTGGTCGACGCAATGGATCGGTTCTGCGACCGATTTCAATGCGGCCCCCGGTGACATTGGATATTCGACGCCGGATGTATTTTATCATAATCTTCAGCTCAGCTTCGCCGTCGACGACGAGACGAGCTTCAGGCTGGGCGTCGATAATATCTTTGATCGCAAGCCGCCTTATATTCAAAGCTTTACCGACGCCAATACGGACACCATGACATATGACGTGATGGGCCGCCGCTTCTATGTCGGTTTCCGGACGGGCTTCTGAGCTGCTTTACGATGAAGGTCCGTTGGCCCCTATTCGTCCGCCGCTTGCACAAGTGGCTCGCACTGATTGTTGGAATCCAAGTTGTTATCTGGACTCTGACCGGATTTTATATGGTTGTGATCCATATTGACCGGATACATGGCGATCATCTCGTGCAAGTCCCTGTGACGCGCGTGTTCGAGCCTGCGGCGATGGTGAACCCGCAAGCCGTCCTTGGGGATTTTCCCGACGCGACCGCAATCGCCAGCGCGCAGTTGCTTGGGCAGCCCGTTTGGAGGGTCGAGTCAGCGAAAGGCGCGCGTTTGGTCGATGCGCGGACCGGCGATATTTTGCCGCCGGTCCGAGAAGGCCAAGTCCGTGCGATAGCCAAGAAGCTATATACATCGAATGACCCGATCCGATCAGTTGAGATGATCGCGGTGGCGCCAATGGAAATGCAAGGTCGCGAACCGCCTTACTGGCAAGTCGTGTTCGACCGGTGGGATAGCCCGACATTCTACATTTCTCCGGAGACCGGCGAACTCATTTCGAGACGCCATTCCCTTTGGCGAATATTCGATTTTGCCTGGATGCTACACATCATGGATTACGATGACCGCACCGATGTGAATAATCCACTTCTACGCATAGGCACATGGATGGCTGCATCGATGGCTATCAGCGGCGCATGGCTCCTTTTTTGGGCGTTCCCGAGGCGTAAAAGAAAGAAGAGAAAGACATGAAATCGATCCGTATGACCCCCCTCTTCTTCCGGAGGGTTCATAAGTGGGTTGGGCTGGTGATCGGTATCCAGTTCATTCTATGGTCCGTCAGCGGCGCAATGATGGCGATGATCGATATGGAGGGGGTGAAAGGTCCGCTCCCCTCTCCAGAAGGTGCTATTCCCGCAGTGGCCTTGGCGGATCCAGCCTCGCTCGGGATTGATCGGGTCGAACAGTTTTCATTGCGCACCATGGATGAAACGCCAGTCTATGAACTGCGTAACGGTCCGGATGTTCTGCTTTTTGACGCGGAGGCAGGCACACCGATACTCATCGATAGGGATTTGATCGCGAGGAGAGCGAAGACCTTCAGCTCTGCACCAATCAACCGGATCGAGAAGCTACCCCAACCTAATCTGGAAAGCCGAGACTTCGCCGGCCAGGTCTGGAGGGTCGATTTCAACGACAAAGGCAACACGTCGGCCTATTACTCAGCTTCAACGGCGGAATTGCTCGTCGCAAGAACCGATACGTGGCGCTGGTGGGATTTCTTCTGGATGTTGCATAATATGGATTATATCAACCGAAGCAGTTTCAACCATCCGCTCATTGTAATTGTGGCGTTCGGCGCGCTCTTCCTTTCGGGGACCGGTTTCTATCTGTTGTTTAAATCTTTCACCAAGCGCGATTTTAAATGGATCCGCAAGAAGCCTGGGCGTCCACAGCTTCCGCGGACGTCGTCAGAAGCGGTGCGAAGACGAGAAGAATGATCGCCTGGCCGTAGACGGTCGGCTTGATCATTTCCTGCGCGGCAAGCCGCGTTTCCGTCAGCCTCTCGCCCAGTGTGAGAAGTCGCCCTTCGTGTTCCTGTCGGGCTGCGAGCCTCGCGACGCTGTTCTCGACGATGATGACTGCACCATTGACGATCAAGCCGAAATCCAGCGCACCCAGGCTCATGAGGTTGCCCGAAACGCCGAGCCGGTTCATTCCGATCGATGCCATCAGCATGGAAAAAGGAATGACCAGCGCC